>Ga0209382_10005207_pt1 | contig 16977 bp, 14 predicted proteins | sample SoiMetdeltSBSDD5_FD_187599 | JGI IMG/M metagenome (GOLD analysis project Ga0209382, IMG submission 187599) | Bulk soil microbial communities from a Populus tree surrounding site in Tennessee, USA - Soil MetaG P. deltoides SBSDD5 (SPAdes) (version 2) | ecosystem: Environmental > Terrestrial >...
CACCTCGCGCTCCCGCTCGCTGAGCGCCTCGAACGGGTCGGCGGCGGCGTGGCGTGACTCGCCGCCGAAGTCGGTCAGCAGCGCACCGGCCAGCTTCGGCGCGATCGTCGGCTCGCCGCGGCCCGCGCCGAGCACCGCGTCGACCAGCTCGTTCGGCGGCATGTCCTTCAGCAGGTAGCCGGAGGCGCCGACCCGCAGCGCGGCGTACAGGTCGGGCTCGTGCTCGGAGACGGTGAGGATCAGGACCGCGATCTCCGGATGCTGCTGCCGTAGCACCGCGCAGGCCTCGATGCCGCGCAGCACCGGCATGTTGATGTCGAGCACGACCACGTCGGGACGGCGCCGTTCGGCCAGGGACAGGGCGTCGCGGCCATCCTTGGCCAGTCCGACCACCTCGATGCGCTCGTCGGCTGCGAGCAGTGCGGCAGTGCCCTCGCGCATCAGGCGGTGGTCGTCGGCGATCAGGACCTTGACCGGGCCGGCCATGGCGGAAGTATCGTAGGCAGGTGGAGGCTGGAAGGGAGATCGCGGCTGCGCCGGGAGCAGGCGGAGCTGCGCACCGGCTCCCTCCCGAGGTGTTGGCCGGCCTGGGGGCGATCGGTCGCGTGTCGCGCGCGCTGGTGGGCTCCGGCACCCTGGCCGAGCTGTCCGAGCGCGCGCTCGGCGAGATGCGCGAAGCGCTGGCCCTCGACGTCGCGGTCCTCTACCTGCCCGCCGTGGAGGGCGTGCGCAAGCTGCGGCGCTACGTCACGTCCACCCGCCCGGCGGCGGCGACGTCGGTGACCGACGAGCTGTCCTTCGACGAGGAGGCGTGGCGGCTCGCGGTCGCGAGCGGCCTGCCGCTCCTGTTCCACGAACAGGGCAGCTGGCTGGCGGCAAACCCGTTCGACCCTCCCGCCTCGTCGTGGCTGGTGCTCCCCTTGGTCTCGGGCGGTGCGACGCTCGGCGTCGTCGCGGCCGCGACACGCGAGCCGCTCGTGCTCGATCCGGTCGGCGCCAACGTGCTGGCGCTGCTCGGCGACCTCCTGACCGCGGGGATCGCCACGGCCCGGCTGCGCCAGGAGGTGCAGCGCACCGAGATCGAACGGGAGCGGATGCGGCTCGCCGCGGAGGTGCACGACGGGCTCGCCCAGGACCTCGCGCTCGCCACCCGCGAGCTGAAGATGCTGGACTCGGGCGTCTCCGGCCGGCTGCGAGACGAGAGCTGGTCCCGGCTGCGGGAGGCGGTCGCCTCGGCGCATCGGGTCGTGCGGGCGCGCCTCGAGGACCTCACCGTGTCCGTGCCGCTGGGCGGCATCGGCCCGGCGATCCAGCAGATCTGCGCGAATTTCTCCAAGCGCGGCGTGCCGGTCGAGTTCACCGCTCGCGGGCCGGCGCTCGAGATCCCCCCGGACCGCACCGCGGTGGCGGTGCGCGTGGCGACCGAGGCGCTCTCGAATGCGGAGCGCCACGCCGGTGCGACACACGTGCGGGTCTCGCTCACGGTCGAGGAGGAGCGGCTCACGGTGACGGTCGAGGACGACGGCTTGGGGTTCGCCGCAGACGATGTCGACGGGCCCGGCGAGGGTCATTTCGGGCTCACGCTGATGCGCGAGCGCGCGCATTCCGTCAATGCCGTGCTGGATCTCGAATCCGCGCCCGGCGCGGGAACGCGCGTGCGGCTGCAGCTGCCGCTGGCGGCTGGTTAGGGTAGCCCCGGAATGTTCGAGAGCGTTCTTTCCCCGGCGGTCGAAAGCGGCTCGTGCCACCTCGCCGTGCTGTTGAAGACCGACGCCGAGCTGTACTCGGTGCTCGCGTCGTTCTACGCCCTGGGCGCGAAGCGCAACGGCTGGCTTGCGCACCGGGCCGTCCCGGGAGAGGCCGACCGCGACCGCGAGCGACTCACGGCCCATGGCCTGGCCGTTGTGGCACTCGAGGCGGAGGACCGGCTGGCGGTCGTGGAGATCGACCCCGCCGAGCCGCCGGAGCGATACACCGATCGCTGGGAGGACGAGATGGAGCGTGCGCTCGAGCGCGGCCTGACGGGGCTCTGGTACTCGCGCTTCGCGATCGGACCGGACGAGGGCGTCTACGCGCGGGTGGTCGAGTTCGAGCGCGCGTGGGAGTCGTCCTTCCACCAGCAGCCGGCCGTGACTCTGTGCCCGTACGTCGTGGGCGAGCTCTCCGGCTCCGCCGCCATGGACCGGCTCGCCTCGGTGTCCGAGCACCACGACGGCGTGCTCGTCGCGGGCGGCGCCGAGAACGAGTTCACGCTGTTCAAGCCTGAATAGCCATCCCGCCCCGCGCCGGCGAGGCGGGATGGACGCTGCTCAGCGGACCTTGAAGCTGCCCCTCATGTCGTCGGAGTGGGGATCGCACACGTAGCGGTACGTCCCCTTCCGGAGCCTGAGCGTGACGGACTTCGTGCCCTCGAAGGACACCCCTGTGATGCGCCGGTTCACGCCGGGCCCCCGGATGTGGAAGTTGTGGGAGTCCGACCGATCCGTGATGCGGAACCGGTGCGAGCCTGCGTTCAGCGACTTCACCGTCTTGCCGCCTGACTTCAGGGAGATCGTGAAGCCGGGCCCCACTCTTCCGCTGAGCGTCTTCGCAAGCGCGGAGTTGACCCCGATCAACGCCACCAGGGCGAAGACGGCGGCCAGCGCCACTGCCGACCTGCGAAATCGTGTGATCCTCATCGTGCCCTCCTGGATCGAGGCTGGGTCACTGCCGTGATCCTAGGGGCACGGGACCGGCTGGACGCCGGTTCCGGTTACGCCGCGGCCTTGGTGCGCCGGCGCTTGCCGGCCAGCGCCTTCGCGGCGTCGTGCACCTCGGCCCGCGCGTCGGCGGGCTCGAGCACGGCGGCGTCGCCCGCCTCCTTCAGCACCTCGCGCACGAGCCACTGGACGCCGGCGAACGGAAGCTCCACGATCAGCGCGCCGTCCGCCAGCTCCTCGGACACGGCGCGGCGCTCGCGCTCCCAGCGCGCCCGCTCCGGCGAGACCCACACGCGTGCGACCCGGGACGCGGGCACCGCGCCGGTGCGCGGCCAGCCTTCGAGGTCGGCGGTGGGGTCGACCTCGGGCCGCGGCGTGAAGGTCTTGCGCGACAGCTTCGCGCGCTTGATGCGGTCGAGGCGGAAGTGGCGGGTCGCCTGGCGGTCGAGGTCGTAGCTGAAGACGTACCACCCCTCCTTGCCGTTGATCAGCGCGTAGGGCTCGACCGTGCGCTCGGTGAACTCGTCCTCGTTCTCCTTGTAGTACTCGATCCCCACCAGGCGGCTCTCGACGATGCCGCGGTTGATCGTGCGCGACATCTCCTCGTCGTCACCGACGGGCGGCGCGATCTGGAGGCCCTCGTGCGACGGGTCGTCGCCGAGCGCGCTCACGATCTTCTGTCGTGCCGATGCCAGGCTGCCCTCGGGCAGGTGGTCGCCGAGCAGGTCGATCGCGGCGACGAGAGCCTTGGCCTCCAGCGGCAACAGACGCGCGGGTCGCGCGAAGTTGTCGCTGTAGGGCTCGGGGTCGACGTCGATCTCCTCGCCCTGGATCTCGGCGTACAGGACGTAGCTGCCGCCGCCGAAGTTGACCACGTTCAGCACGTCGAGGTCCTCGCGCAGCTCTTCCTCGGTGATCTGGAGCCGCTCGCGCACGTCGGCCACGCGAGGCTTCGCGTCGCCGCGCGCGGATTGGATCAGGATGCCCGCCAGCGCGACCAGGCGGGCAAAGCGCTCCGGGCGGATCACCGTCTCGCCCTGGCCGTCGCGGTCGGGCGCCTGGTGCCCGTTCGCCGACGCGTCCTCCGTGCGGCGGCGGCGGGCGGGCTCCGCGACGAAGTCCGGGTGCTCGTCCGCGTGCCGCTCGAGGATCGTCATCAGCCGCTCGGCGGTCTCGTCCACCAGCTCCGACGGCTCCAGCAGGCGGGCGTGCTCGCCCAGGCCCAGCACCCACGAGACCAGCTGGCGGGGCTGCGCGAACTCGGTCGTGAAGACGGCGCCCGGGCCGGGGACCCGGCGTGAGCCGGCGCGCCACTGGCTGCCCGACTGCGTGACCGGCGTGAACTCGCCGTACTGGCCGAAGTCGCGCTCGACCAGCCATGCGATGCGCTCCGAGATCCACACCTGCGCGGTCGCCTCGGGCTCGCCCAGCTGCCAGTCCGCGCGGCGCGCGTAGGCCCACGGGTCGAAGTCCTCGGGCGTCGTGAAGTCGTGCTCGGCCTTGCTCGCGTAGGAGACCTTGTCGGTGATGCGCGACAGGCGGAAGACGCGCATCGCGCCACGCTCGTGCGAGTGCCCCACGAGGTAGAACTGCCCGCCCTGGTAGAGCAGGTGGTACGGGTCGACCTTGCGCTTGCTCTGCGCGTCGCGCTCGATCGAGTAGTACTCGAACTCGATCGTCTTGCGCCGCGAGATCGCGGTCTCGACCTTGGCCAGGCGCTGCGAGAGCTCGCGCCCCCCGGCCGAGGCCGTGACGGCGACGGCCACCTGATGCCGGCCGCCGGAGCCGAGGGGGCTGGGCCGGCCCCACGAGAGCTGCTGGAGCGCCAGCCGCAACGGCTCCGCGTACGCGAAGCGGCCGTCGAGCAGCGCCAGCGAAGTCTGCAGCGCGGCCAGCTCGCCGTCCGAGAACTCGATCGGCGGCAGGTAGAAGTTCTCCGGCGGCAGGGTGTAGAGCTCGGCTTCGAAGTAGCCCTCCGGCGGCTTCTCGACCTTCAGGTCGATGCCGAGCGCCTCGAGCTCCGCGCGGTCGGCGTAGAAGCGCCGCGCGAACGCGTCGTCGTTCATCTCGCTGTAGCCCTCGACGTCCTGCTTGATCTCGAGGGCGGACACCGGCCGGCGCTCCGCCATCAGGAACGAGATCAAGGACAGCTGCCGGATTAGCTTCTCGGTGTCTTTTGCCATGCGTGGACTCTCCCCTCGGGACCCTTCGGAGCAGGATAGACAGTCAACCCTGAGCGGCTTCAGGGGTGGAAGTACCGAGAAGGCCGATTTTGCGCGAAGGTTCGCGTATGGCGACGCGCAGCTCCACCTGGACGGCCGCCCCGGAGGAGGCGCCGGCCGTCGCGCGCCTGCTGCGCGAGTTCCGCGACTGGTGGGGCGGCTCCGAGCCTCCGGAGGACCAGATGCTCGCAAGCGTGCGGCGGATCATGGCCGGCGGGGACGGCGAGTATCTGCTCGGTGCGGCGGCTCCCGGTGAGGAGCCGCGCGGGGTCTGCCAGATCCGCTTTCGCTGGTGCGTGTGGAAGAGCGCCGAGGACTGCTGGCTGGAGGACCTCTACGTGCAGGAGGAGGCCCGCCGCGGCGGGCTCGGCCGCGCCCTGGTCGAGGCGGCAGTGGAGCGTGCCCGGTTGCGCGGCTGCCGGCGAATCGACCTGGACGTGAACGAGGACAACCGCCCGGCGCAGGCCCTGTACGCGGCCTGCGGCTTCAGCTTCGAGCCCAAGCCGCCCGGGCGCACCCTGTACGTGGCTCGCTCCCTGGGCTAGCCGGCCCGCAGCGGGGGTCATGCAAACCGGCGCTCGTGCCGATCAATCCATGACGTCCCGTCACGGGGCGAGACCATGTCCGCTCACACAGCCATAGTCGGGCGGCTGACCGCCGCGCTTCCTGCCGGTCGCACGCTTCCCGAAGATGTCTGGGGGCGCCGCCACGCAGCGCTGCTGACCCTGCTCTGGCTGCACGTCGTCGGCATCACGCTGTTCGCCTGGCTGCGCGGCTACAACCTCCTGCACTCGCTCGAGCATGGCGCCCCGCTCGTCCTGTTCGCCGTGATGGCGATGGTCGCGAAGCACAATCGGCGCGCCGCCGCGGCCTTCGTGTCCCTGGGGCTGATCACGTCGTCGGCCCTGCTCGTCCACAGCTGGGACGGGGTGATCGAGGCGCACTTCCACTTCTTCGTGATGATCGCCCTGCTGGCGCTGTACGAGGACTGGTTCCCCTTCCTGCTGGCGGCTGCGTACGTGGTGCTGCACCACGGCGTGACGGGCGTCGTCGATCCGGGCGGTGTCTTCAACCATCCCGACGCGGTTCGCCACCCGTGGAAGTGGGCGGCGATCCACGGCGGCTTCGTCGCCGCGGCGGGCACGGCCAGCGTGGTCACGTGGCGCCTGAACGAGAACGTCCGCGCCGAGACGCAGAGCGCCTACCGCCAGGCCCGGGAGAGCGAGGAACGGTTCAAGAGCGCGTTCAGCGACGCCCCCATCGGCATGGTGCTGGAGAGCATCCAGCCCGACAGCGCGGGCCGCTTCCTCCAGGTGAACCGCGCCATGTGCGAGCTGACCGGCTACTCGGAGGAGCAGCTCGTCGGCAAGCACTTCGCCGACATCACCCATCCCGGCGACGTCGAAGAGAGCGTCGCCCTGGAGCAACGCCTGCTGGCCGGGGAGCTGTCCAACTACGAGCTCGCCAAGCGCTACCTCAGCGCGGCTGGAGAGACCGTCTGGGTCCAGGCCCATGTGTCGCTCGTCTACGACGACAACGGGCTGCCGGTCTATGCCATCGGGCAGGTGCAGGACATCACCGAGCGCAAGCGGGCCGAGGAGTCGATTCGTGAGAGCGGCAGGCAGCTCGCGGAAGCGCAGAAGCTGGCTCAGCTGGGAAGCTGGGAGTGGGACATCGCGAGCGGCGAGGTCACCTGGAGCGAGGAGCTCTACCGGATCCTGGGCCTCGATCCCGAGACCGACGTGCCGAGCTACTCGACCCTGTTCGAACGGGTGCACCCCGACGAGCGACGCAAGGCGGAGGCCATCGTCGACCGGTCGCTGGCGCGCCGCGAGCCGTTCCACGAGGAGATGCAGATCGTGCGCCCGGACGAGTCGGTCCGCATCATCGACACGCACGGCGAGGTGATGCTGGGCTCCGATGAGCGCCCCGCCAAGCTGGTCGGCACGGTCCAGGACGTGACGGAGCGCAGGATGGTGGAGCGCAAGCTCGCCCTCCAGGAGGAGGCGGAGAAGGAGTACCGCGCGCGCAGCGACTTCCTGTCTCGCATCAGCCACGAGCTGCGCACCCCGCTGAACTCCATCCTCGGCTTCGCCCAGCTGATGGCGATGGACGAGCTGGACGAGATCCAGCGCGAGAACGTCGGCCTGATCATCAAGGGCGGCAACCACCTGCTCCAGCTCATCAACGAGGTGCTCGAGATCTCGCGCATCGAGGCGGGCACCATGACGGTCTCCCTCGAGCCCGTGCACGTCGGCACCACCGTCGCCGAGGTCGTGGACCTGCTCGAGCCTCTCGCTGCCCAGCAGGGCGTCACCCTGCGCAACGAGGTGCCGCACGATGGCGAGGAGCACGTGCAGGCAGACGCGCAGCGTCTCAAGCAGGTGCTCCTGAACCTCGTCTCGAACGCGCTCAAGTACAACAAGCCGAACGGGTCCGTGTGCATCGCGCTGGAGCCGCCGTCGGCGGAGCGCACCCTGATCCGCGTGAGCGACACCGGCTACGGCATCTCCGAGGAAAACCAGGCCAAGCTCTTCACCCCGTTCGACCGCCTCGGGGCGGACGAGACCGGGATCGAGGGGACCGGCCTCGGGCTGGCGCTCTCGAAGCTCCTCACCGAGGCGATGGGCGGCTCGCTCGCCTTCGAGAGCGAGGAGGGGAAGGGCAGCACTTTCACGGTCGGCCTGGCTGCGGCCGAGGCCCAGGCGGCGGACGAGGCGGGCGAGCAGGCGGCGCCGGCTGCCGCCGCGAATGGTGCCGCGGAGACGGAGACCGTGCTCTACGTGGAGGACAACAAGTCGAACCTGCGCCTGGTCGAGCGCATCCTCGCGAAGCGGCCGCACGTGAAGCTGCTGGCCGCGATGGACGGCCCGCTCGGCGTGGAGCTGGCGCGCCAGCACGAGCCCGCCCTGATCCTGCTCGACCTGCACCTTCCCGGCATGGACGGCGAGGAGGTGCTGAAGCACCTCAAGGCCGACGAGCGCACCTCTGACATTCCCGTCGTCGTGGTCAGCGCGGACGCCACGAACTCGCGCGTGGAGCGGCTGCTGGCCGGCGGCGCCGAGGCCTTCCTGACGAAGCCCCTGCAGGTCACCCGCTTCATGAGCCTCGTGGACGCGACGCTCGAGGAAAAGGCCGCCGCTTGACGGTCTCGAATGCAGCGCTCAAGCGGGCGCGCATCCTGATCGTCGACGACGAGCCGGCCAACGTCCTGCTGCTCGAGCGGCTGCTGGAGCGGGCCGGCTACGAGAACTTCGTGAGCGTCACGGACTCGGCGCAGGTGCTCGCGCTGTGCACGCAGCGGCCGCCCGACCTGGTGCTGCTGGACCTGCACATGCCGACCCCGGACGGCTTCGAGGTGATGCGCCAGCTGGACCCGTGGATCAGCCAGGGCGCGCTGGCGGTGATCGTGTTGACCGCCGACACGACGCGGGAGGTCAGGCAGGCCGCCCTGTCAGGCGGTGCGAAAGACTTCCTCGTGAAGCCGCTTGACGCGATAGAGGTCCTGCTGCGGATCAAGAACCAGCTCGAAACGAGGTTGCTCCACGTGGAGCTGCGCCGGCAGGCGCTGGCCCTCGAGCAGCGCGTCTACGAGCAGCACGAGGATCTCGACGAGGCGCGCCTCGAGATGCTGCAGCGACTGGCGCGCGCATCGGAGTATCGCGATGACGACACCGGCGAGCACACTCAGCGCGTGGGACAGACCTCGGCGCTGGTCGCACGGGCGCTCGACCTGTCGGAGGAGGACGTCACGATCATCCGTCACGCCGCGACGCTCCACGACCTGGGCAAGATCGCCGTGCCCGACAGGGTCCTGCTGAAGCCGGGCAGCCTCGACGAGCATGAGCTCGAGGCGATGCGCAAGCACGTGCGCATGGGTGCGGACATGCTCGCGAACAGCCGCTCGCCGCTGCTCCAGGTGGCGGAGAGCATCGCGCTCACCCACCACGAGTGGTGGGACGGCAGCGGGTACCTCTCCGGCCTGCGCGGCGACGAGATCCCGCTCCCCGGCCGGATCGTGGCCATCGCGGACGTCTTCGACGCGCTCACGCACGACCGTCCGTACAAGCGCGCGCTGCCGCTCGAGATGGCGCTGGACGAGGTCCGCTCGCTGCGCGGCAGTCAGTTCGATCCCCGCGTGGTGGACGCGTTCAACACGCTCCCGCACGAGGAGCTGCTCGACCTCGGGAACCTGCGCGCCGCGGCTTAGCCGCACTCGCTCGCGCCCCCGCCCCCACGAGTCCCGCAGTGCGACACTTTATGGGTCGTATAGACCCCTCAACCCGCGCACCGTCGGGGCGGTGCCCCGCCGCCGCAGCTGAACGCGCGCTACGCGCTCTGGCGCAGGCGCCCGGCGAGCAGCGTCGCGAACGCCGTCGACGCGCGCGACTCGCGCAGCACGCCGATCAGGTTCACCACGCACTGCGGGTCGAACTCGCGGCCCGCGCCGGCGCGCAGCTCGCGCACCGCGGCCCATGGCTTGAGCGCACTGCGCCACGGGCGGTCCGAGGTCATCGCGTCGTATGCGTCGCACACGAGGATGATGCGGCTCGTGAGCGGGATGTCCTCGCCCTTCAGTCCCTGCGGGTAGCCGGAGCCGTCCCAGTGCTCGTGCTCGGAGAGCACGATCCGCGCGACGTTGCCGAGCCCCGGCACGCGCTCGAGCAGCTCGGCGCCGCGCAGCGGGTACTGCTTCATGATCTCCCACTCGTCGTCGTTCAGCGGGCCGCTCTTCAGCAGCACCGAGTCGGGCACGCCGACCTTGCCGACGTCGTGCAGGCGCGCGGCGAAGGCCAGCTCCGCCAGCGCCTCCTCGTCGAGCTCGAGCCGCTTGCCGACCTTGCCGGCCAGCTCCATCACGTTCTGGGAGTGCTGCCACGTGTAGTGGTCGCGCATGTCGATCGCCTCGGTGAGGGCCTCCACGCCTGAGCCGACCGCCAGCTCCAGGTGCTTCCGCATCTCGGCCTGCTCGAGCGTCACCGAGCCGAGGTCGGCGAGCCGCCGGAGGGCGTCGAGCTCCTCGCGGCCGAACGCACGCGCCGGGTCGGTGGTCCCGACCGAGATCGCGCCGCGCACCTGGCCGCCGTACTTGATCGGCGCGGATCCGCCGGCCTGCGTGGCGGCGTGGCCTGGCTCCGAGTTCTCGGGGAAGTCGTGGTAGTCGCTGACGATCACGGGCTCGCCGGAGCTCAAGACCTTGCCGACGATGCCCTCGTCCACGCCGAGCCGCTTGCCGATCAGCTCCTCGCGCACGCCGTGACCGGCGATCACGATCGAGAGCCGGGGATCGCTGCGGTCGCGCACGCAGACTGTCGCGCGCTCGACGTGCAGGATGTTGCACGCCTGCTCGGCCACCCGGCCCAGCAGCGGCGCCGTCTCGCCTCCGCGGCTCACGATCCAGGCCGCGTCGGCCAGCGCGCTGGTGCGGCGCGCAAGCTCGGTGATCTGCTCACGGGACTCCAGCAGGCGGCGCGTCCCGATCAGGACGACGCTGGCGGAGAACGCCAGGATCAGGGCGATCAGCCAGTCCGGCCACAGCTGGGCGTCCATCGGGCGCCGGTACCAGATGTCGTCGAGGCGCACGGACGCGGCGGCCAGCACTGCGACCAGGAATATGCCGAGCTTGTGGTCTCTCGCGTTCGACATGCAGGCAGGAGGAACCTCTCCTGCCCATCCATCGGCCCCGCGCGGGACGTGCTTGAGGAACGAGAAGGGCTGCCCAGCGGCGGTTACTCGCCCGATGCGGCCGGCAGCGCCTCGTCCATGGCCGCTGCGGCGGCCCCGTCCACCCGCGGGAACCACGCCGCGCCGTCGATCGCGCGGTCGAAGCGGGACCACGACTCGCCGTCCTGGAGGCCCTTCTCCAGCCGGTCGAACGAGCCGAGCTTCCCGCCCAGGTTGTCCATCGCGTGCACGAGCGTGGCCTCGCGGGTGCACGGCGTCACGGGGCTGCCGTTCTCGAGCAGGCCGTGATGTGACAGCACGATGTGCAGCACCGCGCGCGCGAGGTCGCGCGGGAACCCCGCGATGCGCTCGATCTGCGTGCGCACGATGTAGTAGCCGAGCGGGATCTCGCCGAGGAGCTTGCCGTCGTCGGTCAGGTCGATCGCGAACGGGTCGCTCGCATATGCCTCGATCTTCCCGATGTCGTGGATCAGCGCACCGGTGACGGCCACGTCGCGGTCGATGCCGGGGAACGCGTTCGACACCACGCTCACCGCGTTGCCGACCGAGACCGAGTGCTCGAGCAGTCCGTGCAGGTATGCCTGGTGGTAGAACTTCGCCGCCGGGGCGCGGCGGAAGCTCTGCCACACCTCCGCCTGGTCGCCGAAGAGCGCGTCCAGCAGCTGGGAGAGGTGAGGATTGCGGATCGTCCCGACCAGCCGCCGCAGGTCGGCCTCGAGCTGCTCGGCGCTGGCCGCCGGCCCGTCCATCAGGTCGGCGAGGCGGTACTCGCCCTCCCGCGCGGGCGCGGCCGACTGCAGGACGAGCTGGGCGCCGTAGCGCTCCGAGACCTCGAACCGGCCCCGGGCGCGGATCGCGATCCCGGGCCGGGCGACGTCGTGGATGTCGCGCGCGGCGTCCCACGCCACGGCGTCGAGCGTGCCGGTGCAGTCGCACAGCTTCATCCGCAGGTAGTCGGTGCCGTTGCGCTTCTGGGCCAGCCTGCATTCCTTGACCAGCAGGACCGTGTCGACGTCGCCTGCCTCCCGCAGGTCGCGCACGAACAGCGCCTTGGCCGTGGGCAGGTCGCTGGCGTCGAAGAGCCGGTGGTCCGGGCGCGTGTCGTGCGTGTCGCTCATCGTGGGTCCAAGTTAGGAGTCGTCCCGGACACGAGGCGTCTGACACCGGCCGCGGCGGCTATGTTTACCTCGATGGCGGATTCCCTGCAAACGCCCGGGTCGACGACCGTCGCGCCGGAGGCGTCGGCGCCGGTGTGCGTACTGGCGAAAGTCGGCGAGGCGTCGCTGAAAGGTCGCAACAAGCGCCAGTTCCTTGACGCTCTGCGGCGCAACTTGAAGGCTGCCCTGGCCGGCCTCGACGCCCGCGTCCAGGGCGGCGGCTCCGTGCTGGCGATCGCGGTGCCGGACGAGCTGGCCGCCGACGAGGTCGCCTCGCGCCTGGAGCGCGTGTTCGGCTTCGCCGTCGCGTCGGTGTGTCTGCGCTGCGAGCGCGACGTCGAGCGCATCGCGGACGTCGCGATGGTCGCCTTCGCGCGCACGCAGCCGGAGACGTTCGCGGTGCGGGTGCGGCGGCGCGACAAGTCGTTCCCGCTCACGTCGCAGCAGCTGGAGCGCCAGATCGGGACCGCGTTGCAGGCGCGGACCGCGCTGCCGGTCGACCTCGGCCGCCCCGCGCTCGAGCTGCGGGTGGAGCTGGACGCCGATGCGGCGTACGTCCACGTGCGCGAGATCGACGGCGCGGGCGGCCTGCCCGTCGGCACCAGCGGCCGCGCGATCACGCTCCTGTCCGGCGGGATCGACTCGCCGATCGCGGCGCTGCTCGCGATGAAGCGCGGCCTCGCGGTCGAGTTCCTCCACTTCAGCGGCGAGCCGTACCTCGACCCGCTCGCGACCACCAAGGCGCAGGCCCAGGCGCGCGTGCTGAACGGCTTCCAGGCGCAGCGGCCCGGGGCGCTGTGGGTGGTGCCGTTCGGCAACCAGCAGCGCATGCTGTCCGCCGTGTCGGAGGAGTCGCACCGCATCGTGCTGTACCGGCGCCAGATGGCGCGCATCGGCTGCGCGCTGGCGCAGCGGCTGCACGCGGCGGCGCTCGTGACCGGCGACTCGCTCGGCCAGGTGTCGTCGCAGACACTGCCGAACATGACGTCGGTCGAGGATGCTTCGGAGCTGCCCGTGCTGCGGCCCCTGCTGGCGTGGGACAAGCGCGAGGTGATGGCGAAGGCTGCCGCGCTCGGGATCCTGTCGCTGTCCGAGCTGCCCGCCGAGGACGCGTGCCCGCTGTTCGCCGGCGCCAAGCAGCGCACGGCCGTGCCGCGGTCCGACATCCTCGCCGCCGAATCTCAGTTGGACCTCGACGAGCTCGCCGAGGCGGCCGCGGAGGGCGCCCGCCGCGTCGAGCCGGGTGTGTACCTCGACCGCCTGCAACGGGAGTCGCGCGCAGCTTGATCCAAGCCCTGCGCGGTAATACGCTACGGGCATGGCGGCGGCTGAGGGGGCTACTGCAGGCAGGGAGCTGACTCCTGCCCACAAGCGCTTTCTCGTGCGCGACGCGATCCTGATCGCCGCCTTCGTGAACGCGGCGCTGAGCGCACTGATCGCCTGGCTGATCACCGTGGGCGAGGACGAGGTGCCGGTGTCGGCGGTCCCCCTCGCCGAGGGCCCGTCGGTGCTCGTCGACTCGGTCGCGACGTGCTTCGTGCTGCCGTTCCTGACCACGCTGCTGATCACGACCGTGATCTGGAAGGAGATGCGCGAAGGCCACCTCACGCGGATCCCCCGCGCGGCGGGTTCGCTCGCCGAGCGGCTGCCGAAGACGCGCCTGCGGCGCGCCTCGTGGATCGGGCTCGGTTGCCTGGCGACCTTCGGCCCGATCGCGGCGGCGGGCGTGCTGCTGTTCGACTACGGCGACATCTCGATCGGCGAGTTCGTGCTCTACAAGGCGATCTTCGGGATCGTGCTGGGCGCCGCGGTGACTCCCTGGATCGCGCTGGCCGCGTTCGGGGACGAGCCCCCGCGCGAAGAGGGCACGCCGGAAGCGCCGACGCCGGCCACCACCGCCTAGGCACCCGGCTAGAACAGGGAGGACTGCTGCTTGCGCGCGCGGAACCGCGCGGCGGCGCTCGCGTGGTCGACGATCCGCTCCGGGTAGCCGAGGTCGCGGGCGAGCTTCCAGGGCTCGTGCACGGCCCGGCCCTCGATGCCGGCGAGCTCGGGCACGTACCGGCGCACGTACTCGCCCTCGGGGTCGAACCGCAGCGCCTGCCGCGTCGGGTTCAGCACGCGATTGGGGCGCGTGTCGTGTCCCGTGCCGGCGACCCACTGCCAGTTGCCGGCGTTGTTGGCGATCTCGCCGTCCACCAGCAGGTCCCAGAAATGCGCCGCGCCGGCGCGCCAGTCGATGCCGAGGTCCTTGGTCAGGAACGAGCCGGTCACCAGGCGCGCGCGGTTGTGCATCCACCCTTCGCGCCGCAGCTGGCGCATGCCGGCGTCCACCAGCGGATAGCCGGTGCGGCCTGACTTCCAGGCCTGAAGTGCCTCGGGATCGGAACGCCATGGCTGCTCGCGGGTGCGGTAGTCGGCGCGCGGCAGCTCCGGGTTCGCGGCCGTCGCCTGGTGGTAGAAGTCGCGCCAGCAGAGCTGGCGCACGAACGGCTCCCCGCCGGGCCGCTCGTGCACGCGCTCGAGCACCTCGCGCGGCGACACACAGCCAAAGCGCAGGTACGGGCTGAGCCGCGAAGTCCGATCGGCGGCAAGATCGTCCTGCCGCTCGCCGTAGCGCTCGAGCCCGGAGCGGACGAAGGCGGCGAGTCGGGCGCGGCCCGCGCGCTCTCCGCCCGCGGGCAGGTCCGGCGCCGTCTCTCCGTTCACGAGGTCGCGCAGCTTGGGCAGCCGCCCGCCGGCCGCTCCCGGCGGCAGCTCGAGCTTGCGGGGAGCGCCGTGCACGATCCGCAGCGGCTCCTGGCCCCAGCGCCGCCAGTAGGGGGTGAAGACGCGGAAGTGATCGCCTCCCGCGGGCACCAGGTCGCCGGGCGGCACGACCGTCACCCCGGGAAAGGCGCGCACGTCGATGCGCTCTTCCCGCGCCGCGCGGCGCAGTCCCTCCAGCCGCGTGCGCGAGTAGGCGCTGACGTCCTCGCTGGTGAAGATCGCCTCCGCGCCGGTGTCGCGCGCGAGGGTGACGGTTTCGCGCACCACGTCACCGCGGCGCACGACCAGCCGCGCGCCCCGGGTGCGCAGCGCGTCGTCGAGGTCCGCCAGCGAGTCGAGCAGGAAGCGCAGCCGGTTGGGCGCCGCGAACCTCGAGGACAGCAACGCGTCGTCCAGCACGAACGCCGGCACGACGTGGCGGGCCGCCCGGGCGGCGGCGCTCAGGGCCGGATGGTCGTGGACGCGCAGGTCACGGTTGAAGAGGACGAGGACGGCTTGCACGTCGGTGGCCCGGCGGCGGCGGCCGGGCGGTCAGCCCGCGCGCAGGACCCCGACCGCTGACTTGATCAGCAGGGGGTGTGCCTCTTCGCGTCCGATGCGGCCCTCGCCGACTCCCTGGATCGCGGCGACGAGCAGCGCGCCGACTGCGGAGGCTCCCCACAGCGGCGGGAGGTCCTTCGAGAAGTCCCCCTCCGCCTGCCCGCGCACGATCAGCGTCACCATGCTCTCGCCGAGCTGCTCCTCCCGCAGGCGGGCCTCGACGTTGTGGGCCTGCGACGGGTTGGCGACCACGACGCGATAGCGGTCGCCCAGCTCGAGCCACGCGGCCAGCAGCCGGGAGAGCGCGTCCGTTGCGCGCCCCTCGTTCAGCCGGCAGGCCTCGACCGCGGCTTCGCCGTCGGCCAGTCCCTGGTGGCGGATCGCTTCGAGCAGCGACTCACGGGTCGGGAAATGGCGGTACAGCGTGGCCCGCCCCACGCCGGCGGCCGCGGCGACGTCGGCCACGCCCGCGTTCGGCTCGTCGGCCCACAACCTGATCGCTGCCTCCTGGATCCGGAGGACGTTGCGCTCGGCGTCGGCACGGCGCGTCTCGGGCACGGGAACCGGCTGCTCTGCGGGCACGCGACTCGCCATTCCTTTCTGGCCGGATACTAGTGCCGAACAGATCTTGCGCGAAAGAGGACTGTCAGATCAGGTTCGGTCCTGCACGAATCGCGTCATTGACATGTGACCATTTAGTCACGTATGATGCGCCCGTGGACGCGGTCTTCAAGGCCCTCGCCGACCCGACGCGCCGGAGCTTGCTCGACGCGCTGTTCAAGCAGGACGGGCAGACCCTCAGCGCGCTGGACGAGCGGCTGCCGATGACGCGCTTCGGCGTGATGAAGCACCTCAAGGTGCTGCAGGAGGCAGGCCTCGTCACCACCAAGCGGCGGGGCCGGGAAAAGCTCCACTACCTGAACCCCGTCCCGATCCGGCTCGTCCACGACCGGTGGGTGAGCAAGTACGCCGAGCCCTGGGCCGCGGCCCTCAGCGGGCTCAAGAAAAGCATCGAGGAGGCAACGATGGAGAAGGTGTTCGAGATCTACATCAAGACGACGCCGGAGCGCCTCTGGGAGGCGATCACCGACAGCGACCTGCGCAGCAAGTACTCATGGGGCATCCAGACGAAGTCGGATTGGTCGCCGGGCTCGGCCTACGAGTCCACCGGGCCGGACGGCACCGGCGTGTGGGTGCAGGGCGAGAACCTCGAGGTCGACGCGCCGCGCCGTCTCGTGCAGAGCATGCAGGCGCTGTGGAGCGACGACGTGAAGGCCGAGGGCACCTCGCGGGTCACGTACGAGATCGAGCAGGTGGGCGACTCGTGCCGCCTCACCGTCACCCACGACCAGCTGCGCGAAGGTGCCAACGACGAGCTGTACGGCGGTTGGCCGATGATCCTCTCCGCCATGAAGACGCTGCTGGAGACGGGCGAGCATCTCACGACGCCGGCGTCGCTGCGCTTCGCCGAGTCGAACGCCGCGTGATCTGAGCTCAGGCGAACTGCAGCCGGTGGATGTGGGCGACGCCGCGCGCGTGCGTCTCGACCCGCCACCGGCTGCGCGCCTGCTCGAGGAAGGCGGCGGCGGCCGGCCGGCCCGGATCGGCCAGCCAGGCCGCGGGCGCAAGGCGGGGGAGGAGCGACAGCAGCACGGCCACGCTCGCGCGCTCGTAGAGGACGTCGGCAGCAACCGCGAGATCGAAGGGCGCCCGTTCCAGGAGCCGGCCCGGCTGTGCCCAATCGACCGCGGCGGTCTCGACGTGCACGTCGTTCCTATGGGCGTTGCGCATCACGAGGGTGAGGGCATCGGGAGAGGCGTCGGTTGCGAGGACTTCCGCGCCTGCGCGGGCGGCGGCGATGCTCGGCAGCGCGAGCCCGCAGCCCAGCTCGACCACCCGGAGGCC
>Ga0209382_10005208_pt1 | contig 16976 bp, 27 predicted proteins | sample SoiMetdeltSBSDD5_FD_187599 | JGI IMG/M metagenome (GOLD analysis project Ga0209382, IMG submission 187599) | Bulk soil microbial communities from a Populus tree surrounding site in Tennessee, USA - Soil MetaG P. deltoides SBSDD5 (SPAdes) (version 2) | ecosystem: Environmental > Terrestrial >...
TGACGTAGCTCAACTGGTAGAGCAGCTGATTTGTAATCAGCAGGTTAAGGGTTCGAGTCCCTTCGTCAGCTCTCACGTTGCCGGAGTGGAGATCGCAACTCGACACGCGTCGCGTGATGCATGCGCGCGCAAAACTCACCCCGCGACTCATCACGCGGGGTGCGTTGTCAGTAGGGGACCGGAGCGCGACGAGGCGAAGCTGGTGGGGTGCCCGAGCGGTCAAAGGGAGCAGACTGTAAATCTGCCGGCTTCGGCCTACGAAGGTTCGAATCCTTCCCCCACCACTGGGGCGCGCGGGGAGCGCGCGGGCGTAGCTCAGTTGGTAGAGCATCAGCCTTCCAAGCTGAGGGTCGCGGGTTCGAGCCCCGTCGCCCGCTCCTTGTCCCGAGGTCCCGAAGGGACCGAGGGATCTCGATGTGAAGGTGGACAAGGCTCGCGTAGCTCAGTCGGTAGAGCGCGTCCTTGGTAAGGACGAGGTCAGCGGTTCAATCCCGCTCGCGAGCTCTGGGAGCGTGAGGCAAGGAAGCAGCGTCATCAGTCATCTGTCGTCGGTCATCCGTCGTCACCGATGACCGAATACCGATAACCGAGGACCAGAGGAATATGGCCAAGGCGAAATTTGAACGGACGAAGCCGCACGTCAACGTCGGCACGATCGGACACGTGGATCACGGCAAGACGACGTTGACGGCGGCGTTGACGAAGGTGGCGGCCGACAAGGGCTGGGGGACGACCTACATCTCCTACGACCAGGTGGCGAAGGCGTCGGAGAGCCAGGGCCGGCGCGACCCGACGAAGATTCTGACGATCGCGACGAGTCACGTGGAGTACTCGACGCCGAACCGGCATTACGCGCACGTGGACTGCCCGGGGCACGCCGATTACGTGAAGAACATGATCACGGGGGCGGCGCAGATGGACGGCGCCATTCTCGTGGTGAGCGCGGTGGACGGGCCGATGCCGCAGACGCGGGAGCACATCCTGCTGGCGCGGCAGGTGAATGTGCCGTTCATCGTGGTGTTCTTGAACAAGTGCGATGTGGTGGACGATCCGGAGCTCTTGGACCTGGTGGAGCTGGAGGTGCGGGAGCTCTTGAGCTCGTACGAGTATCCGGGGGACCAGATTCCGGTGATTCGGGGCTCGGCCTTGAAGGCGATCGAAGGGGACGCGACGTGGGTGGCGAAGATCGAGGAGCTCCTGGCGGCGCTGGACAGCTATGTGCCGGTGCCGCAGCGCGAGGTGGATAAGCCGTTCCTGATGCCGGTGGAAGACGTGTTCTCGATTACCGGGCGGGGCACGGTGGCGACGGGGCGCATCGAGCGGGGCAAGGTGAAGGTGCAGGACGAGGTGGAGATGGTGGGGTTTGGGACGGACAAGAAGACGGTGGTGACGGGAGTGGAGATGTTCCGCAAGCTGCTCGATGACGGGCAGGCGGGGGACAACGTGGGGCTGTTGCTGCGCGGGGTGGAGAAGACGGAAGTGGAGCGGGGGATGTGCCTGGCGAAGCCGGGGAGCATCACGCCGCACACGGCGTTTGATTCCGAGGTGTACGTGTTGACGAAGGAAGAGGGGGGCCGGCACACGCCGTTTTTCAAGGGGTATCGGCCGCAGTTTTATTTTCGGACGACGGACGTGACGGGGAACGTGGAGCTGCCGGCGGGGGTGGAGATGGTGATGCCGGGGGACAACACGAAGATGGCGATCGAGCTGATCACGCCGATCGCGATGGAAGAGGGGCTGCGGTTCGCGATCCGGGAAGGTGGCCGGACGGTGGGAGCGGGCGTAGTGACGAAAATCAAAAAGTAAAGGCGTCATCGGTTGTCGGTGATCGGTCACTACCGACAACCGATGACCGATTACCGATAACGGGGTTTTCTATGGCAAGCAAAATTCGCATCCGGCTCAAAGCCTTCGACCACGCCCTGATCGATCAGGCGGCGGCCGACATCGTGCGCACCGCGGAAAAAACCGGTGCCCAGGTGTCCGGCCCGATCCCGCTGCCCACCAAGCGGCAGATGTGGACCGTGCTGCGCAGCCCGCACATCGACAAGAAGAGTCGGGAACAGTTCGAGCTGAAGACGCACAAGCGGCTGATCGACATTCTCGATTCGCGGTCCCAGACGGTGGACGCCCTGACGAAGCTCGATCTGCCCGCGGGGGTGGATGTGGAGATCAAAGTAGAGTAGGTGCAACGGACGACTGACGACTGACGACCGAATACGTCATCAGTTATCGGTCATCGGTCTTTGAGGCTCGAGACATGAACGCACTCATCGGACGCAAACTCGGCATGACGCGACTCTTCAATGAAGAGGGCGCGCACGTGCCCGTCACCGTGATCGAAGCCGGGCCCTGCCCGGTGGTCCAGGTCGCGGGCGACCGGGTGCAGCTGGGCTTCGAAACCCAGAAGGCCAAGCGGACCGCCAAGGCCGAGCTGGGGCACGTCAAGGCCGCGGGACTGGAAGCCGCGCCCCGCGTGCTCGAGAGCTTCCCGCTCGCGGGCGAGGCGCCGAAGCCCGGCGACCAGCTGACGGTCGCGATTTTCGCCGCGGGCGAGCGCGTCAAAGTCACCGGCGTCACCAAGGGCCGCGGGTTCCAGGGCGTCGTGCACCGGCACGGGTTCGGTGGCGGGCCGGCGACCCACGGCAACACGCGGCACCGCAAGCCGGGATCCATCGCGCCGGGCACCGATCCTTCCCGCATCATCAAGGGCAAGAAGATGCCGGGGCATATGGGCGCGCGCCGCTTCACCGAGCTGGGTCTCCGGGTGGTCCGCGTGGATGCGGAGCGGAATCTGTTATTCGTGCGCGGCGCCGTCCCCGGCCCGATGAACGGGCTCGTCACGGTGCGCAAGCAGGGAGGCAAGAGCCGTCATGATTGAGGCGCAGCACTACTCCGCGTCGGGAGCCAAGAAGAAAGCGGTCGCCCTGCCGGAGACGATTTTCGACGGCCGCGTGAACGAGGACGTGCTGCATCGCGCGGTGGTGACCTACCTCGCGAACCAGCGGCAGGGCACCGCGGCCACGAAGACCCGGAGCTTCATTTCGGGCGGCAACCAGAAGCCGTGGCGGCAGAAGGGCACCGGCCGCGCCCGTCAGGGCTCGACCCGCGCTCCGCACTGGCGGCACGGCGGCGTGGTGTTCGGCCCGCACCCGCGCGACTATCGCCTCGGTATTCCCAAGAAGGTGCGGCAGATCGCCAAGAAGTCGGCGCTGAACGCGCGCGCCCGGGAAGGCGCCCTGGTGGTGGTGGACGCGCTGGCGTACGAAAAGCCCAAGACCAAGCCGTTCGCGGAGCTGCTGGGCAAGCTCGGCCTCGAGGACAAGAAGGTGCTGGTGTTGACGGCGGATTCGCCGGCGGCCCACAACGTCTACCTCTCGGGGCGGAACATCGAGGGTGTGCGGGTACAGCGGTTCGCGGACGCCACCGCCTACGACGTGCTGTGGTGCAACGCGGTGGTGGTCGAGGCGCCGGCGCTGTCGGGCGCCGAGTCGGAGCCGGCGGACGAGACGGCAGAGGGAGGCGACGATGCCTGATGTGCACCAGCTGATCGTGGGGCCGGTGGTGACGGAGAAGTCCTCGTCCGCCTACCAGGCTCGCAAGGAGTACGCATTTCGCGTGCACACCGAGGCGACCAAGCCGCAGATCCGCACGGCGATCCAGTCGTTGTTCAACGTGACCGTGACCGACGTGCGGACGCTGGTCGTGCGCGCCAAACGGCGCAGCTACGGCCGGCACGTGGGCCGCCGGCCGGCGTGGAAGAAAGCGATCGTGACGCTGAAAGAGGGCGACGCGATCCAGGTGTTCGAGGGCTGATATGAGTATCCGACAGTTCAAGCCAGTGACGCCAGCGACGCGCTTCCGCTCGGTCGCGGACTTCGCCGAGATCACCAAGTCCAGCCCGGAGAAATCCCTGGTCGAGCCGCTGCGGCGTACCGGGGGACGCAACAACAAGGGGCACGTCACCACGCGGCATCAGGGCGGCGGGCACAAGCGACAGTACCGGCGCATCGATTTCCGCCGGGAGAAGTTCGGCGTGACCGGCACGGTGAGCGCCATCGAGTACGATCCCAACCGGACCAGCCGGATCGCGCTGATCACCTACGGCGACGGCGAGAAGCGCTACATCCTGCATCCCAAAGGGCTCGTGGTCGGCGACAAGATCGTTTCGGGGCCGGGCTCCGATATCCGTACCGGCAACGCGCTACCGCTGTTCGAGGTCCCGCTCGGCACTACGGTGCACAACGTGGAGCTGAAGATCGGCCGCGGCGGGCAGATGTGCCGCTCGGCGGGCGGCGCGGCACAAGTCGTGGCGAAGGAAGGCAACTACGTGACGCTGCGGCTGCGCTCGACCGAAATGCGCATGGTGCGGGGCGAATGCCTGGCGACGATCGGCGAAGTGGGCAATGCCGAGCATGAGCTGCAGTCGGTGGGCAAGGCGGGCAAGACCCGTTGGCTGGGCCGGCGGCCGCGCGTGCGCGGCGTCGCCATGAACCCGGTCGATCACCCGCTGGGCGGCGGCGAGGGCAAGTCGTCCGGCGGCCGGCCGCCCGTGTCACCGTGGGGCAAGCCCGAAGGCAAGAAGACGCGACACAAGAAGAAGGCTTCGACGAAACTCATCGTGCGCGGGCGTAGGCGCGGCAAGGCAACACAATGATGAATGCTGAATGCAGAATGCTGAATTGGGAATTCTGCATTCATCATTCTGCATTCTGCATTCGAAGAGGGACATAATTCATGGCACGCAGCGTTAAGAAGGGTCCATACGTGGAGCTGTCGCTCCTGAAGAAGATCCAGGGCCTCAACGATCGGAACGAGAAGAAGGTCTTCAAGACCTGGTCGCGGCGCAGCACCATCACGCCCGAGTTCGTGGGCCACACGCTCGCCGTGCACAACGGCAACAAGTTCGTCCCGGTCTACGTGACCGAGAACATGGTGGGGCACAAGCTGGGCGAGTTCTCCGCCACGCGTCTGTTCCGCGGCCACACGACCAAGACGGCGGCGGAGCGCGAGGCTGAGGCCAAGGCCGCGGAAAAGGCGCCGGAGTAACCTATGGAAGCGCGAGCGATTCAACGGACGGTGCGCCAGTCGGCGCGCAAGATGCGGCTGGTGATCGATCAGATCCGGGGTCACGCGGTGCCGGAGGCGTACGCCATCCTGCGCTTCTCGAAGAAGAACGCGGCGAAGCAGATCCACAAAGTGCTGAAATCAGCCGTGGCCAATGCCGAGCAGCGGGCGCAGCGCGACAACGTGCCGCTCGACGTGGACCGGCTCCGGGTGCGGTATGCGGTCGTGAACGAAGGGCCCGCGCTGAAGCGCTTCACCTCGGCCGCGATGGGCCGTGCCACGCCGATCCGCAAGCGCACCAGTCACGTGGAGATCCATGTGGGATCGGTCGAAGGCGCGACGAAACCGGCCGCGCCGGCCGCCGCGGCCGCGAAGGCGGCCGAGCGTCCCAAGGCCAAGGCGGCCGCCGCAGCGGGAGCGAAACAGGCGGCCGGCAGCAAGGCGAAGGCGGAGAAGAGCAAGCCGTCCACTCGACGGAAAGGGAGTAAGTAAGTGGGCCAGAAAACACATCCGTACGGCTTCCGGCTCGGCATCATCAAGCCGTGGCGCTCGCGCTACTACGCGCGCCGCAACTTCCCCGAGCTGCTCAAAGAAGACGATCTCATCCGGCGCTACCTGAAGACGCGGCTGTCCCACGCGGCGATCGCCGACGTGCACATCGAGCGCCGCCCCGGAAAGGTGACGGTGACGGTGCATACCGGACGGCCGGGCGTGGTGATCGGCAAGCGCGGCGCCGAGGTCGACAAGCTGCGCGACGAGCTGGCGCAGCTGACGGGCAAGGAAGTCGGGATCAACGTCGAAGAGATCAAGCGCCCGGAGCTCGACGCCCAGCTGGTGGGCGACAGCGTCGTGCACCAGCTGCAGCAGCGCATCTCGTTCCGCCGCGCCATGAAGCGGGCCGTGCAGAGCGCGATGCGGATGGGGGCGCAGGGCATCAAGATCAAGTGCGGCGGCCGGCTGGGCGGCGCGGAAATCGCGCGCGTGGAAGGTTATCACGAGGGGCGCGTGCCGCTGCACACGTTGCGCGCCGACGTGGACTACGCCACGTCGACCGCGAAGACCACGTACGGCACGATCGGCGTGAAGGTCTGGATCTTCAAGGGTGAGCGGACCGAGGAAATGGCGGGCCGCACCTATTCCACGGGCGTCTGACCATGCTGGCACCCAAGCGCGTCAAGTTTCGCAAGCGGTTCAAGGGCAACACGAACGGGCTGGCCACACGCGGCAATACCGTCGCGTTCGGCCATTATGGCCTGATGTCGCTCGAGCCGGGGTGGATCTCGAATCGCCAGATCGAGGCGGCGCGCGTCGCGCTCACGCGCGAGATGAAGCGCGGCGGCAAAGTCTGGATCCGGCTGTTTCCCGACAAGCCGATCACGAAGAAGCCGGCCGAAACCCGGATGGGGAAAGGGAAGGGAAACCCCGAGGGCTGGGTGGCGGTGGTGAAGCCGGGCCGCGTGATGTTCGAGGTGGAGGGGATCGAGGAGTCGCTGGCGCGGCACGCGTTGAACCTCGCGGCGGCGAAGCTGCCGTTGCAGTCGAAGTTCGTGAGACGGGAGGAGCGGTAGATGGCCAGGCAGCGTCCCGACGACCTGCGGCAGCTCAAGACCGACGAGCTGCAGCACAAGCTGGGCGTCCTCCGCGAGGAGCGGTTCCGGCTGCGGTTCCGGACCGGGACGGAGGCGCTCCCCAATCCGCTCCAGTTCCGCACCATCCGGCGCGACATCGCGCGGATCGAGACCATTCTGCGCGAGCGGAGGCAGGCATGAGAGGCCGTCGGAAGACGCGCACCGGGGTCGTGGTGAGCGACAAGATGCAGAAGACCGTGACGGTGGCGCTGGTGCGTCGCTACGCGCACGGCTTTTACGGGAAGCAGGTGGTCCGCACCAAACAGGTGGCGGCCCATGACGAGCAAGGCGCCAAGGCGGGCGACACCGTCCGCATTGTCGAATCGCGCCCGCTCTCCAAGACGAAGCGCTGGCGCGTGGTCGAAATCGTCGAGCGCGCGAAGTAACGCCGGGAGGGAGCCGTGGTACAGCAGGAGTCGATACTGAAAATCGCGGACAACTCGGGCGCCCGCAAAGCGCTCGTGATTCGCGTGCTCGGCGGGTCCAAGCGGCGCTACGCGGGGCTCGGCGACATCGTGGTCGTCGCGATCAAGGACGCCATTCCCACCGGCCAGATCAAGAAGGGCGAGGTGGCGAAGGCGGTGATCGTGCGGACGGCCAAAGAAACCAAACGGCGGGACGGCTCCTATATCCGGTTCGACGAGAACGCGGCGGTGCTGATCACCGACCAGGGCGAGCCGCGGGCAACCCGCATTTTCGGCCCGGTGGGCCGCGAGCTGCGCGAGAAGAAGTTCATGAAGATCGTTTCGCTCGCGCCGGAGGTGATCTGATATGAAGCCGCTCGTGTACCGCAAGTCGCGCCGCGTGCGCGGCACCGAGCCGGTGCGCCACAAGCTGCACATCGCCAAGGGCGATACGGTGCGCGTGATCTCGGGCGACGATAAGGGCAAGGACGGCCGGGTGCTGCAGGTGCACCCCAAGACGTTCCGGCTCACGATCGAAGGCGTGAACATCGTGAAGAAGCACCAGAAGGCCCGGACGCCGGAGCAGGAGAGCAAGATCATCGAAATGCCGGCCCCGATCGCCGCCTCGAAGGTCATGCTGCTCGATCCCAAGTCGGGACACCCGACCCGGGTGCGCCGGCGCCGCGACAAGGACGGCACCATCGAGCGGATCGCCGCGCGGTCGGGTCAACCGATCCCGCGGGTGAGGTAACTATGGCGGATACGCAAGAAAAAGAGAAAAAACAGAAAGCGCCCAAGGGCGAGCCCAAGGGCAAGCAAAAAGCCGCGAAGCCCGAGCCCGCGGTCGACACGGCACCGGCCGAGCCGGCGCCGCCGGCCCGGCTGCGCGCGCATTACGAGCAACGGGTGCGGCCGGCGCTGCAGCAGCAGTTCGGGTTCGCCAACCCGCACCAGATTCCCAAGCTCCTGAAGATCGTGCTGAACGTGGGGATGGGCGACGCGCAGAAGAATCCCAAGTCGCTCGAGGCGGCGGTGGCCGAGCTGGGGGCGATCACGGGCCAGCGGCCGGTGGTGACGCGCGCCAAGAAGTCGATCGCGAACTTCAACCTGCGCCAGGGCGTGGCGATCGGGTGCGCGGTGACGCTGCGCGGGGCGCGGATGTACGAGTTCCTCGACCGCTTCATCACGGTGTCGGTGCCGCGGATGCGCGACTTCCGCGGGCTCCCCACCAAGAGCTTCGACGGGCGGGGCAACTACACGGTGGGCATCAAGGAGCAGATGCTGTTTCCCGAGATCGACTACGACAAGGTCGAGCAGATCCACGGGATGGATATCACGTTCGTGACCAACGCCGGACGGGACGACACGGCGATGGCGCTGTTGCGCGAAATGGGGATGCCGTTCCGCGGCGAGTCCCCGGTGGCCGTCGGCTGACCGGCCTTCGGTACACTGCAAGGAGAGCATCGATATGGCGAAGAAGTGTTGGATCGAGCGCGTCAAACGCACCCCGAAGTTCAAGGTCCGGGCCTATTACCGCTGCCAGCGCTGTGGGCGGAGCCGGGGCACGCTGCGGAAGTTCGGGTTGTGCCGCATCTGTTTCCGAGACTTGGCGCTGCGCGGGGAAATCCCGGGCGTCCGGAAAGCCAGCTGGTAAGGGCGGGAGGCCGAATGAGTGTGACTGATCCGGTTGCCGATATGCTGACCAGGGTGCGCAACGCCTGCACGGCAGGGCACCGTCGGGTCGACATGCCGGTGTCGAAGCTGAAAGCCGAGATCGCGCGGCTGCTCCGCGACAACCACTACATCCAGGACTTCAAGGTGCTGGATGACGGGCGGTTTGGGCTGCTGCGGCTCTACCTCAAGTACCACAACGACGCGCCGGTCATCCGCGAGCTGCAACGGGTGTCCGCTCCCGGGTTGCGCCGCTACGTCAAAGCGCGCGAGATCCCGCGAGTGAAGAACGGGCTGGGGATGGCCATCCTCAGCACGCCGCGCGGCGTGATGTCGGATCGCGAGGCCCGCACCGCCCGGGTGGGCGGCGAGCTGCTCGCGGTGATCTGGTAGGAGGGGGACCATGTCGCGCATCGGCAAGAAACCCGTTCCGCTGCCCTCCGGCGTGTCGGCGACCATCGCGGGGCAGACCATCGCGGTGAAAGGCCCGAAGGGAGAGCTCAGCCGTACGGTGCATCGGGAGCTGACGATCGCGCTCGAGGAGAACACGGTCGTGGTGCGGCGCCCCTCCGACGAGCCGCGTCACAAGGCGCTGCACGGGCTGACGCGCACCCTCGTCGCCAACATGGTCGAGGGCGTCACGAAGGGGTTCGCCAAGGCCCTGGAGATCCAGGGTGTCGGCTACAAGGCCGAGCTCAAGCCGTTCGGGGTGCAGCTCGTGGTCGGGTACTCGCATCCGGTCCCCTATCACGCGCCCAAGGGCATCAAGATCAGCGTCGACAACAACGTGCAGGTGAAGGTCGAAGGCGTGGACAAGGAGCTGGTGGGGCAGGTCGCGGCCGAGCTGCGCGCCGTGCGCCCGCCGGAGCCGTACAAAGGGAAAGGAATCCGCTACGTGGGCGAGCAGGTCCGGCGCAAGGCCGGCAAGACCGCCCAGGCGGCCAAGTAAACAGCCATGCGCGCGATTCGTAAGATCAAGACGCAGGCCCACCGGCGCGCCCGGCGGCACCTGCGCGTCCGCAAACGGGTGCAGGGCACGCCGGGCCGTCCGCGCCTGGTCGTGTTCCGCTCCTCGAAGCACATCTACGCCCAGGTGGTCGATGACGAGCGCGGCGTCACGCTGGTCGGCGCGTCGGATCGCACGGAAGGCATCGCGATCGATGGAAAAGGCAAGACGGCTAAGAGCTTCGCTCTGGGCCAGTTGATCGCGGCCAAGGCGAAAGCGAAAGGCATCGCGAAAGTCGTGTTCGATCGCGGCGGCTACCAGTATCACGGGCGCGTCAAAGCAGTGGCCGAAGGCGCCCGGAAAGGCGGGTTGGAGTTGTGATGACGAATCCTCAGGATACGGCGGGCGCCCCGGCGCCCGAGACGGCGGCCGAGCCGGTCGCTCCGGCCACCGAGACCGTTGTTCCGACCGAGCACCATCCTCCACGCCGTGGCGGCGGGGGCGGTGGCGGCGGTGGACGCGGGGGCCGGGGTCGGGGTCGAGGTCGGGGCGGCGAGCGCCGTGACGGCGGAGACCGGCAGCGTGAGAGCGACGGGATCGTCGAGAACGTCATCGCCATCAACCGCGTCGCCAAAGTCGTGAAGGGCGGACGGCGCTTCAGCTTCAACGCGCTCGTCGCGGTCGGCGACAGCCAGGGCAAAGTCGGCTTCGCGACGGGGAAAGCCAACGAGGTGAGCGAGGCAGTCCGTAAAGCAGTCGAGGCTGCGCGCCGTCACCTGACCGAGGTGCCGCTGACCGGCGGCACCATTCCGCACGAGATCGTCGGCCGGCACGGCGCCGGTCGCGTCCTGCTGAAGCCCGCCGCCTCGGGAACCGGCGTCATTGCCGGTGGTCCGGTGCGCGCCGTGCTCGAGTGCGCCGGTGTCCGTGACATTCTGACCAAGAGTCTCGGATCGACCAACCCGCACAACATGGTGCGAGCCACGATGAACGGGTTGTCCCGGCTGACTACCGCCCGCCGCGTCGCGCGCGAGCGCGGTATTGAAGTCGAAGCGATCCAGTACAAGGCGCGGCAGGAGGCGACGCATGGCTAGAAATCCGCCCACCCGGAAGCATCGCAAGCGGGTGAAAGGCGTCGATCCCGTGCTGCCCCCGGCCGGCAAGGGGAAGCTCGAGATCCGCCAGATGCGCTCAGGGTCCGGCAAGCCCGCTCGCGTGAAACGCACGCTCGTGGCGCTGGGCTTGAGGCACCACCAGGACGTCGTGGTCCAGGCCGATCATCCGGCGCTGCGCGGCATGCTGTACCAGGTCCGGCATCTCGTCCGTGTGACGGCGGTCAAAGGGTAAGCACCGATGGCGAAAGCGAAAACGAAATCGAAACCGAAGGCGCGCCGCGCCGCCAAGCCGGCGAAGCCCCGCACGAAGCAGCCCGCCGAGTCTACGCCGGTGGTGACGTTGTCCACGCTGCGGCCACCGCGCGGGTCCACGCACAAACCCACCCGCGTCGGTCGCGGTCCGGGCTCGGGCATCGGCAAGACGTCGGGCCGCGGTCAAAAGGGAATGAAGGCCCGCGCCGGCGGCAGCACGCGTCCGGGGTTCGAGGGCGGGCAGATGCCGCTCATCCGCCGCATTCCCAAGCGCGGCTTCACCAATCCGTTCAAGCAGGACGCGCAGGTGGTCAACGTGCGGCACCTGGGGCTCCTGGCCGAAGGCGCGGAAATCACGCCGCAAACGCTGTTCGGGGCCGGCCTCGTGCGCCGTCCCGATACGCCCATCAAGCTGCTCGGCATGGGTGAGGTGAAGCGGCGCTTCGTGGTGAAGGGCGTCGGCGTCTCGGGCTCGGCGCGTACCAAGATCGAGGCGGCGGGGGGCACCATCGAGGGCGGGACCGCGTGACGGCACCGAAGATCCCGAATCTCTTCAAGGTCCCGGAGCTGAAGGAGAAGATCCTCTTCACGCTCCTGTGCCTCGTCATCTACCGGCTCGGCGCGCATCTCGCCGCGCCGGGGGTGAACGTGCAGGCCATCGCGGAGTACACCCGCGGCGCCGCACAGGGCACGCTGCTCAACCTGTACGATCTGTTCGCGGGCGGCGGGTTCTGGCGCGCTTCGGTCTTCGCGCTGGGCATCATGCCCTACATCTCCGCCAGCATCGTCTTCCAGATGGCCGGCCCCGTATTCCCGGCGATCGAGAAGATGCAGCGGGACGAAGAGGGCAAGAAGCGCATCACCCAGTGGACGCGGTACCTCACGGTGCTCATCTGCCTCGGGCAGGGAATCGGCTACGCCAAGTTCCTGGAAACCCAGGTGCAGGGCGCGGTCGTCAATCCCGGCTTCGGATTCGAGTTCACGACCGCCCTCATCCTGACCACCGGCGGCGTGCTGGTGATGTGGCTGGCCGAGCAGATCACCGAGCGGGGGCTGGGCAACGGACAGAGCTTGATGATCTTCTTCTCGATCGTCGACCGCATCTGGCCCGAGGCAGGCCGCACGATCGAGGCGTTGTCGGCGGGGTCGATCAAGTTCGGCGTGCTGCTCGTGATCCTGGGCATGATGCTGCTGGTCGTGGCGGGCACGGTCGCCGTGACCGTCGCCTCACGGCGCATCCCGATCCAGATTCCGCGCAAGGTGATGGGGCGCGGCCGCATCGCCGAAGGCCGGAAGACGTTCATCCCGCTGCGCATCAACACCTCGGGCGTGATGCCGATCGTGTTCGCCCAGTCGATCATCGTGCTGCCGGCCACGTTCGCCACGTTCACGAATATTCCGGTGCTGAAGAATCTGGCGGCGTATTTCACCACGACGTCGCCGGCGTACCTGATCACGATGGCGCTGTTGATCGTGTTCTTCGCCTACTTCTACACGTCGATCATCTTCAACCCGGTCGACCTGGCGGAAAATCTCAAGAAGCAGGGCGGGTTCATCCCGGGCGTGAAGCCGGGGGCGCCGACCGCCGACTATATCGACGAGGTGCTGTCGCGTATTACGCTGCCGGGCTCGATCTTTCTCACGCTGGTCGCCCTGCTGCCGATCCTCGTCAGCAACATCCTCAACATGCCGTTCGGGTTCGGCGGCACCGCCCTGCTGATCGTCGTTGGCGTGGCGCTCGACACGGTGCAGCAGATCCAGCAGCACCTGCTGCTCCGCCACTACGACGGTTTCATGAAGGAAGGCCGGATCAAGTTCCGCGGTCGGCCGCGGTAGTCCCCCCGTGTACATCCTGCTGCTAGGCGCACCGGGCTCCGGGAAAGGCACCCAGGGGCTGATCCTGTCGCGCCGTCTGGGCATCCCCAAGATCGCGACCGGCGACATCCTCCGTGCGGCGATGAAGGCCGGGACGCGGCTCGGGAACGAGGCCAAGCGCTTCTACGACGCCGGCAAGCTGGTCCCCGATACCGTGATCCTCGAGCTGATCAAGACCGAGCTGGCCAAGCCCGAGGCGCAGCAGGGCGCGATCTTCGACGGATTTCCCCGCACGGCCGCCCAGGCGGAGCTCGTGGACAAGACCCTGGCGACCCGCGGCCAGCGGTTGAACCATGCACTGCTGCTCGACGTCCCCGAGGAAGAGCTGGTGCGCCGGCTGCACGCGCGCGCCTTGAAGGAAGGCCGCACGGACGACACCCCGGAGGCCATTCGTACCCGTCTGCTCGTGTATCGGCAGGAGACGGCGCCGCTGATCGCGCATTTCGCCGTGCATGGAATCGTGCATCGGGTGCCCGGGTTGGGGTCGATCGAGGACATCGCGGTGGAGATTCAGCGCATCCTCGGACGATGATCACCATCAAGTCGGCGCGGGAGATCGAGACGATGGCGGCCGCGGGTCGCATCGTCGCCGACACGCTGGCGCTGATGGGCAAAACCGTCCGGCCCGGGATCTCGACCAAGGAGCTGGATCGAGTCGCCGAGGAGTTCATCCGGAGTCATCCCGGTGCCCGCCCGTCGTTCAAGGGTTTGTACGACTTTCCCGCCACACTGTGCACCTCGATCAACCACGAAGTCGTCCACGGCATTCCCTCGGCCAAGCGCGTGTTGCGTGAGGGTGACGTGATCAGCATCGACGTCGGCGTGCAGCTCGAGGGGCTGCACGCGGACTCGGCCGCGACGTTCCCCGTCGGCAAGGTTTCGCCCGAAACGCATTACCTGCTCGAGGTCACGCAGGCCGCCCTGGCGGCGGGGATCGCCCAGGCGCGATCCGACAATCACGTCGGCGACATCGGTCACGCGGTGCAGCAGGTGGCCGAAGAAGCGGGGTACTCCGTGGTGCGGGAGATGGTCGGGCACGGGATCGGCTCGAGTTTTCACGAGGAGCCGCAGGTGCCGAACTACGGCAAGCCGAAGCGGGGCCCGCGTCTCGTGGCGGGCATGACGATCGCGATCGAGCCCATGGTCAACGTGGGCGGGGCGGAGATCCGGACGTTGCCGGACAAATGGACCGTGGTGACCGCCGATGGCGAGCTGTCGGCGCACTTCGAGCATACGGTGGCCATCGGGTCGGATGGAGCCGCGCCCCGGATCCTGACCCAGTAGCGGCTACCTGCCGAGGGTCTCGGCCGCCGTGAGCAGAGTCTTTCCGGACGCCGGGTCGGATAACGCGGCGACGTTCACCCTGACGTTTTCCACCGCCCCCTCCAGCGCGGCTCGCCCCAGCTGCTCGGCGACCAACGCGTCGGACCGGGCGTTCTTGTTGCCGATCGTCCCGATCTCCCGCGCCAGCGTGATGACGCGATCGGCGCGACGGGCGACTTCCAGGGGCGTCTGCGCGGCTCCGAGCAACGCGGTATCGATGCCCGCGACCCGTTTGGGATCGTCTTTCGGCAACTTGTAGGCTTCGCTGACCTGGGTGTAGGCGGCGGCGTCTTCGTCGACCAGGCGGCGCAGCTCGCCGCGCAGCGTATCTGCCTCGACGAGGATAGCCCGGGCGCGCGCGTCGGCCGCCGCATAGGTTTTTCGCCCGATCGTCAGTCGGGCCACCATCGCGACCAGCGCTCCCGCCAGCGTGCCGGCCATAGCCGCCGCACTGCCGCCCCCCGGAACGGCATTGGGCCCGGCCAGCTCTTCGATCCAGCCATCCAGCGTGGGGCCCTCGGCGGCCCGGATCTTCATTTCGAGCAGGTGATCCGCGGCATCCGGGAGCTTGAGCGCGTCCGCCCCGGCGCCGAGGATGCCGCGCTCGGGAATGAGACCGACGATCTCGCTCCGCGACACGGCGACGCCCCTATCACCCGCCTCTTTCTGAACCACGGCAAACACCGCCGCGGGGGAGGTGACATCGATGTCGAGCAGGTTCATGGACACCTGGGCCCGGCCACCGACGTCGAACCCACTCGACTGCACGGCGGGGAGGCCCCCGCTCGAGGTCCGGATCTTCTTCGCGATCTCCTTGGCGATGCCGACGTCGGGCGTTTCCAGGTAGATGTTGTAGGCGACGAGGAACGGCCTTGCTCCGATCGCGGTGGCCCCGGCCGTGGGATGGATGTGGCGGGGACCAAAGTCCGGATCGGCGGCGGGGTCGCTCCCGATGCGCTCGCGCAGACCCTCGAACTCGCCTTTGCGAATGTCGGGCAGTCGCTCGCGCTCCGGTCGCCCGGCGGCCCTGGCATAGAGAAACACCGGGATCTCGAGCTCCCGCCCCACGCGCTCCGCCAACCGTCTGGCCAGCGCGACACAGTCGTCCATCGTGACGTCGCGCACAGGAATGAACGGCACCACATCCGTAGCCCCCATGCGTGGGTGCTCACCCTTGTGCCTGGTCAGGTCGATGCGATCGCGGGCGATTCGCATCGCATTGAACGCCGCCTGGGCGGCCGCTTCCGGCGACGCCACGAACGTGAACACGGAGCGGTTGTGTGACGGATCGGCCTGGACGTCGAGCAGGCGTACTCCGGGCACGGCCGTCAGTGCCGATCGCAACGCGTCGATCGTATCGGCATTACGACCTTCCGAGAAGTTAGGCACACATTCGACGAGCGGCGATGGCATGGAACCTCAAATGATCAATGAAGAAATGCAGAATGCAGAGTGATGAATGCAGATTGAAAGGTCATTCAGCACTCTGCATTCATCATTCTGCATTCTTTACAAGTTCCAACAGCCACTGATGCATCTTGGGATTGCCGGCTACGAGCGACCCGTGACCGACCACATCCTTCGATCCTTCGAGCGTCGTGACGATCCCGCCGGCCTCGCGGACCAGCAACACGCCGGCCGCGACATCCCAGGGTGCCAGGGTCAGCTCCCAGAACGCATCGAACCGGCCCGCGGCCACGTCCGCCAGGTCGAGCGCCGCCGCGCCCGCCCGCCGGACACCGCTCACTGCGCGTGTCACGGCCGCGAACTGCTTCAGGTAGGAGTCGAGCTTGTCGAGCTCGCGGAACGGAAACCCGGTCCCGACGAGAGCCCGCGCCGGATCGGCGACCGCGGACACGGCGAGCCGGGTCCCGCCCGACCACGCGCCCTGGCCGCGGGCCGCCCGGTACGCCACGTCGCGAGCCACGTCGTGCACGATGCCGACGCTGAGCACGCCCGACACGAGCGCACCGATCGACACGGCGTACTGCGGATAGCCGTGGAGGTAATTGGTCGTACCGTCGAGCGGGTCGACGAGCCACACCACCTGCGCGCGCCGCGGCGCATCGGGCGACAACTCTTCCCCCACCACCTCGGACCCTGGAACGAGATCGGTGAGCGTCTCGGCGATCAGCTCTTCCGCTTCGCGATCGACCTGGGTGACGAAATCGTGGCGCGTCTTTTCGGTCCACGCCTGCGCGTCGGGCGGTCGCGCGCCGCGAATCATGTTCGCGGCCCGCTCCGCGGCCCGTTCGGCGACGTTAACTAAGTCCTTGAGTGCCTGCACCTTGCGGCTCTTCCCTCCGCGCCCTTAGGTTGTGACGCCATGACCTCCCCCACCGCCGCCCCCACTCGCGTCTTCAGCGGCATCCAGCCGTCCGGTGAGCTGCACATCGGAAACTACCTCGGCGCGGTGCAGAATTGGGTCCGGTTGCAGGACCTGCACGACTGCGTGTACTCGATCGTCGACCTGCACGCGATCACGCAGCCGTACGACCCGGCCGAGCTGCCACAGCGGACGCACGAGATGGCGGTCGGGCTCCTGGCCTCGGGCATCGATCCCGACAAAGCGATTCTCTTCGTTCAGTCTCACGTTGCCGAGCACACCGAGCTGAACTGGCTGCTCACCACCGTGACCCCGCTGGGCGAGCTGGAGCGACAGACCCAGTACAAAGACAAGGCGCAACGTCTGGAA
>Ga0209382_10005209_pt1 | contig 16976 bp, 18 predicted proteins | sample SoiMetdeltSBSDD5_FD_187599 | JGI IMG/M metagenome (GOLD analysis project Ga0209382, IMG submission 187599) | Bulk soil microbial communities from a Populus tree surrounding site in Tennessee, USA - Soil MetaG P. deltoides SBSDD5 (SPAdes) (version 2) | ecosystem: Environmental > Terrestrial >...
AGACGAAGCCGGTTGCGAGCCGGTCGGCCTTCGGCGATTCCACGAGCGCGGCGAGCACGTCGGTCATGGCGCACCTGAGTACTCTACGAACCGGCTCCGTGGCAAGCGCAATGTCTTGCCACGGAGCCGTGTGCCGGCCGGCTATTTGAGGTCGGGAATGCCGGCAGCGAACCAGGGACCGGTCCCGGTGGCGCCGGCGGCGCTCCGGATGAGGAGGACGGGGCTGGCGCACTCCGTCGGGGCCGGCGGAGCCGGCGAGAGAATATCGTGGATCTCGAAGTCGCCATCGGGCGCGAGCGGGATACCTGCGGGGGCCGTGCTGTGCTCGGTGAACGGGGCGGCCGTCTCGCAGATGAGCGTCGCGAAGACTCTGACGTTCGCAGTGAAGCCGATATTGTTGCCGCCGGCCAGGAGCAACCCACGCCCCTTCACGCGGATGCTGCCATCGGTCTTCACCGTCGCGTCGAGGTCAGCGATGGTCCAGATCTGACCGGGCGGTTGCACGCCGCGGACGATATTGCGGTTGACGACCGTGGCTGTCGGGTCGGTACCGGCGCCGCTCGAGACGGGAATGACGCCGATGCCGCCCTTGAATTTGGCGAGCGTGTCGTCGGCTTTGGCGGACGAGGCGAGCAGGGCGAGGACGCTGAGGAGAACCGGCGCGATGAGCTTCATGACATCCTCCCGGTCTGTCGTGGACGGAGCGCTCGTTGGCGAAGCGCCCCGTAAACGCGGGAGGGCTGCCGGCGGTTCCTGTTCCGCTACGTCATGGAGCCGTGGCCTCTATGTGATCAAGCCGTAAAATTTCCCGGCGTTCTCGCAGGTGATCTTCCGCACGACATCGGCCGGCAGGTGGCCGAACTGCTCCTCGATGTACTTCGACGACTCCGGCCAGACGCCGTCGGTGTGCGGATAGTCCGAGGCCCACATCAACGTCTCGACGCCCATCTCGTCGATCATCCGCGTGCCGATACGGTCGAACTGGAACGTCGCCTTGCACTGGCGCCGCCAGTAATCGCTCGGCTTCATCTTGAGGCCGATGTCCCGGAAGCGGTCCTCCCACTCGAAGTCCATGCGATCGAGCGCGTAGGGGATCCAGCCGATGCCGCTCTCGCCGAAGACGACACGCAGATTGGGATAGCGCTCGAGCACGGCGGCGCCGATGAGCGCCGCCAGGATGTTGATGAGGTTCATCTGGAACGCCGACACGCCGGTGAATAGCGCGGCGCGCTTGGCGAGCGGTGTGGGCGCTTTTTCGCGCACGCTGGCCGGCACGCTCGGGAACGTGTGGAAGTGCAGCGGCAGGTTGACCTCGTTCACGGCCGTCCAGAGCGGCTCCCACACGGGATGCCACATCGGCTCCATGTCCCACGAGCACGACAGCTCGAGCCCGCGCAGCCCCATCTTCGCGACGCGATGGATCTCCGCGACGGCGGCGTCGATGTCGCCGTACGGCAGGCAGGCGAGGCCGATCTGGCGGTCGGGATAGTGCCGGCAAAAATCCACGAGCCAGTCGTTGTAGATGCGGAACATCTCCTTGGCCGCCTCGTGGTCGCTCAGGCGCGTGGCGGCGCCGAGGATCCCGAAGATGACCTCGGCCTGCACGCCGTCCATCTCCATGTCCTTGAGGCGCAGGTGCGGATCGGTCGGACGGCGGATGCCCTTCTTGCCGTCCTCGTAGAGACCGACCGCCGCCATCTTGTCGACCCGATAGTTCTGTCCCGGCACGAGCTTTTGACCCGACGGGCCGACACCGCCGGTCAGCCCGAACGACGTCCCGTTCTTGCAGGTCCAGTGCGGGCCATCCGGGCCATCCACCACGTACGGCATGCGCTCGCGCATGGCCGACGAGGCGTTGGTGGTGAAGAGATCGGGCGGGATCCACGGCATGTCGATGTGGCAGTCGGCGGAGATGCGTGTGTAGTTCATGGCGGGGATGATACTCCCGCGCGGGGCCTCTTGACTTGTCTGTCCGTCTTCGGCAATGTTGCCGACCACTCGATGCAGTGTCCGGCCCGTTCCTTCCTTCGATCCGATACACAGTGAAGGAGGATGCGATGCTCGGTCCGCACGCCCGTCTGAATCGTCGCGACTTCGTGCGGCTCTCTGCGGCCGGCGTCTCGGCCACGGCTGTGCTCGGCCACGGCCGACGGGCGGCGGCTGCCGCCAAGTATCCCGACTGGATCCCCGCGAGCCCCAAGCCCCCGAAGCGCGGCGGCGTCCTCGCGCGCGCGTCGGCCTGGGATCCGCCCGTGATCGATCCGCGGCTCACGCAATCGATCGGGTTGTTCCAGTTCATCGGTCTCACCAGCAACCGCTTGATCCGATATTCCTTCCCCGAGGAGACGAACAACACCGACGACGTCACGCTCAGACCCGATCTTGCCGAATCGTGGCAACCGAGCGCCGACTCCCGCGTGTGGACATTCAAGATCCGACAGGGCGTGAAGTGGCACAACGTGCCGCCCCTGAACGGGCGCGAGCTGACGGCGGCCGACGTCAAGTACTGCTACGAGCAGTACGCCAAGGAAGGCGTGCAGGCGTTCACGTTCCAGGAAATCGAGGGAATGGAGACGCCCGACAAGCACACGCTGCGCGTGCACCTCAAGACGCCCAATACCCTGTTCCCGCAAAACGTCGCGGAGTCGGTTACGGTCATCTTTCCGCGCGAGGTCCTGGAGGAGGACGGGGACCTCAAGAAGCGGCTGATCGGGACCGGCCCCTACATCCTCAAGGAGCACACGCGCAAAGTCCGCATCGTGCTTCAACGCAACCCCGACTACTACGACAAGGGCCGTCCATATCTCGACGAGCTCGTGATCCTCTCGACGCCGGATTCTGCGACGCGAAAGGCGGCCTTTCGCACGGGACAGAGCGAGATTCTCCAGGTGGCGAGCCCGAGCGAGGTGGAGGTCATCCTCAAGACGAATCCGTCGGCGGTGGTCCAGGAGTACAAGGACTGGCTCTCGCCGTTCGGCCTGGCCCTCTCGCAGGACAAGCCGCCCTTCAACGACCTGCGCGTGCGGCGCGCCATCTCGATGGCCGTCGACCGCCAGAAGCATGTCGACACCCTTTACGAGGGGCACGGCATCGCGGGCTGGGGTGTCCCGTACGTCTACTACCTGGACGCCAGGCCGACGCTGAAGGATCTCGGGCCCTGGTGGCAGTACCGGCCCGAAGAGGCCAAGAAGCTCATGGCCGAAGCCGGCCATGCCAAGGGCTTCGAAACGACGCTGTTCTACTACGAGTACTTCCCGCAGATGACGTCGCAGGTCCAGCTGGTCCAGCAGGATCTGAAGAAGAACCTCAACATCGACGTGAAGATCAGCAAGCTCGACTACACGACGTACTACGGCCGCTACGTCGACAGCAAATGGGAGGGGATGTGCTGGGGGTTCCAGTCGGGGCACGCGGTCGGACTCGACGAGCGCACGTACATGTACATGCACAGCAAGTCCACGAAGAACTTTTTCCGAGTCAACGATCCCGTCATCGACGAGCTGACCACGAAGCTGCGCCGGACACCCGAGCGCGCCGAGCAGCGTACGATCACCAAGAAGATCGTCGACCGTGAGCTCGACCAGGTGCTGCGCATGTGGATGCCCTACGACAGCGGCTTCATGATCTATCAGCCGCATCTCAGGAACATGGCCACGTTTGCTCTCCGGCGCTCCGACGGCTACGGATCGCCGATCACCGCACGGATGTGGATGGACAAGTAGAGAGGAGACGGGAGCCCCCGGGCGATGCACAAGTACGTGCTCCGACGGGTGCTGCTGGCGGTTCCCGTCCTTGTCCTCTCGTCGCTGATCGTCTTTTCGCTGATGCGCGTCATGCCGGGCGACGCGCTCGTGGCGCTGATGGGAGAGTCCGGCAACGTCGGCGAGCGCGAGCTCGCGAAGCTTCGCAAGGATCTGGGGCTCGACCGTCCCTATACCGAGCAGTACGCGCTGTGGTTATGGCAGATGGTCAGCTTCAACCCCGGCTATTCGATTTTCACGAACGAGCCGATCGCGGTATCGCTACGCAAGGCCATTCCGGTCACGTTGGAGCTCGCCGCCCTGTCCATGGTCATCGGGCTCGTCGTGGCCGTGCCGATCGGCGTGCTGTCTGCGACGCGGCAGGACAGCGCGTCGGACTACGCGGGGCGCGTCGTCGCGGTCTCGGGGCTCTCGTTGCCCGATTTCTGGCTCGGCACACTCGTCATCACCTTCGCGGCCATCTGGTTCCACTGGATCCCCCCCATCGGCTATGTGAGCTTCTGGGAATCACCATGGCGGAACCTGCAGCAGTTCCTGCTGCCCGCGGCGGTGCTCGGCTTCCGGCTCTCCGCCGCGACCATGCGGATGACGCGCTCGACGGTGCTCGAGGTGCTGCGCGAGGACTACGTGCGCACCGCGTGGGCCAAGGGGCTCGCCGGCCGCATGGTCGTGTACAAGCACGCGCTGAAAAATGCGCTGATCCCGGTCGTCACGATCGTCGGTGGCCAGCTCGGTGTCCTGCTCGCCGGCACCGTGGTCGTCGAGACGATCTTCGCGCTGCCGGGCATGGGGCGCCTCACCGTCGAAGCCATCCTGTACCGCGACTATCCCGTCGTGCAGACCAACGTGATGCTGGTGGCCGCCACCCTCGTCACGCTCAACCTGGTCGTGGACCTGACGTACGCGTGGCTCGACCCACGCATCCGCTATCACTGATGGCTACCGTCTATCGCTGATGGCCACCGTCACCGAGCGTGTCGTCCGCATCGAGGAAGCGCCGGTCGTCATCAGCCGCACGCGCGCCCTGCTCACCGCGCTCCGGCGCAAGCCACTCGGCGCGGCCTCGGCGGCGCTGCTCGTGCTCATCGTCTTCACGGCGATCTTCGCCGAGGTCCTGGCGCCCTACGATCCGCTGGCACCGAAGCCCGAGATCCGCCTGGCCGCGCCGTCGTGGGAGCATCCGTTCGGCACCGACGACATCGGCCGCGACGTGTTGAGCCGCGTGATCCACGGCGCCCGCATCTCACTCTGGGTCGGGCTGCTCGCGGTGGGCATCGGCACCGCGGCCGGCATGATCATCGGGCTGCTGTGCGGCTACTGCGAAGGGCGCGTCGACCTCATCTTCCAGCGGGTGATGGATGCGATCCAGGCGATTCCGGCGCTCGTGCTGGCGCTGGCGATCGTGTCGGTGCTGCGGCCGAACACCACCAACGCGATGATCGCGATCGCCATGGTCATCATCCCCGGCAACTCACGGATCGTGCGCGGCGCGGTGATGTCGGCGAAGCAGAACCGCTACGTGGAGGCGGCGCAAGCCATCGGCTGTCGCCACCCGCGGATCATCCTCGGCCACATCCTGCCGAACGTGACGGCGCCGATCCTCGTCATCGCCTCGATCTGGCTCGGCAACGCGATTCTCATCGAGGCGACGCTGTCGTTCCTTGGCGTCGGCACCCAGCCGCCGACGCCTTCGTGGGGCCTGATGCTGTCGAGCACGGGCCGCGCGTTCATGGAGCAGGCGCCGTGGCTGGCGATCTTTCCCGGTCTCGCGATCAGCCTCGCGGTGCTCGGCTTCAATCTGTTCGGCGACACGCTGCGCGACGCCTGGGACCCAAAGCTCCGGAGGAGCTGATGCTCAATCCGCTGTCCTCGGCAAGCCCGCCCTCGCACTGAGGCCCCGAAGACTGCGCCCCGCGTGACGGGGCCAAGGGCGTCTTCGTCGGCGGCACAGATTGGCTCCTCTCTTCGAGCCTCGACCGTCGCACGCTGCTGAAAGGGGCGAGCAGCGCGGCGCTCGGACTCCTCGCCTCCGCGTGCGGAGCACCCGCCCCTGGGACATCTTCGTCGACATCGCAGACCGCCACGACGCCCGTGCAGTCGACACCGACGCGCCGCGTCGCCGACACCCGCGAGACGGTCTACGTCTTCAACGTCGGCTCGAAGGATGTGACGCTGATCGATGCGGCCGACCGCGTGGTGCGCGAGACGCGGCCGCTGGGCGCCTCGGTGCGCTGGTTGTCGAATGAGCAGACGTACTGGGACGGCGCACGGATCTGGACCTACGACTTTCCGAACGACCAGGTCCAGGCGATTGCGATCGATCCGAGACAGGTGGCCGTCACCAGGACGATCGCCGGACTCGGCAAGGGGCCCGGCCACAGTCTCGTCGTGCTGCCCGACAAGAAGAAGGCCGCCGTCAACGTCGCGGGCGACAACCTGATCGCGTTTCTCGACCTCGAGCACGGCGCCGTGGAGTCCACGCTGCAGACCGGAGCATTTCCCTGAGACCTTCACCTCACGCCGGACGGTCGGTTCGGCTTCACACCGGAACGCGAGGCGGACACGGTCTCGAAGATCGACATGGTCAGCCGAACGCTCGTCAAGACCGTCTCGTTCCCCGCGCGAAGCAAGCCGCACATGCTCCGGGTGTCTCCGGACGGCAAAGAAGTCTGGGTGCAAACCGCCGACGCAAACACCAACGTGGTGCTCGACGCGTCGGATCTCACGGTGCTGACGACGCAGCCGACCGGCAAGCAACCGGTGACCAACGCGTGGACGCGCGACCGGCGCTACTCGGTCGTGACGAACGGTCAGGACACCTTCGCCCAGATTTTCGATGCGCGTACATTCAAGGAAGTGAAGCGCCTGACCATCGGCCTCGGCGGCACCAACATCGGCTTCGGCAAGGACGGCAGGACGGCCTTCATCGCGGTGCGCGGCACGAACGAGGTTGCCGTGATCGACATCGACAGGCTCGCGCTGGAGAGCCGGATCAGGGCCGGGACGGAGCCTCAGGGTCTGATCGTTCGCTGAGCCTCAGCCGCGACGGTCTAGACCAGGCCGAACGCTTCGGCGAAGCGGCGATACGACTCGAGGTGATCGCCGTACTTGCGGTGTCCCGCGGTGTGCTGGGCGCACGCGAGCAGCAGACGGTCGCGATCGAACGCCTTGCTCTTGAGATAGTCCTCGACCAGGCAGAGTCCCAGCTCCTGGTTGTGCGGGTCATTGCCGATCTTCGCGGCCGCCGTCGCCAGCGTCTGCACCAGCGGCGCTCGGTCGGCGTCCGTCTTCAGATACGTGGCGGTGAGCCCGACCGCCTCGTCGGGACGCAGCGCGAGCAGCGCGCCCTCGAGCCGCTCCAGCAGCGCGCCGGGCCCGAGCGAGTCCGCCCCGGGCGGCGGCACGATCGCGCGGCGCCCATTGTCCGGCGTGTTCGCCTGGTGCTCCGCCGCGCGGCTGATGAACGACGTCGCCACGAACAGGAGCTTGAGCCGGTGCGGATGCTCGAACGTGTCGTAGAACCACGCGAGCGTGTTGCAGTACTCGTAGCCGTGCTGCGACATCGAAAAGTTGTTCGGCGCGCCCGTCTCGAGAATGACCTGCGCGGAGGCGACCTGGATCGCGTCGAGGATCCGGCGCGGGCTGCGTCCGGCCTTCAGCAGCGCGACCACCGCGTCGATCGCCGACCACTCGCGCTGGCGCGTGATCGTCTCGACGAGCATCGCCTCTTCGGCGGCGGTCGGCGGCGTCTCCTGACGCAGCAGATGCGCGTCACGGCCGTCGAGAAAATTCTGCACGATGTTGCAGCCCATCTCGTAAGTCGAGTACCAGCGCGGGCCCACCGCGAGATCGGGCACGCCGGCGTAGAGCACGTGGTGCCCCGAGTCCCAGCCGAGCGCCTCGCCGAGCTCGATGGTGGCGCGCGCGCGGAACGACTTGTGCCCCGTCGTGTAGGAGCGGTTGTGCAGCATGCGGTCCTGGACGTCGATCAGCCCCGCGAACGCGAGATGCGCGAGGACCTCACGCCGGTGCGGCGTGTCCTGCATGAGGCCGAGGAACACGCGATAGGCCTGCAGCACCTCGCCGCGCTGCACGAGCGTCAGCCAGTGATTGAGTCGCTCGCCGATCGGCCCGTCCAGAGGCAGCGGCTCTTGATCGGGCCAGTGCGCCTCGGGCATCGGCGGCGTCTGGTTCACCTTGATCTCGTAAAGCCGCGTGTAGTGACCCGGCGCTTTGCCCAGCAGCTGATTCCAGGGATCGAGGCCACTGGGGATGTACCAGACCGACTGGGCGAGCGGCAGCATCGCGAGCTCGGGGCGGACCATCGCCGCGAGCGGCAGGGACACGCGCTCGCTCAGCAGGCAATGGTCGTTATTGACGAACTTGACGATGCCGTCGTCGAGCCGCTGGTGGTACGGCACGTGGGTGTACGGCGCATGGATGCGCACCGTTTCCGACACGATCTCCGTGGCCGGCCGCTTCTGCTTGATCAGCTCGTAGAGTGCCGCGCTGGCGCCGACCTGGTCCCGGGCGAGGATTCGCTCCTCGAGCCGGGCGTAGTCGGAGGCGATCGCCATGGCGGCGAGTATACGCCGGGCGCGGTTAACGCGTCAGGCGGGGATCGAGGCCGTCGCGGATCGCGTCGCCGACGAAGTTGAGACCGACGACCGTTACGAACAGCGCGGTGCCCGGACCGAAGACGATCCACGGCGCCTGCTGCAGGTAGCCGCGGCCGGCGTTGATCATGCTGCCCCACGACGCGGCGGGCGGCTGCACGCCGAGCCCGAGAAACGACAGCGAGGCCTCGGCCAGGATCGCGAACGCAACGCTCAGCGAGGCCTGCACGACGATCGGCGTGGCGGCGTTGGGCAGCACGTGATGGCGCGCGATCCACCAGCCGGAAGCGCCGAGCGCGCGCGCGGCATCCACGTACTCGCGCGTCTTCACACTGAGTACCTGGCCGCGCATCAGCCGCGCGAACGTCGGCGTATAGACGACGCCGAGCGCGACCAGCACGCCGCCGAGCCCCGCGCCGAGCACGGCGCCGAGCGCCAGCGCGAGCACGAGCGGCGGAAACGACAGCACGGCGTCCATGAGCCGCATGACCACGCCGTCGGCGCGGCCACCCGCGTAGCCCGCGAGCATGCCGAGCACACCGCCGGCCGTGGCGGCGATGGCGACCGAGACGAAGCCGGCCACGAGCGACACGCGCGTGCCCCAGATCACGCGACTCAACACGTCGCGGCCGACGTTGTCGGTGCCGAGCCAGTGCGCCCGACCCGGGCGCGCCAGAATGTTGCCGAGATTCTGCGCGAGCGGGTCGTAGGGCGCGAGCAGCGGCGCCGCCAGCGCAATGACGATCGCCGCGAGCAGCACCGCAGCGCCGAACGGGGCGAGGCGCGCGCGCGCCGCGCGGCGCAGCGCGTCCCAACGCCGGTCGCGCACGCCCGCCTCGGCGGGCGTGGCCAGCGCGCGCTCAGCGAACGCGGATTCGTGGATCGATCCAGCCATAGAGGAGGTCGACGAACAGGTTGCTGAGGATGAACCCGATCGCGATGAGCAGAATCACGCCCTGGACCAGCGGATAGTCGCGCGCGAAGACCGCATCGACGACGAGGCGGCCCACGCCGGGCAGCGCGAACACATATTCGGTGATGACGGCACCGCCGATCAGCGTCCCGAGCTGCAGGCCCAGCACGGTGATGACGGGAATCAGCGCGTTTCTCAGCACGTGGCCGCGGATCACCACGGATTCGGACAGGCCCTTGGCGCGCGCGGTGCGGACGTAGTCCTCGCCGAGCGCCTCCAGCAGGCTCGAGCGCAGCGTGCGCATGATCACCGCGGCCAGCGCCAGGCCCAGCGTCACCGCCGGCAGCACCAGCGAGCGGAGACCCGACCAGCCTTCGTCCAGCGGGTCGACATACCCGGAGATCGGCAGCCAGCGCAGGGTGACGCCGAAGGCGAAGATGAGCAGCAGCGCGAGCAGGAAATTCGGCAGGCAGATCCCGAACAGCGCAAACGAGGTGCCGAGGCGATCGACGGCGGTGTTGTGCCGGATGGCGGAGACGATGGCCGCGGGAAACGCGACGAGCACCGCGATCGTCATGGCGAGCACCGCCAGCTCCAGGCTCGGCCGGATGCGACGGCTCACGTTCTCGATCACGGGCTCGCCGTTGCGGATCGAGCGCCCGAGGTCGCCCCGCAGCAGCTGCCCCATCCACGTGACGTACTGCACGGCGATCGGGCGGTCGAGACCGAGCTCGCGCCGCAGACTCTCTCTGGCGGCGGCATCGCCGGACTCGGCCATCATCGCGTCGACGGGATCGCCGGGGGTGAGATGCAGCAGCAAAAATACCCCGGCGGTGACGAGGAGCAGGACGGGGACGGTGGCGAGGAGCCGCCGAACGACTACTTCAGCCACACGTCCTTGAAGCGCATCATGCCGTCCGGAATCGGCTCGTAGCCCTGCACGCGCTGGCTGAACGCCTTGGGCTCGATCGGGTGGACGATGAAGATCATCGGCAGCTCGTCCTGGAGGATCCTCGTGACGTCGCTGAAGATCTTCTTGCGATCGGCCTGGCTGCTCGCCTCGCGCGAGCGGTCCAGCAGGGTGTCGAGCTTCTCGTTGGAGATTCCCGACCAGTTGAACGACGTGCCCGGAGTCGTCCTGAAGAACTGATAGATGTTGCCGTCGGGATCAGGACGGCCGCTCCACTGGAAGGAGATCATCTCGAAGTTCTTCGCGTTGCCGTCGGAGATCAGCGTGGAGGCGTCCACGAGCTTGATCTTCATCGTGATGCCGGCCTCGCGCAGCTGCGCCTGGATGACCTCCGCCTCCTGCACGTTGAGCGGAATGTTGTTCGTCGTCAGCGTGAACTCGAAGCCGCCGGGCTTGCCGCCCTCGACGAGCTTGGCCTTCGCCTTCGCGAGATCACGCTTGATGGGCGGGATGGCCTTGTCGTACGCCCAGGAGGTCGGGGGAATCGGCCCGTTCGCGGGATAACCGACGTTGAGCCACACGCCCTTGACGATCTGCTCGAGGTCGATGGCGGCGGCCACCGCCTGCCGAATCGCCTTCACGTTGAAGGGCGCGCGGCCGAAGTTGAGCTGATAGGCGAAGGCCGCCAGCGACGGCACGTCGAGCACGGTGACGTTCTTGTCGGCCTTCACGGCCGCCACGTCGCGCGGCTGGACGTAATCGATCACGTCGATCTCGCCGCTCTGGAGGCTTTGCAGCTTCACCGTGTCGTCCGGGATCGGCCGGTAGCGCACGCGATCGAGGTACGGCCCGCCCTGCTTGTTCCAGTACTGCTCGTTGCGCTTGATCAGCAGGTGGTCGTCCTTGACCCACTCCACGAACTCGAACGGGCCCGTGCCCGCGCCCTTGGCGTTGCGCCCCAGCTCCACGCCGCGCTCCTGCACGACCTTCGGCGAGATCATCATGCCGGCGCGATCGGTGAGCGTGGCCAGCAGGCTCGCGTCGGCCTTCTTGAGGTTCACCTTGATCGTGAACGGGTCGACGACCTCGACGCTGTCGATGTTGGCGACCTCGCCCTTGCGGATAGACTTCGGCTCCGTCTTCATCCGATCGAAGTTGAACTTCGCCGCTTCGGCGTTGAAGTCGGTGCCGTCGTGGAACTTCACGCCGCGGCGCAGCTTGAAGACCAGGGTTTTTGGATCGGGCTGGGTCCACGATTCCGCGAGCCCCGGCTTGATGCCGAGCTTGACGTCCAGGGTCACGAGCGGCTCGTAGATGTTGTGATAGACCTGCCGGTCCACCTTGCTGCCCGACAGGTGCGGATCCATGGTCGCCGCCTCGATGTAGAAGCCGACGCGCAGCGTCCCACCCTTCTTGGGGGCTTGGGCGACAGCGGTCCGCGGCTGCAGGCCGACGACCGCAGCCGTCGCCGCCGCCGCGCCTGAGGTCACGAAATCGCGCCGCGAGAGTGTCATGTCGCCTCCTCTGAAGGCACTGCGGTTGCCGTGAAGTGCGGACGAGTATAACCTCCCGGCCATGCGTTACCAGTGGCCCAAGCGCAATCAGTCTGCCGCCGTGCTGTCGTTCGACGTCGACGCGGAATCAGGCTTCCTCTTCCGCGAGCCCGAGAAGGCCAAGCGCAGCCTCGGCGATCTCGAGGAGCGCCGCTTCGGCCCGCGCGTGGGCGTGGACCGGATCCTCCGCCTCCTCGATCGTCTCAAGCTGAAGGCGAGCTTCTACATCCCGGGCTGGACCGTCGTGAATCATCTGGCGCCGTGCAAGCGCATCCGCGACGCCGGGCACGAGATCGGCGCCCACGGCAACGTGCACGAGGCCGTCGGCATGCTCGACGAGACCCAGGAGAAGCGCGTGATGGCCGAGCAGCTCGCCATCCTGAAGGACCAGCTCGGCGTCAAGCCCGCCGGTTATCGCTCGCCCTCGTGGGACGTCAACGTGTGGACGCCGGCGCTGCTCAAGCGCAACGGCTTTCTCTACGACAGCTCGCTGATGGGCAACGACGTGCCGTACGACGTCGACACGCCGGAGGGGCCGCTGACCGAGGTGCCCGTGCAGTGGATCATGGACGACGCGCCGCTCTTCCGTCACGTCTACGGCGCCGGCAACGTCATCGCCGATCCCCCCAGGGTGTTCAACCTCTGGTCCACCGAGTTCGCGGCCATGCACCGTGAGAACGCCTGCTTCGTGCTGACGTGTCATCCGTTCATCAGCGGACGGGCCTCGCGCGTGCAGCTCCTCGAGGATCTCGTGAAATTCATGCGCAAGCACACAGGAGTCTGGTTCACCACGTGCGAAGAGGTGGCGCGCTGGCACGTGCAGCAGCACGGCGCCGCGAAGCGCAAGTAGGAGGACGCCATGCGCCTTGTCGATAAGGTCGTCATCGTCACCGGCGGCGCGCGCGGCATCGGGCGTGCGTACTGCGTCGGACTCGCCGCCGAGGGCGCGCGCGTGGTCGCCGCGGACGTCCTCGATTGCAAGCCCGTCGTCACGGAGATCGAGACGCGGGTTGGCCAGGCCCTCGCGGTCACGTGCGACGTCTCGCGCGAGAGCGACACGCAGCGGCTGGCCACCGAGACGCTCGCGCGCTTCGGGCGAATCGACGCCCTCGTCAACAACGCCGCGCTCTACGGCAACCTCCAGCGCCGCCCGTTCATGGAGATCCCCGTCGAGGAATGGGATGCGGTGATGGCGGTCAACCTGCGCGGGGTGTTCCTCTGCGCGCGCGCCGTGTTCCCGACGATGAAGGCGCAGAGCAAGGGCGTCATCGTCAACATCTCGTCCAGCACGTTCTTCAAGGGCGTGCCCGACTACATCCACTACACGACCTCCAAGGGCGGGGTGGTCGGCTTCACGCGGTCGCTCGCGCGCGAGCTGGGCCCGCACGGCATCCGCGTCAACGCGCTGGCGCCGGGCTTCACGCTGTCCGGCGAGAACGAGAAGAACATCTCCGAGGAGCGCAAGCGATTCAACGTCGAGTCGCGCATGCTGAAACGTGCCGAGATGCCCGAGGATCTCGTGGGCACGCTCGTCTACCTGGTCTCCGACGACAGCGCATTCATGTCGGGCCAGACGCTGCTCGTCGACGGCGGCGGCAACGTCCATTGAGCCCGGCGCCCGCGTTCGACTTCACCGACCGCGTCGTCGTCATCACGGGCGCGGGCGCCGGCATCGGGCAGGGCCTCGCGGAGGTGTTTCATGCGGCGGGTGCGCGCGTAGCCCTGGGCGACGTGCGCGAGGCACCGCTCAAGCGCGTGGCCTCCGCGCTCGGCGATCGGGTCTTCTCGCAGACGGTGGACGTCCGCGACGAGGGGTCGGTGGGGGCGTTCGTCGGCGCGACCGAAAAGCAGCTGGGCCCGATCGCCGTCGTCATCGCCAACGCCGGCATCTATCCGAACACGCCGGTGCTCGACATGGACGTCGAGGAGTGGGATCGCGTGATGGAGACGAACGCGCGCGGCGTGTTTTTGACGTGCCGCGCAGCGGCGCGGGCGATGGTCGCGCGCGGCGCGCCGGGCAAGATCGTCACGATCGCGTCCGGCGCCGCCTTCAGTGGTCGCGCAGGCGCCGCGCACTACTGCGCATCCAAGGCCGCCGTCGTCATGTTCACCAAGGTGCTCGCGATGGAGCTGGCCTCGGCGCATATCAATGTCAATTGCATTGCGCCGGGCTTCGTGCGCGTCGACAGCGAGGTCTCGCCGCTGACCGCGGAGTACGTCGAGACGATCACCCGCAGCATTCCGTGGGGGCGGCAGGGGACGCCGCGCGACATCGCCAACGCCGCGCTGTTCCTGGCGTCTGACTACGCCGATTACGTGACGGGCGAGGTGCTCGCGGTTAACGGCGGCGCCTCTGCCGGCCGCTCGCAGCTGCCGCTGAGCACGCCGCCCGGGGTGACGAAGGCGTCCGCCGCGGCGAAGAAAGAGAGGGCACGATGAGGCTCGCCGGAAAGGTCGCGCTCGTGTCGGGAGGTGCCAGCGGCATGGGGCTCAGCGAGGCGACGATCTTCGCGCGCGAGGGCGCCAAGGTCGTCGTCGCCGACGTCCTCGAGGCCGAAGGCAAGCAGGTCGCCGACAAGATCGTCGCGGGCGGCGGCCAGGCGCGGTTCGTGAAGCTCGACGTCACGAGCGAAGCCGAGTGGGACGCCGCCGTCAAGGCGACGGTGAGCGCCTTCGGCAAGCTGGACGTGCTCGTCAACAACGCGGGTATCAGCGGCACCTACGATTCGGACATGCTGAGCAGCGCCGCGTGGGACAAGGTCATGAGCATCAATGCCAAGGGCGTTTTCCTCGGCATGAAGCACGTGATTCCGCTCATGAAGCAGGCGGGCGGCGGCGTGATCGTCAATATCTCCTCCATCTCCGGCTTCGTGGGTCAGGACGGCGTGCACATGGCGTACAACGCCTCGAAGGGCGCGGTGCGCATCATGACCAAGACCGCGGCCGTGCAGTTCGCGCCGGACGGCATTCGCGTGAATTCGGTGCATCCGGGCTTCATGCCGCCGATGCGCACGTCGAAGACGTCTGCCGATCCCGAATGGCGCGCGAAGATGCTGGCCGCGGTGCCGATGAAGCGCGCCGGCCGGGTGGAGGAAGTCGCCTACGCGGTGCTCTTCCTGGCGTCCGACGAGGCGTCGTACATCACGGGGACCGAACTGGTCGTCGACGGCGGGTATCTGGCGGTGTGATCTCGGCGGCGCGGCGATCTACCCGATCGCCGCGCGGATCTTGCCGTGGAGCGCGGCGAGCGCGTCGGTCATCGCGTCGACCGAGCGCGCACCTGCCTGAAAGACCCCGGTCGCGTTGACGGCCGCCCAGCCGAACCCCATCGTCTGGATCTCGGCGACTCGCGCCACGACGCGATCGTGCTTGGCGTAGAATCGCTTGCCCTCGACGTCGCGCGGCGGCGGCGCCACCATGCTCTGCAGCCCGATCGCGGCGGGGTCGCGGCCCGCCGCCTCGGCGTGGCGGCGAATCGCCTCGAACGCCGTGCGCGCGCTTTCCGCATCGGTCACGCGACTCGCGAGCCAGCCGTCGCCCAGACGCCCGATGCGGCGAAACGCCGGCTCCGACATCCCTCCGATCCAGATCGGGAGCCGTCGCCCCTGCGGCGGCTTCGGCTCCATCGCCATCGCGGTGATCGGATAGTGCGGGCCCGCGAAGTCCACCTGGGACTCGCTCCACCACGCACGCAGCAGCGCGATGGCCTCGTCCATACGGGCGCCGCGCTTCGAGAACTCCGCGCCGAGCGCGTCGTACTCGGATTCCTGCCACCCCACGCCGACGCCGAGCCGCACGCGCCCACCGGACAGCGTGTCGAGCGTGCTGACCTGCTTGGCGACGAGCGTGGGGTGGCGCTGCGGCAGCACGAGGACCTCGGTACCGAGCGTCACCCGCGTCGTCACCGCCGCCACGTACGAGAGCGTCATCAATGCCTCGAGGATCGGCATCGTCGGCGTGTACGGGCCGGGCGGACGACCGGCGATCGGATAGCCCATGACGACGTGATCGAAGACGTCGATGTGGTCGTAACCGATCTGCTCGATGGCGCGCGCCATGCGGGCGACCGCGGCAGGGCCCTCGCGATATGCGACGCTCGGAAACTCGACGCTGAGCTTCATGCGGTGAGCCCGATGGCGCGGGCGACGTGTTCCAGGTGCTCGGTGACGCCGCCGCAGTCGAGGCTCGCGGCGAGGATGCGCTTGTGCAGCAGATGCAGCGGATGCTCCTCGCAATAGCCGATGGCCCCGAAGATCTGGTGCCCCCGCCGCGCCACCGCGAGGCACGCGTCGCTTGCGTATGCCTTCGCCATGGCGATCTCGGTGGCGGCCGGCGCGCCCTCGCTCGCCTTCCACGCGGCGGCATAGAGCAGTCCCCGCGAGGCATCGACGTCGCGCACGAGATCGGCGCACGCGTGCTGGATCGCCTGATGACCGCCGATGGGGCGCCCGCCCTGCACGCGGGTTTTCGCGTGCTCGACGACCAGCTCGAGAATGCGCTGAGCGGCGCCGACCATCTCGGCCGTGCGGGCGAGCGCGCCGGCGGCAAGCGCATCGCGGCGCGCCGTCGCCGGCTCGAGCCGATCTTCGGACTTGATCGCGACCGCGTCGCAGGCGAGCTCGAAGATCTTCTCGGGACCGATCGCCTCGAACGGGAAATGCGCGAGGCCCGACCGATCGGCCGGCAGCAGCAGCAAGCGACGCTCCGCGCCCGCTCGCGCAGCGACGATGAAGGCATCGGCGACGTGCGCGGCCTCGACGAAGAGCGCCCGGCCGTTCAAGCGTCCGTGCGCGTCGATCTCCAGCGTGTTGCCGGCGTCGCCGAGCGCGACCGCCACGATCCGTTCGCCGCCGGCCATCGCGGGCAGCAGACGCTTCTTCTGCTCCGCGCTGCCGGCAGCGAGCAGCGCGGATGTCGCCACCACCGCGCTCGGCACGAACGGCCCCGGCGCGCCCGCGCGTCCCATCTCTTCCATCAGCAAGATGACGTCGAGCAACGATCCGTCGCTGCCGCCGAGATCGGCCGGAACGAGGAGCCCCTGCCAGCCCAGCTCGGCCATCCGCCGCCACAGCGACCCATCGAAGCCGTGCGGCTCGAGCGCGATCCGCTGCGCCACCTCCGGCGGGCAGTGCTTGCGCAGAAACTCGCGCGCCGTCGCGATCAGCAGCTGCTGCGCGGACGACGGACGGAAGTCCATGTCAGGCTCGCCTCGGCTCCGCCGGC
>Ga0209382_10005210_pt1 | contig 16974 bp, 22 predicted proteins | sample SoiMetdeltSBSDD5_FD_187599 | JGI IMG/M metagenome (GOLD analysis project Ga0209382, IMG submission 187599) | Bulk soil microbial communities from a Populus tree surrounding site in Tennessee, USA - Soil MetaG P. deltoides SBSDD5 (SPAdes) (version 2) | ecosystem: Environmental > Terrestrial >...
CTTGCTGCTGGAGATCACTTCGAATCGAGGGCCATCATTCCTGTTAGTTCGCCACGCCTCTACGTCCGAAGAAGGGATGCGCAAGCCCTTCATGCGTCCGACCTTGAAGGCGTGGGGCCACACCCCCGTCCCGGTACAAGCGGTAGACCGTGCCCTTGGGCACCTTCAGGTGAGCAGCAAGTTCGCCCGCTGTGTAGTCTTTCTGCGGAACGAATGAGCCCACTCGCTGCGTCAGACGTACCAACATCAGCGCCTTCAGCTGCTCTAGTGCGCCTATCAGAGAAGGTAGCTCAGCCGGTAAGGCCTCCCGGACGTGCTTGTTAAGCTCGCTGAGCCATTCGTCCATGGTTTCTTAGCTTTCTTTTCAGCCAATTCTGAGAAAAGCAAGTGCGTTAACTCATCGATTGTCTGGCTTACTTCGCCTGGAGCTGTGTTCGGTACATCTTCAGCACTCTGAGCAACTCATTTCGCGGTTCATGAAAGCACAAGCCATCTAACACGCGTCAACTAGATTAGTTACTATAGGTTGCATAAGTACCACTATGCCTCGAGCATGGCGCAAATACTTGACATCGCTCGGTTCTGAATTGCCGCATAATGTACGTTATGCATCAGGACTTTTAATGTATCTGTCGGACATAGCCTATAACCCTTTGTTCCTTTATAGTCTGCGCACAGAGCCGATATACGGCAATACACTCGATGTACGGAGGTGCATCATGGGGCAGACGGGATGCCGGTTCGCGCTACTCCTGATCTCAATGCTTGCAATCCGACCCTGCCAACCGCTAATGCCGCAGGCCCATCAGATTTTCAAGTGATCCAGGTACCCAATGCAGGAACGACGGTCGCTACGGCCATCAACAACAAAGGAGCGATCGTCGGCTTATTCCGTGATACATCGGGTACTCGCGGCTTCCTATTCTCGGACGGTCAGTTCACTATAATCGATGCCGCTTCACCCAACGAGTCCGACACTGAAGCGTATGGACTGAACGACAAGGGAGATATCGTCGGGAAGTTACTTGATGCTTCCGGAGAACATGGTTTCCTGCTGTCGGACGGCAAGGTCACGACCATCGACGTCCCCGGAGCGTCTTTCACGGATGCTTTCGGTATCAACAACCGAGGTCAGATCGTCGGCCAGTTTCGGGATGCGAGTGGCAGCGACGGGTTTCTCCTTTCTGCGGAAGAGGTCACTCGAATAAAAGTGCCAGGGGCAGTGCTGACCACGGCGCTTGGTATCAATGATCACGGGGACATCGTCGGGACCTACACCACTGTTGGGGGTACATTTCATGGCTTTCTGCTCACTCAGGGCGAGTTCATCACAATTGATGTGCCCGGAGCATCCAGCACGAGCGCTCAGAGCATCAACAATGCGGGTGAGATTGTCGGTATCTCTCGTGGTACTGCTGAGCGGGATTTTCTGCTCTCACACGGTGAATTCATGACAATCGCGGTTGCAGGGGCCTCTTCTACGCAGGCGACGGGTATCAATGACAAGGGAGAGATCGTCGGGGCCTTCATCGACAATGTTGGGCAGCATGGGTTCGTGGCTAAGTTTCGCAGGCCCTAAAGTCGCACGCGAGATGGCGCACGGCTAACCCAATTTCACTTTCCCTTCGGCCCGCGCGGGTCCACGGTGTCGGGGGCTGCGCTCAACGGTTAAATTAATTAGCCGCACGAGGGCCGAGAGCGAGAGCGACGGAACGATCCAGGTCAAGTAGATTGAACGGCTTGTGCAGATAACCGACAGCCCCTGCCATAAGCGCCTGGGCCTCCTTGCGGGTGTCCGAGGCACCGCTCATCATGAGAACTGGCGTGCTCAGGCCAAGGTCGCGGATGCGCTTCAGCAGGTCGAGGCCCTGCTTCCAGCGGGTGCCTGTCCCTGGCATGACCATGTCGAGCAGAATGAGATCGAACGCTCCCCGTAGCAGGATGTCGAGCGCCTCGACAGCGGAATACGCGGGTACGACATCGTAGGCATGCCCGTGCTGGAAGCAGGCGAAGAACTCCCGCACGACCTCGACTACGCGTGGCTCGTTGTCGACGATGAGGACCCGCTTCGAGAACTCCATCGGCGACTCCATGCAGATGGGGCTTCGACACACGCCAGATTCACCGGAGTCTCGATGCCCGAGACGTCAACGGGTGAGGCCCGGTGCAGGCCCGCGAAAGGTAGCACGAATGACCGGAAACGGATAGGCCGCGCCGAGCGCCTGGAGAAGCCGGGCGCACTTGCGTCGGTCGAAGATGAGCTGGCCAAAGAGCCGGCGCACCGCATCAATCCCTTCCTGCACGCCCAGCCGCGGCACCATTCCCGTAGTCGCCTATTAGCCACGACCTCTCGATCAGCCGCTGGCCATCTCAGCTGCTGGCTGGGCCCTCCACGCGATTGCGCCCGCCGCGCTTGGCGCGATAGAGCGCTTGATCGCTGGCTTCGAAGAGCGATCGAACTGTCAACGTGCTCATCCCTGGCTCGTACGCGGCCACGCCGATACTTGCTGACAGCGGTCGCCCGAGGATCAATTGCCGCACGATCTCGGAGCGCAATCGCTCCGCGAGCATCAGGGCCTCACGGGCGGCCGTGTTCGGCAGCAATACCGCGAACTCGTCACCGCCCTGTCGGGCGACCAAGTCGAAGGTCCGAACCGTCCCCTTCAGCACCCGAGCGATCAGCTGCAGGGCTTTGTCACCTACCGGGTGTCCGCCTTCATCGTTGATGCGCTTCAGGTCGTCGACGTCTATCGCGAGCAGGCTCAGCGGCTGGTCGTAGCGCTGCGCACGCTCTATCTCCCGGTGCAGACTCTCGAACAGGTGCCGATAGTTGGCCAGACCCGTGAGTGGATCGCTGAGGGCGCTGGCGTGCAAGCTCGCTTCCCGCTCCACTTCGGCGACGGTACGCGCGACGCGGGCCAGAAGCTCTTCCGGATCGCACGGCTTCGTGACGTAATCGCTCGCGCCCAGTGACAGCGCACGCACCTTGGCGCGGGGGCTGGCCTCGGCCGACAGGAAGATCACGGCCGGGCGTGGGGACGAAGCTGCGATGACCTCGGCGAGCTGGAACCCGTCAATCCCGGGCATCGCCAAGTCGATGAGGGCCAACTCGAACGTTCGGTGCTGGAGCAAATCGATAGCCTCGTGAGCATCGCTCGCCAGCGCAACAACGTAACGGTCGGATAGGAGCCGGTGCACCATACCCAGCTGTTCGACGTCGTCATCCACGGCAAGAATGCTCGGGCGTCGCTGCTGGTCCGGCTGATCCCCGCCGGCCGACGGCAGCGGCTCCCTCGACCGCTCGCGTGTGGCTCCCGCCAAGCCCGGCTGCGGCAGTCTCGGGACCGTTCCGGCCGGGGGTTGGGCAAGCTCGAACCGCTCGAGGAACCGCTCGAGCCGCACGGTCTGGCGGTCGATGGCCTCGAGTGCTTGCCGTTGCGCTTCGTTCAAGGGACCAGCCACCCCACTCAAGAGAAATCGTGCATAGCTGCGGGCGACTCCGATTGCGCCACGTAGATCATGCGCTAGAATCGCACGGTCAGAACCAACAGGTGATGAGTCTGTGCTCATGCTCGCCTGTCGTTCGGCAGTCTGTGCAGGAGAGTGTCCGCGTGGAGTCCCTCATGAAGTGCTCCCGCAGCGGCACGGATATCTTGCGATGCCGATCGCAGCAGCACAGGCATCAAGCCGGCACGATCCGCGCTGCGCCGACTCCCGGCGCATGGGTGGTCACGACTCATGGGAAGCATGACCAAGTCGACCATATGGGACCCATGTGAAGCAAGTTTCGCTGCCCCACAGAGATCCCCGACGCGAGTGTAGTGAGACACGATGTAACGAGCTTCGGCGAGACGGTGGTGACGGCGCCGCACGCGATCCAGTGGCTCAGCGACAACGGCCCGCAATACACCGCGACGGCCTCGGTGCTCTACGCTCATGAGCTCGGCCTGGTGCCGATCACGACGCCGGCGTTACCGCCCGGAGAGTAACGGGCTCGCGGAGGGCTTCGTGCATACGTTCAAACGCGATTACGTGAACGCCCACGAGCTGCGGGACGCAGAGAGCGTGCTCGCCCAGCTCGCGGCCTGGATCGACGATTAAACCGCCTGGCGCCGCACCGCCGACTACCGGGCATTGACATCAGCGAGCCGCGAACTCACGCCCCCATCTGTCTAGGACTTTGGGGAGCAGACCACATGGGCGTCGAGTCACCCTCGGCGCTCGTGACGTCTTCAGGGGAGTCTCCTAGGGATGGGCTGGGAAAGTGGGCGAGGTGACCTCGTAGGGAACCATCTTCCGCGCACAATAAAGTCTTACCTCTACAGAAAGAGAAAGCACTCCACCTGGACCCCCTCGGTCACCTCAGGGGCGTCGAGGGCGAGCGGGTTTGGATGTCGTGTATGTGCGTGGCGACGATCAATGAGACGCGGACGCGGACCGTGATTGACTCGAAAGGCTCAGGGTCGCGCGCCTCGGGGAAAGCTACGAATGGGGCTCGCGCCTCTCCTGTTCCCGACGGCGAAGCACCTGAAGTGAAGTTAAAGGGGCGGACCACGCGGTGCCGGTCGCGCTGGTCGGCGAGTGCTCCATCCCCGTCGTGTAGAAGGTCGCGCGCCATCCTGGCTCGTTGTACTGAGTCAACTGCAGATCCAAGCCCTGACGGTGCATTCGACGGCGACGTGGCCGATGCCGGACCAGGAGTCGAGCCAGGACCGAAGTGGATGAACGACCTCGCAACTTCCTTCCGCTCTACTGCCTCCATTGGGCTTCGAGTTCAATTCACGGCCCCAGTGGGGACTTCCGTTTGAAGCGGAAGAGGGTGTAGCCCAGCGCAAAGATTTTCCCTTGGCGAATGCGCCGATCCTGGTGGCGGCGCTCGCCCACTGGTCGCTGCTCACGGCGTCGGTCGGCCTGGCGACGTTCCGGAATCACCTTCACGCCCTTCACTCCGGCGAGCCGGCGCCGAAGATACTCATAGAGGCTCGTGTCGTTCGGACGCACGACAATGAGCATCTCGGCATCCGGAAACGACGTCGACGGCAGCGATTCTAGGAACTGCTGCCGATGCCGGAAACAGATACCGTGCGTTATCGATGGATCATCAAGAGGCTCCCGCTCCCCCAGGTATCCCGGTCGGCCCTCGGCGTGGCACCACGCACAGATGACCTTCACCTTGACGAGGGCAAGCTGCCAAGCGCGTGCCACCTATAATTTCGGAACGTCGCAGGATCTGGAAACTAATCGCCGCGCCGCCCAAAGGCCCCATCACGTCTGAGAGTGGTTGTCCGGTTGCCAGGTCTGCGGCTGAAGCGCCATGGCGACCACCCGCTTGAGGTAGTCAAAGTCGAACGGTTTGTCGATATACGCGACAGCGCCAAGCTCAAGCGCCTGGCGAGCCAGCTGGGGATCGGTATTCCCGGTCACCATGATGACCCTGGCGGTTGGATTGATTGAACGAATGCGTTTGAGCAGTTCAATTCCGTCCATTCCGTCGGGTAAGGCAATATCGAGGAGCACCAGATCAGGGCGGGAGAGGACGAAGTCCTTCATGCCCTCGTCGCCTGTCAGCGCACCCAAGACTCCGTATCCCGCCTCGCGGAGACACGTGACGAGGATGTCGACCACTTCAGGGTTGTCATCGATCACGAGAATTCTGGCGGTCGGAACCTTCATCATTGCAGCGACCCGCCCGATTGTGTAGCTACTTATGGCTCTGGCAGAACCCTCGCGCGCCCTAGACAACTCCAATGCGTTTGGCGATGCAGAGAGTAGCACACGACGGGCACCGGGTAGGACACTCGTGGGTGAGTGCTGCATGCCGGTCGTGTAGAAGGTCGCGCGCCAGCCGCGCTCGTCGTAACGCGTGAGCTGGAGATCGCCCGGCGAATCCGAGTGCCGCTCGCACGAGTCGGCCGCGTTGGTCGAGCACGCGCTACTCGATTACTGTGGTCGCCTGCAGAAGTAACGTCTGTGGAATCGTCAGCCCGAGTGCGTTGGCAGTTTTGAGGTTGACGACAAGGTCGAACTTGGTCGGCCGCTCGACCGGCAGGTCGCCAGGCTTGGCGCCCTTGAAGATTTTGTCGATCTGAGCGGCCAGACGCGGGAGGTTTTGCGACGGCGTCGGCCCGTAGGAGAGCAACCCGCCCGACTCGGCGAATTGGCGGATGTAGCCGATCGCCGGTAGGCGGCTCTGCGCCGCAGCGGCTCCGATGCGTTCAATATGAGGGAAGAACCACGCGACGTTTGGGACCAGCACGGCACCGAAGCCAAGGCGCTTCGCGGCAGCGAAAAAGCTCTCGAAGTCTTTCGGTCCGTGAACCGCAATGCCCTTAGTCTCTAGACGGAGTGCCAAGGCCGCGGTATTTAAGTCGGCGCCGTAAACTCCCGCGGAAGTAGCAGGGTAGGCCACGCGCGAGACCCGTGGCACTGCCTCCTTGAGGATTTCCAAGAGCTTCCGATTGTAGGTGCCTGCGGCCCACCCTGTGACGTTCCCGCCAGGCCGCGCGAAGCTGGCCACGAGCCCAGATAGGACTGGATCGGCACCGAGACCGAACACGATGGGGATGGTCTTAGTCGCCTCCGTGGCCGCGCTGGTCGCCGGCGTTCCGATCGTAAGGATGAGGTCAACCTTGAGTCGTACCAGTTCAGCCGCGAGAGCCGGGAGTTGATCTGGTTTGTCCGCGTGGCGCCTCTCGATCCTCAGATTTTGGCCCTCGACCCATCCGAGATCGCGCATCGCATCCACGAAGAGCCGGGGCGCAGGTTGTTCCGGGCCCTCTCTGAGAGCACCAATTCGGTAAACCTTCCCTGCTTGTTGCGCCTCGGCAGCGATCGGCCCGACGAGGAGGCTGATGGCGAGAACAACCGCGAACCCGATCAGCCGCATGGGCACCTCGGGTGGAGGATGGCTGGCGGCGAGTCTAGCTGAACCCCGGGACGCGCGCCTGACTCGTTGACAGACCACGCAGACGGCGGTTGACTGAACTCGACGGGAGGATCGGCGCCACCTCCTAGTTTGGGTGTTAACCCGATTGGAGTCAATCATGGAGACGCCTGGAGGTACTTGAGAGATGCACGCCGTACAGGACGTGACTATCGGATTACTGGCCGAGGCCCTGGAACACATCGCCCAGATCGGGGAAGAGGAACAAATCGGGATAACGCCCGACGAAGTAGTAAAGGCGGCTCAGAGCATCGCCCGCTCGGCGCTAGCGACACTCGCCGTCCAGATTCAGAGCTCGCGAGAAGCGATCAGCGTCCGGACGTGGCGATAGTGCGGCCCTTCTTGTGTTCCATGTCTGATCGCGTCTCGCACGCGACGGTGTACCTCGAACTAGCGAATCGCGCGCAGCGACGCGCTCACTGCCTTCCACGCACGGCTGACGACAACGTCGAGCGTCCCGAGCGCATCGCGGGCGCGGGCAGCGTCTACCTGCGCTGGGCGATCGCTTAGAACGTTCGTCGAGCGCCCAGAGTGGACCTCGCTCACGCATCGACGCGCGCCGAGATCAGGCGGCATATATTGCAGTGCCCGTAGAGTCGAACGTCGGCTGTCGGCTCGTAGCATAACAACGTGAGTGAGAAGTCGACACCCAGAGCGTGATGCTCCGAATGATCTCAGTCTTGGTCATCCGGATCGGCGGTGCGTAAAACTTGAATCGGCTCCTGCCCTCCACCCGCGCTTTCGTGGCACGAACGGACGCGTGAGAGAGGCCCGACGTTCACGCTGGCCCGAGCTCTCTGAGGTCGACTCTCACAGTTCTACCTTCCCGAACGAGCCGCGTCTGCTGCATCTCCAATCTCAGCTTCCATGCTCCAACCCTGTCCTTCTCTGCCTCAGCCTTCGCCAGCCAGAACCCCAGAAGCCCGTCAGGCTCGATGGGCAGTTAAGGCTTCCGCGCCTCGAACACTTCGCGGTGGGGACGGTTGCCGGGGAGTCTACCAGACCCTAATCATTGGCCGGCTTGCGGTGGCCGGCTTTGCCGGCTGTCTTTGGCCCTGCAGACGCAACAGCGGTGGGCAATGTGACTGGCGCAATAGTGGCTGCACTCAAGATAGTAGAAGCGGGCTGAGATCACCTCCGAGCTGGTTTGTAATTCCTCGCACTGCCGTGAGCAATCTTGGGCCTTGTTCCTGGATTTGAGATGTGGCAACAGCAGAGCCATCAAAGCGTCGTCGAGCCCGATTACTTGTCGCCCACAGATCCAGCAGTGCGATCGCAGGAGCACCTCGGTTAGGTGGACGGGCGGCGAGTCTCAGAAATCTGCGGTCCTGGAAACCGGGTCAATCCGGCAACCCGAACGGGCGGCCGAGGGCTCCGCGATTCGCGGAACGCGACCAGCACTCGATCCTAACGGCACTCGCCGGGGTTCTTGGCGAAGGGTGCTCAGCGGGCCGCGATCAACGCAATGCAGGCCGTGTTGACCAATCCCCGAACAGTCCTCAAGGCCCTGGAGCTCCTGGCGAGGTTGAACGGGGAATTCGACTCGCCGCACCGGATGTCGCGTCTCAAGACCCGGAACTCAGGGTGACGTCACGTCCGGTCACGCGAAGCTACGGGGCGGGCGTTAACGTGGTGTTTGGGCGTGTACGATGCGACGCGCGGGCGTTGCACTGCACAAAGAAGCGTTTCGATAGCTCGCTCTGACAGAAGAGCAGCTCCGGCAAGAAGGACCTGCTGTTGGAGCTAGCGCCGCGCAGCGCCGCCCCGGCCCTGCTCAGCGAAGAGCCAGCGCCGGGGCGTCCACCGCGAGCCGTACTACACCAGCTTCTAGCAGAACGCCGGTGCGACAGCCTCGAGCTTCTCGCGCAGCCCGGGCCCAAGTTTGCCTACCGTGGCGAGAAAGTTGGGATGTGTGATCCCCGAACCAAGGAACGTCCAGCGAAGCGCCTTCAGCTGGGCTTCGATGAACCGCTCACGTTCCTCTGCGTCTAGACAACGTTTCGTGGCCCGCTCGAAGCTCTCGAGATCTAACTGAGCCTGCTGCTGCATCCCCGAGTCGATGAAGGCGCCGATCTCGAGGTACTCCTCCACGGCCTTCCCAATGTCGTTGGGTGAAGTGACGGCGGCCATCTCTTCGACGATGAGGGTGTCGAGCTTGGTGTGCTGTGCCTCCTCGAGCCAATGGTGTTTCAGCAGGCTCTTGAATTGCGGGTCCAGTTCCTGATTTTCTCGAATCGACTCTACGTAGTGCTGCTGGACAAACCACTCGATGTGGAGCGTCAGCAGCGCCACTGCGAGCGGGCTGAAACTGAGCACCTTCGCTGCCACGGCCTCCGGGGGACCTATCACTTCGCAGCGATGACCGAAGCCGGCGTCGAACTGTTCGCGGAAGCGCTTGAAGAGTTGGATGTGCTTGGCTTCCTCGGCGGCGAATTGGAGCAGGGCGCGCGTCCGATAGTCGTTACTGGCCAGCCGCGGCCGCGCGTGATCCAGCACGAATGGCAGAATGAACTCCTCGACCAGGCCAAACATGACGAGATACCCGAGCCCTCTTATCTGATTCAGCGTTCGCTGCTCGTCCGTCGAGAGGAAGTCGAGCTTTCGCACGCCGGCCAGCGACTCTGGCATGAACGTCTTCGAGAAGTCGAGCCGCTTGTCGGCGCTGATGACATCGTCGATCTTCCAGTTCACCTTCTCGGCTGTCGCGAGCACACCTTCGTATGTGTATGTCGTCATAGGTCCGTTCTGTCCCCTCTCACCTTTTTTTGGCATTGCGCCGGTGCCGGTGAGGGCTACAGCAATCGGCGAGCCACACGGAAGTGATCGCTTTTTCCTGGTGTTCTGATCGCGTCGGGCGTCGTGAACCGGGAGAAGTGCCCGGAGCAGTAAGGCAGATCGCCGGGAAACGAAGGGGCTAGCGGTTCAACGCCCGCTAACCCCTGGTCGTTCTTGGCTGTGGGGGCTGCATCCCACCCGCTAGAGGCGCCCTCGCGTCATGGCAGCGGTTGGGGCTCGGCGTAAATGAAGTCATCCATCACGACGAGGTCACGTCCTCCGCGGTTACTCCCCCCGAGCTCAACATCGCCGCTGGTGATCCGGACGAGGAAGACTTCTTCGCCGTCGTCGAAAGCCACCCCCAGGAACGAGAGGGTCTCGCGACCGTCGGCGGGCGGCGCGAAGGCGCTGTACAAGAGGCGGCCGTTGACGTCGAAATACTCGATCTTCGCGCTGTCATCGTGCTTCACGTGAGTGAAGACGGCGCCGAACCCCGAGCTGGTCGCGGCCTGGGCCGTGCCGGGGACGAAGAAGAGGACCTCCGTGATCGGGCTCGCCAGCGCCGTGAACAACCGCTGGGGGCTGAACGTGGTGAACTCGCGTGACGCGTCCGGACGGAGATTGTCGAACTCGATCGGCGCGACCCCCGCGTTACCGCTGACCTGGAAACCGGACCCCGGCGTGAAGAAGACCACTCCGCGCGGAGAGTTCTTGTTGAAGAAGTTGGCCGGCAGGTTGTTCGGGGCGGCGAACGCGTCGGGGACGCCGTCCCAGTTGATCTCGCGCCGGCCACCCTGGAACGTGCCACCCACGCCGTTGTTGTCGCCACCGAGGAAGTCCCGAAAATCCTGGAACGCCGCCTGGATGTCGGCGGGGGCCGATCCGGACGCCTCGAAGACCACAGGAGCAGCGAATGTGATCGCTGGCCACGCCAGCGCCACCGCCACGGTCAGCCACGCGAACGTGGCCTTTTGCTTGTTGCTTACCCATCGTTCCATTGCCGCACCTCCGATTTGTGAGTGGTGAACGGAACCCTTTGGGCGTCTCCCGGCATCTCTCCGTGAGTGCCGGGTACGCCGCACCAGCGCGTTCATCGACGGATTACGGATGGGTGCGGGGAACGTTTCGGGGGGAAACTTTCGTGAGCCAGTCTCGTATCTCTGGAAGTGGCGGTGGTGACAACCCGGACCTCGAGGGCGCGGACGCAGCCATGGAGCGGTACGCCAGGGGCGACGAGGCGGCATTCGGCGAGCTGTACGATGCGCTCGCGCCGCGCCTGCTGGGTTTCTTGCGCAAAGCCACGCGGGATGCCTGCGCTGCGGAGGACCTGATGCAACTGACGCTTTTGCACATGCACCGGGCTCGCGGATCGTTCATATCGGGCGCCCCGGTGTTGCCGTGGGCCTTTGCCATTGCACGCCGTCTGATGACCGACCATGCTCGACGGCGGCGCGTGGAGCAGCGCCTGTTCTCGGAGGCTGCGGCCGACGACGATCGGATGGCGTACGAGCCGACGGCGGCCGCCGACGATGTCTTGCACGCGCGCCGTCTCGAAGTGCGGTTACGGCAGCGGATCGAGGCGCTCCCCGAGCTCCAGCGGACCGCGTACCGGCTCCTCCAACAGGAAGGCCTGAGTCTTAAAAGCGCGGCGGAGGTACTCGGAACGTCCGTGACCGCCGTGAAGCTGAGAGCGCATCGCGCCTACGTGGCGTTGCGGGCCGTGCTGCGCGAAGCTGGAGAGCCGTCGTGAGCGCCGAGCTCCGGGCTCGGGTGCTGGCGGCGGCCACGGCGGAGCCGTCGCCGACGCGCGCGGCCGTCAGGCGCCGCAACATGCTCATCGGCATGGTCGCGGCCGCCAGCGGGATTGGCGCCTTCGTGATCTTCGCGGTGCTCATGTCGGAGAGCCATTTGTTGCGGCTTGGCGGCGAGGTGGTGCCGCAGCAACGCCTGGAGCGACCGGTCTGGCTGGTCGTGGCGACGGTCGGCGGAGCCCTGGGGGTCGCGGCCACCGCGGTGTGGCTGGCACTCGGAAGAGGCCGATCGATGCTGGGACGGTCGCCCCGGTGGCTTCTGTACGGGGGCGTTCTGATCCCGGTCAGTCTGCTGGTGTGGAAGGTGAGCTGTAGCCTCGCGTTCGGCGATGCCATGGTCGCGTGGCCGGAGCGACCTGGGGAGCGATGCCTCTCGTTGTCGCTGCTCGTCGCGGTGGGGCCCCTGTTGTCATTTCTCGCCATCCGCCGGCACGCGCCGGTGCAGCCGGCGCTCAACGGTGCGGTCATCGGATTCGCGGCCGGCGCGTGTGCGTGGGTCGCCGCGGACCTCTGGTGTCCGGTGGCCTATGTGCCACACCTGCTGCTCGGCCACATCCTGCCGCTGTTCGTGCTCGCCGGCGCCGGCGCGCTGCTCGGTCGGACGCTCCTATCGCTTCGGCATCGCTGAACGACCGGAAGGGCGGGGCAGGGGATCCGAGCTAGTGCGCGGCCGGCGATTTCCCTGCGCGCCAGGCGATCATGCCCTGGACGTTCAGCGCCAGGAACTCGTCGAAGCGCCGCCGGACGGCCGACTTCGAACGTCCTTGCACCAGCTGCTTGAGGCTCTCAAACATGGCGTTTGCCCTTCCTCGGAGTAAGCAGCTTATACCATCGCGCCCGGGCTCGCGCGGTCAGGACGGCCGCGAGCGCGTAGAAAGCACAAAGTCCTGTTCGCGGCATAACATAGCGGCTGCTCTGGAAGTTTCCTCCCACCGCCCCGGGAGAGACAGCACCTCGGTGGGGATTGGCTGCGGGGCAGTCTAGCCGAACGCGACAACGCGCACCAGCGCCCCGGCCTGGACGAGCACTGGAGCGCGGAGCGGTTGGTCCTGCGGCATTAGCGCCGCGCGCTGCACGCTGTTGCAAGCTACGGTCTCCAGAAATTTCGAGACGTGTGGCAACGCGAGCTTCGCTTCTCGAAATGCGGCACTGTGATCCAGACCTGAGAGCGCGAAGAATGTCCCACTGGGAAGCGCTTTCGCGCACTGCTCCGCTCTCGGGTAGAGCGGGTCAGCATCGCCCGCATAGACACAGCACGGCATCTTCATCGTCGGCAGCACGTCTTCAATAGACGGCCGATCCTGCTGAGCTGCGGCCAGCGCGCGAAAGTCATTTGCGAGCAACTCCTGTCGCATAGCAGGTGGGATCGTGGCAGGATCAACCCCGAGTCGGCCCAGGAGCGCGGCCAGAAACGCATCAGGATCGGAGCCGTCGGGTCGGCTCGACGGCGGTAGCTTGTTCTCAAACGGATGAGCACCACCGATCACTAGCGAACGGATGCGTTCGGGTGCGTACTTCGCCATGCCGAATCCAATCCATCCGCCCATCGAGTAGCCCCAATAATGTGCCGTTCTGAGGTTGAGAGCATCCAGCACTGCAACCACGTCACCGACACGCAGGGGCAAAGCGTATGCAGCCGGATCATGTGGCTTGTCGCTTTGCCCGTGCCCGCGGGCATCCACGAGGATGAGTCGATAGCTCGATTGGAGTGCGCCAACATAGCCGAACGAGTACCACCGCATCAGATTCCCAGTAAATCCGTGCTGTAGCACGAGCGGCGGCCCGTCCCCTTTGACCTGGTAGTGAATCCGAGTGCTCTGGTTGTCAGCGTATGGCATGTGGCTTCCTCCGTCCGGTCCCCCACCGAAGACTATTCCATCGCAAGGGCACCTCGATAGAGGACGGCTGCCGGAGAGTCTAGCCGAACGTCACGACGTGCACCAGCAGGGCACTGCTGCCGGTCGATGATCAGTCACGATCAGCATTTCGGCCGATCACCGCGCCGCACGTGCAACTCATCCAGACGCGGTCGCCCTCGACGCCGCCGTCGAGATCGCCGCAGTATTGGTGCTGCTTGAAGACGGCTTGGAGTGCGTCGAGGAGGGTCACGGCCGCGTTGCTCGAGTATTGGTTACTGGATCACTGATTCGCCCGCTGCAACCGCGTCTGCGGGATCGTCAGCCCGAGCCTTCGCAGTCTTGAGGTTGATGACCAGTTTGGTCTCACTGACTACTGCACCGGCAGCTCCGCCGGTCTTTCGCCCGTGACGATTTTGTCCACGTAGTCGGCGGCACGCTGGTTCCGCAGGTCCGGCGGCATGCCGTAGGACATGAGGAAGCCGGCCTCGGCAAAGGACCTGCTGAATCCCGCCGTGGGTAACCGATTCTTGAGACCCGGCGCCGCCTCCCGGTCGCGGAGATGACCGAGGGCTGGCGTCGAGGCCACAATCGTCGCCTTGGCCCCCAAGGCAGGTTCGCCCCTGACGAGTTCAACGCCGAGCCGTTGCGCCGCCGCGTTCACTTCTTCTCGCCCGCGCGCCGCGATCCGGGATCGACCGTAGATGACCTGTGGCTTAGCGAAGACAAGCCGAGGGTTGACGGGCCGACCGTTCACCAGAACCTCATAGTGTAGGTGCGGCCCCGACGCGTGCCCGGTGGCGCCGATCAGACCGATCCCGGCACCCTCCTCGACCGTCTGTCCTCGAACCACGTCCGGCTTCGCGAGATGTCCATAGAGGGTGCTGATCTGATGACCGTGATCGATGACAATCGTCCTTCCGTAGCCGCGACGCCATCCGATAAAGGCCACGGTGCCGCCAGCTGGCGCGCGAACAAATGTGCCCCGGCTGGCGCCGATGTCTACGCCGGCGTGAAATCCCGTCCGGGATACGCGCGGCGCGCCGAAGTCGGAACTGATCGGGCCGTACACCGGCCATCGGAACCGCAACGCCGCAAGCGTCTCCTCCCGACCGTCCGGGCGCGTGAGCTGCCCCGGCGCTGTGCGATGGGTCGCAGCCTCGGCGATGCCGTCGCCGCCGGGCACGAGCCGCAAGTCACGGGCCGAGACCTCGGCCGCCTGCGCGTCCACGACGAGGATCACGGTCACGGGCATTACCGACCACACCGCGAAGCAACGCATTTTCAGCCGAGCCGTGTTCCTCAACTGTCGCAGTCTTTGCGCGAGGGAGTACCGATGTCTGTCCTCAGGGCGACTGCGCTCACCGTTCGATGGGGCAACGTCGACACCAGCCGCCATCTCGGGTGTCATCGAATCAGGGTCTTCTCGCTCCTCGGACGAGCACCCCACTCGCCGGCGACCCCGAATCCGAGCGATCCGGCTCCGTCCCCCGACAGCGAATGGCCTGGCGGGACGTTCGGATTCGTGGAGGTCCAGCCCGCGATCCCCAGCTGTCCCGCGTCAGTCTTCACCGAGAACGGCGAGATGAAGTGAGGCTCATTCAGTCCAGGACGTGCTACAGAGGATGTTCCCCCCCGGCGCTGGTCGTGATCCGGACGGATCTCCGGCCCCGTGGTCGGTGGCTTGATGTCGAGTGTTTGCCCGACGAGCGACGTTGCGTTCAGTACGATTTCAGCGACGATGAACCCAGCGATGAGCGGGCGCATGTTCATTGACGCTCCTCTCGAGGATTTCGTGCTGTCAGTTGTGCGTGCAGACGAAATGCCAGCGGTGAAATGTCCCGGAAGACCAGGTACTTAAACTTTCGAGGCCGAAGGCGGACCGTCAGGAGACGGACGGTCGAGTAAGTGTTACTGGGAAGTTAACGAGAGGCCAGCCGAAGCCCGCGAGTGACAACTCGGATCCGGGTGGCCTTTTCAAGACGGCCCGTCCGCAGCAGGAACGGGAGGAAATGCGTCGAGACATGGGCGAAGGCCTGGTCGTACGTGCTTGCGGCCTCGTCATTGTATGACAGTTCGCTCATCGCCCGGCTCCCGTAATGGTGAACGTAGGTGACAGAATCAGTGCGTCGCGTGCCACGGCGTGCGCTCCCATCCGGTGCCCGTCGCGCTCGCGTGATGTCTCAGTTTGATCCCGACCGAGTTGGCCAAGTCGGGATCGGGGGGAACGCTTCGAGGGCCTTCCGATAGGCGCCCCAAAGCCACGTGTAATTCCCCATGCCCGGTCCAATCAGACCACCCGTATGGCCAATTTGTGTGATGGCTACTTTGGACGCTCGCAATACATCCTCCAACGGCTCAAACGTGCCGTCGGCTTGGCGGCGGCTGAAGATCGGCGAGTTGTCCGGCCCGAACCCGAGCAGGTACTCGTGTCCGTCGTTGCCCTCGACGAGAATGCCCTTCACCTTTCCCTGACCTTTCATGGCAACCTCCCCGTGTCCGAGCGATTCATCAATCAGTCCGTTGCCCGGGCTAGCCGATTTTTCAACCTGAGATCCTACCGACTCCAGCCAGGTGCAAAGTGCCCACAGGGTTCGGTCATACGAGGGCATCGAGCCACCCGGCGAAGCCGAGTGCTGCTCTCAGGAGTTGACCGCGTTGGTCGAGCAAGCGTTACTCGATCACCTGGGACGCTTGTAGCAATACCGTCGGCGGGATCGTTAGGCCGAGGGCCCTGGCCGTCTTGAGGTTGATTACCAGTTCGAACTTGGTCGGCTGCTGGACCGGTAGGTCAGCGGGTTTGACGCCCTTGAGAACTTTGTCGACGTAGGCTGCCGCGCTCCGGCCTATGTCTGCACGGCTAGCGCTGTAGGTCAAAAATGCACCCGCCTCCGCCCATCGGCGATCCGCGACGAAGGTCGGTAACCGTTTGCTCAAAGCGAATTCGATGATCCGCTTCCGATATGGAGCCATAAGGGAATGAACGATGAGAGCGCCTGGGCGTTGAGCGACGACAGCAGCAAGGGCTGGCTCGAGTTCTGCGGAGTTGGCGATCGGCCCCGAGATCGCGGTCATGCCCAGCGCCCGGACGTGGTCTTCGTTGATTCTCCATCCCAGTGCCGATGCCTCGTTTGACGGATTCCAAAGGACGGCGAGTTTGGTGAGGCGGGGAAGTGCCTCTCTGAGGAACTGCAACCCTTTGGTCAACACCGCGTGAGCTTGGTTGGACACTCCGGTGACGTTCCCGCCGGGCCGGGCCAGGCTCGCAACCAGACCGGTTTGGTCAGGATCGGCAACCCCGACGAGGATGATAGGGATTGACGAAGTCGCTGCCTTAGCGGCGTGGCCTGCTTGAGTGTTCGAGATGAGTATCACGTCGACTTCCATCCGAACCAGTTCTGCTACGTATGCTTGGTGCCGTTCCCCCTGTCCTTCCGTGAAGCGGCGCTCGAAGACAATGTTTCGTCCCTCCACGTATCCCAGCTCGCGCAACCCTGCGATGAATGCCTCCCACCCCGCATCGGAGGGCGCGGGCGGCGTGATCCCAAGCCAGCCGATCCGGTAGACCTTGCGCCTGCTGGCCCTCAGC
>Ga0209382_10005211_pt1 | contig 16974 bp, 16 predicted proteins | sample SoiMetdeltSBSDD5_FD_187599 | JGI IMG/M metagenome (GOLD analysis project Ga0209382, IMG submission 187599) | Bulk soil microbial communities from a Populus tree surrounding site in Tennessee, USA - Soil MetaG P. deltoides SBSDD5 (SPAdes) (version 2) | ecosystem: Environmental > Terrestrial >...
ATCGCCTGCTCGAGGAGCCAGCGCAGCTCGGGATCGCTGCGCACCACGCCCAGCGGCACCCGCGCTACGGCCGTGGCGCTGCTCACGCCGACGAGGAAGACAAATTTCTGCCAGATGACGCGCACGATGTCGTCCGCCAGCTTGGCATTGATGCCGGCGCCCTGGCACGCAGCGAGAAAGGCCTCCGCCGTCGCGCGCTGCGCGGGCTTGAGCGGTCCGAACTCCATGCCGGCCATGGTGCCGATGTGCTCGATCACGCCGGGCGCGGAAATGCGCGTTGCGATGTACGCCGAGCCGCCGAGGATCTGTTCGCGCGGGAAGATCTTCGCCAGACGCTCGATCGACTCGACGCCGTTCTGGAACGGAATGATGACCGTGTGCTGGCCGACGACCGGACGCAGCTGCTCGGCCGCGCTTTCCGTATCCCACAACTTGACCGCAAACATGACCACATCGACGGGTTCGGTCTGCGCGGGATCGCTGAACACCTGGACGGCGAGCTGCGCAGCGCCGAGCGGGCTCTTCAACGTGAGCCCCTTTTCCTTCAGCGCCGCGAAGTGTTTGCCGCGCGCGAAGAATGCAACTTCGTGCCCCGCCTGTTGCAGCCGGGCGCCGAAGTAACCCCCGACGCCGCCCGCCCCCATCGCGGCTATTCGCATAGCGACCTAGTAGCGGTAGTGGTCGCTCTTGTAAGGGCCGTCCTTGGGCAGGCCCACGTAGCGCGCCTGCTCTTCGGTCATCTCGGTCAGCATGGCGCCGAGCTTGCTGAGCTGCAGCCGGGCGACTTTCTCATCGAGTCGCTTGGGCAGGATGTACACGCCGATCGGGTAGTCCGTGCGGTTGGTATAGAGCTCGATTTGCGCAAGCACCTGGTTCGCGAAGGAGGAGCTCATCACGTAGGACGGATGGCCGGTCGCACAACCAAGGTTCACCAGGCGCCCTTCGGCGAGCAGGATGATGCGCTTGCCGTCGGGGAAGATGATGTGGTCAACCTGCGGCTTGATGTTTTCCCACGTGTAAGCTTTGAGCGAAGCGACGTCGATCTCGTTATCGAAGTGGCCGATGTTGCACACGATCGCGTTGTTCTTCATGCGCTTCATGTGCTCGTGCGTGATGACCTTGTAGTTTCCGGTCGCCGTGACAAAGATGTCGGCCTTGTCGGCCGCGTATTCCATCGTGACGACCTTGTAGCCCTCCATCGCGGCCTGCAACGCGCAGATCGGATCGATCTCGGTGACCCAGACCTGAGCCTGGAGTCCACGCAGCGCCTGCGCCGAGCCCTTGCCGACTTCGCCATAGCCGCACACCACCGCGACCTTACCGGCGATCATGACGTCCGTCGCGCGCTTGATGCCATCGACAAGAGACTCGCGGCAGCCGTAGATATTGTCGAACTTGGACTTTGTCACCGAGTCGTTCACGTTGATCGCCGGGAAGAGCAGGCGCTTTTCCTTCGCCATCTGGTACAGGCGATGCACCCCGGTCGTGGTCTCCTCGGTGACTCCCTGGATGTCCTTCGCCATCTCGGCGTACCAGCCGGGCTTGCGCTTCTTGATCGAAGCGAAGAGGTACTCCTCTTCCTCGCTCGTCGGGTTGGAGAGGAGGCCCGGATCCTTCTGCGCACGCTGGCCGAGGTGGACGAGGAGCGTAGCGTCGCCGCCATCGTCGAGGATCATGTTTGGCCCCTTACCGTCGCCGAACTCGAAGATCCTGTGCGTGAACTCCCAGTATTCCTGGAGTGATTCGCCTTTATAGGCAAACACCGGCGTGCCGCTCGCGGCGATGGCGGCTGCGGCATGGTCCTGCGTCGAGAAAATGTTGCACGAAGCCCAGCGCACCTCGGCGCCCAACGCCTTCAGAGTTTCGATCAGCACAGCGGTCTGGATGGTCATGTGGAGCGATCCGGCGATGCGCGCACCCTTCAAAGGCTGGCGCGCGGCAAACTCCTTGCGGATCGCCATGAGCGCCGGCATTTCAGACTCGGCGATGGCGATCTCCTTTCGCCCCCAATCGGCGAGCGCAAGGTCAGCCACTTTGAAATCGGTGAACTTGGAATCGATTTTCATCTACGGCCTCCGGAAAAAACAAAGCGCCCGCACCGTTTCCGATGCGAGCGCCGTTGGATTATGCTGAGCCTGGCCTCCCGGGGAGGATGCAACGCTCCTCAGCGGGCGAATTATACACTGTTCAAGCGAGGCCAATCCCTGCATGCTTGCGGCCGCAATGGCCGCATCGCCACGTTCTTCCATCTACGCGAGCGTCGTTTTTCTGCGCATTCAGGATTTCGCCCGGCGTCCGGCCACGGAGCAGGCGCGCCTGCGCGCGCAGCTGCAAGCTGTCGTGGCCGTGACCGCGGCGGAGATCCCGCCCGCTGGTCGCGCCATGCTGGACGCAGCGGACGGCGCGGCCATCGTCGTGCTCGACCATCCGCATCGCGCGCTGCGTCTCGCGGAACGCGCGCTGAACGCCGTGGCGGCCGGCCTGCCGCTTTCCGCCGGCCTTAATCACGGCGCACTGCAGCTCGCCGGCCGCAAGGACGCCGATGGGATGACCGGCGACGGCATTGCGGTCGCTGCGGCGGTGGCGGCCTTCGCCGGGCCGTCGCGTCTGCTCGCTTCACGAGCGTTTCGCGACGCGCTCGCCGATGCCGCGCCGGGCTCGGAGGCGGCGCTCGCGCCGGCCGGTACCTTCACCGATGCCGGCCTGCGCAGCCACGAGGTATTCACGCCGAACCGGCGCGCCGCCGAGCGGCGTCACCAGCGCTACGTCGCGGTCGCGGTTGTCATGGCGGTCTGCCTCATCGCCGGCGGCATTGCCATGCGCTCCTCGGCCCCGAGGCAGCCTGCACTTGTCGATGCCATGCTCGAACGAACTGCGCCGTACTGGCGCGGCCTCGTCGAGCGCGTGAGCTTCTGATGGCCAAGGCGATCAGGAAAATCGGCCGTTACAAGATTGTGTCCGAGCTCGGGCGCGGCGCCATGGGCGTGGTGTACAAGGCCGAGGATCCGAACCTCGACCGGACGGTGGCGCTGAAGACGATCCACCTCGAGAAAGACGCCGAGGGCGGCGCTGACTACCGCAAGCGCTTCATGCTCGAGGCGAAAGCCGCCGGCAAGCTCACGCATGCGAACATCGTTACGGTGCATGACTTCGGCGAGGTCGACGGCATCGCGTACCTCGCGATGGAGCTGCTCGAGGGCACCGATCTTCGCAAGCGCGTGCAGCAGGCTCCCATCCCGCCGATCGAGGCCGTGGAGATCGCTGGCCAGGTCGCCGAGGGCCTCGCCTTCGCTCACCACCGCGGCATCGTGCATCGCGACATCAAGCCGGCGAATATCATGCTGCTCGAGCGCGGCCCGGCGAAGATCATGGACTTCGGGCTGGCGCGCATGCGCCTCGCCGACCACAAAACCAGCACCGGCATTGTCCTCGGCACGCCGCGCTACATGTCGCCGGAGCAGATCTCCGGCCAACCCGTGGATCATCGCTCGGACATCTTCTCGCTTGGTATCGTGCTGTGGGAAATGCTCACCGGGCGGCGGCTTTTCAGCGGCACGGAGATGGCTCAGGTAAGCCACAGCATTACCTATGACGAGCACGAGCCGCCGACGCGCGTCAATCCGGACCTGCCTGCGATGCTGGACTTCGTCGTCGCGCGCGCGCTAAAGAAGGACGCGGCGGTGCGCTACCAGGACGCCGACGAGATGGCCGCCGACTTGCACGCCTGCCTCGCCGAGCTGCGCGCCCGCGAGGAAAAGCCCGTCGAAGGCGAGAGCACCAAGACGCTCAAGATCGGCGAGGCCGAACCGACGGTCGGCGCGCCGGCCGCGGCAACCATCGCCGTGGACACGCGCCTGCCATTTTCACGCCACTTCGATTCGAGCGCGGCGCTACGACGCCTCGCGAAGTCCTCGCACACGGGTCGCATGCCGCGCCGGGTGGGCTTGGTACGCAGGATCGTGAACGACCCGCCGGCGCGGCGGCTGTTCGTCATCACCGTGCTCGCCGCCGCTGCAGGCGGCTTCATCGCGCTCGCCTAGCCTTCGAAAGTGATGAGACCCATGCCCGTCGTCATGGGGGCGTAGTAATGCCGGTGTACGCGCTTCGCGCTCAGCGGCAGCGCGCCGCGCATGGTGAGCCACATGATGAGCTCGACGGCTTCGGCGCCGGCCTCCTCCATGATCCGGTGATGCGTGATTTCGACGAGAGCCTCAGGGTCTTGCTCCAGGCGATCGAGAAACCACTGGTCGAACGCCTCGTTCATATAGCCGAAGCGCTTGCCCTGCAGTTGATGCGACATTCCGCCGGTGCCGAGAATCGCGACCTTGAGATCACCGGCATGGCTTTCGACGGCGCGACGCAACGCCTGTCCCAGCCGATAGCAGCGTCGCGCTGTGGGCAGCGGATGCTGGACCACATTGACCTGCAGCGGAACGCACCTCACGGGCCAGCCTGACGGGCCGTGCGGAAAGCAAAGATTCATCGGCACGAGAAAACCATGCTCGACGCCCATTTCCTGGCAGACGGTGAGATCGAACTCCTGCGCGATGAGCGACTCGCAGAGGTGGATGGAGAACTCGGCATCGCCCGGCACCTCGGGCAGCGCCCGCGTGCCGAAACCTTCATCGGCGATGCCGTAGCGATCCGCGGCGCCGAGCGCGAAGGTCGGGTACTTGTCGAAAGTAAAGTCGGCGCCGTGGTCGTTGTAGACGACGATCGCCACGTCGGGCTTGAGCTTCTGCAACCACTCGCGCACGGGTACGTATGCATCGAAGAGCGGCTTCCACGCCGGCTCGGCCTGCCGGCCGCGGTCGACGACCGGGCCGACCGACGGCACGTGCGAGAGCCCCACTCCGGCGACGATCCTAGACGGCACCTTTGATGTTGCGCGTGGCCAGAAACTGCTCGTAGCTCTCGCCGCGCATCTGCGCGCCCATGCGGTAGAGGCTCGTCCCGGTCGCCGCGCCGATCTTGAGCAGAAAGTAGATGTTCGTGCCGGCTTCGATCAGGCCTTGGAAGTCGCGATTGCGGATGAGGGTTTTCTCCTGCTCGCTCAGAGAAAAGCGCGTCATGAACGCTTCTTCGTCGCGCTTGAACGCCTCGCGCTCCGCCGGCGCGCAGAGCGCCGCGCACATCTTGTTCAGCCGCCAACCGCGTCGCGACAGGCGCAGGTCGAAAATCGTCGTCTCGGGTATCTCCTTTATAGAGATCCCCACACCTCTTTCGCCGTGTCGATGCAGAGCTTGAGCTTCGCCTTCTGCTGCTCGACGCTCAGGTTGTTGCCGTGATGCGTGCTGGAGAAGCCGCATTGCGGGCTGATGCACAGGTTCTCGAGCGGCACGAATTTCGAGGCCTGCTCGATGCGCCGCTTGAGCGCATCTCGCTTCTCCAGCTCGGGAAGCTTGGAAGAAACCAGCCCGAGCACCACGCGCTTGCCTTTCGGGATGTAGCGCAGCGGCTCGAAGCCGCCCGAGCGCTCGTCGTCGTACTCGAGGAAAAAGCCGTCCACGTCGATCTTGGAGAACGCGGTCTCGGCGACATAGTCATAGCCGCCGGCGGCCAACCAGGTGCTGCGGAAATTGCCGCGGCAGGTGTGAATCGCGACCGTCATGTCCTCGGGCGCGTCGCGGATCGCGTCGTTCACCGCCTGCGCGTAGAGCGCCACGTCCCTCTTGGGATCGTCGCCCAGCTTGCGGAAGCTCTCTTGCACGTTCGGGTCGCCGAACATCGCGATCGTGGTGTCGTCGACCTGCAGGTAGCGGCAGCCCGCCTTGTAGAGGTCGGCGATCTCCTCGCGGTAGCAACGGGTGAGGTCGTCCCAGAACTCGTTCTGGTCCGGATAGGTCTTGCGGATCGAGTCGCGGTCGCCGCGCGCGTGCAGCATGGCCGGCGAGGGCATAGTGAACTTCGGCATACCTTTCTTCACCACGCTTTTCAGGAACTGGAAATGCGCCACCATGCTCGGCTTCGTGCGGCGCAGCTTGCGCTTGACGAACATGGTCGGCGGCGTCGCCTCGACCCCCTTGAACTGCACGCCGTGATAGGAATCGCCTTCGCGCTGCAACTCGATACCGTCGAACCCAGCGAGGAAGTCGATGTGCCACCAGTCGCGGCGGAACTCGCCGTCGGTGATCGAGGGCAGCTCGAGGTCTTCCTGCAGCTTGACCACCTCGCGGATCAGACGGTCTTCGGCCGCTTTCAGCTCCTGCGCGGACGCCTGACCGATGCGCACCTTCTCGCGCATGTCGTGCAGCTCGCGGGGCCGCAACAGGCTGCCGACATGGTCTGCGCGAAAGGGAGCCCGCATTGGAACCGTCGCCTTGTTAGGCGGTGGCCTTGGTTCGCCAGCCCTCGTGGTAGGTGCTCTGCGCCTGCCTGGCGTAGGGCGCCGGACTGACGATCGCGCGGATTTCGAGCTGCTTGTGGCGCTCGACGGTCGGCTTCTTCGTGCCGCCGCCTTCCTCGCCCCACAGGATTTTTACCTCGGTGCCGAGCGCGACGTCCGGATCGACGATGCCGAGCGAGAGCATCGAGCGTTCGTTGTAGCTGTAGCCGCTGAACATGTTGAGGCCGACCTGCTTGCCGCCCAGGAGCACCTTGTCATACGACGCCGAAGTGTAATTCGAGAGCGGCAGATCGATGTACTTGTACGGCTCGCCCTGCTCGAGCATCGAGCGCCAGACCTTCATCACATCGTCCGCGTTCCAAGCGAAGGTGACCTTCTTGCGGTGCGGCTTGCCGGCCATCTTCTGCAGCGCTTCCTTGCCGACGAAGTCGTGGTCGAACTTGATGAACGGGCCGTAACCCATCTCGTAAGGCGTTACGTAGTAGTCCTCGATGTTGGTGGAGTTCATGCTGCCGCCGATCGAGCCGGTCGCCTCGTAGCTATTTGCCGGCAGCCACTCGCGGTACTTCTTCATCTTCTCGCCGGTGTACACGGCGGGTAGCGGGGAGGGGATCCAGCCGGACTCGCAGGTATTGGTCGCATAGGCGCGCGCGCCGACTTCCTTCAAGCCGAATTCCCTGCCGCCGGCAACAATGGCGGCGCGGATCTCTTCGCGCTCGGCGTAGGGGCCCCAGATCTCGAGCCCGGGCGCGCCCGCCATGCCATGGCGCAGCGTACGCACGGTGCGGCCGGCGATCCTCATCGTCCCCATGTGGAAGAACTTGACCTCGGGCACGGGTCCGCCGTTCAGCTTCTCGATCACCTTCCACGCGTTCGGGCCCTGGATCTGGAAGCGGTAGTTCGTGCGGTTGATCGCCAAGCCCTTGGTATTGCCCGGCGAACGATCGTCCTTGCGCGTCGTGACGTTGAACCCGCCGGTCTCGGCGTGAAACTGGATCCAGCTCGCCGCCGGCGCGCGGCCGACGAACACCATGTGGTTCTCTTCCAGGTGGAACAGGATGCCATCGCCGATCACGAACCCGTCGTAGTTCGTCGGGGCAAGCTGCTTTGCGCGGTTCACCGGGAAGCTGGCGAAGCTGTTCATCCCGAGGTGGGTGAAGAGCTTCAGCGTGTCGGGGCCCTGCACGTACTGCTCGACCATGTGGTGCGACTGGTCGAACAGCACGGCGCTTTTCTGCCACGCGGCCTGCTCGTCGCGCCAGTTCGAGAATTCGCCCGGCACTACAGGATAGACGTAGGCGCCGATCTGGGAATTACGCAACATCGTGACCGGATTGCCGGCCGCCTTGAGCACTTCCTCAAGGTTTTTCATGAACGCCTCCTAGGTCACGCCGCTTGTTTCAGCGCGAGCGCTTTGTCGGCCACTTCCCAGGTGAACTCCGGCTCTTCGCGGCCGAAGTGGCCGTACGCCGCGGTCTTTTCATAGATCGGGCGCAGCAGGTCCAGCATTTGAATGATCCCCTTGGGACGCAGGTCGAAGTGCTTCGTCACCAGCGCGGACAACGCGTCGTCGGACATTTTGCCGGTGCCTTGCGTGGTGACCATCACGCTCGTCGGGCGCGCCACGCCGATGGCGTAGGACACCTGCACGAGGCACTTGGAGGCAAGGCCTGCCGCCACGATGTTTTTCGCCACATAGCGCGCCGCGTAGGCCGCGGAGCGGTCCACCTTGGAGGGGTCCTTGCCGGAGAACGCGCCGCCGCCGTGCGGCGCCGAGCCGCCGTAGGTATCGACGATGATTTTGCGCCCGGTCACGCCACAGTCACCCTTCGGTCCGCCGATCTCGAACGAGCCCGTCGGGTTGACGAGGTAGGTGAGCTTGCCTTTCACCATGCTCTTGGGCAGCACCGGCTTGATCACTTCCTCGATCACGCTTTCCTTGAGCTTCGCGTGGTCCACGCCCTTCGCGTGCTGCGTGGAGAGGACCACGGTATCGATCGACTCGGGCTTGCCGTTCACGTAGCGGATGGTCACCTGCGACTTTGCGTCGGGACGCAGCCAGGGGAGCCGGCCGTTGCGGCGCAGCTCGGCCTGGCGCTCGACCAGGCGGTGTGAAAGATAGATCGGCAGCGGCATTAGGCTCGGCGTCTCGTCGCATGCGTAGCCGAACATGAGCCCCTGGTCGCCCGCGCCCTGCTCGAGGTCGAGTCCCTTGCCTTCGTCCACGCCCTGCGCGATGTCCGGCGACTGCTGTCCGTAGGCGACGAGCACGGTGCACGTCGCTGCGTCGAAGCCGATGGTCGGGTCGGTATAGCCGATGCGCCGGATCGTGGCGCGCGCGACCTCGTCGTAGTTGACGCGCGCGTTGGTCGTGATCTCGCCCGCGAGCACGACGAGGTTGTCCTTGACGAGGGTCTCGGCAGCAACGCGCGAGCTTTTGTCCTGCTTTAGAATCGCGTCGAGCACGGCGTCGGAGATCTGATCCGCGACCTTGTCGGGATGGCCTTCGGACACCGATTCGGAGGTAAATAGAAAATCGCTCATTGCCGGCGTTTCTGCTAGTGGGAAGGCCGCAAGGATACCAAAACTTGCCGCGTCTCCCCAGGATTGCTCTCGGTGTTCTTGCGGGCCTGCCGCTCTCGTTTTTGCAACGCATGGGAAGTCTGCTCGGGTGGGCGATTTATGGGATCTCGCCCACGTACCGTCGGCATCTGCGCGAGAACCTCGAACGCGCCGGTTATCGCGATGCGCACGTGCGGCGTGCGGCAATCGCGCACGCCGGACAGATGCTCCTCGAGACGCCCGCGATGTGGCTGCGACCGCAGAACGAAGTCGCGGCTTTGGTGCGCGCGGTGGATGGAATGGCCGCGGTGGACGCGGCGCGCGCGCAAGGCAAGGCGCTCCTCTTGCTGACGCCGCACATGGGCTGCTTCGAAATCGCCGCGCACTATGCGGCGCGTGAGTTGCCCATCACTGTCCTCTACCGGCCGCCCAAGCTTGCCTGGCTCGATCCGCTGATGCGAGCCGGCCGCGGCCGCGGCGGCGTGCGCCTCGCGCCCGCCAATCGTCGCGGCGTGCGCGAGGTCTTCGCCGCGCTCAAGCGGCGCGAGGCCGTGGGCTTTCTGCCCGACCAGGTGCCCGGCGCCGGGGAAGGCGAATGGGAACCTTTCTTCGGCGAACTCGCTTACACGGGCACGCTTGCGCCGAAGCTCGCCCGCCGGCCGGACGTGGCGTGCTTTCTCGCGTACGCGGAGCGCCTGCCGCGCGGTGGTGGATACCGCGTGGCGCTAAGGCCGCTACCGCCGCCCCTTGCTAACGAATCGCCGGTCCGGCATTTGAACCGCGTCCTCGAGGAGCTCATCCGCCAGCGACCCGAACAGTATTTGTGGGGTTACAACCGCTACAAGACCCCGGCGGGCGCGAAACCGAAACCGGCATGACGCGCATCGTCTTCGCCTTGATGTGGCTCGTGCACTTTCTGCCGCTCGGCATGCAGGCCGCGATCGGCCACGGCGTCGGCTCGCTTTTCTTCTGGCTGATCCCCGAGCGTCGCAAGGTGACGCGCATCAACCTCGCCAAGTGCTTTCCGCAGAAGTCGGATGCGCAGCGCGAGGCGCTTGCGCGAGCACATTTCCGCGCCTTCTGTCGCGCTTTCGTGGAGCAGGGCATGCTCTGGTGGTCGCCGCGCGAGCGCATCGAACGGCTGGTGCGCCTGGAAGGCGTCGAGCACCTCAAGGGCGGCAAAACCATCGTGTTCGCGCCGCACTTTGTGGGATTCGAGGCCACGCTCGCGCGCCTCGCGCTCGACTATCCCGTCGCCATGATGTACTCGCGGCAGAAGAATCCCCGTTTCGAAGCTCGCCTCTACGCCGGGCGCACGCGTTTCGGCGGCGTCATGTATCCGCGCCAGGGCGGAATCAAGAAAGGAATCGCCCTCATCGATTCGGGCGCGCTTTTCTATTACCTGCCTGACCTCGATTTCGGTCCCAAGCGCGCCGTATTCGTCCCGTTTTTCGGCGTGCTCGCCGCCACGGTGACCGGACTCGCGTATATTGCGCGCACGACCGGCGCGGCCGTCGTGCCGTGCGTGACGCGCATGCTGCCGGCGGGCGGTTATGTCGCGCGGCTCTACCCTGCATGGAGCGATTTCCCGAGCGGCGATGACCACGCCGACGCGCGGCGCATGCTGGCGTTCGTCGAGGAGCGCGTGCTCGAAATGCCCGAGCAGTATTTCTGGCTGCACAAGCGGTTCAAGACCCGCCCCGAGGGCGAGGAGCGTTTCTATTGAAGCTGGCAGTGATCGGCGCCGGCCACATGGGCCGCTTTCACGCCGAGAAGTTTTCGCGCTTGCCCGGCGTTGAGCTCGCCGCGGTGGTCGACCGCGACGCCGCGCGCGCCACGGTCTCGGACTACCGGACCGTCATCGGCAAGATCGACGCCGCCGTGGTGGCTGTGCCCACGGACCTGCACCACGAAGTGGCGCGCGCCTGCCTGGAGCGCGGTGTGCATGTACTCGTGGAAAAACCGCTCGCCGCGACGCTCGCCGAGGCCGACGACCTCGTCGACCTCGCGGCAAAGAAGAACCTCGTCCTGCAGGTCGGCCACGTACAGCGCTACAGCAGCGCCTTTCGCGCGCTCGCCGCGCGCGTCGACCGGCCGCTCTATATCGATGCCGAGCGGCTCGCCGGCTTCAAGCAGCGCGGCGCCGAAGTCAACGTGATCCTCGACCTCATGATCCATGACCTTGACCTTGCGCTCTCGCTCGCGCGCGTCGAGGTGAGCGCTGTGAGCGCGTGCGGCTTTCGCGTGCTCACTAGCGACATCGATATCGCCTCGGCGCGCGTCGAATTCGCCAACGGCTGCGTCGCCGATCTTTCATCGAGCCGCGTGAGCCAGGCCGTGGTGCGCAAATTCCGGGTATTCCAGCCCGGGCTCTACGCCTCTGCCGACCTGCAGGGCGGCAAGCTGCGCTACGTGCGCCAGAGCGAAGGAGCGATCGAAGAAACCGAGGAGACCCATGCCGGCGGCGATGCCCTGGAAGCGCAGGCGCAGGCTTTCCTCGAGGCGGTTCAGAAGCGCAACCCGCCTGCCGTGGACGGCGTCGAAGGCCGCCGCGTTCTCAAGCTTGCGCTCGACATCGGCCGGCTCGTGCGCGAGCGGCTTGCGAGGTTTGCATGAACATTCCGATGGTGGACCCGGCGCGGGAGTATCGCGAGCTGAAGAGCGAGATCGATGCAGCCGTCGGGCGCGTGCTGGCGTCCGGTCGCTTCGTCCTCGGGCCTGAAGGCGAATCCCTCGAACACGAGCTCGCCGCGTTCCTCGGCGCGGGCCATGCCGTGGGCGTGAACTCCGGGACCGACGCGCTGCATCTGCCGCTCGTCGCGGCGGGCATCGGTCCTGGCGACGAAGTGGTCATTCCCGCCTTCACCTTCTTCGCCACCGGCGAGGCGGTGTCTTACACCGGGGCTACGCCCGTATTCGCCGATGTCGATCCCGGCACCTACAACCTGGATCCGGCCTCGCTTTTGCGAAGCATCACCCGGAAGACGAAGGCCGTCATCGCCGTGCACCTTTTCGGCCAATGCGCGCCCCTGGACCGCATTGCCGAGATCTGCAACGCGCACAAGGTGGTGCTCATCGAGGACTGCGCACAGTGCATCGGCGCCGACTACGACGGCCGCCGCGCAGGCAGCTGGGGTGATTTCGGCGGTTTTTCGTTCTATCCGACAAAGAACCTCGCGGCGGCCGGCGACGCCGGCTTGATCACGGCCAAGTCCGAAGCGCACGCAAGGACGCTGCGCATGCTGCGCCACCACGGCAGCCGCCAGACCTATCTGCACGAGCGCGTAGGCTGGAATAGCCGGCTCGACGAGCTGCAGGCCGCCGTGCTACGGGTCAAGCTAAAGCACCTTGCGCGCTTCAACGAGGCGCGCCGGACGGTGGCGAAGCGCTACCGGGAAAGACTCGCCGGCACGAACCTTACCCTTCCGACCGAGCACGGCCGCGGCGCGCACGTCTACCACCAGTTCACCGTTCGCAGCGAACGCCGGGACGTGATCCGCGACGCGCTCGCGAAAGACGGCATCGCGAGCTCGGTGTTCTATCCCATGCCGCTGCACAAGCAACCCGCGTACGCATCGCTCGGCAAATTCGAGCTTCCGGTCGCAGAGAACGTCTCGAAGAGCGTGCTCTCGCTTCCCATCCACCCGTTTCTCGACGATGCGTCGATCGACCGTATCGCCGCGTGCGTGCGCAAGGTGGCGTGAGGCTCGACTTCACGAAGATGCAGGGCGCGGGGAACGATTTCGTCGTCCTCGACTGCACCGCCGGGCAATTTGCGCTATCGCGCCATCAGCTGAAGCGCATTGCCGACCGTCACTTCGGCGTCGGCTGCGACCAGATCCTGGTGGTCGAGAAGCCGCGCCATGGTGAGGCGGATTTCGGCTATCGCATCTTCAACGCCGACGGCGGCGAGGTCGAGCAGTGCGGGAACGGCGCGCGCTGCTTCGTAAAGTTCGTGCATGCGCGCGGCCTCACCGACAAGAAGCGTCTTCGCGTAGAGACCCTCGGCGGCATGATCGAGCCGCGCCTCGAGCCCGACGGCGAGGTCAGCGTCGATATGGGCAAGCCATCCAGACCGGTGATCGAGCGGCTCAATGTCAACGGCCGCGCTATCGAGGTGAGCATCGTCTCCATCGGCAACCCGCATGCCGTGCAGGTCGTGCCTGATGTGGCGAGCGCGCCGGTCACCGCGCAGGGTCCCTCGATCGAGACCCATCCTCGCTTCCCGGATCGCGTGAACGCCGGATACATGCAGGTGCTCGACCGCCACGACATCGCGCTCCGCGTCTGGGAACGCGGCGCCGGCGAAACGCTCGCCTGCGGCACCGGCGCATGCGCAGCGGTGGTCGCCGGCATTTCGCGCAACCTGCTCGATTCGCCTGTTACGGTTCAGACACGCGGCGGCACGTTGACCATCGCTTGGCCCGGCGGCGACAATGCCGTCGTGATGAAGGGCCCCGCCGTGATGGTTTTTGAAGGTACGCTCGAACTCGAAGAATGAACGCCGAAGACATCGCCCGCTACCTCCGCACGCATCCGCAGTTCTTCGACCATCATCCCGATCTGCTCACGAGCATCAACGTGCCGCATCCGTACGGCGGCCGAGCGATTCCGCTCTCCGAGCGCCAGACCGTGGCGCTGCGCGAGAAGCTGAAAGCGCTGGAGGCACGGCTCGCCGAGCTTCTGCAATTCGGTGAAGAGAACGACGCGATCAGCGAGAAAGTGCATCGGCTCTCGGTGGCGCTCGCCGGGGCGAAGGATTTCCCGGCGCTCGCGACGTCGATCTACTTTCACCTGCGCGAGGACTTTTCGGTGCCGCACGTTCAGCTGCGCATCTGGGGAAAGAGTGTGCCGGCCGATTTCGACGAGGCGCGGCCAATCGAAGAGACCCAGCAGCGCTACGCCGATGAGATGGGCGCGCCGCAGTGCGGGCTCGCCGCAGCCAATCCGTTCCTGGCCTGGTTCGGCGAAGCGGCCGAGCATGTGCGCTCCATGGCGCTCATTCCGCTCGGCCAGACCAGCGTTTTCGGCCTGCTGGCGCTCGGCAGCGAGGATGCCAAGCGCTTCTTTCCGGAGATGGGCACGCTGTACCTTCGCCGCATCGGTGAGCTATGCGCAGCCGGAGTGACGGCAAGGCTCTAGCCAGCGAATACCTCGATTCGCTGAAGCACCAGCGGCGGCTTTCCGCTGCCACGCTGGAGAACTACGGCCGCGCGCTAAATGTGCTTCACGCGCTGCGCGGCGACAAGGCGCTGGAGGGCATGCAAGCCGCGGAAGTGCGCCGTTACGTCGCCCAGCTCCATGCCAAAGGACTATCGCCTCGCTCGCTTGCGCTCACGCTCTCGGCATGGCGCGGCTATTTCCGCTGGCTTACGCGCCACCGCGGCTTCGCGTCGAACCCGGTGCTCGGTATCCGGGCGCCCAAGGCGGCGCGGCCGCTGCCAAAGGCCCTGTCGGTGGAGAACGCGCAGCGCCTCCTGGACGGCGCCGGTGAAACCACGCCGCTCGGCGTCCAGGACGCCGCGATGTTCGAGCTTCTCTATTCTTCGGGATTGCGCGTCGGCGAGCTTGTCGCGCTCGACCTGACCGATGATCCTTCGCAAGGCGAAATTACCGTGACCGGCAAGGGCTCGAAGACGCGCACCGTGCCGGTCGGCACGCGTGCGCGCAACGCCGTGCAAGCGTGGCTGCGCATCCGCTCCAGCATTGCCGCGCCCGAAGAGCGCGCGCTTTTCGTCGGCGCGCGCCGCCGCCGCATCACGCCGAGCCGCGTGTGGCACCGCCTTACGACCTGGGCGAAGCGGCGCGGTCTGGCCGAGCACGTCCACCCGCATATGCTGCGCCATTCCTTCGCGAGCCACATGCTGCAGTCCTCGCAGGACCTGCGCGCCGTGCAGGAGATGCTCGGCCACGCCAGCATTGCGACCACGCAGGTCTATACGCACCTCGATTTCCAGGCGCTCGCCAAGGTCTACGACGCCGCTCACCCGAGGGCGCGCAAGAAGTGATTCAGCTCAAGCGCGGGCGCGAGAGATCACTGAAGCGACGCCATCCGTGGATCTTTTCCGGCGCGGTGGAAAAGGCGAGCGGCGAGGCCGGCGACACAGTGGCCGTGCTCGATAGCGCGAAAAAGGCGCTGGCGCGTGCGGCGTACAGCCCAAAATCGCAGATCCGTGCGCGCGTGTGGACCTTCGATCCGGACGAGGAAGTCGACGCGCAATTCTTCCGTGGACGCCTCGAGAAAGCGCTCGCGCTGCGCGAGGCGCTGCCCGCGGCCAAGCACACGAATGCGCTGCGGCTGGTGCACGGCGAATCCGACGGTCTGCCGGGGCTCGTCGTCGATCGCTACGCCGACGTACTGGTCGCACAGTTCCTCGCCGCGGGTGTGGAGCGCTGGCGCGACCCGATCCTCGATCTCCTCGTGGAGTTGACCGGCTGCGCCGCGATCTACGAGCGCTCGGATGCGGAAGTGCGCAAGCTCGAAGGGCTCGAGGCGCGCGCCGGCTTCGCGCGCGGCAATCGCAATGCCGCGCGCTGCCCGATCATCGAATACGGGCTCAACTTCCGCGTCGACGTCGAGCAGGGACAGAAAACCGGTTTCTTCCTCGACCAGCGGGAAAACCGCGCGTGCGTACGCGCGCTCGCCGCCGGGCGCGACGTTCTCGACGGCTTCTGCTACACCGGCGGCTTCTCCATCGCGGCGCTCGCCGGCGGCGCGAAGCGCATCACGGCAATCGAGAGCTCGGCGGCTGCGCTCGATGTTGCGCGCGAAAACCTGGCCGCCAATCCGCTCGACGCTTCCAGGATTGAGTTCCGCCAGGCCGACGTCTTCGCGGAGCTGCGCAAGCTGCGCGATTCCGGCGCGCGCTTCGACCTCATCATCCTCGATCCTCCGAAATTCGCGCCGACTGCCGCGCAAGTGAAGAAGGCCGCGCGCGCCTACAAAGACATCAACCTCTGGGCGCTGAAGCTCCTCGCGCCGGGCGGTCTCCTCGCCACGTTCTCGTGCTCCGGCGGCGTATCGGCCGAGCTCTTCCAATCGATCGTCGCCGGCGCCGCGCTCGACGCGGGCGCCGATGCAAAGATCATCGACCGGTTCACCGCCGCTGCGGATCATCCGGTCGCGCTCGAATTCCCCGAGGGCGAATATTTGAAAGGCTTGCTCGTCCTCAAGGCGTGAAATCGGGCTCTGACCCCGATTTATAATCCCGCCCTTCGCAAGGAGCAGGCATGGCGCAGCAAGCCCCCTCGGAAGAAAAGATGGTGCCGGTGACCATCCTCACCGGTTTTCTCGGCAGCGGCAAAACGACGTTGCTCAACCGCATCCTCAAGGAGGACCACGGCCATCGCATCGCGGTGATCGAGAACGAGTTCGGCGAAACCGGCGTCGACGGCGAAATCATCGAGAAGTCCGAAGAGCAGATCGTCGAGATGAACAACGGCTGCATCTGCTGCACCGTGCGCGGCGACCTGATCCGTATCCTTGGCACGCTCAAGGAAAAGCGCGACAACGGCGCGCTCAATTTCGATCGCGTCGTGATCGAGACCACCGGCATGGCGGATCCCGGACCGGTCGCGCAGACGTTCTTCACCGACGAGGAGATCGGCAACTACTACCTCCTCGATTCGATCATCACGCTGGTGGACGCCAAGCACGCGCCCAAGCAGCTCGACGAGTTCCACGAAGCACAGGAGCAGGTCGGCTTCGCCGACCGCATCTTGATGTCCAAAACCGATCTCGTGTCCGAGGAGGACGCCGCGAAGTTGTCGTCGCGGCTGAAGAAGATGAATCCGCGCGCGCCGATCAAGAAGGTGCACTTCGGCAACGCGCCCATCGCCGAGGTGCTCGACATTCGCGGCTTCAACCTGAACGCGATCCTCGAGCTCGATCCGGAGTTCCTCAAGAACATCGATCACGAGCACCACGACGAGGTCGAGTCGTTCGTGTTCCGCTCTGAAAAGCCCTTCGATGGTCAGAAGCTCGAAAGCTTCCTGTCTGGAATGATCCAGGTCTACGGACCCGATCTTCTGCGCTACAAGGGCATCCTCTGGATGAAGGGTAACGC
>Ga0209382_10005213_pt1 | contig 16974 bp, 19 predicted proteins | sample SoiMetdeltSBSDD5_FD_187599 | JGI IMG/M metagenome (GOLD analysis project Ga0209382, IMG submission 187599) | Bulk soil microbial communities from a Populus tree surrounding site in Tennessee, USA - Soil MetaG P. deltoides SBSDD5 (SPAdes) (version 2) | ecosystem: Environmental > Terrestrial >...
ACATAGAAGCACACGAACAGTGCAAGTGGTGCCACGACGCGGTCGAGCGTGCCCGCGTGCTGTTTCAGGGTCCGAGTCATCGAAAGGGAGGCCGCATGAACAGGATCGCTGCCGACGTCGCCGCGTTGCTGTTGCGCGTCGTGGCGGGATTGATCTTCCTCCCCCACGGCTGGTCGAAGATCGCCGGCGAGGGAGGCTCCGCCGCGTTCGCCGCCGGACTCGCCGAGAGTTACGGGATCCCGCTGTTCCTCGGCCACCTCGCGGCGTACGTGGAGCTCATCGGCGCCATTCTGCTCCTCGTCGGATTGCTCACCCGTGTCGATGCGCTCCTCCTGGCCGGCGTGATGTTCGTCGCGGCCTTCGTGGTCCAACTCCCCGATGCTTTGTTCGAAGTCCCGCCGAATGCTAACAGGGCCTTCGTGGCCATCCGCGGGATCGAGACCCCGCTGGCATTGTTCGCGATCTGCTGCGCGCTCGTGTTGACGGGCGGCGGGCGCTTCTCGCTCGACGCCGTGCTGCGGAGTTTCTTCGGCAAAAAGAAAGCGGCGGCCGAAGCCGCCGCTCTCACGTAGGACGGGCTTCAGCCCGTCCAGGGGGTCTTTACTGGCTGATCGCCGCGGCCGCGCCGCCGGACGTCGGGTCCTCGACGATGATGCCGATGTTCTTCGCGCCGCTGGCGCGGGCGAGATCGAGGAACTTGATTGCCGCGTCGTAGTCGATGTCGCGCGCGCCGGCGAAGAAGACCATCTTGGAAGAGTTCCCCTTGAGGATCTCACGAATCCGATTCGGGAACTGCTCCATCGTCATCTCTTCCTTGTTGATCAGCACACGCGGACCCGCGACGAGACGGAGGACGATCTGGTCCTGCACCGCGGACGGTGGGAGATTCGAAGGCGCCTTGGGTGGAACCTTGACCAGGTATCCCATCTGAATGACCGGCGTGAGAACCATGAAGATGATCAGGAGCACGAGAACAACGTCCACCAACGGTGTGACGTTGATATCCGACCGCATCGAACCACTGCCACCTACTTGCATGGGACTAGGCTCCCTCTCCCGGGGATTTCTTCGGCTGCGAGATCAGCCCGACATCGTTGAAGCCGACTTCGCGGCAGGCCTTGAGCACGTCGAGCACGTCGCCGTACTTCACCAGACGGTCGCCCTTGACCGCAATCTCGCGATCGGGTGTCCGCTCGAAGATCTCCTTGAGCGACGTTTCGACCTGGTCTTTCCGAACCACGTTCGGACCGAGGTAGACCGAGCCGTCCGCCTTGACCGAGATCTGGAGCTGCTTCTCGGTGTCGGGCGTCTTCTCCGGATCCTCGGTGACCGGCAAATTCACGGGCACGCCCTTCTGCAGCATGGGCGTGACGACCATGAAGATGATCAGGAGCACGAGGCAGACGTCGACGAGCGGAGTAACGTTGATGTCCGAGGTCAGCGCCGCGTGGCTCAGTTTCTGGAGCGAGCTACCCGGCAGCTTTTTCATCGCCGACACCCACTTCCTTCATGAAGTAGATCGCCATTTCCGAACCGGAATTCGACATCTCGACGGTGAAGCGGTCGACGCGGTTCTGGAAGTAGTTGTAAGCCCAAACCGCGGGGATGGCCACGAGCAGGCCGCCGGCGGTCGTGAACAGCGCTTCGGCGATACCCGCGGAGACCGAGGCGATACCGCCGCCGCCCTTGGCCATGCCGGTGAAGGCGTTGATGATGCCGACGACCGTGCCGAACAGTCCGACGAACGGCGCCGTGGCGCCGATGGTCGCGAGAACGCCGAGGTTCTCCTTCAGCTCCGCGACGGTGATCATGGCCGTACGGTCCATGCCCTGACGCGCGGCTTCGACGGCGAGCTCCTTGTCCGTGATCCGTTTGTCACGGCGCGAGGCCTCGAACTCGAGCAGACCCGCGGCGATGACCTTCGCCAGGTGGCTCTGCTTGTACTTCTTGGTGACTTCGATGGCCTGACCGTAGTCGCCCTTGGTGAGCAGGTTCGAGAGCGCGCCGAGCAGTTTCAGCGACTGGTTCTTCGCCTTCGAAAAGGTGAGATACCGCTCGACCATGACCCATAACGAGTAGATCGACATCAGAGCCATGACGGCGATGACGATATAGCCGACGATCGTCATCTCGCGAAACATGTGAGCCAAATCCATGACTAATTCCTCCTCGTGCGACGCCGGCCAACCGGCACCGCCTATCTTTTAATTCAATTTGAAGTTGACGGTAAGGTTGAAGATGACGTCGACCGGCTGCCCATTGAGAGTACCCGGACGGAACTTCCATTTCTGGACCGCATCCGCGGCGGCCTGGTCGAGGCCGAACGGAAGCGGTTTGAGGACGCGGACATCGCGGACGTTGCCGCTCTTGTCGATGATGCACTCGACGATGACGATGCCCGCCACTCGGGCCTTACGCGCCACCTCGGGATAGTGCGGCTCGACGCGGCTGATGATGACCGGCGCCTTGACGTCGCCACCGACGCGCAGCGGCGCGGTTTGTGCCGGCGGAGGCGCCTCGGTGACGATGCCACCGACCACTCCTCCGACCACGCCGCCGAGAACACCGCCCTCGACGCCGCCTTCGACTCCGCCCTCGACTCCGACGTCGGAGGAGGCGGATTCGACCGGCTTCACGGTGTCAGGAACGACGGTGGGAGCGAGGTTCTGGATGTCCGCCGGGACGTCGACCGGCTTCACCTCGACCGGCTTCACCGTCGCGGCTCTGGCCGGCGGTGGCGGAGGCGGCGGAGGCGGAGGCGGAGCGGCGGCCACCGAGTACTGCGCGACCTGAGCGGGCGAGTTCTCAGGGAAGTCGACGTTCCACAACGACCCGAAGATGGCACCGGCGGCGACCACTACGTGGAGCCCCAGCGACACCGGGAGCGTCAGGTACTTCTGGATCCCGACTTTTTGCTTTCTTGATTCGACGACTGTGGTTTCGAACATGTCGTATCCCGTGTGTTAGCTCTTCTTGCCGGCGGCCGCGGCAGCGGCTTCGGCCTTCTTCTTCTTCACGATCGCAACCGCTTCGTTACGGATGCGATCTGCCTCGGCGACGAGCTGCTGCTGCTTGGCAGGATCGGTCTCGAGCGGCGCCTGCTGGCGGTACAGGAGGCTGAGGTAAACCAGCGCCTCGAAGTAATCGGTGCGCATGTTCGCCGCGCGCCGCAGCGCGGACTTGCCTCTCTCGATGATCGCGAGGCGCTCGGCCACGTCCTGCGGCGGGTTCTTCGCGATCTTCTCGTAGCAGACCACGCCGTAGGTGTAGAAGGCCTCGGGATTCTTCGAGTCGAGGAGGGTGATCTTCTCGTACCAGTTCAACGACTCGTTGAAGTCGCCTTGCTTCGCGTAGAGCGTGGCGATGGAGCGCACGGCCTCGATGTCGGCCGGATGGTCCTTGAGCCACTCGCGGAAGTAGTTGATCGCCTCGGTGATGCGATCGGCGTTGAGGTAGAGATTGATCAGCGCCTCGCGGGCGATGCGGTCGTCGGGTTTCTTGCGCAGGTACTTGCGCAGCTCGACGATCGCAGCGTCGGCGTTCTTCACGTTCGCCGGCGACTTGTCCTCCGGTACGTAAAGACCGATCAGCGAATACCCGATCATCCGGTCGAGGTCAGGAAAGTTCTGAGAGTCGATCTCTCGCGCTTTCTTGTAGTGCTCGAGGGCCGTCGCGTAGTCTTCTTTCGCGTACGCGTCGTTCGCGTTGCGAATCTCCACGCGGGCCTGCACTTTCTGACAACCGACCAGAGACAATAGGGAAAGAGAAAGTGCCGCAATTAGGCACAACTTCTTTTTCATGTGATTCCGAACTCCCAGATGAGTGATCGCAGAACTGTGCAGGGTGCGCTGTCAGGGTGCTTCCCGGCCCGCGTCAGGCAATGGCCAGCGAATATACAGATGGGTCGCATCACCGTCAACCTTCTAGTTAGTACCTGAAACCGAAAGTTTTAGCCGAAAAAAGCCGCCCGAAAAAAGCGCATCTCCGGTCCCTGCCGATCCCGGTTCGCGGTCTTCTCGTCTGAAGCCATTCGACACTCGTTCCAACTCGAAAGAAACCAGAATGATTCAAATTTCGTGACCAGGTCAATAGGTGGGCTTCCATTCCGCGGTCAGATCGCTAATCGCTGACCACAACTCTGGAAACAACGGCTCGCGTGTGCCGGCCTCGAGCTGAGCGGCAGGCACGCCCTTGAGCGACATGACGCGATCGCCGATGATCCGGAATGCCAGGCGCATGTGAGTGAACCGCCACTTCATGAATGCCTCGTCGTAATCCATCATGGCCTGCAGGAGTCGGAACAGAGCGTAGTGCTCTTTTGGTGCCCGCTCCAGCTCGATCACGGTGACCGAGTGTTTTCCGAGCAGCGCCTCGAACCGCGGCCAGATGCGCTTGCCAACATCGAGCAGTCGGCGAAAGCCCGGCGACTCCTGTCCGCTCCCCCGCCCCAGGGACGTGGTGCGGAGCACGTGATAGTCCACCGGCGCCATGGTCTCGAGGATGATGATCTGCTCGCGCAGGAGATCGATGATCAGCCGCGAGCGATGGAGCAGGTCGGCAGCGAGCTCGGGCTGGTCGCTCTCGAGATGCACGACGGCGCGGTCGATCTCGTAGTCGATGTGATGCAGCCAGAGCTCGGCGGTCTGGTGCGTGACCTGGAACAGTCGTTCTTCAGGGTTGGAGAGCAGCTCGACCGGCTTCTGCAGCTCGAGCAGCTCGGGAACGCGCACGTAGCGCTCGTAGTCGGAATTGCCTCTTCCTTCGAGGATGGGACCGGTATGCGGCATGGGCGCGGATGATACTCGACGGTTGGCGGTTGACGGTTGTCGGTTGGCGGGAGAACGACGTGGAAGGGTGGAGGTCTCCCGCCAACCGCCAACCGCCAACTAAACGAGCTCTAAGATGTGCCCCAACTTCGTCTTCTTCGCCTCGAGATACTTCCGCGTCGTCAGCGACGGCGCGATCTCGAGCGGGACGCGTTCGACGATCTGGAGGCCGAAGCCTTCGATCGCGACGTACTTGGCCGGGTTGTTCGTCATCAGGCGGATCTTGCGGACGCCGAGGTCGCGAAGGATCTGCGAGCCGGTGCCGTAGTCGCGGATGTCGGGAGCGAAGCCGAGCTTCGCGTTCGCCTCGATCGTGTCCGCGCCCGCGTCCTGCAGCTCGTACGCGCGCAGCTTGTTGATCAGACCGATGCCGCGGCCTTCCTGGAGAAGATAGAGGATGATCCCCTTCCCTTCCGTCTCGATCAGCGCGAATGCACGCGAGAGCTGATCGCCGCAGTCGCAGCGGCTGGAGTGGAAGACGTCGCCGGTGAGACACGACGAGTGGACGCGCACGAGCACGTCGTCGTCCTCGGTGATCTCACCCTTCACCAGCGCGACATGCTCTTCGCCGGTGATGTCGCTCCGGTAGGCGTGCACGCGGAACTCGCCGTACTCGGTGGGAAGCACGGGCGCCGCGAGGCAATGCACGTGCTTCTCGTTGTGCATCCTGTATTTGATGATGTCGGCGACGGAGATGATCTTCAGGCCGTGACGGACGGCGAACTCGCGCAGGTCTGGCAGGCGCGCCATCGTGCCGTCTTCATTCATGATCTCGCAGATCACCGCTGCGGGCGTCATGCCCGCGATGAGCGCGAGATCGATCGAAGCCTCGGTCTGCCCTGCGCGCTTGAGCACTCCGCCCTTTTTCGCGCGCAGCGGAAACACGTGCCCCGGACGCGCGAGGTCGTGCGGCCGCGTCTTCGGATCGATCGCGACGCGCACCGTCTCGGCGCGATCGTGCGCGGAGATGCCGGTGGTCACGCGGCCGCGCGCCTCGATCGACACCGTGAAGGCCGTGCCGAAGTTCGTGGTGTTGTTCTCGACCATCAGCGGCAGGTCGAGCTCCTTGCATCGCTCCTCGGTGAGCGCCAGGCAGATCAGTCCCCGCCCGAACTTCGACATGAAGTTGATCGTCTCGGGCGTGACCCGCTCCGCGGCGATGCAGAGATCTCCCTCGTTCTCGCGGTCTTCGTCATCGACGATGATGACGAGCTCTCCGCGGCGATAGAGCTCGGCGGCTTCCTGAATGCTGGCGAACGGCATTTCGAGTTCCGGCTTACTGGACAACTTTGAACTTGTCGGTCAGCGTATACGAAGTCTTCTTGATCGTGTCGATCACCTTGATGGTGAACGTGTAGTCGCCCGGCTTGAACGTCTCCAGCGGAATGGCGTTGCCGAGGCCGTAGTGGCCCGGGACGCCCTTCATCTCGACCGCTTCCGCTTCGCGCGGCGGCGCCGCCATCTTCACCGGCTTGCCGTCGGCCGTCGTTCCGGCGACGTCCATCTTCACCTGGATCTTCGGCATGCGCGGCACTTCGGCGGTATTCACCGGCACCGTGCCCTCGGGGAGCGCCGGCTCGGCGAGCCCGGGGTTGCGCAGCTCGAAGAAGAACCAGAGCTCGTCGGACGGACGGAAGACGCGGTCGGCCTTCGGCACGACGCGCACTCCGCCGAACGCGAACGGATCGTCGGCCTTCTGCGACTCGGTCAGCGGATAGATGTTGTTCGAGAGGATGAGCTGCGAGATCGCAGTGGCGTCCTTGTCGAGCGTCCCCACGAGATCCATATCCGCGCTCGTGAGCGCGACGACCGCGCCGCTCTTGGCGAGGCCGAAGACGCCGCGGTGCTTGCCCGCGGGAAGGCTGAGCGACTTGTCGATGAAGAAGTCGTCCTTCGTGGCAACCAGCATCGCCGGCTGCTCGAACGCGAGCACGTTCTTGCCCGTCGCGTCCTTGACGACTCCGAAGAACGTGACGTCGCCGCTGATGCCCGAGGCTTTCGGAACGTAGAGACCGATCGGAACGAACGTCTGACCGTAGGAGGTCACGTACTCGCCCCAGGTGGCGTAAGCCTTGTTGTCGAACGGATTCTTCTTGGCCTCGAGATCCGCGACCGCGCTCTTGAACGCATCGGTCGTGAGCTCTGTCTGGATGACAGGCGCGGCCGGGGCTGCAGCAGGCTGCGGCGCCTGAGCCGCGGCGGCAGCGAGCGTCGGCGCTGCCTTCAGGTCGGGCTGCGTGATCGTCTTCGCGATCATGCGGGCCTGCGACTTGGCGAAGTCGATGCTGCTCCGCTCGAGCTTGAACTCGTCGCGCGAGAAGCGGTCGACGAAGCGAACCTGCGCGCGGCCCACGCCGAAGATCTCCTTCGTCGTGGCGTCCTCGTAGATCCAGTTGATCCAGTTCTGCGTCTCGCGCTGCGTTTCCTGCAGGTCGCGGTTCTCTTCCGTCAGGGCGGGAGTCCGCGCATCGCCGGAGCGCTCCATGCGCTTGGGCGAGCCGTAGATGATGAACGTCTTGCCGCGATCGGTCATCGAGCCCTTGATCCGCTCGGCGCCGGCGAGGTTCTTGTCCGCGTTCTGGATGCGGGCTTCGACCTCCATGCGGTACTCATTCGCCGGCGTGGCCGGCGTCGGATCGCGACGAGCCCAGAAGAGGTCGATGAACGCCTTCGCTTCGGCGTCGGTCTTGAGCGTCTTCCAGGTGGCGGCTTCTTCCTTGGTCATCAGGAACTGATACGGTCCCTGCGCCCACTCGATGAAGGTGGGAGAGAGATCAGCGATGGCGGTCACCGCGAGGCAAACCAGGACGGCTGCCGTCACAAACATACGCAATTTCATGGGTTCTCCAACTCGTGAACTGACTCGGCCGGTCGAAACAGGCTTACTGCTGTTCGAAATTCTCCATCTGGTCGTAGAGACGGTCCATCTCCGAGTCGATCTCTTCCTGCGTCAGCACGCCTTTGCGAACCAGCAGCGCCGCGAGGCTGTGCAGCAGGATGCCGTTCTCGATGATCATCTGCTCGATCTGCTCGTCGTCCTCGTCGTATTCGGCCTCATTGCCGCGTTCGATGTCGTCCACCATGATGCTCCCTCCTTCGGTTGGCAGTTTGCAGTTGGCAGTCGACAGGAGAAAGAAAAAACTCCTGCCAACTGTCAACTGCAAACTGCCGACTGCTCCGTGTACCACTGGCCACCGCCAACTGGCAACCCGTAAAATCCGCGCACGATGAAAAGGGCTCTTCTAGCGATCACTGTCTTCACTCTCGCAGCCTGCCAGCAACGCGAGGCGCCGGCGCCCGCGACGAACACCGCGACCGCGGCCAAGCCGCTGCGCGTCGGACTGCTCACTCCGGGCTCGATCAACGACGGCGGATGGAACGCCATCGCCTACGAAGGCCTGCAGCGCGCGAAGTCGGAGCTCGGCGCGGAGATCTCGCATCAGGAGACGAAGTCGCCCGCGGAGAATCTCGAGGGCTTCCGCGCGTACGGCGCAAAGGGCTTCGACGTCGCGTTCGGCCACGGCTTCGAATATCAGGATCCCGCGAAGGCTGCGGGCGCGGAGTATCCGAAGACGATCTTCATCACGACGTCGGGCACGACCATCGCGCCGAACGTCGCGCCCATGCGCTTCGAGCTCGAAGAAGCAACGTATCTCCTCGGCGTGATCGCCGCGCGCGAGTCGAAGACCGGCAAGGCCGGTCTCGTCGGCGGCATCAACTTCCCGTCGATCGCCTCGACGTTCCTCGCGTTCAAGGCCGGCGCGCAGTCGGTGAATCCGAAGTTCGACGTGCGGGAGATCTACACCGGCAACTTCGACGACCTCGGCGCGGCCAGGCTGGCCACGCTCTCGCTCATCAACGCCGGCGCGGATTTCATCCTGCATCAGGCGAATGAAGCGGGACGCGGCGTGTTCCAGGCGTGCAGCGAGCGGAAGGTGCGCTGTTTCGGTTCGAACAAGAATCAGACCGAGCTCGCGCCCGACGTGATCGTCGCCAACGCGGTGCTCGACGTTCCCGGCGCGATCGTGAAGATGGTGCGCACGGTCCGCGACGGACAGTTCAAACCGGAGATTCAGTACTTCGGCATGAACGAAGGAGTGGTGACGCTGGAGTGGAACGAGGCGCTGAAGTCCCAGATCTCGCCGGAAACGGTCGCGGAGGTCGCACGGCTCGAGCAGGAGATCAAGGCCGGCCGTCTGAAAGTCCCGACCGGATTCTGACGTGCGCCTCTCGCGCATCACGAAGTCTTTCGCCGCGACACGCGCGGTCGACGACGTCTCGCTGACGATCGAGCGCGGCGAGATCCTCGCTGTCATCGGCGAGAACGGTGCGGGCAAGACGACGCTGATGCGAATTGCCGCGGGGGAGCTCGCGCCTGACTCCGGCTCCATTGAAGAGGCAACGTCGATCGGGTTCGTGCACCAGCACTTCCTGCTCGTCCCCGAATTCACGATCGCCGAGAACCTCGCGCTGATCGATCGACGATTTCGCTTCGCGACGCACAAGACGCTCGAGCGCGAGGCGGTGCGGATGATCGAGTCGAGCGGCATCGAGCTGCACGAGGTTTCCCGCCGCGTCGCGGATCTCTCCGTCGGCGAGAAGTCGAAGCTGGAGCTGATCAAAGCGATCGCGAGGAAGCCGTCGACGCTGATCCTCGACGAGCCGACGTCCGTCCTCACGCCGCGCGAGTCGCAGGAGCTCTTCCGCGTGATGCGTGCCCTCGCCGCAAACGGCACCGCGATCGTGTTCATCAGCCACAAGCTCCCCGAGGTGTTGGCGGTGGCGGAGCGCATCGTCGTGATGCGTTCAGGGAAGCTCGTGCTCGAAACGCGCTCCGCAACACCGGAATCGCTCGCTCTCGCCATGACTCCCCAGTCCCCTCTCCCCGCGCCAAGCGGGGAAAGGGTTAGGGTGAGGGGCGATCTCGCGCTGACTCACGGCGACGTCCAACTCCATCACAACGAGATCCTCGCGATCGTCGGCGTCGCCGGCAACGGCCAGTCCGAGCTGGCGGACGAGTTGCGCGCGCGCTTCCCTCGCGCCGGCCACATCCCCGAAGACCGCACGCGCGACGGAGTCATCGCGCAGATGACCATCGCCGAGAACCTCGCGCTCCGCGGCGTACGCAACGCCGAACAGATGATCGAGCTCTACTCGATCCGCGCGGTCGGCCCGCGGCAGCTCGCGGGCGATCTCTCCGGCGGGAACCAGCAGAAGGTCGTGCTCGCGCGCGAGCTCGACCGCCGGCCCGAGATCATCATCGCCGCCGAGCCGACACGCGGCCTCGACATCGAGGCCACGCGCTTCGTGCACGAGCGTCTCCGCGCCGCCGCTGATGCGGGCGCGGCGATTCTGCTGATCACGTCCGATCTCGACGAAGCGTTCGAGCTCGCTGATGCGATGCAGGTGATCTATCGCGGCAAGCTCTCGGCGCGCATGACGGCCGAGGAGGCGTCGTCGCGCGTGGCGAACCTGATGGCGGGTGTCGCTTGAGCACCGGCCGGGGGCCGGTGGTACGGCCGGCGGGGCGCCGGCCCCCCATCAACGCGGCATCGGGGGGCCGGCGCCTCGCCGGCCGTACCGCCGCCGCCTCGGCGGCACTCCTCGCAACCATCCTCCTCCTCGCCCTATCCGGCGCCGCGTTCGGCCACTCCCCTCGCGAGCTCCTCACCATCCTCATCACCGGATCGGTCGGAAGCACGTTCGCGCTCCAAGGCACGGTGCTCAAGTCCGTGCCGCTGCTTCTCACGGGACTCAGCGTCGTCATCGCGTTTCGCGCGGGCGTTTGGAACATCGGCGGCGAAGGACAGTTCATCGTCGGCGCGTTGGCTGCGCTGCTGGCATCGCGCTTCGGCCTCGTCCCCTCGCTGCTCGCCGCGATGCTCGCGGGTGCGGCGTGGGCGTCGATCGCGTCGCTCATGCGACTGTGGCGCAATGCGCCCGAGGTGCTGACGACGATTCTTCTCAACTTCATCGCCATCCATCTCCTCGGCTGGTGCGTGAACGGACCGTTGCGCGAGCGCACCGCGATGTATCCGCAGACCGACGTTGCGCTCGCGACGCTGCCGCGACTCGGGGGATTGCACGCGGGCATCCTCCTCGCCGTCTTTGCGAGCGTCGGCGCGTGGTGGCTGCTGTATCGAACGAACGAAGGCCTGCGTCTTCGCGCGACGGGCTTCAATTCTTCGGCGGCGAAATGGGCCGGCGTGAACGTGCGCGCGCAGCTCGCGCGGGCGATGGCAATCTCCGGCGCCGCCGCCGGACTCGCGGGCGGCATCGAACTCCTCGGCGTCACGAATCGACTGTTCGAGCGCTTCGCCTCCGGCTACGGCTACTCCGGCATCGCCGTCGCGTTGCTCGCGCAGCTCCACCCGCTGGCGACGATCGGCTCGGCATTTTTCTTCGGTGCGCTCGTCACCGGAGCGGGCGAGTTGCAGCGCACCGCGAACATCTCCTCCGCAGTCGCGACATTGGGACAGGCAGTCGTGATCCTCGTGCTCATTGGTTACGAATATGGCTTTGAATATGCTCGATCTCGATCTCGTCATTAATGCTCTGCCGCTGGCGATCCTCGCCGCGACGCCGCTGCTTCTCGCGGTGCAGGGCGAGCTCGTCGTACAGCGCAGCGGCATCATCAACCTCGGCATCGAAGGGATGATGCTCGTCGCGGCGATGACCGCCGTTCTCGCGGCACAACTCACGAACAACGTCGCACTCGGATTTCTCGGCGGCATCGCAGGCGCACTGCTCGTCGCGATCGTCTTCGGCTTCTTCGTCATCGCGCTGAAGGCCGATCAGATCGTGACCGGCACCGCGATCAACCTACTCGCGGTCGGCGCGACGAGCTTCGTCTATCGCGAGTTGCAGCGGGGCGAGATCTTCGTGCAATCGGTGCCGCGGATCGGCACGGACGTCGTGGTGCCGCTCGCATGGATCGTCTTCCCGATCGTGCTCGCGATCGTCCTCTGGAACACGTCGTTCGGATTGCGCCTTCGCGCGTGCGGCGAGAATCCCGACGCGATCGCGCCGCACGTTGGACGTCATCGCGCCGCCGCTCTCGCGATCGAGGCTCTGCTCGCCGGCACCGCGGGCGCGTACCTCACGCTCGCGCTTTCCAGCGGCTTCGCGGAAAACATGACCGCGGGCCGCGGCTTCATCGCGCTGTCGATCGTGATCTTCGGACGCTGGAAGCTGAAGGGCGCGGTCCTCGGCACCGCGATCTTCGGTCTCGCCGCCGCGCTGCAGTACGCATTGCAGGCGGCGTCGCGCGGGGTGCCGTATCATCTTCTCCTCGCGGTCCCTTACATCGTCACGTTACTGATCCTCTGCGGCATTGCCGGCAAGGTGCGCGCACCGGAATCATTGGGGAGATAGACATGATCGACGCAGTCATCGACGTCAGCCACTTCGACGGATCGCCGGACTGGACGAAAGTCCGGGCCGCCGGCATTCTGGGTGTGATCCACAAAGCGACGCAGGGAAAGACGTACGTCGATCCGACCTTCGCGACCGCGAAGAAGGACGTCCCCGCGGCCGGTTTCCTGTGGGGCGCCTATCACTTCGGCACCGGGGATGAGCCTGGGAAGGAGCAGGCGCAGTTCTTTCTCGACACGGTGAAGCCCGACGCGCAGACCCTCTGCGCCATCGACTTCGAGACCAATCCCACCGGCACGCAGATGACGCTGGCGGAGATGCTCGACTGGATCAACACGGTCGAACAAGCCACCGGGCGTCCCCCGGTGGTGTACGGCGGGAAGTCGCTTCTCTTCACCGACATCGCGTCGACGCCCGAGCCCGCGCTTGCGAAATGCCCTCTCTGGATCGCGCAGTACACCAGCGCCGCCACCCCGTCGGCGATCCCGCCGCAGGTGTGGCAGACGTGGACGCTCTGGCAGTACACGGAGACCGGCACGGTCGACGGCATCACCGTCAACGTCGACCGCGAACGGTTCAACGGAACCGCGGACGAGCTGACGGCGTGGTGGAAGGGATGACGTTACAATTCGAGTCGTGAAAGACCTTTCGCAGCTGCTGGAACTTCCGGCATCCGAGCGCCTCCAACTCGTCGAAGCGATCTGGGACAGTCTGTTGGAAGTTCCGGAAGCCATCCCGATCAGCGATGCGGTTCGTGAGGAGCTCGATCGCCGGCTGGCCGCGTACTACGCCGATCCTTCGTCGGCGCGCCCATGGGAAGAGATCCGCGAGGAGTTGTTCGGTCCGAAGTGACGCGAAACCTCATCGTTTCGCGCGAAGCTCAGGCGGACATCGCTGAAGCGCTCGCATGGTTCCGCGATCGCTCGCCGACACTCCCGATGCGATTCGGGCTCGAGCTGGAAACCGCCTATTCGTCAATTCTCGAACATCCCGAGATGTACCCGCTCGTGTACAAGAATTTCCGGCGCACTCTGCTTCAACGATTTCCTTACTCGGTCTTCTACATAGTCGAATCATCATTCGTGCTGATCGTCGGTGTGGTCCATCAAGCGCGAGATGAATCGACGTGGAAGCGGCGGTCGTAGCGGAAGCCACGTACCATTCACTCGATCCGGTGTGCGAACTGCACACTCGGATCGTTGGTCGCGTTGTCGGTCGTCGAGCCGTAGAGGAATGCGCTCCCGGACGTCACCGTCAACGTGATCGTCTCCCCGCCCGTGATCGCGTAGCCGTCCAGGATTTCGGCGGACCCGAACTGGCGGAAGTACGACGCCGGCAAGGTTCTCGCCGCCGACTTCACCGCGATGCCGTTGCGATCCCGAACGGAGATCTCGATCGTCGCCCCCTGTTCCAGCGTCCGCACCCCGATGTTCAAGCGGAACCGCTGCACATCCTCGGGCGCGAACAACAGCCCCGCCGCGCCGTCGCGCAACGCTGCTTCGGGTGAAAACGCGTCTTCGGTGAGTCCGTTCGTGCCCGCAGCTCCGCCGTCGTTGAAGACGCGCGCGAGCGTCAGCGGCAAGGCGGAGGTTTCATCGGCGATCAGGTCGGCGCTGCCGACGCCGGTGCCGAGGCCCATCGCAGGAAGGAGGTCGTTGAACACGAGCGTCTTCCCCGGCGCGATCGTGTACGCGAGCGAGGGATCGCTCGCCGAGGCCGACACGCCGGCTGGGTGATAAACGATTTTCCCCGACACCGCTGCGGCGTGCGGGTTGTACAGCTGCAGCGCCGTGCGGAAGAACGACCCGAAGCTCCCGGGAGTCGATCCGACGACGACGAGAACGCGCGTTGCCGGAACGGGTGCGCCGTTGATGAGGACGGAGATCGCCGACGAGTACGCCGAAGGCGTGTTGCACGTACCGGCGCGATTCCGCGCCCGCGTGCGGTAGTAGTAACGAATCCCGGCGACATCGTGCGTGAACGAGACGCTCGTTCCGGTCACGGTCTGCGCGGTGGCGTTCGCGAAGTCCGCGCTCGTCGCTTCCTCGATCGAATATTCAGTGGCGTTGGTCACCGCGCTCCAAGTGATCGCATACGCGACACCGATCGACGCATTCGACGGCCCGGCGAGTTGCGGCGCGGTCGGCGTGACGCACTGCGCCGGCTCGTCGGTCACGGTGATGTTCGCACTCGAAGTCGAGTTGTTGCTGAGTGACGCGGTGATCTGCGCGGTGCCGACGGCAACGCCGGTCACCGGAACATCGGCGACCTTCGTGCCCGCGGGAACGATGACCGACGCGGGCACAGTCGCAACGTTCGTGTTCGACGAAGAAAGACTCACCATCGTGTCGGTCGCGACCGCGAAATTCAGATTCGCGCTGAGGCTGACCGACCCATTGTGCGGCACGCTCCGCGATCCGGGCGACAGCGAAACCGAAAGCGGCGGCACATCGATCCGCCCGTTCACGAGTGTCAGTTGCCCGTTGTCCTCGGTCTCTTTCGTCGCGGCGGTGCCGCCGGAATCCGTGAGCTGCGTCAGCGCGGAGTCGAGCGTCAGCGAGATCGAGCTGTCCGGCGCCGCGGAAGACGAGAGCGTCACGACGAGTTGCGCGACGAGGTTGCCCGGCGCGGACGCGTCGAGCGAGAACGGAATCGTGTTCGCGCCTTCAGGGAAGGTCGCGAGCAACGACACCGAGTTGCTCGTCGCGGGTTTGAACTCCGAAGTCGGCGCGAGACTCGCGGTGATGCCGGCGCGGTTGATCGTCACCGACTGCACGGCCGAAGCGGGCGCGTACGTGACCTTGATGCTGAACGACTGGATCTTCGATCCGGCAGGACGGTCGATGCCGAGGGGCGTGCCGGAGGCATCGCGGATGTGGATCGGGACCGTCACCGTCGATCCGCTCGCCGTCACGGTTCCTACCGTGACGGCGTCCGCGGCATGAACGGAAAAGCCGAACCAGAGAACTGCGAGCGCCGCGACCATCGTCGCGGCGTTGCGCCAGGGGATCATTGGGCTCCTCAGGATATTTGAATGCGCACCGCGACCACGGCCAGTGAGACCATCAGGAGCACGAGCGCCCACGTCGAAAGCGCGGGGATCGGACTCGGGACGACGATCGCGCCGCTGACCAGCGTCAGCCGCTGGTTGGCGACGGTCTCGCTTGTCGTACCGCCTTCGTTGGTGAGCTGCGTGAGCACGGGATCGAGCGTCAAGGTGATCGTCGTTCCCGGCGCGACGCTCGGAGCGAGCGTGACGTGCAGCGTCGCCACCTGATTGCCCGGCAGAGCTGCATTGGACGTGAACGGAATCAGATTCGTCCCCTCGTCGAAGGTATCGAGCAGCGCGATCGACACACCCGGAACCGCGGGGCTGTTTTCGAACGTCGGCGTGAGCGGCTGCGTGATTCCACCGCGAGTGAACGTGATCGACTGCACCGCCGCAGCCGGTCCATACAACACGTTGATGCTGTACGACTGGATGCGCGAACCGGGCGGTTGATCGATGCCCAACGGCGTGCCCGCGGTGTCGCGGATGTAGACCGGGACGTCGATCGTGCCGCTGCTACCGGTAACGGTCGCCACGGTGATCACGTCGGACGGAGTGGGCTGCGCGACGACGGCCGGGACGAACAGAACACCCACGGCCATCGCCAGAAGAAGGTTGCGAACCACTGTTGCTCTCATCTGCGTCATTGTCTCCATCATCTTCACTGCCGCTCGTCGGGCGTGCGTTTCGGCGCGGACGGATTGCGCTCGACCGCCGAGCCGTGGACGCGCAATGTACCGCCAGCGACGGTTGCTTTGCGCGTACCGCTGCCGTCGACGAGCATCGTCAGCGCAGGATCGATCGTGAAGCGAACCGCTGCCGGGTCGCTGATCTCGACCTCGGCGATCACGGCCGAACGCGAATTCCCGAGGACGAACGGCGCGCGTTCGCCGAACGAGACGAGATACACGATCGCGTCGCTGGTTGCGCGGCTGACCTCGAAGATCGGCTCGAGTGCGCCGGCGCGGCGCACGGACACATCGCGCGACGCTCCATTCATGCGGAGGCGCAGCGCGAGCGCCTGCGGCGTCGCCGAGTTTTCATCCATCGTCACGATCACCGGAACGAACCAGCGACCGTTGCGCAGCGCGGCACCACCGAGCGAGAGCTCGCCGGCAATGGGCTCGCCGGCAACCGTCGTGGCGACACCACCCGGAGTCACGACGTACGGAGCGGGACCGGAGCCGAACAGGTAGAACACCAGGTAGAAGATGTCGGACGGATCGACGACGCCGTCGCCGTTCGCATCACCCGAGGCCACCGGTCCCGAGACGCCGGCCGGAGGCGGTCCGCCGAGGAAGAGATAGGCGATCAGGTAGAAGATGTCCGAAGGGTCGATCGTCGAATCGCCGTTGGCGTCGAAGTTCTGCTGGTTGTACGTGAAGCCGTTGGTGAGCGTGCCGTTCGACGCGTTGGTGTTCGTCACAGTGACGTTCACCGCGCCCGCGGCGTGAGCCGGAGTCTTCGCCGTGATCTGCGTGGCATTCACGACGACGACGTTGGTCGCCGACGAACCGCCGAAGGTCACCGTCGCGCCGGCGTTGAAGCCCGTGCCTGCGATAGTGACGTTCGTACCGCCGAGGGACGAGCCGTTCGACGGAGTCACCGAAGTGACGGTCACGGCCGGCGGCGCGGCGGTAACGGTGACGTTGGCCGAGTCTGCATCCGAGCAGTTCGCCGCGGTCGTCACGGTCACGTTCAGCGTGAGCGCACCGACGACTCCCG
>Ga0209382_10005214_pt1 | contig 16972 bp, 12 predicted proteins | sample SoiMetdeltSBSDD5_FD_187599 | JGI IMG/M metagenome (GOLD analysis project Ga0209382, IMG submission 187599) | Bulk soil microbial communities from a Populus tree surrounding site in Tennessee, USA - Soil MetaG P. deltoides SBSDD5 (SPAdes) (version 2) | ecosystem: Environmental > Terrestrial >...
CGCGGGTGATGGTGCTGGACGAGGAGGAGCGGGCGGCGCGCCTGGGGGAGGCCCACGCGATGGTCGCGCCCTCCGACGCGCTGGCGCTGGTGGTGGGGCCGGAGGGTGGGCTGGCGCGCGAGGAGGTGTCCGCGCTGGTCGCGTCGGCCGGGGCGGTCCCGGTGTCGCTGGGCCGGCTGGTGCTCCGCACGGAGACCGCGGCGCTGGCGGCGCTCGCGGTGCTGCGCCACCTGGACGGAGAGCTGGGGTAGCGCCCCGGCCCTCCGGTTCGTCCGTCGCCCCCGGGCGTTAGACCGAGGGCGACGCCTCGCTCACCTGCGACAGGTGCTCCCGGAACCACCGGGCCGCCAGCTCGGAGACGCGCTCCAGGGCGCCGGGCTCCTCGAACAGGTGGGTGGCGCCGGGGATCACCTCCAGCTTCTTCTCGGTGAGCCGCGGCATCTGGGCCATCGCCTCCCGGTTGAGGTCCAGCACCACGTCGTCCAGGCTCCCCACGATGAGCAGGGTGGGCGAGCGCACGTGCCCCAGCGCCGGCCCGGCCAGGTCCGGCCGGCCGCCGCGCGAGACCACCGCCCCCACCCGCTCCTGCCACATCGCCGCGGCGATCAGCGCCGCCCCGGCGCCGGTGCTGGAGCCGAAGTAGCCGATCTGGAGATGCCCGGTGCGCGGCGCCTGCGTCAACCACTCGGTGGCGGCGGACAGCCGGCGCGCCAGGAGCGGGAGGTCGAAGCGGAGGTGGCGCGTGAAGCGCTCCTCCTCTTCCTCCTCCACGCTGAGCAGGTCCATCAGCAGCGTGCCCAGCCCCTGGGCGCGGAGCGCGCGCGCCACCGCCCGGTTCCGCGGGCTGTAGCGGCTGCTCCCGCTCCCGTGCGCGAACAGCACCACGCCCGCCGCGCCGTCCGGCAGCGCCAGGGTGCCGCCCAGCGGCACCCCGCCGGCGCCGATCGAGACGTCCCGTCCCTCGTCAACCGGTCCCATGGCCCGCGCTCCCTAGCGGCGCTTCCTCAGCGCCGGACGCCGCTTGCCCAGCGCGCGCCGGCTGGCGCGGGACCGCTTCGCCGAGGTGGGCCGCCGGCGCGACCGGCTCCCGCTGGAGCGGCGGCGCTTGGCGGCGGCGCCCTTCCTCTTCACCTTCACGCCCGATCGCCGCGCCTTGGACAGGCCGATGGCGACGACCTGCTTGCGGCTCTTGGCGCCGTGCTTGCCGCGCTTGATGTGGCGCATCTCTTCGCGGACGAACGAACCCGCCTGCGTGCCGGCCTTCTTGCCTCGACGCTTGTCCCGCCGGGCGCGCCGGACCGTCTGTCGCTCAGGCATTCCAGGGCCTCCTTCTGCTCCCACAAACGTGGCCCTTCACCTCGGGACAGGGGAGCCCACCGACCCTCCACCGTTCAGCGGGGGACTCTCCCCTGGCAGGCGCGCGCGCGCCCAGTTGCCTGCCCATCCCCCCCGGTGTCCACCACCCAACTCGTCCGTACCTTCGTGGCGATAGCGCCCCGCCGTGCGGGCGGGCAAGACGGAGGGAGACCACTCATGGGAATCTTGGCGTTCATCATCATCGGGTTGCTCGCGGGTCTGATTGCCCGCGCCATCATGCCGGGTAACCAGTCGATGGGTCTGGTGGCCACCACGCTGCTGGGGATGGTGGGGTCGCTGGTGGGCGGGCTGGTCGGTTCGCTCTTCAGCCGGACCGGACGGATCTTTGACCTGCACCCATCCGGGCTGATCTTCTCGGTGCTGGGCGCGTTGCTGGTGCTCTTCCTGGTCGGCTTCTCGGGGCGCCGCAGGGTCAGTGTCTAGGTGGGCCGCGTACGACCGGGCGGAGGCGTTCTGCCGCCCGGCCGACACCCGGGGGAGGCATCCTTCGGCTCGATGACGGGAAGACCGGCGGACGGCGCGCGCCTTTCTTGCTTCGCGCGGCCGTTCGCCCTTTCATCCCGGGACCATGTCCAGGTGCCTCCAGTGCGGTGAGCCCCTGCCGGCCCTGGGTGACTGCTCGGCCTGCCGGAGCAGCCAGCCCCTCCCGCGGCGCGTGCCCGCGCTGCTCAGCCAGGAGCTGCAGCTCGATCGCCGGGGGGACACCCTGGGCATCGACAGCCGCCCGCCACCGCAGTACCCGCCCAACCCTCCTCGCCGGCCCAGCGCCACGCGCCCGCCGCCGCCGCCGTCGCGCCCTTCCTCCCCTCCGCAGGCCGCCACCGGCGGGCCGCTCCCTCCCGGCGTGCAGCCGGTGCCCGCCACCCCCGCGCCCCTCTGGCGCCGCGCCGGGGCCACCCTGGTCGACCTCCTCCTCGCCATCGCGGTGGGGATGATCTACCTGTCCATCGCCGCCGCGGTGGTCGGCCTGAAGTCCCCTCCCTCCCAGCTCACCGGCCTGGACGCGCTCATGGTGCGCGCCCACGCGCTGGAGCGGGTGCTGCTCCCCGGGCTCGTCCTGGTGCTGGTGCTGGCGGCCTCCTACGGCGCCGTCTTCGGCTGGCTGTGGGAGGGGAGGACGCTCGGGCGCCGGCTGTTCGGCATCCGGCTGGTGGACCAGACGGGCCAGGCGCCCACCCCGGTGCGGGCGATCGTCCGGGCGGCGCTCTCCATCTTCTCCTTCGCGGCCTTCCTGGGCGGCTTCTGGCTGGCGCTCTTTGACCGCAGGGGGCAGACGCTTCACGACAAACTGACCTCGACGTTCGTGGTGCGGCCCGGCTAGATGGGCACTTGATGCCCGCCCGGCTGATCCAGCACCTGGTCAACAGAGGCCTCCTCCCGGCGACGCGCGCCACGGAGGCGCTGCGCATCCAGGCCATGACCGGCGGCGCGATGGACACGGTGCTGCTGGAGCTGGGCTGGGTGCCGGAGCAGCCGCTGCTGGAGGCGATGGGGGAGGCGTCCACCTACCGCCCCGTCAACCTGGCCGACTTCGAGCCCAACTACGAGGTCGCCGGGCTCATCCCGCCGAAGATCGCCGACAAGCTGTGCGTGGCGCCGCTCTCCACCGACGGCCCCGCCCTGCACGTGGCCTGCGGCTACCCGGTCCGCAAGGCCGAGCTGGACGAGGTGGCGTTCCTGCTGGGGAAGCAGCTGGAGCTGTGGGTGGGGATCGAGGCGCGCATCCGCGACTGGATCGCCACCATCTACCGGGCGCCGCTCAGCGCGCGCTTCGCCTCGCTGCTGGCCAACATCGACCCGTCGCGGCCCGTGACGGCTCCGGCCGCGCCTCCGGCCGCGGCGCCGGCCACCCCCGCGCCCGGCCGGACCGCGCCGCGGGAGCTGGGTCCGGAGCCGCCCACGCCGGTGGAGAACGTGGTGCCGCAGGAGCTGGACGACGAGCCGGTGACGCCGCCCAGGCCGCCGCCCAGGCCGCTGATCCACACGCCGCAGATGCCGATCCCGGCGGTGCGCCCGCCGCCGCCGCAGGCGCAGGCAGAGGCCCAGGCGCAGGCACAGCGGCCGTCTCCGCCCGCGCCGGCCCCGCTGGTGGAGGAGACGACGCTGGAGGACGCGCTCACCTCGGAGATGGTGAACCGCCTGGCGCAGGCGGTGGCGGACGAGCCCATCCCGCTGGACGTGAGGAAGCTGCCGCGCCCGGAGCAGGCGGAGGTCGCGGCCTCGCGCCCGAGCGTGCCGGCGGAGGTGGTCTCCTTCGGGCGCAGGCCGGTGCCGATCCCGCTGCTGCCGGAGGTGGTGGCGGAGCACGTCCCGGAGCCGCCGGCGCCGGAGGCCCCTCCGCAGGCGCAGCCCCTGCCGGATCCAGGGGACTTCGTGGTGGAGGAGGTGCCGACCGAGCCCGGGCTGACGCTGATGCCGGCGCTCCCGCCGTCCCAGGAGGCCGCGCGCCCGGAGCGCCAGCCGGCGCCGCCCGCCCTGCCGCCGGAGTGGTCGCCCCCGTCCTCCTCCGGTCCCGAGGTGAGCTACGAGGAGCCCGGCCCGGAGTCGGAGCCGCCCACGCCGGTCACCGGGCCTCCGCCGCGGACGGCGCTGCCCGCGCTCCCGGCGCTGCCGCCCGAGCCGGTCACCCCCCTCGTGGCGCCGGCGGACCAGACCGTCCCGGACTGGTCGCTCCAGGAGGCGCGCGCCCAGCTCAAGGAGGCGGCGGTGGACCGCGACCGGATCATCGAGGTGGCGCTCCGCTACGGGCGGCGCACCTTCGACCTGGCGGCGGCGTTCGCGGTCATCCGCGGCTCGGCGCTGGGGTGGGACGTGCGCGGCGAGGGCATGGACGCCTCGCAGATCTCCCTGGTCTCCATCCCGCTGGACTCGGCCTCGGTGTTCCGCACGGTGGCGCTCTCGCGCGGGAGCTACGTGGGGCCGCTGCCGCCGGACTCGCTCTCCAAGCACTTCCTGGAGCTGTTCGGGCGCGCGCCGCGGACGGTGTTCCTCTTCCCGGTGGAGGTGCGGTCGCGCCTGGTGGCCATCCTCTACGGGGACAGCGGCTCCAAGCCGCTCTCGCAGCGCCGCCTCTCCGACTTCATCCTCTTCTGCCAGGACCTCCCCGGCGCGTTCCAGGAGCTGCTGATCCGGAGGAAGCAGCGCGCCGGCGGCGCCCTGCTGGAGCAGGTGGTGGAGCCGGCGGTGAAGTCCGCGCCCGCGCGCCCGGCCTCCGCCGAGGTGCCCAAGGGGCTGGAGTGGAGCCCGTTCGCCTCCACGCCCACCGGCGGCCCCGGGCGCGCGGCGTCCGTCCCGGCCCCCATCGTCTCCGAGCGCGAACGCCCGCCGCCCGACTTCGGCCCGCTGCTGCGCCGCCTCACCGGCCCCGACGCCACCGAGCGAGCGCGCGCGGTGGCCGAGCTGGCCCGGACGCCGGAGGCCTCCTCGCGCGTGCTGGCGCAGCACTTCCCCGGGCCCACCGCCTGGTCGCGGCTGCCACTGACGGACCTGCCGGAGGCGGACGAGCTGGGCCCCATCCCGGGCGCGCTGGCCAGGCTGGGCCGCCCGGCGGCGCAGGCGCTGGCGCCGCTGCTGGACGTGGAGGACACGGACGCGCGCTACTTCGCGCTGCTCACCGCCGGGAACCTGCCGTACCCGGAGCTGGTGGACGGGGTGCTGCGCGCCCTGTTCGACCTCGACCCGGACATCTCCTCGGCGGCCCGCGCCGCCTCCACCGCGCTGAAGCGGATGGCGCGCTTCGAGACGGCGATGAAGGACCTCCGGCAGGAGCTGACCTCCATCGACGCCATCCGCCGCTCGCTGGCGGCGCGCGCGCTGGGCGTGCTCCACGACCGCGAGGCGATCGACGGGCTGATCAACCTCACCGGCTCCGACGACCAGATGTGCGCCGGCTCGGCGGCGGAGGCGCTGCGGGACATCACCAAGGCCACCTTCGGCACCAGCCCGCGGCAGTGGACGCGCTGGTGGGCGGAGAACCGGAGCAAGCGGAGGCTGGAGTGGCTGGTGGCCGCCCTGCGCCACCCGGAGCTGGAGATGCGGATCTCCGCCATCGAGGAGCTCACCCGCGCGTTCAACGACCACCTCGGCTTCTTCCCCGACGGGGTGGCGGTGGAGCGCGAGCTGGCGGTGCGCCGCTGGGAGACGCTCATCCACCAGCGCGGCCGCTGGGAGCGCTACGACCTGTAGCGCCTGAAGGCGCGGCCGGCGGTACACTCGGGCGCCGATGAGCGCCCACGCGTGGCTGACGCTGATCGCCTGCGCCGGACAGATCGCCCTCTTCCTCCTGGCGGTGACCCGCGGCGCCCGCTCGCCGCTGGCGATGCCGCTGGCGCTTTTGGCCACCACCTTCTTCTCCTCCTCGTTCACCGCGCTGGGCTGGGAGCTCTCCGGCCGCGCCGAGTGGCGCTACCTGATGGCGACCCCGGTCCCGGTGTCCACCGCCATCGCCCTGCACTTCGTGCTCTCGTTCACCGGGCGCCGGCGCTCGTACGCGTGGCTGATGTTCACCGCCTACGGGGTGTTCGGCCTCGGCTCGGCGGTCTGGATGCTGGGGTTCCTCCAGCCCCGGGTGGGCGAGTTCGTCCTCTCCCCGCGCTGGGGGCTGACGGTGGCCTGCCTGATCGCCCCGGCGCTGGTGCTGTGCCTGGTGTTCCTCACCATCCACCTGCTGCGCGCCTCGCGCGACGAGCGGATGCGCACCACGCTGATCATCGCCGCGGTGTTCTGGGTGGCGCTGCTGGGCTCCACCGAGCTGCTGGCCGACGCCGATCTGGACGTCCCGCGGCTGGGGGCCCTGGGGACGCTGGGCGCCAACTTCATCCTCGCCTGGGCCACCCTGCGGCTGCGCCTGTTCGGGCGCGACCTCCACGCCTCCAGCTTCGCCTACGCGTCGGTGGCGGCCGCCTTCGCCGTGGTGGGCTACCTGGCGGTGTTCCGCTTCGTCTCCAGCAACGTGGGGGCGCGCGCCGCCATCGTGGTGGGCATCACCCTGGCGCTGGTGGCCGGCACCCGCCGGGTGTGGATCGCGGTGGCCGGCGGCCGCGCGCGGGTGGAGCGGCTGGCCACCCTGGGCCGCTTCGCCTCGCAGATGGCGCACGACATCAAGAACCCGCTGGCCGCGCTCAAGGGCGCGGCGCAGTTCCTCCAGGAGGAGCGCCGGCGCGGCAACGACCTGGGCGGCCACTCCGCCTTCGTGGACCTCATCGCCGAGCAGATCGACCGCATCCAGCGCGTGGTGGACCACTACCAGCGCCTGGGCCGGGTGGAGCCCTTCCCCGAACCGCTCAACCTCAACGACCTGGCGCGGTCCGTGCTGGCGCTGCAGGACTTCGCCGCCCAGACGACGGTGAAGGTGGAGTCCCAGCTCCAGGAGGGGCTGCCCACCTGCCGGCTGGACCGCGACCTGGTGGCGGGCGCGCTGGAGAACCTGGTGCGCAACGCCTTCGAGGCCATGCCCAGAGGAGGCACGGTGACGGTGCGCACCGGCCGCGACGGGATGGAGACCCTGGACCGGCGGGTGTTCCTGGAGGTGCAGGACACCGGCGACGGGATGGACGCCCGCACCCGCGAGCGCGCCTTCGACGACTTCTTCACCACCAAGCCGCGCGGCACCGGCCACGGCCTGGCCTTCGTCCGGCGGGTGATGGACGCCCACGGCGGCGACCTGGCACTGACAAGCAAGGAGGGGTGGGGTACAACCATCCGCCTCTTCTTCCCGGTGAGCCAATGAGCCGAGGGACCGTTCTCGTCGTCGATGACGACGTCGCCGTGGCCAGGGTGATGGGGGCGCTCCTCGAGCAGGCCGGCCTCAAGGCCGAGGTGACCTCCTCCGGCGAGCAGGCGCTGGAGATCCTCGCCGAGCGCCCCTTCGACGTGGTGGTGACCGACCAGGCCATGCCCGGGATGGACGGGCTGGAGCTGCTCACCCGGGTGCACGAGCGCTGGCCGGAGATCCCGGTGGTGATGGTCACCGCGCACGGCACCGTGCAGCTGGCGGTGGAGGCGATGAAGCGGGGCTGCGCGGACTTCATGGTCAAGCCGGTGGACCGCGAACAGCTCCTCTTCGTGGTGGAGAAGGAGCTGCACAAGAGCGCGCGCGACCTCCCGGCCGCGCTCGGGGCCGCCGCCGGCTCGGTGGGAAACTCCGCCGCGATGCAGGACGTGCACGCGCTGGTCAAGCGCGCCGCGCCCGGCACCGCCACCGTGCTGGTGCGCGGCGAGAGCGGCACCGGCAAGGAGCTGATCGCCCGCGAGATCCACGAGCTGAGCCCGCGCAGCAAGGGCCCCTTCGTCAAGCTCCACTGCGCCGCGCTCCCGGAGACGCTGCTGGAGTCCGAGCTGTTCGGCTACGAGAAGGGCGCCTTCACCGGCGCGGCGGCGCGCAAGCCGGGGAGGGTGGAGCTGGCGCAGGGCGGCACGCTCTTCCTGGACGAGATCGGCGACGTGACGCCGGCGGTGCAGGTGAAGCTGCTCCGGCTGTTGCAGGAGAAGGAGTTCGAACGGCTGGGCAGCACCCAGACCCTCAAGGCCGACGTCCGCTTCGTGGCGGCGACGCACCGCCAGCTGGAGCAGATGGTGAAGGCCGGCCAGTTCCGCGAGGACCTCTTCTACCGGCTGGCGGTGGTGCCCATCCTCCTCCCGCCGCTGCGCGCCCGGCCGGAGGACGTGGAGCCGCTGGCCAGGCACTTCTGCGCCGTCCACGGGGAGACCAACGGGCGCAAGGGCATCACCCTGGAGCCGGAGGCCATCGCCGTGCTGCGCGCGCAGAGCTGGCCGGGCAACGTGCGCCAGCTCCAGAACTTCGTGGAGCGGCTGGTGGTGCTCTCGGACGGGCTCACCATCGGCGCCAGGGACGTGGAGCGCGAGCTGGGCCGCCAGGTGGCGCCCGCGCTCGGGCCGGCGCCGGAGCAGGGGGCGGTCCCGCCCGCGCCCGCCGCGCCCGGGGCCGGGGAGCCGGGCACGCTGGAGGGGCAGCGGAAGCAGGCGGAGAAGCAGGCGCTGATGGCGGCGCTCACCCAGGCCAAGGACAACCGCACGCTGGCGGCCAAGCTGCTGGGCATCAGCCGGCGGACGCTCTACAACAAGCTGGAGGAGTTCGGGCTGCTGTGACGGCCGCGCCCCGCGCGGAAGTCCGGGCCGTCGCCGGAGGTTGTGTCACGCCGTGAAGCGCCTCGCCCTCCTCGTCCCGGTCGCGTGCCTGCTGGGCTGCGGCACCGCCGGCTACCTCGCCCAGGCGACGGGCGGCCAGCTCTCGCTCTTCCAGCGCGCGCGGCCGCTCCGCTCGGTGCTCCGCGACGAGCGCACCCCGCCCCGCCTCCGCGGGTTGCTCCGGGAGGTCACCGTCATCAAGCGCTTCGGGGAGGCGCACGGCCTCAGGCCGACCAGGAACTACTCGGACTACGTCCAGCTCGACCAGCCGGCGGTGGTCTGGGTGGTGAGCGCGTGCGAGCCGCTGGAGTTCAAGTCCAAGGTGTGGAGCTTCCCCGTCGTGGGGGACTTCCCCTACCTCGGCTGGTTCAGCCAGAAGGACGCGCGCGGCTACGCGGGCGAGCTGGGCCGGGAGGGCCTGGACGTGGACGTGCGCGGGGCCTCCGCCTATTCCACGCTGGGGTGGTTCGCGGACCCGCTGCTCTCCAGCATGGTGCCGGACGGGGACGAGGCGCTGGGCGAGCTGGCGAACGTCGTCCTCCACGAGTCGGTACACGCCACGCTCCACATCCCCAGCCAGGCCTACTTCAACGAGAGCCTGGCCAGCTTCGTGGCGGACCACCTGGCCCCGGAGTTCCTGGAGCGGCGCAAGGGGACCGGCTCGAAGGAGCTGGAGGCGTACCTGCGCGGCGAGGCGCTGGGCCGCGAGCGCGTGCGCGGGCTGCGCGAGGCGTACGACCAGCTGGACCAGCTCTACCGCTCCCCGAAGTCGAAGGAAGAGAAGCTCCAGGAGAAGCAGCGGATGCTGCGCGAGCTGAAGGAGCGCCTGCAGCTCCGCCGCGAGCCGAACAACGCCATGCTGGTGCAGTTCCGCACCTACGACACCGGGGCGGCGCAGTGGGAGGCGCTGCACCGCGCCTGCGGCGGGAGCTGGGAGCGCTTCCTGGAGGCGCTCTCCACCCTCACCCCCGCGTCCTTCCCGGCGCAGCACGCCCGGGACCTGCGCCCGGCGCTGCAGCCGCTCATCGAGCAGGGCTGTCCGCTCCCGCCGCCGCCGCCGGCCCTGGCAACGGCCCCGGCACCGGCGTCGAACTGAGCCGCCGCGCGGCGATCTGCACGTACTCCGGGTTCAGCTCCACGCCCACGAAGCGGCGGCCCAGCGCCAGCGCCACCGCGCCGGTGGTGCCCGAGCCGCAGAACGGGTCCAGCACCAGGTCCCCCTCGCCGGTGGAGAGCGCCACGCAGGGCTCGACCAGGGCGGGCGGGAAGGTGGCGAAGTGCGCCTCCCGGAACGGCTGGGTCTGCACCTCCCAGACGGTGCGGAGGTTGCGGCCGTTGGGCCCGCGCACCGCGTCGGCGCGGTAGCGGTACTGCTCGCGCTTGCTGAAGAGGAACAGGTACTCGTGGGAGCGGGTGGGCCGGTCCTTCACCGACTCCGGCTGGCAGTTGGGCTTGCTCCACACCACGTCGGCGCGGAGGAACCAGCCCGACCTCTGGAGGGCGAAGGCCAGCCGCCAGGGCACGCCGATGAGGTCCTTGGGCTTGAGCCCGCGCGGGGTGGGCGGGCGCACGTTCATCGCCCGCACCGGGTTCTTCCGGTCCGGCGCGCGCCAGGTGCGGCCCCCGGAGGTGTACGAGTCGCCGATGTTGAGCCAGAGCGTGCCGTCCTCCGCGGTCACCCGGCGCACCTCGGCGAAGGCGCGCACCAGCGACTGGAGGTACCGGTCCAGCGAGCCCTCCAGGCCGATCTGCCCGGGGATGCCGTAGTCGCGTAAAGACCAGTATGGAGGCGAGGTCACCGTGGCGCGGAAGGCGCCGGCGGGGAAGCGGCGCAGCGCGCGGCGGGCGTCCTTAGCCAGCAGGAGGGCGTGGTCGCGGCCGCCCAGGAACTCGCGCACGGCGCGGGAGCCCGGCGCGGAAGGAACGGAGATCAGCGGGGCCAGGTGTGGCAGCGCGGGAGTGGACGCCGTTCGGGGCACGGCGTGGCGTCTTACCTCAGGACGCGGTCTACTCCTCCTGATTGATGAGGCCTGCCCCCACCCTCGCCGCGCTCGCCGCGCTGGCGCTCGCCCTGCCCTGGACCTCCGGCGCCGCGGCCACCGCGGTCCTCCGGCAGGGTCTCTCCGGTTACACCGGCACCCGCGACGTCGCCATCGACTACCAGCTGTATGACTACTGGGACCCGAACGGGAACTACGACGTCAGCTGCTCCGGCTGCACCACGGAGCTGGTGGTGGACGGCGACCCGGTGGACATCGCCGCGCTGCTCCGGTTCGACCTCTCCAGCATCCCGGCCGGCGCCACCGTCACCGCGGTGGACCTCATCTTCCGCGTCACCAACACCTCCGTCGCCTACCCCATCTACGAGCTGAGGAAGGACTTCCTGGCCTCCCAGGCCACCTGGAACCAGGCGCGCAGCGGCACGTCGTGGGAGCAGCCGGGCGCCGCCGGCACCACCGACCGGGGGACCGCCGTCCTGGGCACGTTCGCGCCGTCGACCGGGACCACGCCCTTCACGTACACGCTGAGCTTCACCGCCACCGGGGTCGCCGCCGTCCAGGGCTGGGTGAGCACGCCGGCGTCCAACCACGGGATGATCGTCTCCAACCCCACGCCGTCCAACGGCGGCAACGTGAGCAGCTCGGACGACCCCACGCCCGCCAACCGCCCGGCGATGCGGGTCAGCTACACCTCCGGCGGCACTCCGTTCACCCTCACCTTCCAGAACGGCGTCTCGCCCAGCGCGACCTACGCGGGCGCGCAGGACACGGTCATCGGCAACGGGCCCAACCCGAACCTGGAGGGCCTGGGCCTCTACGTGGACGGCTTCGAGTCGGACGCCGCCACGCTCATCCGCTTCGACGTGTCCGGCATCCCGACCTGGTCCACCGTCGTCTCCGTCTCCCTCGACGGCTACGTCACCAACAGCAGCGGGCAGGGCTACGCGGTCTACGAGGTGGTGCGCGACTGGAGCGACACCGGCGCCACCTGGCTCAACGCGGACGCCCTCACGCCGTGGTCGCTGCGCGGCGCGCTGGGCGCCGGGGCGCCGCCGGGCGCGGACCACGCGAGCACGGTCCTGGGCCTGTTCCGCGGGCCCACCAACAACGCGTTCAACGCCAGCACGCTCAACCGCTATGGCGCCAAGCTGGTGCAGGACTGGATCCGCGGCACCCGCGTCAACCACGGCTTCATCATCCAGGACTACGCCGACGCCACCGACGACGGCATCGGCTGGGACGACTCGGGCTCGCAGCGCTGCGACACCGCCGTCCCGCCCAACTGCATCAACAGCAGCCCCGGGATGACGGTGGTCTACAACGAGGGCCGCTTCGTCTTCACCAGCCAGCCGCAGCGGATCCGCGTGGGCGCGCCCTCGGCGCCGTTCACGCTGCAGCGGCAGCGCGCCGACGACGGCGCGCTCATCGCCGCGGGCGCGCCGGCGCTGGGGGTGACCGTCCGCTCCAGCTCCGCCGGCGGCGCCTTCGCCCTCTCGCCGGCCGGCCCCTGGAGCGCCACCCTCTCGGTGAACATCCCCGCCGGGGCGGCCGACTCGGAGCCCTTCCATTACCGGGACGCCGCCGCCGGCTCGCCGCTGCTCACCGCCTCGGTGGTCCCCGCGTGGGTGGACGGGACGCAGCGGGTGAGCGTGTCCCCGCAGCTGCTCGCCGACGACGTGGAGTCCGGGCAGGTGCCCGCGGCGAGCGGCGGCCAGTGGAGCCAGGTGAGCCTGCAGCCGTCCTGCACGCTCTCCGCCGCGGCCGCCGCCAGCCACCGGGGCAGCTACGGCCTGCGGGTGACGGACGCGGACGGGCAGGGCGGCGCCGGCCCGCAGTCCTCGGCGCAGTACCTGACCGCGCCGGTGGTGCCCGACCTCTACTTCCGGACCTGGTTCCGCTACAGCGCCCCCAACCAGCTGGGGAGCGCCCAGCTGATGGCCCTGGGCGGCGGCCCGCTGGCCTCGCTCTCGCTCAACCTGCCGGCCCGGACGGTGACCGGCGCGGGCGTGAACGCCGGGGGCGCGGGCAGCAGCGAGAACGGGGCGCTGGGAGTGGGCGAGGGCACCTGGCACCTGCTGGAGCTGGTCGCCAACGGCGTCGGCACCACCGCCGGCGTCCGGCGCACGTACGTGGACGGCCAGATCAACACCACCGCCACCGCGCTGGACTGGAGCGGCCTGGGCGTGGACGTCATCTCCGCCGGCGAGCCGTACTCGACCGACCGCCGCTTCACCGCCACCCTGGACTTCGACGACCTGCGCGCCACCACCGCCCCGCAGCCCAGCCGGCTGCAGGTCGTGGCGCCCACCACCATCCCGCTCGCCGCGTGCACGCCGGTGACGGTGTCGCTCCGGGAGTCGACGCTGGGAGGGCTGGCGGACGCGCCCTACGACCTCAACGTGGGGCTCCAGCTCCGGGCGCTCCCCGGCGCGCTGTTCTCAGACTCCACCTGCAGCACGCCGATCACCTCCACGCCCTTCGCCCAGGGCACCCGCACCGTCACCGTCTACGTGTCGGCGTTCGCGGTGGGCGGGGGCGTGATCGCCGCCTCGCACCCGGACTTCCTGGAGGGGAGCGACTCCTTCAGCATCGTCACCGGGCAGCCGCTCGCCATCTCGCCGCCCACCGCCACCGTCAACACCCACAACGTGGTGGGGCTCACCGCGGCGGGCGGGTCCGGCGGCGGCTACCGGTGGAGCTTCCTGGTCAACCGCTCCGGCGGCACCCTCTCGCCGGGCGGCGTGTACACCGCCGGGGCCACGCCCATCGTGACGGACGTGGTGCAGGTGACGGATTCGCTGGGCGCCTCCGCCACCGCGCCGATCAACGTGGTGCGGGACCTGGTGCTGATCCCGACCAGGGCGGCGACCTACCCGTCCGGGCAAGTCACCTTCTCCGTCTCCGGCGGGGGCGGCACCAACCGCTACAGCGTCCTGGACAACCGCTCCGGCGCGATGATTGACCCGCTGACCGGGCAGTACAACGCGGGCGGGACGGCCGGCGTGGCGGACACGGTGGCGGTGACGGACGCGCGCGGCTCGCGGTCCACCTCGATGGTGCAGGTGCTCTCGCCCGCCGACCTCAAGGTCACCGTCGGCGGCAGCACCTTCCTCACCGCGGGCGCCAGCTCGACCTACGGCTTCCAGGTGGTGGACGTGTCCGGCCTCGCGGTGGCGCTCCCGGCGAGCCTCCAGGTCCGCCTGCTCCCCATCCCGGGCGCCCCCCCGCTGGTCGCCACCATGACGTCGACGTACGCGGGCTCGGACGCAGGGTCGCCGCCCGCCACCAGCCTGACGCTCCTCACCAACGGCAGCGGCTTCGCCAACGCGGTGGTGACCAGCCGGGCGGTGGAGCGGGTGATGGTCTGCGCCGCCCTGGCCGGGGACACCCGCACCGAGGCCTGCCTGCTGGTCACCTTCTCCGTCGGGGCCGCCCACCACGCGCGCGTGGACGCGGTGCCCGCCTCCGCCGCCTCGTGCGCGCCCGCCCGCCTCGACGTGGCGGTGGTGGACATCTGGGAGAACAACGTCGGGTTCATCAACACCGTGCAGGTGTGCCCGTCCTCCGGGAGCTCGGCGTTCGTCTCCAGCACGCTGACCAGCCCGCGGCCCTCCGGGAACTGCATCGTCGGCGAGACCTCGGCGGTGGGGACCGCCAGCGTGTTCGTGGTGGACGGGATGGACGAGTCGGTGACCTTCATCCCTTCGCAGGCGGGGCTCGCCAACCCGCCGGTGGCCGCGCAGGTGACCTGGTCCGGCCGGGCGCCGTCGCCCTCGCAGACGCTGCTGGAGCTGCCGGGCGCTACCGACCCCGCCCCCCTCAGCACCGCGCCGGGGAGCGCGGTCTCCGTCCACCTGTCGCCGCGGGACGCCTGCGGCCAGCCCATCCCGTTCACCGTGGCCTCGGAGGTGGCGCTCCAGCTCCCGCCGCCGCTCCAGGCCTCGGGCCCCACGGTGGACGCCACCGGGTTCACCTTCAGCGTCACCTCGCCGTCCTGCCCGGCGATCCCCGGGGAGCCGCTGCCCATCCACGCCCGCCTCTCCGGCGCGCCGGTCACCACGCCCGGCGGCGCGCTGGCGGCGGTGAACGTGCTGGTGAGCTGCCGGGCGCCGCGGTTCGTCCGGGAGGGCGCCACCACGGCCCGGTGCGACCAGCCGTACCGCTACTCGGACGCGCGGGCGCCGGAGGTGGACGGGGACGGCCCGTTCGTCTTCAGCGCGACCGGGCTGCCGCCCGGGGCGGCGCTCTCGCCCGCCGGGGAGCTGGTGTGGATCCCCACGCCGGACCAGGTGGGCGCCCACGCGGTGCAGCTCACCGTGGTGGGGGCGGCCGGGTCGGCCACCCAGGCGCTGAACATCGACGTGGCGTGCGGGAGCACCGTCCCGCCGGCGCCGTGCGGGTGCGGGGCGGCGGGCGCGGGCCCGCTGGCCCTGGCGGCGCTGCTGCTGCTGCTCAGCTGGCGCCGCCGATCACCGCCCGCACCTGTTCGGTGGTGACGGGGGAGATCTCCCCGCGCTCGGTGAGGATGGCGCGGATGAGCGCGGCGGGCGTGACGTCGAACGCCGGGTTGTAGGCCGCCGTCCTGAGCGGGCAGGTGCGCTCCTCGCCCCAGTCCGTCACCTCCGACCCGGCGCGCTCCTCGATGGGGATGGAGCCGCCGTCGGGCCGGGCCAGGTCGAAGGTGGAGGACGGCGCGGCCACCAGGAAGGGGATGCGGTGGTGGGCGGCGTTCACCGCCACCGAGTAGGTGCCGATCTTGTTCGCGGTGTCGCCGTTGGCGGCGATCCGGTCCGCGCCCACGATGCACAGGTGCACCTTGTTCTTCGCCATCAGCGAGGCGGCGGCGCCGTCGCAGATCAGCGTGTGGGGGACGCCGGCCTTGCCCAGCTCCCAGGCGGTGAGGCGGGCGCCCTGCAGCCGGGGCCTGGTCTCGTCCACGTACACGTGGAGCGGCAGCCCGCGCTCGTGGGCGAGGAAGATGGGCGACAGCGCGGTGCCCATCCCACCGGTGGCGAGCGCGCCGGCGTTGCAGTGGGTGAGCACGCCGAAGGGCCCGGTGAGGGCCTGGAGGTGGCGCAGGCCCAGCTCGCCGATCTTCTCGTTGGCGGCGATGTCCTCGGCGTGGATGCGCTTGGCCAGCTCCAGCAGCCTGGCGGTAGAGGGGTCGGACGCCACCTGGCGCGCGCAGCGGTCGAGCGCCCAGAAGAGGTTCACCGCGGTGGGGCGGCTGGCGGCGAGCAGCTCGCGGGCGCGCTCCAGGTGGGCGCGCCTGGTGGCCTCGGAGGCGCCGGACTTGTCCGCCTCCATGGCGGCCAGGGCCATGGCGTAGGCGGCGGTGACGCCGATGGCGGGCGCGCCGCGGACCACCATCTCGCGGATGGTCTGGGCGGCCGCCTCCGCGCTGTGGACGTGCAGCCAGACCTCGCGCGCGGGGAGCAGCCGCTGGTCGAGGAGCCGCAGCGCGCCGCCCCCGGCGTCGATCCACTCCAGGGCCTTGAGGTCCCTCACACTGGTGGCCATGAGGTGGCGGGTTATAGCCGACCGGCGAGGCGGGGTTTGACAGGGCCCCGGCCGCCGGGCATGTCTTGGAGGGCATGGACCAGGATCTGGTGATCAAGACGTATTCCCCGGCCAAGAGCCTGGGGCACGCCCGGCGGCGGGCGGCGTTGCTGCTGCTGATGGCCACCGGGATCGCGCTGGTGCCCTGCGTCCTGATCTTCGTCGCGGTGCTCCACGGCGACTGGATGACCGGCGCCTTCAGCGCCATCGCGGACTTCATGTTCAAGCAGCCGGTGTGGGCGGTGCTGGCGGCCACCTCGCCGCTCGCCGCGGCGCTGCTGGTGGGCTACGGCTACATGCAGCGCGCCATCCGCAAGCGAGGGGCGGAGCGCGAGGCGGCGACGGAGAAGGCGGCGGAGAAGCAATAGGAGCGCGCTGGCGGCCCCGGGAGGTCCTTTCGCCCCGGGCGCTGTAAGCTCCGGCCGCCCCTTCCCCAGGCGGTTCCCATGTACCGCTCCTCTCCGTTGCCCCGGGTCCTGGCCCTTGGCCTGCTCGCGACCTCGCTCTCGGCCCTCGCCTCGCATCCGGTGCCGCCGCTCAACCTCTCCCAGCGCAACACCGACGGCACCGCGCTGTGCGCGGGCTGCACCACCAACAACGGCGCGGTGGCGGAGCTGACCGCGGACTCCGACCCGTCCACCTGCGCGTCGATCGACTACCACCTGGAGTTCGAGGTCCGGCCGGTGGGCACGCCCTTCAGCGGGGTGCCGACCCATACCTCGTCGCCCATCCAGAAGCCGAACTGCGTCCAGGTGACGTACCCGTGGACGCGGCTCAGCGGCCTCTCCTCCGGGGTCAGCTACAAGTGGCAGGTCCGCGAGAGGACCACCTCGACGGGCGCGTGGGTCCAGTTCAACGGCGGCAGCACCGCCTTCATCGGGGGGAGCCCG
>Ga0209382_10005217_pt1 | contig 16968 bp, 17 predicted proteins | sample SoiMetdeltSBSDD5_FD_187599 | JGI IMG/M metagenome (GOLD analysis project Ga0209382, IMG submission 187599) | Bulk soil microbial communities from a Populus tree surrounding site in Tennessee, USA - Soil MetaG P. deltoides SBSDD5 (SPAdes) (version 2) | ecosystem: Environmental > Terrestrial >...
AAAGAGGCTTTAACCAAGATTCACGCCAAAGCACTATTACCATTAACAAGGATTTTTGACATGTCATATTTATTCTCACGTGATATTAGAACATCTAATCTCTTTCTAGGGATGTAAAGATATAGATATAGATTATCTGTTAGGAAATAATGGATTTACAAAATTAAGATAATTTTTATGACGAGTTAAAATTTTTTATTTACTCTTAAACTTAGAACTGCTCTAATACGTAGCTACGTATCAGTTATCAATGATAAAAAATTTACAGTATTTCTACAATAAAAAAGGAAAAAAAATAGTAGTGAATGCACCTTGGTTACTGACCTTAATACTTCTTAGTCATAGGAGCCAGATTTCTTTTCACATTTCTTTACTTCATATCCGGCAAGATTATCTCCTCTATCGTGTGCCCTATCAAAGCACTTTTGTGTTTTTTTATCCGCACCGTCATAGTCATTAGAATTCTTGAATTTCTTCCAGTTTATGTGATCGTCACCATATTTGCCGGCATATACGCTTGCGTTACTGCTAGAAATACCAATCATTGCAACAGCAACAATTGTTCCCAACACTAGGAATGTTTTCACTGATTGTTTCTTGTTCATTATTTACCGTATAAATCCATCATACATAAATTCACCTTTTGTAATTTTTTAACATGACACTACGATAATATTCTAATAAATAATTCATATTAAACATTTTTTTGTATTTCTTGTTACTTCCTATTATTTTCTTGAAATATAATCTAAACCATATGCAGATTCCCTGAGATGATTGGATTAAATTAAAATAATAACAATGTTATTCAAGCTCGAATTATAGTACAGTCTAGACTCTCTAATTAAGAAATTGAATTGAATCAGATTTATACTGTTTGTAGAAAATGACTATTTAGCAAATCTTATGCGAAACTATATTTTCTTAGTTTTGTTATAATAGTTTTTTTTGTAATGATGAATATGATGAACATAAAAATACCTTGTATACCACATTTTTGTAATCACATTACTCATAATAGGATGATTCACATTTGCCAAAGCAAGCGTAATGTAACTTAAAGATAAGGAAAAATCTCCTGAAATATTGCATTTTGTTAGTGAAACAAAGAACCTGACTCAAAATGAAGATGATCTGTCTATCCACAGGTAAGCTCATCGTCGAATAATCTATTTGTAGTTTGGCAAGGGTCTGTAGGCAATTATGGCAAGAATTATGATGTATTTTTTAGAAAAAGTAATGATGGTGGGAATATTTTTGGCTCATCAATAAATTTAAGTAATAACCCTGGGTTTTCAGAATGTCCGTCTATTACAGTATCAAGTAATGCAATCCACTTGGTATGGGAAGACAATTCAACAGGAAATCATGAAGTATTGTATAAACGGCTATACTAAATTCCTTTTACCGTGTTCATTATTTTTTGTTTCCTTTCTAAAGAATCATCATGTTTTTTTCAAAGTGAAAGAATTAATCAGGAGGAAAAACAAGCTTAAGAATTGCTAAGGTGCAAAACCCAGTTCAGTTCATTTATTTACTTTTATTTTGCTTGTATTAGTAATTGACATGACCTTATTTATTTCTACCAGCTCCAAATAAACTCAGAACACTACTTACCATCATTCCAATTGTATATGAAGATTCATATTCTTGTATAAATGGAATAAAATGTGCAGTTAGCAGAGCTCCTAAGGCAACCATCGCTCCATATTCAGTTACCTTTTTTAAGATAGTTCGCTCCTTGTTAAATGGAGCTAGAAGCATACCCAATATCCACACACCAAATAACCAAATCATTACTTTTGAAGCAATAATTGAAGGAGCAGAAAAAGCTGCTGCAAAATACATTGCAGTAACTATAAAGTCCCCCATCATTAGATTCGGAAATATTGAATCAAATGGTTTGAGCTTTGTAATGTAATAACCAAAAAAAGCTCCAAGTAATGCAACCGCTGCTGTACTGACAGCTACAAATGGAACATTATTTATACAATGGAAAAATAAGACATACGGATTAATACTCCCACAAAAAACATAACTAGAAACTATCGACATCAGAAATGATTTTAAAACTACACTAGCTAAAAGAAGTAGTGCTTTATGAGACCGATCTAATTTATACAAAAAAAAGTATTCCCCGGGAATATTCCATATTTAATTTTAATAGTTCTACAAATTAAATCTTTAATTAAGACATCCAAGGAGATTTCTTGAAATAACCGTTGAGAAATAAATTGAGATCAAATGACTACAATTCGTTATTCCATAAAATAAATAATAACCATAATCTTACTAAAAAATAGTAAATTCATAGGTTCATTAAATTTATGATACCGAAATTTGATCTATTAATATGGTACAATTTAATTCAGATATAACGAGTTTCCAAATGGTTAGCTTAATCATGCAGAGTCTATTTTTTTGAATCTAAATATGCAATCATCTGGCCTCTGGCATGCCCTTTTCCAACCTTTGTAATTTTAATTCTTACTCTATCATCAGGTTTGGTCCCTCTTACAAAAGTAATCAGTCCTCTTATACGTGCGACGCCGGAATCACCGTTTCTACTCATATCCTGGATATTTACGTCATATTCATCACCAATTCTTACTGGATATTGAAAAGATGAATCGTATATCGATCTTTTTGTAGTCAAATCACTATTATGTTCCTGAATATTTTTAGCAACGGCTTTCTTATTTCTATCATGTAAAGAGCCATCTTCAGAGTCCAAACTTACATTAATTTGGTTCTTCACGTATTTCAATCTTTTATGTCCTATTTCATTATAAGTAAAAAGCTCGGATAAAATGAATCAATAAAAATTCAGAAATAATAAAAGTAAAGTAACAATCCCTATTGACTGAATACTGGTTCTTATAGTTCATCCATTGTAAATTTGTTATAACACATATTGCATTTAAATTTCTCATTTCCAGGATTACTTGATAGTACCTCAAGTTGACTCTTAGTCCTACATTTTGGACATCTACCGTAAACAGTTTTTCTGGGTATGAAACTGATAGTATTACAATGCATATAAATATTCTACCATAGCAAATGCCAAAACAGGTTTCGGTACCAGAAGCTACAACATAGCATACCTTTACTATTTCAGAATATAATGCCAGACCAAATAACCAAATAAACTCAATAAGTTCAGCTATTCCAATCCAAAAGCAATAGTTTGCAATTAAATATTAAATCCAGTTTCCGTATTTTTAAAAGAACCTTTGCCATTATTAACTAGCTTCAGTTAAGAAAAAGGCAAATTTTACAAGGCAGTAACTTTTTCGAGATTGTGCGGGTTAAACCTATTCCATAGAGTAGCAAATGTTGCCCCAAGGATTTCCCAAAACATAACGATCGTTGCCGCACTAACGAGTCGAAACGCTTCAACCAAATTCATTGATATGGATATAGTATCCGGATTTGAAGGCATGGCTAAATAAGATGCAATCATAATAGCACTATAGATTGTGCAAGCAATTGCAACCTTCTTGGATACTGTTTGATTTATTTTTTTAATTAGAGCAGTTACACCCAGTGCGCTAGCTCCGGAAATGACAAGAAATGCTACAAACAAGCTTTGCCGATAATATATCGTATCCGGCTCTCCAACGGCAGGTGGATTTGAGGGATATTTTAATGAAGGGACTATAAAGAGAACAAAACACATTATTGATGCTAAGAGTATTGCCTTGACTTTGACATTATTACCTGGTAACGAATTTCTTGAATAAACAAACACTATCCCAAATAATGAGGATAGTGAAATACCGTAAACAATTCCTCCAACGATTTCGCCACTCTTTTGCCAAATCCTGTACCCAACCATTTCATCCATATTCACATTATCACCTGCTTTAATTTCATTTTGCGTTTCTAATTGGATAGCTTTATCAATATATGGTTCGACTACCCAGAGATTAACTATTCCAAGAATTGTCCCTGCGACTGCACCAGAAACAAGAGTAACGAGGAGGAAAGGCACTGATCTCATAGTTCATTATCCAGTGCTGTCAGTGACATGGAAATCCGGCGGCATGTCTCATATCATGGACGAACTCGTGTAACCAATTGCTATCGAAGGCCTTTTTCCCTTCAACCAAACTAAAAAGTTGCCCTTGGTCAAATCCTACTGAAAATAATCCAAATAGCATGATTGCAACAAGAACGCCTATTGCTACCTTGGGAATCTCTGATCGTTCTATTAATAATTGTCTCGTGTATGACATTCTCATTCATTAATATTCCTAATATATATAAATAATTGGTTGGTTTATCCAACAGACCTATTTTAACCTCTGAAATTCTATAAATTACACTACCAACTGTAATATCTCAAATTTAATGCACAACTATGTCAAGACTCTCCAAAAGGTAGCAAGTAGGACTGGACCAAGTCGAAGTCTTTCATTTGAGGTAGTGCATGTATTGAAGACATTACAACTCATTCAAGAAAGAGGACATGTTAGTAGACATACTCTATGTAAAAAACTAGGTTTAGGGGAGGGAACAGTAAAAACGCTTGTCAAACACCTAAAAATTTATGATCTTGTTGAAACTGATAAGACCGGAACAAGGATAAGCGAAAAGGGTAACAAACTGCTTTCGGAACTAGCATTATCAATGCCAGCTGAAATGAACATTTCCACATGTTCCGTCGCGTTAGGTAACTTCAACTATGCAATTTTGCTAAAACAAATGGCCTACGTAATAAAAACAGGGATAGAACAACGGGACGCAGCAATAAAAATGAACGCGCTCGGTGCCACTACATTAGTGTATAAAGATAAGAGATTCATGATTCCAAAAACCAATTTTGATGCACTTCATAAAGAACAGAAGCTCCGTACCTTGTTAGTAGAGGCCTTAAATCCCGAGGAAGATGATGTACTGATAATTGGTAGTGACAATAAGTCCGAAAGATCAGCAGAATTCGCTGCAAAAAGCGCAGCACTTGTAACAATCATGAATCATGATAAACACATTTTCTAGTACTGCTCTCAGCGGCTACCATAATTCTTGAGCATTAATAACTCATTTAAGTGTCCAGAATAGATACTAGACCAGATGGAATCGAATAAAACTTCAATGTTTGGAGTATTTGCAGTACACAGCCCAGAATCTTGTCAACTAAATAATGAACAGAGTAAAAAAATCTTTAAAGAAATGAAGAGCAAAATTGAAACGAATATTTCAAGATTCAATGTAAAAAGGGTAGTTGCCTTTTACATGTCAGTTCTCGAACATAATAGATTGTCATTTTGGAAGCAGAAAATGCACATAATATAGAGGAACTAAGTATTGCGGAGGGAACTTTTCTATCTAATGGAATAGACGGGCTTTATCAAATCTGCAATATCCACCCAACACTTGGCAATTTCATCCATAGTGTATATTATATTTATTATGTTCAGTACAGATTGATAATTCCCTTCTAACTTGATATAATCATTCTTTATCAAATTAGATATTGCGTTGAATTTATTGAAGAGAGTTACTACTTGAGAAGACTTTTCAGTATCCTTAGTGATGAATCCCGATATGGATTTTTCTTGCATTTCTAAAATTAAGTAATTTGCCTCAATAATTTTTTGATATTTTATTTCATCAAAGGAACCTGATAGCTGAGAAGATAGCTTAGTAACAAGATCTCCGGCATTCTCTAAATGATTTGCCGCAATTCTATAATCGAGAATATCGATATTACTAAGATCCAGACTAGAAGCTAATCTACGATCCATCATGGCCGTTCTAATTAGTCGTACAATTAAGAAGTATTGCCTATTTACTTCATCATCTCTTCCCCTCACAAGAAGATCGATATTGGTTTCTCCACTTTTCATGGCACTAACTATATCCCTATGCGTTCCGTTGACAATAGAGCTCATTTGTTTCAGTATTTTTGAAATATTCATAGAGTGGGCATCCAATAGAAATTGAATAGTCATATTAAGGCCGTCTTCGTCAACGATTTCAAGACCAATCAGATTTCTCATTGCTTTTTTTATGATTTCCCGATTTTCAAAATCGATTTGAGTTTTGCCTACGATCTTTATGAGGTCATATCCTAACAGATAGGCCCCATAAATCTGATTAATCAATTTGTCATGGGAGAGATGTAATAAGTGAATTGCTATTTCTGTACCCTGATTATTTCTATCTTTGGCTGGAAATATGGTGATAGAATTATCTTGATTATTTTCAATCGATAAAATATCTCCCTTTTTAAGACCAAGTGTCTTTATCCATTCGGCTGGTAATGACATCAAGACGCTGCTTCCAATTTTTTGCAAGCGTCGTTCATTCTGAAGCATAATACATTTAAATGCATATAAACTAATTAAACATTATTCTTATATTTTTCAAAATATTATATTATGACACAAAATGACTTTAGAAATAACCCCTCCTATATCGATTGCAAAGGCCTATAGTCCAAGCCATATTACCGGATTCTATAGTGAAGTTAAAGATGAATCAATCCTTAATCGTGGTTCTCTGGGGGCAGGAATATCCATTCGTAAAGGGGTAAGAAGCACAGTAGAACTTTATGATAGTGAACGCAATAATTTCATAATTGTCATCAACGGCCTTATTTCTAAAGATGCAATAGTTTCAAAATTCGTAATAAATGAATTTCTAAAAAGGACGAATAAGAATTACTTTATTAAAGTAAGTCATGAAGTCAATTTACCGATCGGATACGGAATTGGCACAAGTGGGTCTGCAGCATTAAGTTTGGCTTTTGCACTTAATGATGCCCTTTCTTTGGGTCTTTCTGATACGGAATCTGCTCAGATAGCGCACAAAGCCGACATAGAATGCAAAACTGGCCTCGGTACAGTACTCTCAGAATTTCATGGGGGGCTATGCATTAGAATAAAGGGTGGCGCTCCTGGTATTGGAAAAACAAATGTAATAAGAATAAATAACTACAAAGTTGCAATTTTCTGTTTTTCTCCTATGTTTACTCAGTATTTTATTGAAAGTATTAGAAAGATCTCAAATGATGAATGTAACAAAATGATCATGAAAGTGCTAAAAACAAAAAGTGCTGTAGACTTTTTGGAGTTATCTTACAAGTTTTCACAATCTCTCAGATTCGTAAATAAGACATGTAATAATCTGATGGATCTTTTGACACAAAATGGTTTTCATAGTAGTGCTGCTTTGTTTGGACAAACTGTATTTACAATCGTAAAAGAAAATGAACTAGAAACAATAAAAAAGATTTCAAAAAATTTCCCAACAAGATTATTTATTTCTGAGATCGAAAATGAAGGTGCCAGATTAATAAAAAAACATGATACATAAAATTCCTCAAACTCATCCAAGGGCAAGTTCCCTCATAATACGAGAAAAATTAGTTGATGGCTTCAGGAATGGAATTGTTGTTCCACAAGGACTGATTGCACATGGTAGAGGAGAGGCTTTCGATTATCTACTGGGTGAAATGACAACAAAATATGCATATGATGCTGAAAAAGCCGCAGTTTGTTTATTATTGCTATCGAGTAAGTCAATTATTTCTGTTAACGGTAATACCGCCGTGTTATGCGCAAAAGATTTGGTTACACTGAGTAATGTTACTAAATCAAGAATTGAGATAAATCTTTTTCATAAGAGTAGAGCCAGAACTAATGCAATAGCAAGTATATTAAGAAAAGAAGACGCATTTGATGTATTGGGCTTGGATAATAAACCGAAAACGATAATTAGAGGCGTATCGAGTAATCGCAAATATGTCGATAAAGACGGAATAATGAATTCTGATACTATTTTTCTTGCCCTAGAGGATGGAGATAGAACGGAAAGTCTAGTAAGAATGGGAAAGAAGGTCATATCTGTCGATCTGAATCCTTTATCTAGAACGGCGATAGCATCTGATATAACTATTATTGATAATATTGTGCGTGCAATCCCAAATATGGTAAAAATTTCAGAGCAATTAGTTAAGAAGGATAAATCCTATTTATTGCAGCTAATTAAGAATTTTAATAACAAAGAAAATTTACGCAAATCGTTGGTAACGATAAAAAAAGGAATTTAAAATGGGAAAGCAAAAAAAATCAAAAGTTACAATCTCTGAAATTTTGGATAAGAAAAAAAACAAGGAAAAAATAACAATGTTGACATCTTATGATTATTCTATATCTCATATTTGCAATGAGGCTGATTTGGATATAGTTTTGATAGGTGATAGTGCAGCTACTGTGATGTTAGGTTATGATACGACTAGAAAAATATGTATGGAAGAAATGTTGACATTTTGTAAAGGAGTAGCAAATGGGATTACAAGGCCATTAATAGTTGCTGACATGCCGTTTGGATCTTATCAAACTGGTCTCTCTAATTCAGTTAGAAACGCTATTAAATTCTTGAGATGTGGTTGTGATGGAGTTAAGTTAGAAGGTGGATGGGAAATTGTTGATATTATCAAAAATTTGACGGGTCTTGGAATTCCTGTAATGGGACACATTGGATTAAAACCTCAGACTACTCCTTTATATCATGGATATGGCTTGCAAGGGAAAACGGCGGAGGACGCAGTTATGCTGATAAGAGAAGCAAGAGCTCTAGAAGAAGCAGGTGTTTTCAGTATTGTTCTTGAAAAGGTTACCACTGAAGTCTCATCAGTCATAACTCAAATTGTCAAAGTACCAATAATAGGGATAGGGTCTGGTCCTCATGTAGATGGACAAGTTTTGGTTATTCATGATATGTTGGGTTTATTCCAAGACATGGAACCTAAATTTGTCAAAAGATACCTAAACATGGCAGAACAAATATTTGATGCAATAAAACAATACGAGAATGAAGTTAAATCCGGTAAGTTCCCGAAAGAAGAACATACATATCATATGACAGAAGAAGAATATGCTAAATTAGAAAAAATGCTAAAAAGGGTTTAGACATGAATACTTCAAATGAGAATTCTCAAAATGAAAAACATGTCTCAAAAGAGATTATAGGCTTGGAGAGCAATGCTTTGACGGGAAAGAAAATTGTGCTATGCATTACTGCCAGTGTAGCTGCATACAAAGCAATAGATCTTAGTAGATTGCTGATGCGAAATGGTGCTGAAGTGTATCCGGTGATGTCAAAATCAACCGAATCTAAGTTACTAACGAAAGAAATATTGGATTGGGCTACTGGCAACAAAACCGTAACAGAACTTACATCAGGGTTGGAACACATTTCCCTCGCTAATTATGGCAAATCAGATCTTATCCTCGTGTATCCATGCACAGCCAACACTTTGGGAAAATTTGCGAACGGAATAGAAGATAGCCCTGTGACTACAATATTGAGTGTAGGTTTCGGATCAAGAATACCAATTGTAATTGCTCCGGCAATGCATGAGGCTATGTATGAAAATGTCATCATAACAGAAAATATTCAAAAATTAAAGTCATTAGGAGTATCGATACTGGAACCATCGATATCAGAAGATAAAGCAAAAGTAATTTCTGCAGATAGTGTAGTACGATTTGTAATTAATAAAATTGGAAGTAACAAAGAAAGGATGAAATCGAGGGTGAACGTATTGGTAACAGCAGGCTCAACTGTTGAATACATTGACTCAGTTAGAATTTTGACCAACTTAAGTTCCGGAAAAATGGGATTAAATATAGCACAACAATGCTTAGATAAAGCGTTCAATGTAACTTTAGTTTATGGTCACGGTACCATGAATATTCCAGATGATCCAAGAATGAATATTATGAGAGTCAAGACTACTGAAGAAATGTTTAAAGCTGTAAGAGAAAGAATTTTGAGAGGGAAACAACATGTTGTTTTTCATGCAGCAGCAGTTACAGATTTTTCCATTTCACAATCAAGCAAGAACAGATCTTACAAAATGGAAACTCGAAGTGGAACTAAGACTCTTAAACTTGTTCCAACGGCAAAAATTGTCGACAGACTAAAAGAATTTGATAAGAAAATTTTCTTGGTGGCGTTTAAAGCTGAGTATGATATTTCAGAGGAATTGTTGATAAAAAAAGCTATTGACAAACTTAGAGAGTGTAATGGTGATCTAATCGTGGCTAACGATGTTTCAAGAAGAGGATGCGACTTTGGTTCTGATACAAACGAGGTCTACATAATAGACAGAGAAAAGAACGTAATCCATGTTCCACTTAAATCAAAGAGAGAAATAGCTAGAAATTTAGTAAAGATTGTTTGCAAAAAGCTAAACATCGATTAAAATTTTTGATTACAATATTAGTAAGTCTTTGGTAAATTTAGTCAGAGTTAAATCACTGATGTTGACTCTATCGTTAACCAAAATAGTATCCTCTATTCTAACACCAAACTTCGAATTTATGTAAATCCCTGGTTCAATGGTAACAATCATGTCTCTTGATAATTTCTTTGACTCATTTTGACGTATCGATGGTTGTTCATGAACCTCCAAACCAACTCCATGCCCTGTAGAATGTATAAAATTTTCACCATATCCCTTATTCGATATCACATTGCGGCAAACTTCATCCACTTTTCCACATTCAGTCCCTTCCTTTGCATGTTCGAGTCCTTCATGTTGGGATCTTCTGACAATTTCATACACTTTGGACATTTCAGGACTTACCTTATTTAGGGCAAAAGTTCGTGTAGCATCAGAAATATAGCCCTCATATCTCAGAGTTAAATCCACCACAATGAAATCCCCATCAGTAAATTCTCTATTTGATGTTTCGAAATGAGGTAGAGAGCTATTTGAACCACCCGCAATAATGAATGGATTTAAAGTATAGGGGTAACAGGTAGAAGTTGCTTCAAGGTTCATTGCTTCATAGAGTAACTTTGACTGCAATTGTTTTTCCGTAAGTCCTTCCTTTATCTCCTCCTTACATATTTCGTAAAGTTTGTCTATTATTAGGGATGCGTACTTAATTTTTTGAATTTCATCCTCATCTTTGATAATTCTAGAATTGTGATATGGCCGTTCGTCCAAGACAAATTTACTGTTATCTGTATATGGTAAAATAAATCGAATTGTTTCATAATCGCTACAATCAGAATAGAACCTGAATTTTGATAAGTAAGGGATTATTGACTTTATTAGTCCTGCGCCACGTTCAACAGAAGTGATAGTTTCAGAATTTTTTGACTCATTCAAGGCCCTGGTGCCTTCTAACTTGGGAACGAACAATTTGTTTTCATCATGTGTGCAAATAGCTATTGACTCACCCCAAAAGCCTGTCAAATAGAAAATATTTTCTGGTTTGAAAACCAGCAATGCATCAAATCCACGGGGGGCTATAGAATCAAGGATCTTTCTGGCACGTTCTTTAAGCATAAATTAGAGCTAAATAAAATCATTTATGTCTCTTTCCAAATTTTTACGTAATTATAAATATTGGCTATATTCTTTTCATGGATGTAATTGGAATATCTTGTAATGCTTCCTGGTCCAACTAATGTTCCTAATAGGGTTATTAATGCAATGCTAACACCGATGATAAACCATAGAAGTGATGATTTTAGAAAATTATACAAGGATATCATAAGTAAGACACAAACAGTATTTGAAACAGAAAATGATATTGTGGTACTTACAACTTCAGGTACTGGCGCTGTCGAAGCTTCAGTTGTAAATCTAATAAAAAAAGATGATGTGGTGGTTATACCTGTTAATGGAGAGTTTAGTACTAGACTTGCAGATCTCATCGATAATTATGGTGGAAAAACTATTAGGATAAATTCACCATACGGACAAAACCCGGCTATAGAAAGGATAGAAGAAGCCTTTGAAAAAAATTCCAAAATTAAGGCGTTATATGTAGTTTATAACGAGACTTCTACCGGTACGACTTTGAGATATTTAGACAAATTAGGTGATATCTGTAAAGCTCATGGATCATACTTTATTGTAGACGCAGTCTCAATTCTGGGTGGAGATGAACTACCAGTGGACAAGTGGAATGTAGATGTCTGCTTTACCGCAACTCAGAAAGCTCTAGCCGCCCCTCCTGGTATTGCTCCAATTTCAATAAGCAAAGAAGCAAAAAAATACATGATTGAAAATCCCCCGCCTAGTCAATATTTGAATCTAAAGAGATATTTCAAATATTACAGTGACAGTTTTGAAACCCCTTTTACACCTGCCGTAAGTCTTTTTTATGCTTACCAAGAGGCATTAAATATTATTATTGAAGAAGGGATGGAAAATAGGATAAAACGGCATAAAAGGTGTGCTGATGCATTCTATTCAGGGCTGGAAGCTCTAGGTTTTACACCATTTGCCGACGCAAGTTCAAGAAGCAATGTGGTATTAGCCGTAAATTACCTTCCTGGCATTGATGACAAAGAATTTCGACAATTGATTTCAACCAAATTCAAGGTTCTATTAGCTGGCGGATTTGGGGAACTTAAGGGAAAAGTATTTAGAGTAGGATCTATGGGCGAAGTAAGCAGTTACCATGTTATGAGAACTCTTTCTGCCATCTCATCATCGATGTCAATCTTGGGCGTGCCGCCAATAAAGGATGGATTGTCAGTTGCCAACATTATTCTGACTCAATAGCGGCCAGTTGTTAAGCTTAATATTATGGTAAATCGACAGCAAATTTCGTGGCAATAACGAAAGGTTCACTCATTCTTATAGACTATACTGCTAAGGTAAAGGATTCAGACGAAATTTTTGAAACTACTATTGAAGAAAATGCAAAAAAATCTAATCTGTATGATCCAAGCATAAAATATGAACCTAGATTAGTCTCGATAGGGGAAGGATGGGTATTAAAGGGACTGGACGAATTTCTATCCACTGCAAAAATTGGTGATAATTTGAATGTTGATATCCCTCCTGATAAGGCATTTGGTTTAAGAGATACAAATAAGGTTAGAATGATACCACAAAGAAAATTTGGTGATAAAGCTGATGAAATAAAGGCTGGAGATGTAGTTGATATCGACGATAGACGCGGTTTTGTGAGGTTTATCGGTTCCGGACGCGTTCAGGTCGACTTTAACCATAGATTAGCAGGAAAAACACTAAATTACAATGTCAACATATTAAAGATTTTAAAAACTGATGAAGAAAAAACTTCATCTCTTGTCAAAAGAAGGCTTCTAGCAGATAGCGATAAGATTTCAATATCTTTTAACAAATCTGAACTTACCATTAATTTGCCTGAAGAATCTTTTTTGATTGATGGACTGCAGGTTATAAAAAAGGCAATATCTGGTGATTTATTTAAATTCATCCCGTCAATCGAGAGTATAAAATTTTTAGAGATCTATAATAAATCTAAACCGACAACAAAGGCACAAAAGGATGAAGGAAAAGCAGAAACGGACGAAGCAAAGGCACAAAAAGATGAAGGAAAAGCAGAAACGGACGAAGCAAAGGCACAAAAGGATAAAGGAAATGCACAAAAGAGATAGGTTCTTGTGATAGAGAGGTCTCTCTCACTATTAGAACTCAGTTCAGATCTTTGTTCATGTTTTGTTAGATCACGCTCACTGATTTTGCAAGTGCCCTAGCCGAATCCTGATCCATCTTTATCTTATTGAGAATAGTATATCTTTCTGGTCTGAGGGATTGAGCAATTAATAATGATTTTATGATCTCTTCCTCAGTCACATCAATCTCCTTGGCAGTAGTAGGAGCTTTAATATTTTCTAAGGTCTTGATGATGATGTCATGATCTAGACCGTGTATTTTTGACATGATTATTGTACCTACGCCAACTCTTTCTCCATGTAATCCACAATTACTTTTTGAAACATATTCTAATGCGTGACTAAATAAATGCTCTGAACCGGAACAAGGCCTACTACTGCCGGCTATGCATGAAGCAACCCCGGCACTTATTAACGCCTCAACAATTGTCCTTATGTGGGCACGATCGCCTAGTTTACTTGAGTTTTCTATAATTATTTTTGCGCTCAGATTCGCAAGATTGGCAGCATAACTTCCAAAGTATTCATTATTATCATCTCTTGCTAATTCCCAATCTTTAACTGCCGTGACTTTTCCGATTAGATCGCCACATCCACTTGCCTGAAGTCTATACGGGGCTTCTGAAATGAGTTTGGTATCTGCGATAACACCAATAGGGGCATGAGCTTTGAGCGAGTATGGTTTGTCCCTCCCCTTAATGGATACAAATGGACTTGAGATTCCATCATGTGATGCGGAAGTGGGTACACTAATAAATGGAATATTAAGATTAAAAGAAATCATTTTTGCTACGTCGACAGATCTTCCTCCACCTACGCCTACGATGAAATTGGGTTGTTCTTCTTTTATTATTAATTGAGATGAATTAATGTCATTCATAGAAGCATTCGGAGTCTCAATCCACTTATGTTTCAAAAAAGACCTATCTAGGGCTTCTACACATTCTTCTCCAACTCTTGTTTTTACAGTATTTCCAGAGATCACAATGACTATTGTGGCTTTATCATTCAGATCTTTAATAAACGATCCAAGCTGATAGATTACATCGTTACCAATCAGTATCTTTCTTGGTAATTCCATAAGGTGGTTGGGGTTCGATGTCAATTAGCCTTGATATACAATTGTTATATTTGATTTTATTTCTATCGCTTTGCAAATGAAAAGGAAAGAACATGCGAATGGAAGTTAAATTAATTCTAAACTTAGCGGCATTGAACATGCTATTAATCGGATGTATGTTTTGAGAAGCTTTAATTAGCTCGTTATATAACCCATTGTACAAACTTCTACATGAAGAGAATATAGGTTAGTGAATATTGATATGTATGATAGAGTACAGGACGAAGAACGAAATCAAAACATTGTTGCTGCTATTCTAAATAACATTCCATCGGAATCTGAAATAACCAAAATAGAATATGAAGGACCATTTATCGTACTGTATTCAAGAAAACCTACCATCCTGTTAGAAAATCAAGAGATTATTTCTAAAATGGTGAATTCAATTAAAAAAAGAATAGTTATCAGAACCGATACATCAATCAGATCATCTGAAGAATCAGTTAATCAAATAATTCGTTCTAGCTGTTCTAATCCAAATGGTATATCTGAAATCTTTTTTGATCCCGCTCTAGGCGAGACGACAGTTTTTGTCAAGGATTTTAGAACTCTGACAGAGCTGAATCAGCTACAGATTCCTCTGGTAGAAAAAACAGGTTGGAAATTAATATATAGGCGTGCTCCAAAAAATCTGAGGCTTCTCAAATCTCTGAACGAAATATTGCATAACTCCTCGGAAGATCGAATGTACTTTTACAAACGAGTTGGTGAAAAAATATTTAGACAAAAATTATCTGGTTCAGAAGAAGCAAGTATTGTGTGCTTGGGAGGCTTTTCAGAAATTGGGAGAAGCGCAATGTTGATCGTTACTCACGAAAGTAAGATCTTATTGGATTTTGGAATTAAAAATTATGAAAATGAAGATAGCGATTTACTCCCACGACTAGATATTTATGGGGTTGGCATGAACGAAATAGATTCAGTTATTATTTCACATGCCCATCTGGATCACTGTGGAGCCGTTCCAATTTTGTGCAAGTATGGATATGACGGACCCGTATATTGTACTGAACCCACTTTTCCAATTATGATATCAATACTCCGAGATTATGTTTCGAGGAGTAAAGAACCTTTATACTCTACAAGAGATATAGAAACTTTAATTACTCATGTAATTCCACTAAATTATGGTGCAGTAACAGATATCTCTCCAGATGTTAGAATAACATTTGCAAATTCCGGACATATGTTTGGCTCTGCTTCCACGCATTTGCATATAGGAAATGGAGATCACAATATCGTGTATACTGCTGATTTAAAATTTGGAAGACTGAATACTGTTGATAATGCATTTTGGAATTTCCCTAGAGCAGAAACACTAGTAATAGAAAGTACTAATGGAAATAGAGATGATAAATTTGTTACAAGAGAAGTAGCGGAAGAAACTTTAGTCAAAAGTATCAATTCAACTATTCAAGAAGGTGGAAGATTGTTGATTCCAGTGCCTATTCTTGGTCTATCACAAGAAATTTGTGTAACATTGGGAATGTTAAGAAGTATCAATAAAATAAATCCTGACAATATTTTTGTGGACGAAAAAATAATGGATATGTTTAATTTTTATGAAATTTATTCAGATTATTTATCAAAACCCCTTAAACAACGAATAAGTGACCAGACTGAAGATCCAATTTTTATTAACAGCTTAGTAAAATTAGAACCATCCGTTAAATGGGAGAGATCAATAATATTGTGTCCATCTTCAATGCTTACGGATGGGCCATCCGTGACATATTTGAGTCAAATAGCAACTGATTGTCTGAGTAAGGTTATTCTACTTTCTGAGCAATTTCAATCTACGGCCGGAAAACTACTTCAGGAAGGAGAACGTAATATTACCATAGGAGGAGATAATCTTGATATTAAATGCAATGTTGATGTGATACCAGGATTTAGTATCCATAGTGATTATAATCAATTACTAGCTTACGTAAACCGGTTAAAACCAAAACTAAAAAAAGTAATAACCAATCATGGAGAAGGAAAGAAATGTCAAAACCTATCTAATTCTATTAACAAGATATTCAAGATCCAGAGTTTTCATCCGCTAGTTGGAGAATCAATAAAGGTGTTGTGATTTTATAGAGTAGCTATTTGAGATCATGTACTCCTTTCCATATCTTTACAGCTGGTGGTGTAATGACTACGCGTTCTTCGCCCAATCTTGCAATATCACCTCCGGCCGATTTAACGAAATTATATAAATCATCTATAGCCTTTCGTAATGTTTCAATATCTTTCTGGGCCATAGGTGTTATTCGTACTATCAAAATCATGTGCTTTTTTGCATCATTTTTAATCGAATCAACATCGCTAATGTCTTTGAGAGTAATGGCCTTGAGATAAATGGGTTGATTTTGCAAAATAGCACATCCTCTTGTAATGGTAGCTTGAGAGGCTAAAAGTCAAATAGTTATTCTGGTCAA
>Ga0209382_10005219_pt1 | contig 16965 bp, 14 predicted proteins | sample SoiMetdeltSBSDD5_FD_187599 | JGI IMG/M metagenome (GOLD analysis project Ga0209382, IMG submission 187599) | Bulk soil microbial communities from a Populus tree surrounding site in Tennessee, USA - Soil MetaG P. deltoides SBSDD5 (SPAdes) (version 2) | ecosystem: Environmental > Terrestrial >...
GTCTGCTGCCAGAACGCCAGCTGCTCTTCGCGTCGATTGCTGAAGAGGCCGACATCAATGTGGTTTTTGGCAAGTTTCATAGCCGGTTCTCACGTTCGGGAGGTGGCTTCCACACTATGGCTGATTTTTGTGCAGGCTCCGACCAAGTTTGAGCTGGTGATCAACCTAAAGAGATCAAATGCGCTTGCTCGCGCGTGCCGACGAGGTCATCGAGGGGGGGCGTTTGTGCAGTGCATGAGTCCGCAGCTGGCACTCTTTCACCGTAGGCCGCACCGCACTCTTGCGACAGCTATCGGGGGGTGAAGCGGATGTAGGTCATGGAAGTGTGCCGTCGGCCAGGCGATGTCCGGAATCTCGGGGGTCATGCAGGAAATGCCTGTTACGATGAGGGCAGTGTCGATGCGCCTGATGCCGTTGCCTGGCATTTAGCTTCTATGAGGTCTGTCATGGTCCCGACTTTGGAAACCGAGCGGTTGGTGTTGCGGGCTTGGCAGCAGGCTGATCTCGACCCGTTTGCCGCTTACTATGCCGATCCAGCGACAGCGACGTTTGTTGGCGGCACGTGCAGTCGGAATACCGCTTGGCATCGCATGGCCGCATTTGCTGGGCATTGGTCCCTTCGCGGGTACGGTTGTTGGGCGCTCGAAGAAAAGAGCACCAGTCAATTTGTTGGGTATGCCGGACTATGGTTTCCGGAAGGCTGGCCCGAGCCCGAAGTGGCTTGGGGCTTGCTCAAGACTGCACAGGGTAAAGGCTTTGCGACGGAAGCGTCTCTGCGCGCGCGTGAATACGGCTACTCACACGTCGGGTTCAAAACGCTCATCAGTTTCATTGACCTTAGAAATCTTGCGTCGCGTGCGGTGGCTGAACGCATGGGTGCCAAGCACGAAAGTACGGCGATGCTCTTCGGCTCAGAAGCGGGCATCTTTCGCCATCCACCGCCTTAGCAACACACGCTTCTGGCACTCTTACCCCGTCACCCGACTATCGCTGCCCTAGGCGGTGGAACCCTGTCTTGATGCGTTGTGCGCGCATGGCGGCATGCTATCGCAATCGGGCGCGAACTCCTATTTGCTTAGCGTAGCGCATGGAGAGACAGCATGGCCCCGCGGCTGAACATTGGGATAGCCTCCAACGACCGTCGCATGTTCGAGATCGTTCTGCCCGACATCGGCAAGATTGTGTGCGAGGCTTCAACCAAGCTACCGGGACTGATAGCGGGCCGGGAGGAGGAACGAAAGGCGCTTGCCAAACTGCACGGGAAACAGCTTAGCGAGGCGCTGACCAAGGCGATTGAGGACTACTGATGCCGCGCGGACCCAAAGGTCAGAAGCCCGCCGATGTGATTGGCAACGCCCCCATTTGTCTTCCTTGTCTTCTGGCCCGTGAGGGCGCAGCTAGTGTAGGCCGGTGCGTTTTATAGTGGATGCGCCCTCACGCTGCGTGTTGAAGAGGATGACCTTGCGTGCCGCATCACCCACATGCCCCAGGTCCTGTTCGCATGACCGCGCGATGGTGGCAGACGGGCGCGATCTATCAGGTCTACCCGCGCTCGTTTCAAGACACTAACGGCGACGGCATTGGCGACCTCAAGGGTATCGAGCGGCGGCTCGACTATCTGGCAAGCCTAGGCATCGACGCGATCTGGATCTCGCCCATCTACCCCTCGCCGATGGCGGATTTCGGCTACGATGTCACCGACTATTGCGGTGTCGATTCGCGCTTCGGCACACTCGCCGATTTCGACGAATTGCTTGCGCAAGCTCATGCGTGCGGGCTCAAGGTCCTGCTCGACTTCGTGCCCAATCACACCTCCGACCGGCATCCCTGGTTCGCCGAGAGCCGCTCCTCGCGCGATAATCCGAAACGGGACTGGTACATCTGGCGCGATCCGGCGCCCGATGGCGGGCCACCTAACAACTGGATCAGCGATTTCGGCGGCTCTGCCTGGGAGTGGGACATGCCCACGGGCCAGTATTACTACCATGCCTTCCTGAAGGAGCAGGCGGACCTCAACTGGCGCAATCCCGTCGTGCAGGCAGCGATGCACGAGGTGATGCGCTTCTGGTTCAAACGCGGCGTGGACGGCTTCCGCATCGACGTGCTCTGGCACATGGTTAAGGCGGCAGACTTCCCGGACAATCCGCCCAACCCCAACTATCAGCCGGCCATGGGCGAGATGCACCGCGTGCTCCAGGTGCATTCGACCGACCAGCCCGAGGTGCACGCCATCGCCGCCGACATGCGCGCCATCGCCGACAGCTATGGCGCAAATGGATGGAGTGAACGTGTGCTGATCGGCGAGATCTACCTGCCGGTCGATCGGCTGATGCGCTACTACGGCCGTGAACGGGCCGGGGTGCACCTGCCCTTCAACTTCCAGCTCATCGATGCGCAGTGGGAACCGGGCTCCCTCGCCAGGCTGATCGCCGACTATGAGGCGGCACTCCCGCCGGGCGGTTGGCCGAACTGGGCGCTCGGCAATCACGACCGGCCGCGCGTCGCCGCCAAGCGCGGGCAGGCGCAGGCCCGCGTCGCGGCAATGCTGTTGCTGACACTCCGCGGCACACCCAGCCTTTACTACGGCGACGAGCTTGGATTGAGCGACGTCACGATTCCCGCTGCCCAGGTTCAGGACCCCCGCGAGCTACGCGAGCCCGGGCTCGCCTTGGGCCGCGATCCGGTCCGAACGCCGATGCCGTGGGACGGGAGCGAGAACGCCGGCTTCACCACGGCCAGGCCTTGGCTGCCGCTCAATGCCGACTGGCCGACGCGCAATGTCGCGAGGATGGCGGAGGAGCCTCATTCAATCCTGACGCTCTATCGTCGATTGCTGACCATAAGGCGTACGCATCCGGCGCTGTCGATCGGCGACTTCGCGCTCCTGGACGCGGAGGGCGATGTGCTCGCCTATGAGCGCCGGCACAGCGCGGAGCGACTGATCGTGGCGCTAAATCTAGGTACACGGCCGCAGCGCCTGCAGTTGCCAGACTGGGCGAGCGATTGCCGGCAGCTCTTGTCCACCCTTGCAGGAACAGCGCCGGCTGGAGACGGTGCCCTGCTGCTACGGGGGGACGAGGGCGTGATCCTTACGCCCGATTGACGAAACCAGGAAAGGAGAACCGCTTGCGTATCGCTATGCTGGCGCCGATCTCCTGGCGCACCCCGCCGCGCCACTATGGTCCATGGGAGCTGGTGACGAGCCTGTTGACCGAGGCGCTGGTGGCACGCGGCGTCGACGTCACCCTGTTCGCCACCAAGGATAGCCAGACGACGGGCAAGCTGGCCGGCGTGTGCCCCGCGTCCTATTCCGAGGACCCCGCCATCGACGCCAAGACGTGGGAGATGCTCCACATCGCCCACGTCTTCGAGCGCGCGGGCGAGTTCGACCTCATTCACAACCAGGCCGATTTCGTGCCGCTCGCCTTCTCGCGGTTGGTGAACACGCCGGTGGTGACGACGATCCACGGCTTTTCCTCGGAACGTATCCTGCCCGCCTTCAAAGCGTACGAGGATCGTGTCCACTATGTCGCGATCAGCGATGCCGACCGCCATTCGGACCTACGTTATGCGGCGACGATCCACCACGGAATCCGGCTGGAAGACTTTCCCTTCGACCCACGCGGCAGCGACGACCTGCTGTTCTTCGGCCGCATCCACCCGGACAAGGGGGCAGCCGAGGCGATTGCGGTCGCACGCCAGGCGGGTCGGCGGCTGGTAATGGCCGGCATCGTCCAGGATCAAGACTATTTCAACGAGCACGTCGCGCCCGCGCTCGACGACCGTTCCGTAGTCTATCGCGGCCCGGTGGGCGGGGAGGACCGCACGAACATCCTGGGCTCCGCCTGTGCGCTGCTCCACCTCGTCAACTTCGACGAGCCGTTCGGACTATCGGTTGTGGAGGCGCTCGCGAGCGGCACGCCCGTCATCGCTACCGCCCGTGGATCGATGCCCGAACTGATCGACCATGGCGTGACCGGCTTCCTAGTCAACAGTGTCGATGCAGCCGCGGATGCGATCGGCCATATCGGTGATATCGATCGCGCCGCCTGCCGGGCGGCGGTGTCCGCGCGCTTCACGGTAGAGCGCATGGCCGATCGATATCTGGAGGTGTACCGATCGCTCCTCGGCCTTGATTGAATGGATCTCCGTTGCTCGCGACGATCTTCAGAACGCGCAATATAGCTTATGCCAGGTCCGAGCTGGATCTATCGTCGATTCGGTGTAGCTGCAAACGGTGCGGGAGTTCGATTCCAGGACCGAAAAGGACGTACCAAATGGCTAAGAAATCTACTCCAAAGAAGCCCGTTGGGAAGAGTAAGCCGGTTGCCAAGGCGACTAAGGCCAAGCGCTGACAAGACGCCTGAGTTTCATGTAGTGAGCGTAGGTTAGACGGCCCTTCGGGGCCGTTCGCTTTGCCTAGGCACCGCTCGGCGCGCGATGAATCTGTCACTTCTACATTGCCTGCGAATGTCTCCTGTTGGCACGACTCGGAAGTTCTCGCTATTGCAACAACCTCGGCAGCTTTCTGGGGTTGAGCTGACGTGCATTGAGCGGTGCCGGGAAGGCAGGTCATGACTCATACCTGTCCTGAGCAGCCGCAGCATGCGTGGTTCACCGTCGAATGCCCCGCATAGCAAGCGGACGTCGCAAACTGGGACACTGGCGGCAGCAGAGGCAGTGAGCACAATGTCCGTTTCTCGACACTTTGGGCGCTGATCATGCGGTTGAGGCCCGCTGCTGAGACGTGCGGGCGTGCGGGAAGTGGCAAGCGGCGAGTTGGCCCGGCGCGACCACCTGGAGTGGCGGCTCGTTCTCCGCGCAGTGTGGCTCGGCGCGCGGACAGCGCGTACGGAAGCGGCAGCCCGAGGGCGGCGCTGTCGGCGATGGCAGCTCGGCCACGGCAATGCGGTTACGCGCCACGAGCCGGTCGGGGTCAGGCTCGGGGATGGCCTCGATCAGGAGGCGCGAGTAGGGGTGCGCGGGATGTCTGTAGATCGTCTCGGCGTCGGCGATCTCGCATACTTTGCCGAGATACATGACGGCGACCCGGTCTGAGACCCGCTTCACCACCGCCAGATTGTGACTGATGAACAGCATGGTCAGCCCGAACGTCTCGCGCAGATCCTCGAGGAGATTGAGGATTTGCGCCTGCACCGAGACGTCGAGCGCCGATACCGGCTCGTCGCACACCAGCAGCTCGGGCCGCAGAATGAGCGCCCGCGCGATCGAGATGCGCTGGCACTGGCCGCCGGAGAACTCGTGCGGGCGTCGCTCCAGTGCCTGCGTAGCATCGATGCCGACGCGCTCCAGCATCTCGCAGACGCGGGCACGGCGCTCGTCAGTGCTGCCTTCGCCCTGGATGGCCAGTGGGTCTGCGACGATGTCGAGGATTCGCCGGCGCGGATTGAGGGAGGCGATCGGATCCTGGAAGATCATCTGGAAGCGCCGCCGCTCCCGCTGCAGGGCGCGCCCGTCGAGGGCCGTCAGCTCCGTGTCGCCGAGCCTGACGCGACCGGACGTCGGGCGGGGCAGTTGCATGACGGCGCGCGCCGCCGAGGACTTGCCGCTGCCTGACTCGCCGACGAGACCGAGCGTCTCGCCGCGCGCCAGCTCGAACGAGATGCCCGACACGGCATGCACGACCCGGCCCCGCCCCAGCGCGTACTCGACCACCAGCTCGTCGACCCGCAGCATCGGCGTCCCGTGGGATCCGCCGGACGATTTTTCATCCTGGAGTGGCAGCAGCGCGGGCGGCGTGCTCATGCCCGGACCTCCCCACTGACCGGATGCCAGCATGCGCAGGCATGGCCATCACTCCGGGTGAGTGCTGGCGCTTCCCTCACGCAACGATCGCTGGCTCTCGGGCATCGGGGCTGAAAGCTGCATCCCCGCGGCGCATGGATCAGATCCGGCGGTCGGCCCTCGATCGTTGCGAGGCGGGAGTGGCCGGCATCGTCGAGGCGCGGAATGGAGGCCAGAAGGGCGCGGGTATAGGGCATGCGCGCATTCCTGAACAGCGCCCGCGTCGGCGCCTGCTCGACGATGCGGCCGGCATACATCACGGCAACCTCATCGGTGCGGCCGGCCACTACGCCGAGATCGTGGGTGATGAGGATCATCGCCATGTCGCGCTCGCGCTGCAGGCGCTGGAGGAGATCGAGGATCTCCGCTTGCACCGTCACGTCGAGCGCGGTGGTCGGCTCGTCGGCGATCAGCAACGCGGGCTCGCAGGCGAGCGCGATCGCGATGGCGACGCGCTGGCGCATGCCGCCCGACAGCTGGTGCGGGTACTGGTCGATCCGCACGTCCGGCTGCGGCAGCCCGACGGCAACCAGCAGGTCATGGGAGCGCTGTCGCGCCACGGCCTTCGCGAGGCGGAGGTGGTGCGTCAGCGTCTCGCCGATCTGAGTGCCAATCGTGAGCACCGGATTAAGCGACATCATCGGGTTCTGGAATACGATCGCCATGCGGCGGCCCCGCACGCGGCGCAGGTCCCGCTCCGAGAGGCTGCCAAGCTCGTGTCCGTCGAGCACAATACGTGAGCTGTCACCTATCACTGCGCTCGGCGGCAGCAGCCGCATAATCGAGCGGGCCAGGATCGATTTGCCCGAGCCGGACTCGCCGACGATGCCGAGTGTGCTTCTCCGCTCGAGCCGGAGGGATACGCCGTCGACGGCCTTCAGCAGCCCGCGCGAGGTCACGAACGCCGTGTGCTGATCGATCACCTGAAGCAGCGGCGCGGGCACGAGGCTTTCCATCAGATCGCGCTCTCGCGGACATCGGCGAGGCGCCGGCGGACGGCGTCACCGACGAGATTGAAGCTCAAGACCGTCAGGAACATGACCAGGGTCGGGATCAGCGAGATGTGCGGTGCCTGTTGCAGGTGCTCCCGGCCTTCCGCGATGAGGCCACCCCAACTCGCGGTCGGCGATTTCACGGAGAGGCCGAGGAAACTCAGCGCGCCTTCGGCCACGATCGCGATCGGCACATCGACCAGCATGAAGGCGACGAGTGGCCAGATGATGTTGGGGAAGATCTCCCGGGCGAGGATCCGGGCATCGCTCGCGCCCATGCCGCGGGCTGCGACGACGAACTCGCGCGTTGCGAAGTTGAGCGTGGCAGCCCGCGTGATCCGCGCCGCCGAGGGGATGAACAACAGGCCGAGGGAGACGCACACCATCAGCAGGCTGCCGCCGAAAATGACGGAGAACAGCAACAAGATGACGAGGCCGGGCACAGCGAGCCAAGTATCGATGGCAATTCCGATGATGTCGTCCAGCCAGCCCTTGTAGTAGCCGGCGGAGATCCCGAGCATGAGGCCGGCGGCGATGCCGATAGCCGGTGCCGCAAAGCCGACGGCGAGCGACACCCGCGCGCCGTAGATGATGCGCGAGAGCACGTCCCGGCCGAGCACGTCGGTGCCGAGCCAGTGCTCGGTGCCCGGCGGCGTCTTGATGTTGGCCCAGTCGATGGCGTCGGGGGCGGCGAGTCCAAGGAATGGCGCGAGGGCGGCGAGCAGGATCACCAGAGCCAGCCAGGCGAGCGGCAGCCAGAACAGCATTCCGAGCCGGGTTCGGTTGCGATGGGCCGTACGAGCCGCGGCGTCGTCGCCGGCGTCGGCTTCGCGCCTCGCTTCGGTAAGCACGGCGTTAGCCATGGGCGGCTCCACTCACGCGCACACGCGGGTCGAGAAGACTGTAGGCGATGTCGACCAGGAAATTCACAAGGACGAACGCGATTGCGATGAACGTCACGCAGCCCTGGATCACCACGAAGTCGCGCCCGTAAACGGCGCCGATCAGCAGGCGACCGACGCCGGGAATACCGAAGATCTCCTCGATGATAATCGCCCCGCCGATCAGTCGACCGACCTGGAGGCCGAGCAGCGTCATCATCGAGAACGACGACGGCCGCAGTGCGTGCGCCAGGAGGATGCGCCCGTCACCGAGCCCCTTGGCGCGAGCAAGCGAGATGTAGTCCTCCTGCAGCACGGAGATCATCTCGGCGCGAAGCGTGCGCATCAGGATCGTCCACTCGACGAGGGCGAAGCTCAACGCGGGCAGGATCATCGGTTTCAAGTTCGCCCACAATCCTTTGCTCAAAGGCTCGTAGCCGGTCGCCGGCAACCACTCGAGCTTCAACGCGAAGAGAAAGATCAGCAGGATGGCGAACATGAAGGCCGGCATCGAAACCGACATGAAGGCGAGCGTGCCGATGACCTTGTCCGGTCGCCGGCCGGCCCGGTAGGCGCTGATAATGCCGAGCGGCAAGGCAAGCATCAGCGCCATGGTCTGAGCGATCAGCATCAACTCGAACGACACCGGAAAGCGGGCCATGATGGCCTGCCAAACCGGCTCGCTGCTCTTGAGCGACTTGCCCCAGTCCCCGGTGAGAATGCCCCCGAGCCACTCGAAATAGCGAACCAGCACCGGGCGGTCGAGACCGAGGCTCTTGCGGATCGCGGCCACAGTCTCGGGGGTGGCCTCGGTTCCGGCGATCTCGTAGGCGACATCGCCGGGCAACACGTTCACGAGCAGGAACGTGAACAGCGTCACCGCCAGCAGAACGATGACGAGGCGCTGTGCCCGGCGGACCAGGTACCTCATTGACGCTTTCCGATCGGGTCGAAGGCAACGCGGACGGGCGTCGGCGCCGTCACTGCTCGAGCCATACGCTGGTCACGTCGATGAAGCCCCGCCAGATGTGCGGGAGATTCTTCACCCGCGGGCGTGCGAACGCGTAGTGGCGGCCACCGCCCCGATAGAGGAATAGCGCCTGCTCGTTGACCACCTCCATGATCTTGCACAGGAGCTCATGTTGGCGCTTGCGATCATTGGTCGTGCGCATCTCGTCGGCCATGGCGTCGAGTTCAGGGGAAGAGTAGCCGCCGAGATTGTAGCTGCTCTTCGAGTGAACCAGCGCATAGATCTGCGGACTCAAGTCGAGGCCGTCGGCGACGCGCCAACCCGACATGCTGTAGTTGCGGCTCAGCACGCGCTGCACCAGCGTCACCTGGTCGACGGGCTGGATTTCCAGCTCGATCCCGACCGCTTTGAACATCTGCTGCGGAATCTCGCCGGCCTCGCGGCCGCGCGGTGTCGCCGTCACGATGATGTTCGTCTTCACCGGCTTGCCGTACTCGGCCAGGAGCTGCTTTGCCTTGTTTGGATCGTACTTGCGATACTTGACCTCGCCGCAATTGATCATCGGCCCGAACGGGTGCGTCACGGCTGGCCGAGTCTTCTCCCATGATACGTTGATGATCGCGTCCTGATTGTAGGCATGCGCGAGCGCAGCGCGGACGCGCTGATCCTTCAGGGGCTCGTTGCGGGTGTTGAGGAGCGTGAACTCCATGCCGGCGCCTTCGGCCACGTGCGAGACGATCGACTTCTCCTTGAGGCCCTGGTGGATCGTGGCGCCACGGTCGGTCCAGATGATGTCGACCTGGCCGGAAAGCAGGCTCGCGTAACGCGTCTGCGTGTCGGGAAGGATGCGGAACACGACCTCGTCGAGGTACACGTGGTCCTTGTTCCAGTAGTCGGGATTGCGCTTGACGACGATACGGTCGCCGCTCTGCCAGGACTGGAAGACATACGGACCGGTGCCGACCGGATGCCGCTGCTGCTTGTCGGCGGTGACGTTGGCCTTCGAGGGGATCGGACCAATCATGCCGGTCGAGGCGATGACCGGCAGGAACGGGAGCCAGGCGTGCTCGAGCTCAAACTCGACGGTGTGCTTGTCTATCGCCTTGGCGCCCTTTATAGGCGTGATGAAAGTGCGGCTCGCGGACTTGTTGACGGGATCGAGGATGCGGTTGTAGTGGTGGGCGACATCCTCGGCGGTGAGCTCGTTGGCATCGTGGAACTTGACTCCGGGGCGCAACTTGAAGGTCCAGCTCTTGCCGTCGGCGCTCGCTTTCCACTCGGTCGCGAGCTGCGGTGTGAACTCGCCCTCCTGGTTGGCGGTGATAAGCGACTCCTGCACGGCGCGCAGCGCGATCTCGCCGGAAATGCCGAGCACGCCGCCCTTGACGGCGTCGAAGCCCACCACCTCGGTCTCAAGCGCCACCGTCAGCGTGCCCCCTTTTTTCGGGGCCTGCGCTGCGAGGTAAGTGGGGCCGGTCGCCAGAACCGTCGCCAGGATTAACGCGAGTAAGCGGGCGCGCACGCGCGAGGAATTGCGGTTCATTTGGGTTCCTCCCTGGAAGCTCATGAGCGACAGCCCGTTGCTTCTTCTTCGGTCGGCACCGCCTCTCTAGAATTACTATCCTTGAAAAACGGACCACTGCCAAGTGCGCCGGCTCCCTACGGCTTCGAGGTCATTATCCCATGCTGCCTTTAGAGATCGCTCGCCTCTGTCGACGGCCGCGTTGCTCTGATTGATACGGGAGAGGCTGTGCGCGCGGACCGGGCCCCCATGAGCCAGGAGCGTCCAAATCGGGTTGGGAGGCTTCGCGCTTGCCGCATGCGACAATCGTCACAGGTCGTCGCGATGCTCCTCTCACCGAACCTGATGGGCGGCGGTTCTACGTTCCGCCGCACGACCATCACTCAATGTCCGCTTCGGGATGACGCAACTTTGTGCGGCGCACCGTCGGAGTAGATGCGTTAGGCCGCTTGTGGCACTGACCGCCCGTTCGCTGCACTGCCGCGATTTCGTCCGCTTACACAGTTACTTTCACCATCCCGACGAGCCCGCCGGCATGCCTGCTCATGACCCAGAGGAGACCTCGGCTGTCAGCACGCGTTGCGATGCAGCATCCCTAGGCGCAGCATGCGATGTGAGCCGGATCGTGACCGAAGCGCGGCCGTTCGGTGTAAGCCCTAGGACCCTGCAAAAGGCGCTAAAGCGTTGGAGAGCGTGCCTGCGTCAATTGCCGATTGCCGATTGCCGATGAACATAGGCTATTGCAGCTCCGAGTCTCGGGGTTTTCCCCGTTGACATCGGGCTACAGGGGCATTTAGGCCCATCCTTGGGAGCACTAAGCGAGGGGAGCCTCCAACCTGCTATCGCTCACTCAGAGGCCCCGCGTACCAATCCGCGGTGCCGGCATCCTGCAAAATGCACCGGATGCGAGTTCCAGCTGGCTGTCGCGAGGCTCCGCCTGGCTGTCCTGTAAGGCCGCCTTCAATCGCTTGAGCATCCCCTGGCGGTTGGGGCTGCTCGTCACTCGACGGCCCGCCGCTTGCCGATAGTTATTTGTTTATCGGGGGACCGATGAACACAGCACGCGCGTCGAAATGGCTTAGCGGTCATGTGTCGCCCCTTCCTTGCGCGCTCAGGGGTTGGATGACGCTAGTCGGCGGTGCGATCGCCGTCGGCGTAGTCTACTTTCTAGCCGCCCGGCTCGGGCTCGCCTTGCTCGCGTCCCCTTCGGACGTCGCCGTGTTTTGGCCCGCGGCTGGTGTGGCCGCCGGGATCTTGATCACGCTAGGGCGACGCGCGCTTCCCGCGCTCGTCATCGGCGTCGTGGCCGCCACAGTCGCTGCCAACATGCTGAGCGACAGAAGTTTGCTGACCGCCCTCCTTAAGGGGTTTTGCAATGCCGGTGAACCAGTACTGGCGGCTTGGCTACTCAAGCGCTGGGTCGGTGAACCCTTCTCATTGGGCAGCCTCCGTCGTGTATTAGGCTTCCTTGCGACGGCGACTCTCACCGCAGCAGCCTCCGCCGTTGCAGGTGCGATCATCATGACTTCCCTGCATACGCCAGCTCCTTTCTCAAGTGTATGGCTTGCTTGGTTCCTGTCTGACGGACTTGGAATTGTGATCGTTGCGCCCCTCCTGATTGCCTGCGGAGAACTCCGGTTCAACCTACCGTCGCGAAACGAGTTGGTAGAGGGCGTGGGCGTGCTCGCTCTCTTGGCCTTAACTGCGGTGTACGTCCGGAGCCAATCGAGTGCATCGTGGGTCTCGGTTAACCCAGGAGTTTTCACGCTACCCCTGCTGTTGTGGCTCGCCGCGCGATGCCCACCGATATTTCCGATTGCCGGCGCGTTCGCGATATCTCTCTCTGCCATCTTTGCGGTTACGTTCGGCGCGGGCCGGCTGGGCGATGCAAGCGTACCACTTTTGGCGCGCGTGTACGGAGTGCAAGGCACCGTGGTGATGGTGACAGCTTACACTCTCGTCCTGATCGCGCTTTTCGCTGAGAGGCGCCGGAGTGAAGTCGAGATCAAGCGGAGCGCAGAGCGTCTTCAGTTGGCCATGGATGCGGCCGAACTCGGTGCTTTCAGCGCGAACCTTGCCACGCGCGATTTCAATTGCGATGCGCGTGCCGCGTCAATTCACGGTCACAGCGCATCGCCGACGACGCTCAAGGACTCAAGGCGCTTTGTTCATCGTGACGACCTTGCACGCATCGATGCTGCTCTTGCAGAGGCGAAGCGTGCCAGTGGCATTTGGAACGTAGAATACCGAGTTGTGCATCCACCTGCCCCCTCCCGAATAGGTGAGACGCGTTGGGTCGCAGTCGAGAGCTCCATTGTGCGTGATACCAAGGGGAGTCCGACGGAGCTGATTGGCGTAACCCGCGACATCACAGAGCGAAAACGAGCGGAGGAAGTGCTCAAAGAGAGCGAACGGCGTTTCCGCCTCACCGCCGATGCCGCTCCAGTCATGATCTGGATGAGTGGCATCGATAAGCTGTGCACTTGGTTCAACAAGCCCTGGCTGGACTTCGTCGGCCGCACAATGGAGCGCGAACTCGGCAATGGGTGGTCTGAAAACGTCCATCCCGACGACTTTGACCGTTGCCTGAAGACATATGTCGATGGCTTCGACGCGCGCCAGACCTTTTCGATGGAATACAGGCTGCGCCGGCACGACGGTGAATATCGATGGGTGCTGGATAACGGCATTCCCCTTTGGGAGCCGGCGGGAGAGTTTGCGGGCTATATCGGCTCTTGCATCGACATCACCGAACGCAAGCAAGCTGAGGATCACAAGAGCTTGCTCGTTTCAGAGCTCGATCACCGCGTAAAGAACACGCTGGCGTGCGTCGCCGCCATTGCCGAGCAAACCCGCGCCGCCAGCAACTCGATGGACGAATTCCTAGAAGTGCTCAGGAGACGTATTCAGTCATTGGCGAATGCGCACGCCCTACTGAGCCTCAATCGATGGCAGGGTGTTGACCTTGCGGAACTCGTTCGTGCCGAACTCGCGCCCTGCACGAGGGATGGCAATACGCTCATCGACGGGCCGGATGTCGATGTGACCGCGGATTCAGTGCAGACAGTCGCAATCGTCCTTCATGAGTTAACCACCAACGCTGCGAAGTACGGCGCACTTTCGAATGATAGCGGCCGGATATCGGTTCGCTGGCATTGGCAGCCGAATGGAGACGCACATGATGGCTTGGTCTTTGAGTGGAGTGAGATTGGAGGACCATCCGTCATGGTTCCCTCGACTCCAGGATATGGGACCAGCGTGATCCGCGATCTGATCCCTTACGAGCTCGGCGGAACGGTCGACTATGTCCTCGCTGCCGACGGAGTCCGCTGCAAATTTGAAATACCAGCCAAGTGGCTGCGAAAAAGAAACAACCAGCACGATGCTTTTAATGAAGCGAGCCAACTGCGCGCATCGTCGTGATCAATCAGCGGTGTCATTTAGGCGGATTAGCTTCTCCTAATGGATGGCCTGAGCCGCGCCCAGCGGCCAGTGAGCACAGACTTTGCGGACCGCGACGAGCGGCTTCGATCGCTCGCGGCGGCGAGACGCTGATCCGTTGCGAGGCCGTCACATTTATTGCGTGCGCTCACGACCGCTTATGGCACACATTCCTCGTTCGCGGAATTGCACAAGTCCGTCAGCTATCGGGGGTTGATCTGCCGTGTGTGCACCGGCGTCAGACCGGTAGGTCTTGACCCGATGCTGACTCTCTCGCCGCTTACAAAATCGGGTTCAGCCATTAGCCTGGATCATCTGCCCATTGACGAAATGGCCCAGGCGGTAGCGCTGTCCGTTGCTCCGAACTCTTTGGCGAGCGCCTAGGTCGGGCCCGGGCTGCGTGCTTAGATGTGAGACTTGAGCACGGCCGATGACATCCTTGGACGGCGTTCATGCCCGCGAAGTCGATGATCCTCTCGGCTCACTGAAAGACTAGGGTCGGTCTACTGATCGGCCCCGTCGAGTGGTCCGATCACGAGCAAGCGCGAATGATTGAGCGTCTTGAGCTCTAACGCATCCAGAGCAGCAGCTGCACGGGGCGCCGACCAGGACACGTCATTATCCCAGTATAGGCATCGGAAAGGTTCCCCGAGTAGTCGCACTCGACACCTTCGAGACGTACCTTTGCAGCAATCGATGAGGACAGGTGCGCCACCTTGATCTGCAGCTCACCCGTCTTTTCCAGCGGTCCATCCTGACTGCACCAACCAATATGCTTAGCCTTCATCGGGCCGGTGAACTCGCGGGTGTCGCCTTTGCGGGCAAGCGCTGCCGTCACTTCCCACTCGCCGATGTTGCCCATCACGCCTGTGACGTCAAATGACTGGGGTAACGGTGACTTCATGCTCGAGATGCCTACGGCAATTGCCGGTGGCAAAGCCATGCATGCTCCGAACAGCAGCGCATATCGGTAGCTCGCCATGGTCATTCCCGCGATCTCGCTCGGCAGGGTGGATCGGCGATAGCGGCAGAAGGTGCCGTGGCTTGGTCGCACGTTACTTTGCGACAAAAGCGCGAGCCTCTGCCACCTCGGGCCGGACAGTGTCGGCAGCAGCTGCCAGCTCGACGACCTTTGCGTAGTAGCGCTGTGCAGTAGGCTTATCGCCAGCCTTAGCTGCTGCCCTGGCCCCGCCTACGTAGGTCAGCAACCGGTTGGGCTCCTTCTTGAGGACAGACTGAAACTCAACGAGCGCCTCTTTTTCTTTGCCATGCTCAAGCAGCAGATTGGCATATTGCTCACGGGCAGGTGCGAGCGGACCCGGCGTGACAGGGTGTTTCTCGGTCTTGTCCTCGGCGGCAGCAGCGGCCGCAATCGTTTGCAGCGCCTCCTCCAACTTGCCTTCCGCTTGCAACACCCATGCCGTGACCACCAGGCGCTGAATGTCAACCTGTCCCGACCAATAGGCGTCTTTTCTATCGACCAGCACTTTGTGGAGATCATCCAATTTGGAGACCTCGGCCTTGGCTGCGGCCACGTTGCCCGTCCGCACAGCACCAAGTGCCCTCGCATAGTGGGTCATGGCCACCACGTGCGGTGCCGGATTGGCCTTGATCTCGAGCGCAGCAGCCTCGGCCCATGCGCCGCGCTCTATGGCATAGCGGGCAGGGGATGCCGCCACGGCGAACGGCCCGACGAAGAACGTCTCGGTATACCCCGTTACCGCCTTCATCTGCTCGAGCACCGCCTTGGCCTTCCCATCCTGGCTGAGCTGCAAATGCGCGTACACCAGGTAGTCCATTGCGTGCAGCTGATCGTGGAACTCTTTTGAGTCCTTTGCCACTTCGGCCGACTTGGCATTGGACGCGATCGATTCCGTCCAGTATCCGACACGCGTGAAATACAGACCGCGCGGCGCGTTGGGCCAACCGGCTACGTCCTGGCGACCGATCTGTCGGAGGCGCTGACAGCGCTCGCGAGATCGAATTTCGCCGCCGCCGGCCTGTCGAATGCCCACGCGCGCGTCATGGACGGTGAGGATTTCGAGCTGAACGACCTCCCGTTCGATGCGGTGATATCCCGAGTCGGTCTCATCTACTTTCCCGATCAGCTAGGTGCCATCAAGCGCCAAGCTGCGGCCCTGCGTGTGCGCGGCTACCTGGGCGCGATCGTCTACGCCACGCCTGAGGAGTGCCGCTTCTTCTCGGACCCTGTTAGTGTCATCCGGCGCCGTGCCACCGATTGTGTTGCGCGGATCGGCCGGCCCTTTGTTGGCGGCTTGATTCGGCGCGCGCGCTCGGCCGGATGATGACCGCTTTTGTGAAGGGTTTCGGATGCCGGCCCGTGACGAAGGGTGCGGCACACACCGGGGCCGGTGTCCGAAAGCCTCCAGGGAATGAACCCGCGAGAGGTGAGCAGCGAGGGCGCCGCGGGCACTATGGGGATTTGGCCGCGGCGGCTCGGGCGGGGATGATGGGATGCAGGTGTGGGCGCTTTTGATCGCGCCTTTCGGCGAGCGCATTTGAAGTGGATGCAGTGCCGATAGCGGTAGGCAACGGCCATGACCGGGGCGCCGAATGTGGTGTGCGGCGCTCGATTGGGCGAGCATCGTCGGAGCCGGTCGCGGACGAGCCAGCAAGAAGCGCGATGGCGTCGGACGGAGCGATGGCGCTCATGACGTATCGATGCCGATGGCGGCCGTCGCGGTCGTCGGCCGATGCTGCGGTTGGCAGCCGGGCGCGAAGGTCTCGATGACGACCATGCGGCCGCCGCAGCAAGGGCAGTGCTGGACGTGTGCCGTTGCAACGTTCTCGTCGGGCTCGGTCGAGGGCACGGAGAGCAACTCGCGAGCCTTGGCAACCATATCGGCTTTGGCAGTGCCGGCGAGCAGCCCGTAGTGGCGGATGCGGTGGAAGCCCTTCGGCAAGACGTGCAGCAGGAAGCGGCGGATGAACTCGCCGGTGGCGAGCGTCATGGTGGTGTAGCGGCGCGGCCCCTCGACCCGGTAGTCCTTGACCTTGAAGGTGACGCTCGTCGCATCGGCGGTCATCAGCCGGCGGTTGGAAACGGCGACACGATGGGTGTAGCGGGACAGATAGGCGAGGACCGCCTTCGGTCCAGCGAAGGGGCGCTTGGCGTAGACGAACCACTTGGTTCTCCTCAGCGGCACCAGGAAGGCGGCGAAGGCCCTGCTGTCGGCGAGATGGGCATGCGCGCCGAACAAGACCAGCTAGCCGGCCTGGTGCGCGGCAACCAGCTTCTCCAGCATCAAGCGCCGGAACAGCTTGGAGAGCACCAGCACCGGCAGGAAGAAGTTGGGCCTAGCCGCAATCCAGCGCTCCCCATCCGGCGACAGA
>Ga0209382_10005222_pt1 | contig 16961 bp, 15 predicted proteins | sample SoiMetdeltSBSDD5_FD_187599 | JGI IMG/M metagenome (GOLD analysis project Ga0209382, IMG submission 187599) | Bulk soil microbial communities from a Populus tree surrounding site in Tennessee, USA - Soil MetaG P. deltoides SBSDD5 (SPAdes) (version 2) | ecosystem: Environmental > Terrestrial >...
CCATCACCGTCTCGCCCGGCCCCGGCAGCACAGGCGCGTTGACCACCAGATCCATGTTGGCGCTGCCGACCACCACGATCCTGCCCATCATCGGTCCACCATCCTCATTGTCCGGTCGGCCAGCTCGGTGAAGCCGATCCCGTGAAAGCCTGCCACGCTTGGGAAGTATTTACCGCGTGTATCGTTCGGACCATGGCGCATGCTGTTGTTATCGGGGCCAGCATCGCGGGGCTAAGCGCCGCACAGGCTTTGGCAACGAAATTTGAGCAGATCACTGTCCTGGAGAGGGACAGCCTGCCGGCGGAGATTACGCCGCGAAAGGGTGTCCCACAGGGAAATCACATACACATTCTGCTGGCCGCGGGCCAGAAGGCGCTTGGCGAGCTGTTCGAAGGCATCGAGGATGACCTGACCGAGGGCGGGGCGATCCAGATTGAACCCGGCGCCGACATGGCCATCTTTCGCTTCGGGAGCGTCTGGCCCAAAGCTTCGGTCGGCCTGACCATCCTTTCCTTCAGCCGTCCCCTGCTCGACGCCGTGATCCGCCGCCGCGTCGCGCAGCTGTCCAATGTGGAGATTCGCCAGGGTGTGGCGGTCAGCGGCCTGGTGGGCTCCGGCGAGGGTGTCAAAGGCGTCAAGCTGGACGGCGGCGAGACCATCGGGACAGATCTCGTCGTCGATGCCTCCGGGCGCGGCAGCCGTTCCGACCGGTGGCTCGGTGAACTTGGCTTCCCCGCGCCCGAGACGGTCGAGGTCAAGATCGGCGTGGGCTACACCAGCCGCATCCTCAAGCGGGGCCAGGGATTCCTTCCTGAGGGGATGGGTGTCTATGTGCTGCCCACCGCGCCCGACAAGCGCGCCGGGGTGGTCCTGCCCATCGAGGACGATCGCTGGCTGGTATCGCTGGGCGGCTGGCACGGCGACTACCCGCGCGACGAGGAGTCCATGGTGGCGTTCGCCGCGAGCCTGCCGCACCCGCGCATCCACGAGCTGCTGACCACCGCCGAGCCGATCGGCGACCTGCACACCCGCTCCTTCCCTTCAAGCAAACGCCGCTATTTCGAGAAGCTGGACCGGGTACCGGAAGGCTATGTAGCCACCGGAGACTCGGTGTGCAGCTTCAACCCCATCTACGGGCAGGGCATGAGCGTCGCCGCCTTCGACGCCTTGGCGCTGCGCGAAACCACCGATCCCAAGGAGTTCTACCGGCGGGTGGCGGCCAACCTCAAGGTGCCGTGGCGCTTCGCGGTCGGCGGCGACTTCGCCTTCCCGGAGACCACCGGTCCCAAGCCTCGGGGGATCGGGTTGCTCAACGGGTACTCGCGCAGGCTGCAGCTCGCCTCCAAGGACGACCCTGAGGTGCGCCGCGCCTTCACCGCCGTGCAGCACCTCGTGGAGCCGCCCAGCGCCCTGTTCACGCCATCGATCATGCTGCGCGTCCTCCGGCCGCGCAAACCGTAGCCGCAACGCCTCGCCTCAGGAAACGAGAGGCGTGATATTTTCTCGCGGGATTCCGGTCGCCTCCGCGAACGCCTCGATGGTGGCGATCGGATCGCCGCCTTCCCCGCGTTGCAGCACCGTCACCCGGCTGTCCTTCTCCGCGCCCCCGAGCAGGCCGACCGCTTGCCCGTTGGCCAGGCGCAACAGCAGACCCACGAGCGAGCCGTCGCCGTGCGGCAGTGAGGAGAACGGCGGCGTGGGTATCTGGCTCGACACTTGCATCGGGGTCAGGTCGATGCGGGCGATCGCCCGCTGCGGCTCGTTGTCCCACTCACCGATGGGCACCAGCGTCCACGGGGGAGGTTGCCAGGGCCGCTGGCTGTCCAGGCGGTCCCGCAGCTTGCGAAAGAACTCCAGCAGCGCCGGCTCCGAGTGAGCGGAGTCGACCGTGTCGGGCAGCTGCCCCGCCTTGATGGCCTCGCTCAACGCGTCGTGGTACGCCTGCGCGCCTCCGGTCAGGCCACGCTCCTTGAGGATCATGTCGGCGACCTGGTTTACCACCTGATCGTCAAGCTGCCGCGTGTACATCAGCGAGTAAATGACCCGGTTGATGAGACCTCGCCAGTTCAGTGTTGCCAATGCGCGTCAGCTCCCCGGTGGTGCCCAGTAATCGACGTTGAGGTTGTTGGTGTCTATGCCCTGCCTACCCAGCTCGTCCAGGACATTCTGCGTGTTGCTCCGGCCGGGCTGGTAATGGCCACTGTGGTCGGTGACGGTTTGCAGCCTGCCATCGATCACCTCCAGCTCGCCCGCTCCGGTGACCGGCCTGCCTCCGCTGAGGGTGGAGTGGTGGAAGTCGCCGACCGCCTGGTAGTTCGAGGCGTACATGTTGCCGTGTTCGTCCATGATAAAGATCGCTCGCCCGCCCCCGCCGGCATGGACCGAGCTGGCGTTTCTCGTGTCGAACAGGGTGCCGTCGGAGCGGCGGATCAGCCCGTCCGGGCCGACCACGAGCCGGTGCTGCTCCAGCTCGGCATCGTTGAGGCGGCGGACCTGGGAGCCGAACGGGTTGTCCGGATGGTTCGGGTCGGTCTCGTACCTGTAACGGTCTGACATGTCCCGAGTCGGCAACGGGTTGTCGCGGTGCATCGGTGGCGGGATGTGGTTGGGGTCGAAGGCATCCGGAGTGCCGTCCCCGTCGTGATCTCGCCTGCGAGGAGCGTTGGGGTCGCCGGGATCCGAATGGCTCAGGCGGCGCAGTGCGTTCTTGAGTGCCGCGATCAGCTCGTCCAGCTTGGACAGCAGCGGTGCCAGCTTGCGGAAGCTCTTGATCAGCGCTTCGAGGAACTTGCCTATGCGCTTGACCCACTTGGCCACCAGCGTGGCGACCTGGCCGGCCACCCACGGGATGCCGAAGCCGAAGGTCAGACCGACCTCGGCCAGCCACATCGGAAGCCTTACGGCGAGCGTCGAGATGCACTCCGCGATGAGGTCGCGGACGATCTCGCGCACCGCTCCGACGAGCACACCCGCCAGCTCCACACCGGTCCCGATGGCACCGCTGGCACGACCGATGGCATTGAGCGCGTCGAATTGATCCTGAGCGCTGAAGCGGTATGCCTCCGCCGCGGGTCCTCCCCACTCGGCAATGTCACTCATGACGGCCCGGCGCAGGTCGGCGGCCGACTCGGCGATCGCATTGGCGACGTTCTTCCACGTCTGCGCGTTGGCTCGTACCTGATCCGGGTCACCGGCCAGCGAGTCCAGCGCGTCCGACAGCGGTTGGACGTGCTCCATGAGCCACGCCACGCCCCAAGCCACGACCGACCCCACCGGGTCGACCACCAGCCCGAGCGCGTCCAGCCCTGTCCCGACCACACCCAGAGTGGAATCGATCCAGCTACCAGACTCTATGCCCTGAGCGGTGTCATTGACGCTTTCGACGATGCCCAGGCCCGAGTACCACTGTGTGCTGTCCTCGCGTTGAGCGACAAGCGGATTCGGCGCGCTCATAGCGGGATGTTGATCGTCCGGCTACCCGACGCGGTGACCGTGGACGCGTTGTGCTCGTCGGTGGTCTGCGACCGATCCGCCACGCTGCGCAGCTTTCCTCCCGACTCGGTCAGGGCGGTCGAGGCGTCGGCGATCGCCTCGGCGGCCGCACGCAGCACCGGATCGAACAGCCGAGGCAGGAACTGGCAAAGCAGGCCGAACGCCTCATTGTCCAGGTAGACCTGATTGGCGGCGCTGTGCGCGGTCTTCAGGTCGGCGGCAACGCCGTCCACCGACCTCGCATGCCTGCGAACAGCTTCCAGCGGAATGCTTACCTCAGTCATGCCTTTCCCCCTCGGTCTCATCGGGTGCGGGGAAACGCCGCTCAAAGCTGCCGATGACCGCGCGGCCGGTTTCCGTCTCACCACCAACGGTTTCCTGGACGACCGCGACCACCTTCTCGGTCAGGCCGGCCTGCGCCTTTTGCATCGCCTTGAGGATCTCGGCGGCCAGCTCCCGCCCGCTCATCCGCTGCACACGGTCGTCGAGCTCCAGCCCGGTCACGACTCCGGAGCCCGCCACGGTCACCTTTATCGCGCCGTCGGCCGCTGTCGCGACGGAGGTCAGTCCCGTGACACGATCCGACATCTGCTGTGCGGCCTCGGCACGCGCGGAAGCCTGCGCGGTCCACGAACGGACCCACTCGTCCGCGTCATCCAGATTTCGCCCGAACATGTCGCCCCCAAAAGTCATGCGCCACGATAAATCCGTTCGCGCCCGGCGCGCCACCCCGGTTCGGGATGGACAGGCATATGGCACATGCGTCAGGCTTTGGGCGCGTGCTCTCCCGGACACCAGGGAGGCGGGGCGGCGACGGTGCGGCCGGGCTCGTGCTCGCGAGCACGAGCTCCATCTCGCTACGGCGCCACAGCGCAGCGGGCAGCGAGTGCGACGGTTCGTTCGGCGGCGGCGACCGCGGCGCGGTCGGCGAAGCGGCCGTCGGGAAGGACAAGCGCACCCGACTCCGGGGTGACGGCGGCGAGCAGGGTCTGTGCGCGTGCGACCTCGGCATGGGGCGGGCGGAAGCCCTCGACGATGCCGGGCAGCTGTTGCGGGTGCAGGGCCGCCCGGCCCAGGAAGCCGAGCCGGCGCCCGGCGCGGCAGCTGGCGATGAGACCGTCCACATCGGAGAGCCATGGGTAGACCGACATCGCGGGCGAGGGCAGGCCAGCCGCCCTGGCCGCCACCACGATCCGGCTGCGGGCCCAAAGCAGTCCTTCGTCATCAAGGACGCCCAGATCGGAGCGCAGATCCTCCTCGCCGAGGCCGATCCCGGCCACGGACGGGTGCGCCGTGGCGATGGCGTGCGCCGCCTCCAACCCGACCGCCGACTCTATGAGGCAATGAAGGGGCTTGGACACCAGCGTGGCGGCGAAGGCCACCTCGCGCGCGGACTCGACCTTCGGCAGCCGGACCGACTCCACGGCGGGGCCGACAGACGCGAAGTCGCCGGCGTGCCCGACGCGCACCTGGATCGGGACGCCGTGCCTCGCCGATGTGAACTCGGCGACTGCGGCTCGCGCATAGTCCTTGCGCGCCAACGGGACCGCGTCCTCGAGATCGAGGATGACCACATCCGCGCCGGAGGCGACCGCCTTGGCAAAGCGGTCGGGCCGGTCTGCGGGGACGTAGAGCCAGGTGAGCAGCATCAGATGACGCCTCGCTCACGCAGCGACACCAGCTCGGCGGGTGAGAGGCCGAGGGTGGTGAAGACGGAGTCGGTGTCGGCGCCGTGCGCGCGGCCGGCGAAGCGGATCTCGCCGGGCGTCTCAGACATCCGGAACGGCACGTTCTGCATGCGGATCGTGCCGAAGTCGGGGTCGGGGACTGCGGCTGCGGTACCCAATGCCGAGAACTGAGGATCGGAGAGCACGTCCCGCACGTCATAGATGGGCGCCACCGCGGCCTGTGCCTTCTCGAACTCGGCGATCACCTCGCCGCGGTCGCGGGCGCCGATCCAGTGCGCCACCGCATCGTCGAGTGTAGAGGCTTGCGAGGCGCGCCCTGTGCCGCTGGCGAACCACGGCTCGGCGATGAGGTCGGGCCGCCCGACCAGCCGCATGACCCGCTCGGCGATGTTCTGCGAGCTGGTCGAGACCGCCACCCAACGTCCATCGGCGCATCGATAGGTGTTGCGCGGGGCGTTGTTGGCGGAGCGGTTGCCCAGCCGCGGCTGCACGTACCCGAGCTGGTCGAACCACGTGATCTGCGGCCCGAGCATCGCCATGATGGGCTCGAGGATCGCCAGGTCGACCACCTGCCCGACGCCTGCCTTGAGCGCCAGGGTCACCGCATAGGCGGTGGCCAGCGCGGTGATGGAGTCGGCTAAACCGAAGGGCGGCAAGGTCGGCGGACCGTCGGGCTCGCCGGTCGCGGCGGCGAACCCGCTCATCGCCTCGGCGAGCGTGCCGAATCCGGGGCGCCTCGCATAGGGCCCTAGCTGGCCGAAGCCGGAGATGCGGGCGATGACGAGGCCGGGGTTGGCGGCGTGCAATGCGGACGGTCCGATGCCCCAGCGCTCAAGGGTACCGGGGCGGAAGTTCTCGACGAGCACGTCGGCGTCCTTGACGAGGCGTTGCAACAGCAGCGCACCGTCCGGTGTGGACACGTCGAGGGTGGCAGTGCGCTTGTTGCGCCCCAGCACCTTCCACCACAGGCCGATGCCGTCCTTGGCCGGGCCGTGCCCGCGCGAGGGATCGGGCTTGCGCGGGTGCTCGAGCTTGACCACTTCCGCCCCGAAGTCGCCGAGGAAGGCGGTGGCGAGCGGGCCGGCGAACAGGGTGGCCAGTTCGATGACCCGCACGCCGTCAAGGGGTTTCATCCGGGCAGCCCCGTCGCCGGGTCGACCGCGGCGAGGAAGACGTCGGTGTCCGCGGTGAGACCGGTGATCAGCAGGCGGTTTCCGGCGAGGGTGGCATAGAGGTTCTCCTCGTTGAAGGAGTCGGCGCCATCGGCCTTGGGGGAACCGAACTGGGCCGCGAGGGTGCGGCTGCCCTTCTTGTCGAAGCGAAGGACCACGATGTCCAGACCGCCGGCCGGGACGCCGAAGATGCCGTCGCCGAAGCCGATGACGGCGACGTCGCCGCCGGGCAGGGCCACGACGTCGGCCCCGGTGCCGCCCTCGGGGGCCGTGGCGCGCCAGTCCTCCTTGCCCGTCGAGGTGTAGGCGACCGCGCTGAAGGACGGTCCGGTGGCGACGGCGCGGCCGGAAGTGTCAACCGCCACACCGTAGAACGGGCCGGGGACTGTCCAATCACGAGCGCCCGCGGGCGTGAAGCGGGTCAGGCCGAAGGTTCCCGCGACATAGACGCTGCCGGCGGTCGCCGAGACGGCGAAGGCCTTGTCCTCGCCCGCCCCGCCGAACTGGCGCACCCAGGCGCGCTCACCTTCGGGGGTGATGCGGGCCAGGACGACGTCCTTGTCGCCGGCGCTCGTGCCCTCCTGGACGCCGCTGGTATATCCGGCCACGATCGCGCCGCCGTCCGGTGCCGGGGCGATGCCGTAGACCCGGTCCGCTTTGGATGGATCGCCGAAGTACTTGAGCCACAGCAACTCTCCGGTGGGCGAGAGGCGGGCGAGCATCATGTCGTCGGCGGGGCCGTTGCCCCGGCTGTAGCCCGCGACGATGACGCCGCCGTCGGCCAGGGGGATCGCGCCGTAAAGCCGGTCGTTGGCGGCCGTGCCGAACTGCCTGGTCCAAAGTGGCGTGCCGTTGGCAGCGAGCCGGATGACCTGGGCGTCGAGGCCGCCCAGCGGGCCCGGCACCGCCATCGCCAGTGTGGTCTCACCGTTGGGGTGGGCCGCCACTCCCCCGGCGCGATCGGATCCCGCGGTGCCGTAAAGGGGTTGGGGCAGGCCGGCGGGCGGGTCCACGCTGAGCGTCTTGGCCAGGTGGCTTAGCCCCTCGATGAACCCGGCCCGCCACACGCCCCAATCGTGCCCGCCGTTGAGCACCCGGAACTCGGCCGCGACCGCGTTGCTGCGCCGGATGGTGTTGTAGAGCTTGGCCGCCTCGAAATCGAGGTCATGGCTTGCCTCCGGCCCCGCCCACTCGTCGTCGCCGACCGCGATGTACATGCGCACCGGAAGGTTGGGGTCCAATCCGGGCAGCCTCGCCGGGTAGTTCTGGTTCTGGTAGATGGTTTCGTCGAAGAGCGCGTCGCCGTTGCCGTAGGCACCGAACTCCCGCGCCGACGAGTCGGCCGGGGGCAGTGGCGTATAGACGGCCGGGCTGAGAACCAGCGCGTGTCCGAACAGATTTTGATGCCTCAGGGGGTACCCGAGAGCGCCCGCGCCGCCCATTGAGTAACCGCCGATCAGCCTCGCGCCGCGGTGCGCCGCCGAGCGGTAGGTCGCGTCGACGTGCGCCACCAGATCGCGCGTGAACGCGGTTTCGACGGGTTTCCCATTGCGGTGCAAGGAGTCCACGTAGTAGTTGCCGCGTTCGCCCCACGGCGCGTCGGGCAGCACGGCGATGACCGGCGGCACCTTCCTCTGCGCGATGAGACTGTCCAGATCGGACTTGATAGTCGTCCAGGCCTGCATGGCGTCGCCGCGCCCGTGCAGCAGGTACAGCACCGGATAGCGGCGGTTGGGCGATTCGTTGTAGCCGAATGGAAGGTAGACGGTGTAGTCGATGTTGCCGTTCAGGGCAGGCGAATAGGCCGCGGCCGTTTGCAGCGTCCCGGCTTCGGCCTTGCTCGCCGGTGCCGCCCCGGGCAGCACGGCCACCAGGGCGGCGGCGAGCGCCGCACCCGCGAACAGTCTCATAGCGTCACTCCAGTGGGGGTAGGTCGGCGGCGCAACGGAAGCCGAGGGAGGGGGAACGGGTCAGACGGGCGCCCAGGTGAAGGAGTTTGACCGAGGTTTCGGGTGGCTGGGGGCCGCCGTCGAGGTACCAGTCGGAGCCGAGTGCGCGGAAGGAGCACCCTCCTTTCAGGATGCTGAAGCGGGTGCGCCCGTCGGTGTGCTCGCTCTCGGTGAGGTTCCAGACGAGCGGCTCGAGCCGCTCAAGCAGGCCTTGCTCCGCGGCCAACTGCCACTCGTCCTCGGTGGGCAGGCGCAGCCCCTTCCACGCCGCGTAGGCGCGGGCATCGTCAAGGTCGACGCCGGTTGCCGGTGCGTCCGGTTCGCCCTCGAACGGCTCGCCGGTGAACGCCGCATACTCCGCCCTGGTGACCTCACGCCGCCCGATCGCGAACCGTCCCAAGTGGACCGCGCGGCGCAGCGTCGCCATCTGGTGCAGCCGGGGCGGCAGCGGCTTCCAGCCGTCGACATAGGGAGTCTCGCCATAGAGGCCGGTCTCGCGCTGGCGATAGCGTACGACCAGTTCGTGCCGCCCGCCCTCGACGGCGACCATGCCGGGCGGCACCTCGGCCCGCAAGACGTAAGGTACGGGCATCCGCACCGCCACCCGTGCCGGAAACGCGGGATCGCCCAGTACCAGTCGCTCTGCCTGCGGCGGCGATGGAAACACTGCTGCGATCCCGCCCGCCGGGAGGAACCCGCCAATCTCGATGAGACCCGCGCCCAGCGGTTTCACTGTCAGCTCTGTGCCCGCGGCCGGATCGGACCACTGCGCGCCGGGTATCTCCTCGGTGATGAGCCACGACCCGTCGTGGTCGTCCTCGCCCGGGTTGGCCACCGTCCACAGTGGTCGTCCATCGTGGACCCAGCGCGACGCCGGGATCTGCCCCGCCAGCGGCGTCCAGTCCTCCGAGCGCAGCCAGTCCGCGAAGCCCTTCTGCACCCGCCGCATCGCCTTGAGGATGTGGCGGTCGCGCTCGCTCCAGCCTACCCACACCCCGAAGACGCTCTCCCAGACGAGCATGCCGCAGCCGTTGAGCCAGGCCGAGTGCAGCTCCTCCAGGTGGCTGCGGTGCCACCGGCGCGTGTGGTGCAGCATGTGCCGGCGCTCGAACCACTTGGCGCGCAACACCCCGGGCACCGGCGAGTCGGCGAACCACTGCGCCCAGGACATGGCATGGTCGCCGATGCGCGCCAGCGGCACGCGAGACTCGCCTTCCAGCACGATGCCGGGGCGGATCGCGTCGAGCGCCTTGCGCATCTCGCCGGCGCCCTCCTTGAGCGTGTCCAGAAAGACCCCGTCGACGCCCAATGTCTGGACCAGCTCCGCGACCTCCTCGACGTGCGGCCCGGAAGGCAGGCTGTCCCAGGGGTTGTAGTCGATGAAGACCCTGACTCCCCTTGCCTGGAAAGCCTCTACCGCCTCGCGAAGCCCCGGCACCTCCCGGTAGAAGTCGAACTGGTTGCGCCCGTCCAGCCCGATTACCGGATAGGCGTGCCAGAGCACGACACCATCGAAGCCGCCGAAGTCCCGCTCGGCCGCGTCCAAAAAGGACCCGACCGTGAAGCGGTTCCCGGCATGGTCGTAGAGTGACCCGTCCCAAAGCCAGGCCAGGCAGACGTTGAAGCAGTCCCCCGGCACCTCGTCGTAATGCTCACCGCTGTAACCGATTCGCTGAGACGCCTCGCGCCGCCACCGCGCCAGCTGTTCGCGCCACATCGGCCATTGCCCCGGATCACCCGGCGCGGCGAAGATCTTCGCCTCGTCAAGGATGGACAGGTCGGCGGCGGGGTCCAGCGGCACCTCCGTGGGCAGGTCGATCGGCCTTGGCAGGTAAGGGTTCATGCGCTCGCCTCGTACAGCTCGTCGATCTCGGCGGCGATGGGCAGCGCCGTCGACGCGCCCGGCCTCGTGGCGCACAGCGCTCCCGCCGCGCACGCCCAGCGCAGCGCCTCGGCGACCGGCCACCCCCGCGACCACGCCACCGCCAGCGCACCGGTGAAGGCGTCGCCCGAGGCCGTCGTATCCACCGCCTCCACCTTGGGCGCGGGCACCTCCAGCCTCGTCCCCTCCCGGTCGGCGTAGGCCGCCCCGGCCGCCCCCAGCGTTACGACGACCCTGGGCACCAACGCCAGCAGCCCCTCCAGCGGATCCTGGGAACTACCCGCAATGACCGCCGCCTCATGCTGATTGACGACGAGGATGTCCACGGCGGCAAGCAGCTCGGCCGGGAGCGGGCGCGCCGGCGCGGCGTTGAGCACCACCGTCGTGCCCGCCGTGCGCGCCGCCGCGGCGGCCTGCGCCACCGCCGGCAGCGGCGTCTCCAGCTGGCACAGCAGCACGTCCGCGGCCTCGACAGCCATCCTGTCCTGCACATCCAGCCGAGTCAGCGTCGCGTTGGCACCCGGCGCGACAACGATCAGATTCTCCCCCATCACATCGACCGCGATCAGCGCCACCCCCGAGGGTCCGGGCACCGACCGCAGCCGCGCCACATCAACCCCCGACGCCACAAGAGTCTGCCGCAGCACCTCACCGAAGCCGTCCAGCCCCACCGCACCAATGAAGGCGCAGCCGCCACCCGCGCGCGCCGCCGCGATCGCCTGATTGGCGCCCTTGCCCCCGGGCACGGTCACGAACCGGTCCCCCATCACCGTCTCGCCCGGCCCCGGCAGCACAGGCGCGTTGACCACCAGATCCATGTTGGCGCTGCCGACCACCACGATCCTGCCCATCATCGGTCCACCATCCTCATTGTCCGGTCGGCCAGTTCGGTGAAGGTAACCCCGTCAAAGCCGGCGATGCTGCTGTGAAGCACGCCGCGCAACGGCTTCGCCCAATAGGGAGGGATCGTCGATACGCCTTGCAGCGCACCGGCTATCGAGCCGACCGTCGCCCCGTTGGAGTCGGTGTCCCATCCCCCGCTCACCACCGCGCAGATCGAGCGCACGAAATCTCCACGCCCATAAGCCAGCGCCGCCGCGACGAGGGCGGCGTTGTTGCGCACGTGCACCCAGTGCAGCGCACCGTGCCGCTCATAGAGGGCGTCCACCACGCGCTCCCAATCGCCTTGCGCCGCAAGGGCCCGCGCCTCCCGCACCGCCGCGCCCAGCCGCGAGCCGGGCGGCAGCACCGACTCGCCCACGTCGAGCACCTCGTCCACGGTGGACACCAACGGCGCGGCGGACGTCATGGCAGCCACCCAGGCCGCGCCGTTGATGCCATCCCCGAGATGGCTGACGGCGGCGTCCCGCCGCGCCATCCCGGCGGCCTCACTGGGCCGGCCGGGATTGACCCAGCCATAGACATCGGCCCTTATCTGCGCCCCGATCCATTCCCGGAAGGGATTGTGCTTCCTGGCACTTTCCGGGGGTACCCATCCCAGCAGCAGGTTGCGGTAAGCGACGCGTTCGGCCGTGAACACCCTCCCCGCCGGGAGCCAGTCAAGCCAGGCCTGCGCCACGTCCTCGCTGGTGAACTCCCGCCCGTAGGTCTCCAGGATCCGCAGGGCCAGCAGCGCGAAGTTGAGGTCGTCGTCCTCCGGCATGCCGTCGATGTTCTCCTCCAGCGAGGTGGGCGCGCTGCGCCTGTTCCACGGCCACCTCGCACCGACTTGTTCAGGCAACCCCACCGCCGTGAAATACCTGTCCAGCGGCCACCGGCCCGTGGACTGCAGGATCTCCCGTATGCCCTCGCGCGGGATCTTCTCCACCGGCTTGCCCAGCAGGCACCCCACGGCGCGCCCCACCCACGCCCCCTCCACGCGATCCCGCTCGGGCGTCCCCGATATCGCCCTCAGGTCAGGCAGCGGCGGCAGCGGTTCGTCGGGGATGAGAGCGTCGCATTCGTCGAGCAGCTCCAGGGCGAGTGGCCGCAGCGCCGGGTCGCCGCCGGCCGAGGCTGGCGTCACCGGCCCGCCCGCCGCGATCCACCGCCGCGCGATGGAGCTGACATCGAGCGCTTCATCGCGGCACGAGGCGAGCTGGTGCGGCAGCAGATCCTCGGGCAGCACCCATGTCAGCCTCATGGCTTCGCCCTCAACCTCGGTCGCATGCCCCCTTTGCTCTGCACCCAAAGACGCAACATGGCCTCCGGTTGCGGCTTTGGGTGCAGAGCAAAGGGCCAAAAACTCATGGCAGCAGCCCCTCGAAACGAGCGGCACGCGCCGCGAAGCGATCCCGGTCGCGCTCGAAGATCTCGGCGGCGACCCCGGCGAGGACGCGTCCGGGCCACTGAAGGTCCAAGCGTGACGCCTCCGAGACGGCCGACGCCCAGGCTGCGGGGACCACCGATGCGCCCGCCAGCGCACCGGAGATCGCACCGGCCATGGTGGCCGTCGAGTCGGCATCGCGCCCATAGTTGGTCGCCCCGAGCACGGAGTCCACATAGGAGCCACGCGCGACCACGAGCATGCCCAAGGCGACCGGCAGCTCCTCGATCGAGTGCAGCCTGCTGGGCCTTCGCGCGCCCAGGCCCGGGCTGCGGTACTCTTCGCCGACCGTGTCGAATGGTGAAACAGCTTCGCGCAAAGGCGCTATCGCCTCACGCCAATTGTCAAAACGTTTCGCGGCAACGGTAACCGCCTCGATGGCGGCGCGGGTGCCGTCGCGAGCGAGCGAGAGGCACGCGGCGACGACATCCTCGACCGTCGCGCCGGGCGCCATGGCCGTGGCGACGGCGGCCGCGAACACGGCCGCCGCCTCCCGGCCGTAGCTGTGCTGGTGCGCCCCGGCGATCTCGACCGCCTCGGCATAGGCGCCGGCCGGGTCACCCGCGTTCACGATGCCCACCGGCGCCATGTACATCGCCGCGCCGCAGTTGCAGATGTTGCCCACGCCCGCCTCGCGCGGGTCGGCGTGGGCGTGGTACAGCCTGGTCACCAGCCACCGCTCGGCGGCGGCGAGGCGGTGGAACACCACCGCCTCCCGCTCCATATCGGGGATGTAGACCACCTGCTCGATCAGGTCCGGCACCAGTGTCTCCGCCACGTCGAAGGCGTCAAGGTGATCGCGTTTCTTCGCGTACACCCTCACCAACGCGTGAGTGAGCAAAGTGTCGTCGGTGATGTGGCCGTCGCCCTTGTGATAGGGCGCCATCGGGCGGCCGGTGGCCCAGTTCTCGTGGAACGGGGGCACCACGCCGGTGACCCAGCCGCCGTAGCGGGCCCGGATCTCGTGCGGCAGGGCCGTCTCGGTGGCGCCACCGAGGGCGTCACCGACCGCGGCACCGACCAGACACCCGATCGACCTGTCGAGCAGCGCGGACATTACTTCAGGACCTGCTTCCCGCCGTCGGTCAGCTGCGCCGCGAGCTGATCAAGCGTGATCTTGTTGGCGAAGAACTGCTGAAGGGCGGGAGTGGCGTACTTCGTCTTCCACTCCGGGTACCCGTCGACCTTCTGGAAGGCTGACACGGTCAGGTCGGCCGCGCTGTCAGCGGCGACGTCCCAGCCCTGCTTGCCCTGAGTGATCTTCACCAGCTCCTCGTTGGCCTTCTTGCCTGTCGGCACGAGCCAGTCGCCCTTGGCGAGCGTGGCCATGTTGGTGGGGTTGAGGAAGTACTCGAGGAACTGCATCGCCTGCTTCTTGGCCTTCGAATCCTCCGAAATGGACAGTGTCTGCGGGTTGGCCGCCTGGTTCGCCGAGGTCCCCTTCACCGGCGGGATCGTCACCCACTCGAAGCCCGCCGGTGCCTGCTCCACCATCTGCTGGCGCAGCGAGACCGAGCCGGGCAGCATGGCGTACTTGCCGGCGAAAAAGCCGGGCAGGCTGTCGGCGCCGCTCATGCCCAGCGCCGCCGGGGAGGCCGACTTGGACGTGTAGATCATGTCGTGGATGCGCTGGGGCACCTGCTTCTCGGCGTCGCCCACCTTGACGACGGTCTTGCCGCCCTCGGGATAGAAGAACTTGCCGTCGAAGTTGGGGGACAGGTTCATGACGCGGTTGGTCGGGGACTTCAGCGCCCAGGCCACGCCAAACGTTTCCCCAACAGTCAATCGCTTGGCGTTGGCCTGGAACTCGTCCCAGGTCCAACCGCCCGTGGCCGGCGGCACCGCGATCCCGGCGGTGTCGAGCAGCTTCTTGTTGGCGATCACCACCTGCGACTCGAGCAGGAAGGGTAGCCCCGTGATCTTGCCGTCGAAGGTGACCGTGTCCCAGATCCCTTGGCTTATCTCACCCTTCAATTCCTTGGACATGAGCGAGGAAAGGTCGGCGAGGTAGCCCTGCTTGCTGAACTCGCCGATCGCGGCGGACTCGTACTGGAAGATGTCCGGCGCGTCCTTGCCCTCGAACGACGTGAGCAGCTGGTCGTGGACCGAGTTCCAGTCGCCCTGGACGTACTCGATCTGGATGTTGGGGTGCTCGGCGTTCCACTTGGCCACCAGGTCCTTGTTGGCCTGGAGTGACTCCTTTTGCCACGCAAGGGAAAGGAAACGCAGCTTTACCGGGCCGGTGGTCTCCTCGTCGGTATCGCCCTTTCCGCCGCAAGCGGCCAGGGCGCCTAAACCGACGACGAGCGCCGTCGTGACGACGGCGAGTCGACGGAACATAATTGAACCTCCTTGTGAAGGGGAACTGGCTGACGCCGCGTGAGCGGCGGCGTCAGCCTTTTACGGCTCCGGCTAGCGACCCTGAGGACAGCCGGCGTTGCATGAAGGCGAAGAAGACGAGGCTGGGGATGGTGGCCAGCAGGGAGCCTGCCGCCAGCGGCCCGAGCCGGGCGGTGCCCTCGATCCCGACGAAGCGCGCCAGTGTGACCGGCAGGGTCGCCAGCTCCGGGCTCTTGAGCAGGACGAGGGCGAAGAAAAACTCATTCCAGGCGGAGATGAAGGCGAACAGGGCGGTCGCGACCACGCCTGGAGCCAGCAGCGGCAACACGACTTTCTTGAGAATTTGGAGCCGCGAGGCGCCGTCGACCGATGCCGCCTCCTCGAGCTCGCGCGGGATGCCGCGGACGAAGCCCTGCAGCATCCACAGCGCGAACGGCAGGGCCCACACCACATAGATCATGATCAACCCCATGTGGGTGTTGGCGAGGCCCGCCTCCCGTAGCACCAGGAAGATCGGGATGATCAGCAATACGAACGGGAACAGTTGCGACAGCAGCACCCAGCCCAGGGCGAGCGTGCCGATGCGGGTTTTGAAGCGCGCCAGCGCATAGGAGGCCGGAAGCGCCACGAGCACGGTCAGCACGGCCGAGGCGAGCGAGACCTGGAGGCTGTTGAACGCCGCCCGCCCGATCTCCTGCTCGCTGAACGCCTGGACGTAGTTGTTGATTGTGGGCGCGTCCGGGATCAGGCTGGGGTGCAGCTTGACCAGCTCGCGCGGCGGCTTGATGGAGGTCGACAGCATCCACACCAGCGGGAAGCCAAGGAAGAGCACATAACCGGCAAGGGCGAGGTATTGGAGGAACCGTTTCATGCGTTGGCCTCCCTCAGCCTGCGCCTCAGATAGATCGCGAGGAGGGCGACGATGATGAGCACCATCACATTGCCCAGCGCCGCCGCGTAACCATAGTTGCCGTAACGGAAGGCCTCCTCGTAGGCGAAGAGCATGGGCAGCATCGTCTTTCCGCCCGGCCCGCCCTGCGTGAGCACGTAGACAAGGCCGAAGGAGTTGAAGTTCCAGATGAAGTCGAGGGAGGTGATGGCGATGATGACCGGCATGAGGCCGGGAATGGTGATGTTGCGGAACCTTTGCCAGGCGCTGGCGCCGTCGACTGACGCCGCCTCGTGGAGGTCCTTTGCCACGCCTTGCAGTCCGGCCAGCAGCACGACGGTGGTCTGCGGCATACCGGCCCAGACGCCCACGATGATGACGGCGGGCAGAGCCGTGGTGAAGTCTCCCAACCAGTTGGTGCGCAAGGCATCCGCACCTGCGCGGTGGAGCGCCTCGTTGAGCAGCCCCGCGTCCGGGTGGTAGACCAGCCGCCAGAGGATGCCCACCACCACAGGCGGCATCGCCCACGGCACGAGCGCCAGAACCCTTGCCAGCCCACGGAAACGCAGGTTCTCGTTGAGCAGCAGCGCCAGCCCCAACGCGAGCAGGAACTGCAGGACCGTCACGCCGAAGGCCCACGCCAGCCCGACGCGGAACGACCCCCAGAAAAGGTCGTCCTTGAGCAGCTCCTGGTAGTTCTCAAGGCCGGTGAAGTGGGTTTCGACCCTTCGGCCCGCCCGTGCGTCGGTGAATCCCAGATACATTCCGCGTAGTAAGGGAAAAACCGACAAAGCTGCGATGGGTACCAGCGAAGGCAGCAGCAAGAGGTAAACGGTGCCCTTGTCCATCCTTCTCATGGGCGCTCCCCTTCGCTTTCACTGGAGCCGCGCACCACAAGTCTTGGTGAGACCGTTTCCCGTTGCGCCCCACGGGAAGGATCTTTGATCCGGTCCAGCAACAGCTCGGCCGCCCGCTTCCCGCGCGCGCTGGAGCCGAGCGAGACGCTGGAGATCTGCGGGTAGGACATACGGGCGAGCTCGGTGTCGTCCATGCCGACCAGCGCCACGTCCTGCGGCACCCTGAGTCCTTTTACCAGCAGGGCGTGCAGTGCCCCGACCGCGATCAGGTCGTTGGCGGCCACTATGGCATCAGGGGTTGTTTTTCGAAGCAGGCGTTCGGTCGCCTCCCGCCCCGCCTGGTACTGGAAGTCGCCGATCTCGATC
>Ga0209382_10005224_pt1 | contig 16960 bp, 13 predicted proteins | sample SoiMetdeltSBSDD5_FD_187599 | JGI IMG/M metagenome (GOLD analysis project Ga0209382, IMG submission 187599) | Bulk soil microbial communities from a Populus tree surrounding site in Tennessee, USA - Soil MetaG P. deltoides SBSDD5 (SPAdes) (version 2) | ecosystem: Environmental > Terrestrial >...
GCGGCGACGCCGCCCATCCACAGGAGCACCGTGAGGGCGTCGTTGTGCGCGCCGCCGACGACGTGGACCAGCACGAGCGGGTTCAGTCCCACGATCAGCGCGGGCAGCCGTGGGTCGCGGCCGAGCCCGCGCGCGCACCGCCAGACCAGCGCCACGATCCCGAGGCTGGCGAGCGCGGCCACCGCCTTGAGGGTCCAGAACGCGAAGGGGACACCGGTCTTCGCGAGCGGGAACGTCGCCACCGTGAACACGGGCCCGTAGACGCTGGTGAAGTCCTTCGACCCCGCAAACGGGTAGACCGCATCCCCCGGCGCGTCGCTGGGGCTGTGGGTGTACGGGTCGAGGCCGTGCACGACGTCGAGGCGCGCGTAGGCGATGTAGCTGAACACGTCCTGCGAGAGCAGCGGCGGCGCCAGCAGGAACAGCACGTGCGCTGCAGCGATCGCGCCCGCGACGGTGCGCGTGCTGAACGCGCTCGCGTGCGCGAGCACGGCGCAGTAGGCGAGCAGCGCGATCCACAGCCCGGCGTAGAACAGCGGGCCGCCGAGGCCGCCGTCGGCGAATCCCGCCGCGAGCGGCTCGAACGGCCCCAGCAGCCAGTCGGGGGAGCCGCCGGCCGTGGTCGCCAGCACGACGTTCGAGCCGCGCGCCGCCCACAGGACAGCCAGCGCCACGTACGTGGCGCCCAGGACGCCGAGCGCTGCGCGGGCGCTACTGCCCGGGGCCGTTACCGGGCGCGGTCCCGGCTCCGCCGCCACCGTTGTCGGCGGGAGGGCTCCCGTTGGGCTCCCCATAGAGACGCGGATCGTAGCCTTGGTAGCCGCCGCCCGTGGAGTCGCCGTAGTCGTACGACTGCCCGCCGATGCTGTACTCGGTGCCGCCCTTCGAGTACTTGCCGAAGAACGGCGACCAGCTGATCGTGCTCTTCGGCCGCGGGAAGTCGCTGCAGTTCTTGCCTTTCGCGACCTGCATGAACTTGTTCCAGATCATCGCGGGGAACGTTCCGCCCGCGACCGAGATCCCGTGCACGCTGCGCATCTCCTTGAGCGCGTCCGGATACCCGACCCACACGGCCGTGGCGAGATGCGGCGTGAAGCCGTCGTACCAGGCGTCGTTGAAGTTGTCGGTGGTGCCGGTCTTGCCCGCCGACGGGCAGTTGATGTTGGCGCGGGTGCCGGTTCCCTGCGTCACGTTCTGCTTCAGGATCTTGGTGACCTCGTATGCCACCGCGTCCGAGAACACGCGCTCGCGCTTCGGCTTGCCCAGCTCCTCGACGTCGCCGTCGGGGAACTTCACGCGCAGGATCGCGATCGGCTTGTTGCGGATGCCGCCGGACGCAAGTGTCGCGTACGCGTTCGCCATCTCGAGCGGTGACACGCCCCGCTTCAGGCCGCCGAGGCCCTCGGCCGGGTAGCCGTCGAGCTTGGTCGTGATCCCCATCTCCTTCGCCGTGTCGGCGACGCTCTGCGGGCCGAGGTCGAGGTCCAGTTGCGCGTACACGGTGTTGTCCGACTTCAGCGTGGCGCGCGCCACGTTCATCGAGCCGCTGTAGGACTGGTCGTAGGTCTGCACCTTCCACGGGCCGTAGTCGCGGGTCTGGAGATCGAGCGGCCGGGACACGTAACTCGTCGAGTACGGGTTGACGCCGCGCTTCACGGCCGTCGTGAGGACGAACGTCTTGAAGGCAGAACCGGGCTGGCGGTGGCCCTGCGCGGCAAGGTTGTACTGGTTGTGCTTGTACTTGGAGCTCGACGCCATGGCCTTGATGTAGCCCGTGCGCGGATCGATTGCGACGACCGCCGAGCTCGGGTCGCCCGCGTAGTTGAGCGTCGAGTCGATCGCGTTGCGGCCGGCAGTCTGGAGCTTCGGATCGATCGTCGTATAGATCTTCAGCCCGCCCTTGCGGACCGTGTTGACGCCGAACTTGTCGATCAGCTGCTGTTTGACGAAGTCGAAGAAGAACGGCTCGCGGATCTTTATGTAGAGGTCGCCGCGGCGCACGCCGAGCTTCGCGCGCCGGGCCTCCTGCGCGCGCGCGTGCGTGATGTAGCCGAGCTCGGCCATCTTCGAGAGCACCTTGTTGCGGCGCTCGAGCGCGTCGCGCTTGTTCTGGAACGGGTTCAGCCGGCTGGGCGCCTGCGGCAGGCCGGCGAGCAGCGCCGACTCCTCGAGCGTCAGGTCCTTGGCGGGCTTGTCGAAGAAGGTCTGCGCGGCCGCCTGGACGCCGACCGCGGTCTGGCCGTCGACCGTTCCGTAAGGCACCGAGTTGAGATAGCTCTGCAGGATCCAGCGCTTGGAGTGCTGGTCCTCCAGCTCCTCTGCCAGGCGAGCCTCCCTGATCTTGCGCTCGAGCGTGCGCTCGCGGCCGACGTAGAGGTTGCGGACGAGCTGCATCGTGATCGTCGAGCCGCCCTCGACCGCCTTGCCCGCCTCGAGGTTCTTGAACGCGGCGCGCACGATGCCCTCGTAGTCGACGCCACCGTGCTCGTAGTAGCGCTCGTCCTCGATCGCGATGGTCGCCGCCTGCATGGACTCCGGGATGCGCTGGAGAGGGATCGGCGTCCTGATCTCGTCGGACTGGATGTAGCCCAGCCGCGAGCCGTCCGCGGCGAACACGACCGAGCTGGTGCCCTGGTCGATCGGCTTCAGCGTCTCGAGCGCCGGCGCCGACGCCGCCACCGAGAGCACGTAGCCGGCGCCGGAGAGCGCCGCGATCCCGCCGATCGCGAGCAACACGACCACGCCCAGCAGGAGCTTGCTGGGGCGGTGCCTGCGCCGGTGGCGCTGTCGCGCGCGATAGGTCAAGTGATCTAAGTGCGGCGCCCTTGGGTTCGGATCCAGCGCCTCGGTCCCTGCCAGGGAGTGAGAAAGCGAGTATAGACCTGCAAAATCGGCTCTCCGCCGGGTGTTAGACTCGGCCGCGTGGCGGTGGACGAGAGGGTCACCTTCTGTCGCATCTGCGAGCCGTTGTGCGGCATGGTCGCCACGGTCGAGAACGGCCGCCTGACCCAGCTCCGCCCCGACCGCGAGCATCCCCTGTCGCAGGGCTACGCCTGCCCGAAGGGCATCGCGATGGCCGACGTGCAGAACGACCCCGACCGCGTCGTCCATCCACTGAAGCGGACCGGCGGCCCGGGGGAGTTCGAGCCGGTCACGTGGGAGGAGGCGATGAGCGACATCGCCGCCCGCCTGCGGGCAATCATCGACCGCCACGGCAGCCAGTCGGTCGGCTGGTACATGGGCAACCCCGGCGCGTTCAGCTACAGCCACACGCTGTGGGCCAAGGGCTTCCTCGACGGGCTCGGCAGCCCGCACTACTACTCCGCCGGATCGCAGGACGTGAACAACCGGTTCGCGGCGTCGGCGCTGCTGTACGGCTCGCCGCTGCTCGTGCCGATTCCCGACCTCAACCGCACCGACTTCCTCTTCATGGTCGGGGCAAACCCGCTCGTCTCGCACGGCTCCGTGCTCTCCGCACCCCGCGTGCGCGAGGGGCTGAACGCGGTGGTGGACCGGGGCGGGCGCATCGTCGTGGTCGATCCCCGCCGCTCCGAGACCGCGCGCCAGTTCGAGCACGTGCCGATCCGCCCCGACACCGATGCCTGGCTGCTGCTCGGGATGCTGCACGTGATCTTCGCCGAGGGCCTTGCCGATCGCGCGGCGATCGCGCGCCAGGCGCGCGGCGTGGAGGCCCTGGAGGCGCACGCGGCGCGCTTCGACCCAGAGCGCACCGCAGCGGTCACCGGCGTGCCCGCCGCGACGGTGCGCGAGCTTGCACGCGCGTTTGCGGCCGCGCCGAGCGCGGCGGCGTACGGCCGCACCGGCTCGTGCCTCGGCCGCTTCGGCACGCTGGTCGCCTACCTGCTCGACGCGTTGAACGCCGTCACCGGGAATCTCGACAAGCCGGGTGGAGCGGTGTTCGGGCGCCCGCCGATCGCGCTCGACGAGATCGCCGAGAAGGCGGGTCTCGCCACGTACGGCCAGGAGCGGTCGCGCATCGGCGGCTTCCCCGACGTGATCGGCAATCTCCCCGCGACGCTGATCCCGGAGGAGATCACCACTCCCGGCGAGCGTCAGCTCCGTGCCTTCTTCGTCTCGGCCGGGAACCCCGTGCTGTCCGTTCCCAACGGGAAGGCGATCGCGGACGCCTTCGAGCAGCTGGACCTGCTGGTCTCGCTCGACTTCTATGTGAGCGACACGAGCCGGCACGCGGACTACGTGCTGCCCGCGACCACGTTCCTCGAGCGCGAGGACGTGCCGGTCGCGTTCCTCGGTTTCTTCAGCACGCCGTTCATGCAGGTCACGGAGGCCGTCGTGCCGCCGCGTGGCCAGGCGCGCCAGGAGTGGCGCATCATCGACGACCTCTCGCGCCGGATCGGCGTCGCGCCCTACTCCTTGAAGCCGCTGCGCACCCTCGCGCGGCTGGGCTACCGCATCTCGCCGCGCCGCCTGATCGACGCGGTCCTGCGCACCGGTCCGGCAGGCGACTGGTTCGGCCTCAAGCCCGCCGGCCTCTCGCTCAAGAAGGTCGCGCGCTCACCCCACGGCATCGTGCTGGGCGATCATCTCCAGACCGGCGTGCTGGGTGACCGCGTGCGCCACCCCGACCACCGCGTGCACGTCGGTGACCCCACGGTGCTGGCCGAGGTCGAGCGGCTCGAAGGCGCGAACGGCGCCGGGCCGCAGTTCCCGCTCAGCCTGATCGGGCTGCGCGAGCTGCGCTCCCACAACTCCTGGATGCACAACTCGCCGCTGCTCATGCGCGGCGGGCGCACGCACGCGTTGCGGATGCATCCCGACGACGCCGCGGCAGCGGACCTCGCCGACGGCGAGGCCGCCCGCATCACGTCCGCATCGGGGGCGATCGAGGTGCCCGTCACGATCACCGACGAGATGACGCCCGGTACCGTGGCCCTGCCGCACGGATGGGGTCACCGCGGGGGCGGCTGGAAGCTCGCCAACGAGGCAGGCGGGGCGAACGTGAACGAGCTTGCGCCGCACGGGGTGGAGAGCCTCGAACGGCTGGCAGGAATGGCCCACCTGAACGGCATCCCCGTGCGCGTGGAGGCGGTCGCCGCGGCCCCGCGGGAGCACGCCGCCGAACCGGCCTCCGCCGCCGTCTAGCTGACCACCGTGCCTTTGCCGGCCGGCTCAGGCGGTTACGACGCCGTGCTGTTCGATGCGCTCGGCACCCTCGTGGAGCTCGAGCCCCCGTGGCCGCTGCTGCAGGCCGCCCTGGCCGCGCGCGGGGTCCAGGTCGATCAGGAGCAGGCGAAGGAGGCGATGCTGGCCGAGATGAGGTACTACCGCGCGCACCACATGGACGGCCGGGACGAGCCCTCGCTCGGCGAGCTGCGCGGGCGCTGCGCGGCGGTGCTGCGGGAGCACCTGCCGTCCTCCGTCGCGGATCTCACGCCGGAAGACCTGGTCGACGTCCTGATGCTCGCGATCCGCTTCCAGCCCTACCCCGATGCGGCGCCGCTGCTCGGGCGGCTGCGGCACTTCGGCATCCGGACCGCGGTGGTGTCGAACTGGGACGTCTCCCTGCGCAGGATCCTGGGGGAGATCGGTCTCGGCGGCCTGGTCGACGAGATCGTGGTCTCCGCGGAGGCCGGCGTCCCGAAGCCTGCGCCGGAGATCTTCGAGATGGCGCTGCGAAAGCTACGATGCCCCGCGCGCGCGGCTCTGTTCGTCGGCGACTCACCCGAGACGGACATCGCGGGCGCGCAGCGCGCCGGACTGCGCGCCGTGCTGATCGATCGCACAGGCGCCGGGGGCAGTGGCGTCGAAGTGGAGTGCGTCAGCAGCCTCGAGAGCATTGCCGGGCTGCTCGCGCCACCGTCCCCTCTATCCGGCACATGACCAACGGACACGACCCGCAGGACTTCTCCGGCCTACCGAGCCCGCCGCCGGGCGAGCTCCCGCCCGAGCGCCGGCTGACCGCCTCCAAGGGGCTGATCGGGTTCCTCCTCGCGATCGTCGCGACGTTCTTCCTGGCCGGCATCGCGGGCGCCGGCATCGCCATCGCCGGGGGCGACCTCGACGGCCGCGGCTTCATCTTCGTGGGGACGCTGATCCAGGACGGGGCGTTGATCGCGGCCGCCTTCTTCATCACCGCCGACCTGGGGCGGACCACCGGGCGGACCTTCGGCCTGCGTCCCTTCCAGCGGTCCGCGTTCAAGTGGCTGGTGGCGGCGTTCTTCGCCTACTACGCGCTGGCGATCGTCTACGCGCTGATCTTCAGCCCGCCCGAGGAGGAGCTGCCGAAGGAGCTGGGCGCCGAGGACAGCGTCGGCCTCGCGATCGCAACCGGAGTCCTGCTGATCGCGATCGCGCCCATCGCGGAGGAGGTCTTCTTCCGCGGTTTCCTCTACCAGTCGTTTCGCAACAGCTTCGGCGTGTGGCCGGGGGCGATCCTGAGCGGGCTCGTCTTCGGCGTCATCCACCTCGAGTTCTTCAAGCTCGTGCAGCTCGCGATCCTGGGAGTGATCCTGGCGCTGCTGTTCGAGAAGACGCGCTCGCTGTGGCCGCCGATCATGCTGCACGCGATCAACAACACGCTGGCATTCATCTATCTGATGTCCGACTCCGGCTGACGCCCGGCCGGTGTTACGGCGCGGCGACGGCCTGCGGGCGGCTGCGCTTGCGCGTGTTGCTCGCGCGGCGGTAGCGGTCGAGCACGCGCGTGGCGTGCTCGTAGCCCTGGAGGATCAGGCGCGGCCACTTGCGGCGGTCGATGAAGAGGTCGTAGAAGCGCCAGCCGTGCACCTCGGTGAAGTCGACCGGGTCGATCAGGATCAGCTTGCGGCCCAGCCGGCGCGCGCTGCGGCGGGCCAGCTCCAGGTGACCGGCGTAGCTGATCTGCCGGCTCGCGGTCATGAAGCCCATCGTGCGCTCGGTCCAGCCCGAGATGTCCTCGCCCTCGAACCCGCGGGGCAGGATCGTGTTGACGCCGACGACGACGTCGAGGCGCTCGTGCTCGAGCAGCGGCTCCGCGGGAAAGACGTCCACGACACCCCCGTCCGCGTACAGATGCCCGTCGACGCGCACCGACTCGACCAGCAGCGGCAGCGCGATCGCGATCCGCACGAGCTCGGCGATGGTCAGGTTGGGAGTCAGCTTGGACCCGAAGGTCTCGAGCCGGTTGAGGTCGATGTTGTAGACCTCGGAGTAGATCGGGATGGGCGACTCGCCGAGCGTCATGTGCCACAGCTGGCGGTCGAACAGCTTCTCGATCGCCTCGCCCTTCGCCAGGCCCGTGAACCCGCGCATCGCGGCCATCGCGAACCTCGGCAGCCGCGTCCACTGGATGTCGAGGTAGTCCTCGGGCTGCCAGTTGAGCGACTGGTTCACCATCTCCTGCGCGGTCAGCCCCGACGCCATCATCGACCCCCACAGCGCGGAGCCCGAGCAGACCGAGATCGCCTGCGGCTCGATGCCGGCCTCCTCCAGGGCGCGAGCGACTCCGACGGCCGACACGCAGGCCCCGCTGCCTCCGGAGAGCAGCAGGCCGACTTTCTTGTTGCGCAGCGAAGGGATCGGGCGCGCCTTGAACGGCGGGAAGATCCTGGTCTGGGCCTTCTCGGGACGGTCGACGAACGGCAGCGGCAGGAGCGCGCGCCGCGCGGTGCGGGCGGCGTCGACGTTGGAGACGAATCGCGTCCCCAGCGCCCGCACGTCGTCGAGCCGGGAGACCTGCTGCTTGAGGTTGAACGGGTCCAGCGAGTCCAGCGGCGAGCGCATCGGGACCTTCCGGTGGGGGGCAGCGGCGGCACTAGGATAGCGGCGCCTTGAGCCCCCGCGAGCGCCTCCTCGACACGTTGCGGACCCATGCTCTCGTCATCGGCGAGGTGACCCTCGCCAGCGGGCGCACCGCCCAGTACTACGTGGACGCGCGCCGCGCGCTCCTGACCCGGGCCGGGTTCACGGCGGCGGGCGAGCTGGTCGCGGCTGAAGCCGAGCGGCTCGGGGCCGCGGCGGTGGGCGGGCCGACGCTGGGAGCCGACCCGATCGCGTGCTCGGTGCTGTGCGCGTCCGACCGCCTGAAGGCCTTCTTCGTCCGCAAGGAGCGCAAGGAGCACGGGCTGCAGCGCTGGATCGAGGGACCGCCGATCGAGGCAGGGGAGCGCGCCCTGGTCGTGGAGGACGTCGTCACGTCAGGCGGGTCGCTGGTCGACGCCATCGAGCGGCTGCGGGAGGAGGGGGTGGCGCTGGCCGGCGCGCTGACAGTGGTGGACCGGCTGGCGGGAGGCGCGGCCGCGATCGAAGCGGCCCTGGGACCGGACGCCCCGTACATCTCCCTGTTCACGATCGACGACGTGTATCCGGACCGGCCCGACCGCTAGCGCCAGGCCTGTTGCAACGCTGACACCTTCGCCGCACGCACTCCAGGAAGGCCGGATATGCTCGCGCCGGGAGGTGGAGCTTGGATGCTTGCCGGTGTCCTGATACTCGTAGGTAGCGCTCAAATACTCGCCTTGTTGTTCGCGCTCGCGCTTTGCCGCGCCGGCGACGACTGCTGAGCGGCGGTCGCTGCAGAGCGGGAACGCTGCCGCTCGCGGGGTAGCCTGGTTCATGGCCGTCTACTCCTGCGTTCCGTTCTTCAACGAGTTCCACCTGCTCGATCTCAAGATCGCCGAGGAGCTCGACGTCGTCGACCGGCTCGTGATCGCCGAGTCCGACATGACCTTCCAGGGCGCGCGCAAGCCGCTGCACCTGAAAGGCAACCCGAAGTACCGTCATCCAAAGATCGACCTGGTGCTGCTCGAGGGCCGGTTCGATCCGGGGCCGTGGACCGAGGACGTTGCGACACTGCGGCGCACGACGTCGGGGCCTTGGGGCAACGAGGCGTTGCAGCGGAACGCACTGCTGCGAGAGTGCGAGGACGACGATGTCTTCATCGTGGCCGACGTCGACGAGATCAACACGCGCGAGGACATCCCGCTGATCGTCGAGCAGGCGCGCGCGCACGGTCACGTCAAGCTCAGGCAGGCGCTCTACTACTACAAGCTGAACCTCCGCGTGCAGGCGGCCGGGGACGCGGTGTACTGGAACCGCGCGCTCGCCGTTACCGGCCGGTATCTGCGCGAGACCGGGCTTTCGCTCCACGACGTGCGCAGGACGCAGGGCAACTCCTTGATGCCTACGCGGGGAAAGCACTTCAGCTACCTGGCCGACGCACGCGGCATCTCGGAGAAGATCCGCAGCTTCGCCCACGCGGAGCTGAACCTGTCGCGGTTCACCGACCCGGCCGAGATCGAGGCCCGCATGCGGGATCACATCGATCCGTTCGAGCGCGAGTTCGAGCTCGAGCGCGTCGAGATCGACGACTCCTATCCCACGGCGCTCCTCGACGACCTCGAGGCATGGCACGACTACATCGCCTGAGCAGCCGCGCAACCCTTCACCCGCGCCCGCGGCGCGGTACCTTCCCTCCGTCAACCCTGAAGGGAGAACGCCGTGTCATCCACCGCCCCTGACGCCGAGCTCAAGGCACGCCACCGTGCGATGTGGGCCTCCGGCGACTACCCGTCCATGGTCGAGACGTTCCTGCTGCCGCTGGGACCGCGCCTCGTCGAAGCCGCCGGCATCGGCCCCGGGATGCGCGTGCTCGACGTCGCCGCCGGCACGGGCAACGCGTCGATACCCGCGGCCAAGACCGGCGCGGAGGTCACCGCCAGCGATCTGACGCCCGAGCTGCTCGAGGCCGGCCGCGGCCGCGCCGCGGCGGAGGGGGTGACCCTCGAATGGGCCGAGGCCGACGCGGAGCACCTTCCGTTCGAGGACGAGTCGTTCGACGTCGTGATGTCGTCGATCGGCGCCATGTTCGCGCCCCGCCACCAGGACGTCGCCGACGAGCTGGTGCGGGTGTGCCGCCCGGGCGGCACGATCGGCCTGCTCAGCTGGACTCCCGAGGGCATGATCGGTGCGCTCTTCCGGACGATGGGACCGTTCGCCCCGCCGCCTCCGCCGGGCGCCAGCCCCCCGCCGCTGTGGGGCAGCGAGGATCACGTGCGCGAGCTGTTCGGCGACCGCGTCGACTTCCGCACGATGGAGCGCGAGATGCTGGAGATCACCGCCTTCGAGAAGCCGCGCGACTACGGCGAGCACTTCAAGGAGAAATACGGCCCCACGATCGCCGCTCAGGCCAACGCGCGCAAGAACGGTCAGGAGGCGGAGTTCAACGAGGCGGTCGACCGGTTCTGCGACGAGTGGAACCTGGGCTCAGCCGACAAGGCGCGCTTCGAGCAGGAATACCTGGTCACCGTCGGCACACGGGCTTAGAAACGCCGGATTTCGCCTAGCCGCGAAATCCGGGAGCTCCGTGCTGCGACGCCCCGAGCAGGATTCGAACCTGCGGCCTACTCCTTAGGAGGGAGTCGCTCTGTCCTGCTGAGCTATCGGGGCAGGGCGCGGGTTGAACGCGCGCAATAGATTCTAGGCGTGGCCGGGGCACCCCCCAAGACGGTCGACGGGATCGCCTACCGCGAGGAGCTGCCGGCCGCCGCCGAAAGCTCCGCGCCGGCCGCCCTGTTCCTGCACGGGTACCCGACGTCCTCCTACCTGTGGCGCAACGTCCTGCCCGCGGCCGCGGCGGCCGGGTACCGGGCGATCGCGCCCGACCTGCCGGGGTTCGGCGACTCGCCGGCCGACCTGCCCGGCACGTGGGAGCGCCAGGTCGAGCACGTGGAGCGCTTCCGCCGTGGGCTCGGCCTCGAGCAGCTCGTGCTCGGCGTCCACGACTGGGGCGGGCTGATCGGGCTGCGGTGGGCGTGCGACCACCCGGATGCCGTGCGCGCGCTCGTGATCACGGACACCGGCTTCTTCCCCGACGGGCGCTGGCACGGCATGGCCAAGACGCTGCGCACGGAGGGAGAGGGCGAGCAGGTGCTCGCCAACATCAACCGCGACCTGTTCGGGATGGCGCTGCGCCAGATCAGCTCCGCCGTGCCCGACGACGCGATCGACGAGTTCTGGAAGGCCTACGGCGACGAGCAGCGGCGGCGTGCACAGCTCGACCTCTACCGCTCGGGCGACTTCTCGAAGCTCGAGGCCTACGACGGCAGGCTGGCGGCGCTCGGCGTCCCGGCGGTGATCGTCTGGGGGGCGAAGGACGAGTTCGCGCCCGTGGGGGGCGCCCACCGCTTCCACAAGCAGCTGCCGGAGGCGGCGCTGGTGGTGCTGGAGGACGCGGGGCACTTCGTGATGGAGGACGATCCGAGCCGGGTCGCCGCCGAGGTCCGCTCCTTCCTCGGATCTCTCTGAGCCACCGGCAGGTCTACCCCGCGCGATTCCGGGGCATAGGTGTAACGTGCATAACCGTGGGACGCCCCCCGCAGCCCGGAAGGGAATGGGCGGGGCGCGCCCGAATAGAGGAGAGGTGAAGTTCCTGCACGTTCGCATCCATGTCCTAAAGGGGGCAACTTGATCGCGCGCTCGCTAAAAGCCGGCCTGGTAACGCTGGTTCTCGTACTTTCGGCCTTCTTCATCGCCGCCTGCGGCGACGACGACAGTGGTGGAGGCGGTGAAGGCAAGACGGGAGGCACGATCAAGATCGGCCATACGTCGATGCCCGACTACCTCGACCCGGCGCTGTCGTTCACCGTGGACGGCTGGCAGGCGCTGCTGCAGGCCTATCCGGGCCTGCTGACGTTCCCCCACGAGAGCGGGCCCGCCGGCGCGGAGCCGGTCCCGGGCCTCGCCGAGGACATGCCCGAGATCTCGGCGGACGGCCGCACCTACCGGCTGCGGCTGCGTGAGAACCTGAGGTTCTCGGACGGCTCGCCCGTCCAGGCGTCGGACTTCAAGGGCTCGATCGAGCGGATGCTCGCGCAGGACTCCCAGGGAGCCTCCTTCTACACCAGCATCGAAGGTGCCGAGGACTACCTGAAGACGAAGCGTGGCGGCATCGACGGGATCGAGGCCAACGACCAGAGCCGTGAGATCACCATCCGGCTGACGGAGCCGCGCGGCTCGTTCACCTACGAGCTCGCGATCCCGTTCTCGGCCGTGGTCCCCGGCGACACGCCGAAGTCGAACCAGACCAGGAACCCCCCGCCCGGCGCGGGCCGCTACGTGATCCGCAACGTGCGAATCAACCGCGGCTACGAGATGGTCAAGAACCCGAACTTCTCGACCAGCCTCGAGGGCACCGCGGTGGACGCCGGCAAGGCCGACCAGTTCGACGTCGGTATCTACGGCTCCGAGGCGAACCAGGTCACGCGCATCACGCGTAACGAGCTCGACTTCATGGTCGACAACCCGCCGGCCGACCGGGTGGCGGAGCTGAAGAGCAGGTTCGAGGGCACACGGTTCCGTCAGTTCGTGACCCCCTCGACGTTCTACTTCTTCCTGAACACCGAGACGCCGCCCTTCGACGACCTGAAGGTGCGCCAGGCGGTGAACCACGCGATCGACCCGGACGCGATCAACCGCGTCCAGGGTGGCGTGATCGCGCCGCAGAACACGTTCCTGCCGCCGCCGGTCCCGGGCTACCAGGACTGGCCGGACCTGTACCCGCACGACCTGAACAAGGCCAAGGCGCTGATCCGGGAAGCGGGCGCCGACGGCGAGAGCGTGACCGTCTGGGGTAACCCGGAGAGCCCGACCAAGGAGACGGTCGAGTACTACGCCGACGTGCTGAACGAGATCGGCCTCGACGCCGAGGTGAGGATCATCGCGGCCTCGACGTACTTCACGACGGTCGGTGACCGCTCCACCAAGGCGCAGACCGGTTGGTACAACTGGTTCCAGGACTACCCGCACCCGGCGGACTTCATCGACATCCTCCAGAACCCGGACAACGTGAAGGCCACGGGTAACAACAACGTCCAGTACAACGTGGACGACAAGGAGCTGGCGCGCAAGATCAACGCGGCCGCGGCCGAGCCCGAGCTGACCGACGAGGTCAAGAAGCAGTGGGCCGACATCGACCGCGAGATCCAGGAGAAGGCGTACGGCGCCATCTACGGGACGCGCAAGCAGTCGACCTTCTTCTCGGACCGGATGGACTTCGAGAACTGCAAGGGCGACAACTTCGCGGTCGGGACACACGACTGGGCGCAGTTCTGCCTGAAGTAATCAGCTGACCCGGAGAGGGCGCCATCGGCGCCCTCTCCGATGTTTCCCGTGCCTGACGCCGCCAGCGAATACAGCTTCGACCCGACCGCAGAGGTTGCGGAGGAGCTGCAGGAAGAGGGAACGAGCACGGCGGGGCTGGGCCCGTGGCAGCTGGCGCTGCGCAGGCTCCGGCGCAATCGCGTCGCGCTTGCCTTCCTCGGGCTCTTCTTCGTGATCGTGGCCCTGTGCCTGGCGGCGCCGCTGTACTCGAAGTACGTCGCGGAGATCGGCCCGAACAAGAACAACCTCACCGGCAAGATCGAGCGCGACGGGGAGCAGGTGGACATCGTCACGCCGGACGGCACCCCGGTCGGGCCCGCGTTCAGCACGGAGTACCTGCTGGGCGCCGACGCGAACGGGCGCGACGTCGCGGTGCGCCTTCTCTATGGCGGGAGGAACTCGCTGTTCGTCGGCTTCACCGCGGCGCTGATCACGACGCTGGTCGCCGTCGCCCTGGGACTGATCGCCGGCTACTTCCGCGGGCCGTCGGACACGGTGATCCGCAGCGTGTTCGACATCCTGTGGTCGTTCCCGGTGCTCCTGTTCGCGATCGCCTTGGGCACCGCGCTGGCGATCGGCGGCCTCAACCTGGGCCCGATACACATCGAGGGCGGCTCCCTGTGGATACCGACGCTCGTGATCGGGTTCGTCTACATCCCGTACCTCGGGCGCCCGATCCGCGGTCAGGTGCTGTCGCTGCGGGAGAAGGAGTTCATCCAGTCCGCGGAGGCCCAGGGGATGGGGTCGCTGCGGATCATGTTCGGCGAGATCCTGCCCAACCTCGCCTCCACGGTGCTGGTGTTCGGCACGCTGATCGTCGCGAACAACATCATCTTGGAGGCGGCGTTGTCCTTCCTGGGGGCGGGCATCCAGCCTCCGAACCCGTCCTGGGGCAACCTGATCGCGCAGGGTGTCGACCGCCTCGTGACGGCGCCGCACCTCGCGATCGTGCCGGGCGTCGCGATCACGCTGACAGTGCTGTCGCTGAACGTGTTCGGTGACGGTCTGCGGGATGCGCTCGACCCACGGGCCAAGCTGAGGTTGCGGTAATGGCGCGGTTCGCGGTCAGACGCCTGGCAAACATGGTGTTCGTGCTGCTCGCGATCTCGATCATCACGTTCTTCATCTTCTACAAGATCCCCGGCGGCGATCCGGTGCTGCGGATCTCGGGGCGGACGGCGGAGCCGGCCGTGCGCGAGCAGGTACGTGAGGACTTCGGGTTCAACGACCCGATCCACGTGCAGTACCTGCGCATGATGGAAAAGACAGCCGACGGCAGCCTCGAGTCCTACTCGAACCGGGTGAACGTGCGGGAGGAGCTGATCCGGGGGATCCCCGCGACGGCGTCGCTCGTGATCGGCGGCGCGATCATCTGGCTCTTCTTCGGAATCCTGTTCGGAGTCCTGAGCGCGGTCTATGCCGGGCGGATGCCGGACAGGGTGATCACGATCCTGGGGCTGATCGGCATCTCGCTACCGGTGTTCTGGGTAGGTGCGCTGCTGCTCTACTACCTGACGTACAAGGTTTCGCTGTTCCCTGCCGGCGGCTACGTGCCGCTCTCCGAGGATCCCGCGAGCTGGTTCAGCCACATGATCCTGCCGTGGTTCTGCATCTCGCTCGTGTTCATCGGGTTCTACAGCCGGCTGCTGCGCTCGAACATGCTCGACGTGATGAACGAGGACTACGTGCGCACGGCGCGCGCGAAGGGCCTGTCCGAGCGCCGCGTCCTCGTCGGCCACGTGCTGCGGAACGCGCTGGTCCCGATCGTGACGCTGTTCGGGCTCGACTTCGGTGCGGCGATCGGCGGCGGCGCGATCCTCACCGAAACCGTGTTCGGGCTGCAGGGCATCGGCCAGTACGTGGCCGAGTCGATCGGGCAGCTCGACCTGCCGCCCATCCTCGGCACCACGCTGTACACCGCGTTCTTCATCGTGCTGCTGTCGGCGATCGTCGACATCGCGTACGCAAAGCTCGATCCGAGAGTGAGGCTCAACTAGTGGCTGCCCCTCTGCTGGCCGTCGACGACCTCCACGTCTCGTTCGCGACCGAGGAAGGCACCGTGAAGGCGGTGGACGGTGTCTCCTTCGACCTCAATGCGGGCGAGATCCTCGCCATCGTCGGTGAGTCGGGCTCCGGGAAGAGCGTCACGGCGCTCACCGTGATGGGCCTGTCGCGCGGGCCCAACGCGCGCATCGAGGGGTCAGTGCGGCTGGGTGGCACGGAGCTCGTGACCCTCGACGAGGAGGACCTGCGGTCGGTCCGGGGCGAGCGCATCGCGATGGTCTTCCAGGACCCGATGACCGCGCTGAACCCGGTCTACAAGGTCGGTGACCAGATCGTCGAGCAGATCCTCGCGCACGAGGACGTGTCGAAGCGGGAGGCGCGCGACCGCGCCGTCGAGTCGCTGCGCTCGGTCGGAATCCCGAACCCGGAGCGCCGTTTCGATCACTATCCACACGAGTTCTCCGGCGGCATGCGCCAGCGCGCGATCGTCGCGCTCGCCCTGTCGCTGGGTCCCGACATCCTGATCGCGGACGAGCCCACGACGGCGCTCGACGTGACGATCCAGGCGCAGATACTCGCCTTGCTCACGAAGCTCAACGCTGAACGCGACCTGGCGGTGATCCTGATCACGCACGACCTCGGGGTGGTGGCGGAGGTCTCCGACCGGGCACTCGTCATGTACGCGGGCCGGGTCGTGGAGGAGGGCACGCTCGACGACATCTTCTACGACCCCCAGCACCCCTACACCTGGGGTCTCCTCGGATCGCTCACGCGGCTGGACCAGCCGCGCCCGGCGCGGCTGCCTTCCATACCGGGCGCTCCCCCGTCGCTGATCTCCCCGCCGCAGGGTTGCCACTTCCGCCCCCGCTGCCCGCACGAGTTCGAGCAGTGCCGGAAGGTGCCTCCGCTCGACTCGAAGCTGGCGCAGGACCAGGAGCACAGGGACCGCTGCTGGCTGGACCCGGAGGCGAAGCGCTCGAAGCGCGTCGTCGGCGATCGCATCGGCCTCGTGGCGGGTGCCTGATGACCGTCACGCCGGTGCAGGAGCCGATGGTCGAAGTGCGGCACCTCGTGAAGTACTTCCCGATCAAGGCGGGCATCATGTTCGACCGCACGGTGGACAACGTGCACGCGGTGGACGACGTGACGTTCGCCGTTCCAAAGGGGGAGACGCTCGGGCTGGTGGGAGAGTCGGGCTGCGGCAAGTCGACCCTGTGTCGCACGCTGCTGCGCCTCGAGGACCCGAATTCGGGCGAAATCCTGTTCGAGGGCCGTGACATCAGCGGGCTGAACCGGCGGGAGCTGCGGCCGCTCCGCAGCCAGATGCAGATGATCTTCCAGGACCCTTACGCCTCGCTCAACCCGCGCAAGCGGGTGGTGCAGATCATCGGCGACCCGATGCGCCTGCACGGGATCGAGTCGGGCGCCGCGCTGCGCCGAACGGTGCAGAGCCTGCTCGAGCGGGTGGGCCTCTCGCCGGAGCACTACAACCGGTACCCGCACGAGTTCTCCGGCGGGCAGCGGCAGCGGATCGGGATCGCCCGCGCGCTGGGCCTCCAGCCCCGCCTGATCGTCGCCGACGAGCCCGTCTCCGCGCTCGACGTCTCGATCCAGGCGCAGATCATCAACCTGCTGAAGGATCTGCAGGCGGACATGGACCTCACCTACGTGTTCGTCGCCCACGACCTCGGCGTCGTGCGGCACGTCTCGGACCGGATCGCGGTGATGTACCTGGGGAAGGTCGTCGAGGTCTCGCCGGCAGAGGACCTCTACACGCAGCCGCGCCATCCTTACACGGTCGCGCTGCTGTCGGCGATCCCGTTGCCCGACCCGAAGG
>Ga0209382_10005226_pt1 | contig 16958 bp, 13 predicted proteins | sample SoiMetdeltSBSDD5_FD_187599 | JGI IMG/M metagenome (GOLD analysis project Ga0209382, IMG submission 187599) | Bulk soil microbial communities from a Populus tree surrounding site in Tennessee, USA - Soil MetaG P. deltoides SBSDD5 (SPAdes) (version 2) | ecosystem: Environmental > Terrestrial >...
GGAGGTCGCCGGCTTGAACAGGGCGGGATGGGTGAAGTCCACCGGGGCCATGTCGTCCCGCGCCACCACCACGCGCATGCCCCTCCGGCTCATCTCGAACAGGCGCCCGGCGAAGTCGTAGGGCAGGCGGATGCAGCCGTGCGAGGCCGGGTGGCCCGGCAGCGCGCCCGCGTGCAGCGCGATCCCCGACCAGGTGATCCGGTGCATGAAGGGCATCGGCGCATTCTCGTAGATGTTGGAGTAGTGGTGCTTCTTCCTCTCGATGACGCTGTAGAGGCCGGCTGGCGTCTCGTAGCCGGCCCGGCCGGTGGAGACCTGCGTCTCCAGCATCCTGCCGCGGGCGTCGTAGACGGTCATTTTCTGGCGGCTGAGCGAGACCACCACCATCACGGGCACGCCCGCGGTGAAGGCCGGCCCGCGGGCCGTCGCCGGGCGGATCGGCCCCGCCGCCGTGAGCGCGAGCGCCAATGCCAATGCAGGGACGCCAAGATGCAGTCGCTTCAAACGGTTAAGCATACGTCAATGGTCCGAGGCTGCCAGACAGTGAACCCACTCGATTCGTATCATCGAACGATTTGGCCACGGAAGGCGTCGTGACATCGATCCAGTCTGAAAGCTCTTGCACAGATGCTGGCGGGTGACACCTCCGCGCCTACCGGGCTCGTGGCCCGCCAGCCCTCAGCCCGCGGCCCGCCTTGCCAAGATGCGTGCGGCCTGGGACATTAAGGGGTTGTCATTTGACTTGAGACCACGGACGGCCAAAAAGAGCGGTACATCCATGCCCACAGCGCAACGCCCGCTTTCGCGACCGATCCGGCTTCGGCCCTGGACAGGCGTAGCCCCGGCCTCGCGCTCAGGAGTTGCTGCCCCATGTGGACCCCAGGCAAGCGCCTCTCCCTCGTTGCTTTCGCCCTCATGCTGATCGTGCAAGCCGTTCCGGCCGCGCACGCTGCGGCCGCCAAGAACGTGCGCGCGTTCAAGCTTGCCAACGGCTTGACCGTCGTCGTCGTCCCCGACAACCGGGCCCCGGTCGTCACCCACATGGTCTACATCCGTGCCGGCGCGGCCGACGAGCCGCCGGGCGTGTCGGGCATCGCGCACTTCCTCGAGCACCTGATGTTCAAGTCCACCGAGAAGCTCGCCAACGGCGAGTTCTCGGCCACCGTCTCGCGGCTCGGCGGCCAGCAGAATGCCTTCACCAGCTCCGACTACACGGCCTACTTCCAGCGCGTCTCCAAGGCCCACCTCAAGACCATGATGGAGATGGAGGCGGACCGCATGATGAACCTGCGGCTCGACCCGAAGGAGGTGGATACCGAGCGCCAGGTCATCATCGAGGAGCGCCGCGTCCGCACCGAGAACGTGCCGTCGAGCATCCTGGCCGAGCAGATGTCGGCCACGCTCTACCAGAACCATCCCTACCGCATCCCCATCATCGGCTGGATGCACGAGATGGCCAAGCTCTCGCGCGAGGATGCGTTCGCCTTCTACAGGCGCTTCTACGCGCCCAACAATGCCATCCTGGTGGTAACGGGCGACGTGCAACACGACGAGGTGAAGGCCCTGGCGGAGGCCACCTACGGCAAGCTGCCGGCGAACCCGGCGGTAGCGCAGCGCGTCCGCCCGCAGGAGCCCGAGCAGCGTGCCCCGCGCCGGGTCGAGCTCAAGGATCCCCGCGCCGGCAACGCCTCCGTGCGGCGCTACTACCTGGCCCCGGCCATGACCACGGCCCCGCCGGGCGAGGCAGAGGCGCTCTATCTCCTCATGAAGATTGCGGGCGGCGGCGGCACCAGCCGGCTCTACCAGTCGCTCGTGGCGCAGGAGAAGGTCGCCTCCAGCGCCGGCGGCTGGTACTCCGGCATGAGCCTCGACAGCGGCTCCATCGGCCTCTACGCGGTGGCCGCCGAGGGCGTGCCGCTCGACAAGGTCGAGCAGTCCATGGACCGGGTGGTATCGGAGCTGCGCGAGAAAGGCGCCACCCAGGCCGAGCTCGACCGCGCCAAGAAGCAGTTCCTCGCCGAGTTCGTGTACGAGCTGGACAGCCAGGAATCGCTGGCCCGCCGCTACGGCTCAGGGCTGGCGCTCGGCCTGACGGTGGAGCAGATCGACCGCTGGCCCGAGACCATCGCCAAGGTCACCCTCGCGGACCTGAAACAGGTCGCCAACAAGTACATCGACATTCGCCGCTCCGTCACGGGGACGCTGGTGCCGGTCAACTCGGAGCCCGAGACCGTCGCCACACCCGCATCGGTCCCCGCCGCTCCCTCCGCGCCGGCCACTGCCGGCGCCCCGGGCAGGGAGACGCGATGATGACAACGATGACGACGATGCCCTTCCCGACAGAGGGGTCTGACCCCTCGAGGCGCACCCGCTCCTGGCTCGCGGTGGTGCTCTCGACGGTCATGCTGGCGGCGATGTCGCTGTTCTCCAACGAGGCGCTTGCCATGAAGGTGCAGGAGGTCAAGAGCCCGGGCGGCATCAGCGCCTGGCTGGTGGAATCCAACACGGTTCCGCTGATCGCCATGCGCTTCGGCTTCGACCGCGGCGGCAGCACGCAGGACCCTGAGGGCAAGGAGGGAGTCGCCAACTTCCTTGCCAGCATGCTCGATGAGGGCGCGGGCGACCTTCTCGCAAAGGCGTTCCAAGAGCGCATGGAGGAGCTCGCCATGCGCATGAGCTTCGACGACGGGCGCGACGCCTTCTACGGCAGCTTCGAGACGCTCACCGAGAACCGCGACGAGGCGGCCAAACTGCTGGCGCTCGCCGTCAACAAGCCGCGCTTCGACACCGAGGCGGTCGAGCGCATGCGCAAGCAGCACCTGGCGGGACTCGCCTACGCCGCGCGCGATCCCCAGCGTGTCGCCTCCGAGCAGTGGATGGCGACCGTCTTCAATGGGCATCCCTACGGCCGGCCGGCCAACGGCACCGCGAAGAGCGTGGCCGAGATCGGCAGCACCGACCTGGCGGCCTTCCACAAGCGCGTCTTTGCCAAGGACAACCTGCGCGTGGTCGTGGTGGGCGACATCGACGCCGCCAAGCTCGGCAAGCTGCTCGACGACGTGTTCGGCGCGCTGCCGGCAAAGTCCACGCTGTCGGCGGTTGCCAACACCGAGGTCAAGGCTGCCGATAAGCTCAAGGTCATCGACATGAATGTGCCGCAGTCGGTGGCGCGCTTCGGCCTTCCGGCCATGGGGCGAAGCGACAAGGACTTCATGCCGGCGTTCGTGCTCAACACCATCCTCGGCGGCAGCGCCTTCACCTCGCGGCTGTACCAGGAGGTGCGCGAGAAGCGCGGGCTCGCGTACGGCATCGACACCTCGATCGTGCCCATGCGCCACGCCTCCATGTTCTTCGGCGGGGTCGCCACCAAGAACGAGGAGGTGGGCCAGTCGCTCGACGTGATCCGCGGCGAGATCAAGCGCCTCACCGCCGACGGCCCCACCGAGAAGGAGATGGCCGACATCAAGGCCTATCTCACGGGCTCGTTCGCGCTCAGGTTCGACACCAGCGCCAACATCGCCAACCAGCTGCTGTGGATGATGATGGAGGGCCTGGGCTACGGCTACATGGAGACCCGCAACACCCAGATCGAGGCCGTCACCATCGAGGACGTGCGCCGCGTGGCCAAGCGTCTGTTCGACGGCAAGGATCTGCTGGTCACCGTCGTGGGCCGTCCGAAGGGGCTCGGCCAGGGCGGGTAGGGCGTAGGTCGTGCGTTGAAGAGGAGAGGTGCATCGGACTCTGCCCGATGCACCCTAGAAGGCCGCTGCTCTCGCTACTTGCGGGCGTCGACGCACTTGCCGCCCTTCCAGTACATGTAGGTGCCGCACTGACCGGGGCCCTTTTTGCCCTTGCTAGGCAGGAAGCCCCTGGCGGCTGTTTTCTTCTTGGGCGCGGCGGCAGCCCGGCGCGGCGGCGCTTTGGTCGCCTTCGGCGGAGGAGAGGACATCGTCGGTCCGCCCATGGTTCCGCCCATCTGGGCCTGCGCCGATGGGCCGACGCTCGCGACGACGAGAGTGGTGGCGGTCGCCGCCGCCAACAAGATGCTTAAGCGCATGGTCTTAGCTCCTAGGACAGGCGAGTTGATGGGCTTCCCCGGGGGCTCCTGCCCACGCTGCGTAACGCCGAAGTGCAAGCTTTGATCCCGCGGCAACGTCAGATAGCGGCCCCTTTCAGCAGGAAATGCCTAACGCCCGCGCCGAGTTAAGGTCGGCGGCAGCGCGCAACAGCGGAGCCTGAGAGCACTTCGGATCCCGCCCGGAGTGACGCGGCGGCGCGGATGACAGGCGGCCAAAATCGCGCTACGGCTCGCCACATGGTAAACGATCCGAAATTGATTGACGGCAGCCGCGCCGGACGTGCCCTTTACAGACAGTCCATCGCCGGTTGCCTCGATGGCGCCATCGGGCGCCACGGTCTCTCGGAGACAGAGCTGGCCCGCTGGCTCGACCGGCTGTCGCCGGCCGTTGCGCGCCTGAAGGATGACTACCGCAGCCGGCGCTTGCCGCACCTCACCATCCCGGAGGAGACGGCCGACATCGCAGAGGCCGAGGCGGCCTATGCCAGGCTCTCCGAGGGCGCACGCGCTGTCATCTTCTTCGGCACCGGCGGGTCGAGTCTCGGCGGGCAGACGCTGGCCCAGCTCGGCGGCTGGCATATTCCGGGCACGGCCGACGAGGCCCAGAAGCGGCGCCCCCGCACGCGCTTCTACGATAACCTCGACGGCCACACGCTGGCCTCGGCGCTGCACTCCTTCGACGACCTGGGCGGGGTGCGCTTCATCGTCATCTCCAAGTCGGGCGGCACGCCCGAGACGCTGGTGCAGGCCCTCGCCGCCCTGGCGGCCGCGAAGGAGGCGGGGCTCGAAGAGCGCATCCCGGAGATGTTCCTGGGCATCACCGAGGCCAAGGCGGAGGGCAAGGCCAGGCGCAACGGCCTGCGCACGCTGTTCGAGCAGCACGGCATCCCCTGTCTCGACCATCATCCGGGCATCGGCGGGCGCTTCTCGGTGCTGACCAACGTGGGCCTGCTCGCTGCCATCGCACGTGGGCTCGATGCGCACGCCGTGCGTGCCGGGGCCAAGGCGGTGGTGGACGCCCTGATGGCCGCCGGCGGCCCGCAGGGCTTCGCGCCGGCCGAGGGCGCGGCCGTGGCCGTGGCGCTGGCGCGCGAGAAGGGCATCCGCGCGCAGGTGATGATACCCTACAGCGACCGCCTCGGTCGCTTCGCCGCCTGGTTCGCCCAGCTGTGGGCGGAGAGCCTCGGCAAGGGCGGCCAGGGCACCGCGCCCATCGCCTGTCTCGGCCCGGTGGACCAGCACAGCCAGCTGCAGCTCTTCATGGACGGGCCACGCGAGCACCTGATCAGTGTGGTGCGCGCCCCCAGCGCCGGCACCGGCCCGCGCATCGATGCCGACCTCGCCAACGCCGCCGGGCTCGAGTATCTCGCCGGCCGCACCGCCGGCGACCTGGTGGCGGCGCAGGCCGAGGCGCTGCCCGAGGCGCTGGTCCGCGCCGGCCGCCCGGTGCGCACCTTCGACCTCGCCCGACTTGACGAGGCGAGCCTTGGCGCCCTCATGATGCACATGATGGTGGAGACGATTCTCGCCGCGGACCTCATGGGGGTGGACCCGTTCGATCAGCCGGCGGTGGAATTGGCGAAGGTCATCACGCGCGAGCGGGTTGCGGCGCTAAATTCGTGAAGTCGTGAAGTCGTGAATTCGGGGCTATCTTCGGAGGGCCGCTTCATGGTCGATCGCGCCACCATAAGGTCTTACAAGGACCTGGATGTTTGGCAGGTGGCCATGGACCTCGCCACGGCCTGTTACAGGGTAACAGCAGTATTCCCGCGTGATGAAATCTACGGAATGACGGCGCAGGTCCGCCGCGCATCGGTATCGATAGCCGCCAACATTGCGGAAGGCTACGGGCGCGAAACGAGCGCCTCATTCGTACAGTTTCTCAGAATCGCCCAGGGGTCCCTGAAGGAGCTGGAGACACATCTGATGTTGGTGGAGCGCATTCAACTGTTGAACACTGAGGAGCTTGCGCCGCTGTTGAACCAATGTGAGAGGACCAGCAAGATGCTCCGGAACCTGATCAGATCGCTCAACGACCCGAGCCGGAGCACCGCAAAGGAATCGTGAGCTCAGTCGCCGACTTCACGGTTTCACGACTTCACGACTTCACGACTTCAGACCATGCCCATCCGCCAGCTCAGACCCGAGACCATCAACCGCATCGCTGCCGGCGAGGTGATCGAGCGGCCTGCGAGCGTGGTCAAGGAGCTCGTTGAGAACGCGCTCGACGCCGGGGCCACCGACATCGAGGTCGTGACCGCGGCGGGCGGTATCTCCCTCATCCGCGTCACCGACAACGGCGCCGGGATGGGCACCGCGGATCTGACTCTGGCCGTGGAACGGCACGCCACCTCCAAGCTCGCCGACGACGACCTCTTCAACATCGCCACGCTGGGCTTCCGCGGCGAGGCGCTGCCCTCCATCGGCGCCATCGCGCATCTCGCCATCGCCTCGCGCCCCCGCGCGGCTGCCTCGGCGCACGAGATCGTGGTCGATCGGGGCGCCAAGCAGGCGGTGCGCCCGGCGGCCCTCAATGGCGGCACCCGCGTGGAGGTGCGCGAGCTGTTCTCGGCCACGCCGGCGCGGCTCAAGTTCCTGAAGTCGGAGCGCGCGGAGAACATGGCCATCTCCGAGACGCTGAAGCGCCTCGCCATGGCCAACCCGACAGTGGCTTTCACCCTCACTACAGGCGAGCGCGCCGGGCTCAAGCTGCCGGCCCAGCCGCTGGGGCCGGAGGGGCACTTGGCCCGCTTGGGGCGCATCATGGGCCGCGAGTTCCTGGAGGACGCGCTCCCCATCGACATCGAGCGCGAGGGCGTGCGCGTGACGGGCTTCGCCGGCCTCCCCACGCTGCACCGGCCCGACCCCGGCCAGCAGTACCTGTTCGTCAACGGCCGCCCCGTGAAGGACCGGTTGCTGGTCGGCGCCGTGCGCGCCGCCTACGGTGACCTGGTGCCGAAGCTGCGGCATCCTCTGCTCGCCCTGTTCGTGGTGCTGCCCCCGCGCGAGGTGGACGTGAACGTGCACCCCACCAAGGCCGAGGTGCGCTTCCGCGATCCGGGCCGCGTGCGCAGCCTGGTGGCCGGCGCGCTCAGGGCGGCGCTGGATGCGGCGGGGCATCGGGCAACGGTGGCGGGAGGGCTCGCGACGGTGGATGTACTGGCGCGGCGGGGGTCAGACCCTGCGGGTCTGACCCCGTGGCAAGACAAAGCGAGGAGCCTGGGGTCAGACCCGCAGGGTCTGACCCCATACCGTCCGCAGGGTCTGAGCCCGGGCTTCGCCGAGGACTGGCAGGCGCCCCTCGACGGGCTCACCGCGCCCAGCGCCGACGCCGGCGCGGCGGCGGAGCCGCCCCGGCCGGAATTCCTGGGCCGGCCCCTGGGCGCCGCGCGTGCGCAGCTGCACGAGACCTACATCGTGGCCCAGACCCGCGACTCGGTGGTGATCGTCGATCAGCACGCCGCCCACGAGCGCCTGGTGTACGAGCGCCTGAAGGCGGCGCTGGCCGACGGTGGCGTGGCGCGCCAGGCGCTCCTGATCCCCGAGGTGGTGGATCTCGACGCCGACGAGGCGGCGGCGCTGGCCGAGGCCTCCCCGGCCCTGGAGCAGCTGGGGCTGGCGCTGGAGACCTTTGGCCCGGGCGCGGTGCTGGTGCGCGAGGTGCCGGTGCTGCTCGCGGGCGGCGATATCAAGGCCCTTGTGCGCGATCTCGCGCGCGAGGCGCTGGGTGAAGGCGGGGGCGGCCTGCTCAAGGAGCGCCTGGAGGCCGTCTGCGCCACCATGGCCTGCCACGGCTCGGTGCGCGCCGGCCGCCGCCTCACGCCCGAGGAGATGAACGCGCTCCTGCGGGAGATGGAGGCCACGCCGCGCTCTGGCCAATGCAACCACGGCCGCCCCACCTACGTGGAGCTGAAGCTCGCAGACATCGAGCGCCTGTTCGGGCGTCGGTAGCGGCTTCCGCGACGGGCAAGCAGAACCACCCATCCCCGGCGCCCGGACGTTGCGGTGGAGACCCATTGCGGCAGATTAGCTACAAAATAGCAAAGAACCGTAACGCTGTCAAACGAAAAAGGCGATGGACGCTCGCGGCAGCGCTGCGTGCTCCGGCGGTCCTCGGCCCTGGGCGCTCCATGGGGCGTCCGCATCTGCGGCACCTGGGCGGGTTGCTCTTCCTGGCCATCCTCGGCACTTTTGCGGCGAGCGCTCACGAGGCCCGGACCGACATGCCCTCCACGACGACCTTCCTCGCCTTTGCTGCTGTGGCCCTCGGCATGGTGCTGACCCCGGGGCCGAACATGATCTACCTGATCTCGCGCTCGACCTCGCAGGGCAGCCTGGCGGGCCTGGTTGCGCTCGGCGGCGTGGCCCTCGGCTTCGTCTTCTACATGCTGTGTGCCGCCTTCGGCATCACGGCGCTCCTGTTCGCGGTCCCCTTCGCCTACGACGCGCTGCGCTTCGCCGGCGCTGCCTATCTGCTCTGGCTCGCCTGGCAGGCCGTCCGCCCTGGGGGCCAGTCACCGTTCCGCATCAACAAGGTGCCCGTGGACGGCCCCGCCAAGCTGTTCGCGATGGGGTTCCTCACCAACCTGCTGAACCCCAAGATCGCCATGCTCTATCTCGCCCTGCTGCCGCAGTTCATCGACCCGGCGCAGGGCAGCGTGCTGGCCCAGTCGATCGTGCTCGGCGCCATCCAGATCGCGGTCAGCGTTTCGGTCAACGCCCTGATCGCGCTCGCGGCCGGCACCATCGCTGCCTTCCTCGCCGCCCGCCCGTTCTGGATGCTGGCCCAGCGCTGGCTGATGGGCACTCTGCTGGCCGGGTTCGCCGTGAAGATGGCCCTGGAAGCGCGGCGGACCTGACGGCACTGCTTGCCGAACCTGCAACACATTGTCCGGCGTGATCGGCGTGTCTCGCGCGCGCTTGCGGTATGACCGTAGGCGTACCCAACGCCCTCAAGGGTGAGAGGTGGTGTTGGGTCTGCGCTTCGATTCACCCGACCTGCTTGCTACCCACTGAGGGCGCGCTCAACGATTTTTGTCTCGATTTGACTGCTCTGCCGGCGGACCGATGGCGCGGCTGCCAGTTCCGGTTGGAGCCTTTCCCGCAGCAGCAGCGCGGTTGCTCAGGTCTGTCAGCTCCGACAGATGCTGCTCGATGGTTGGCAGCGTTCTCTGAGCGAATTCCTTGAGCTGCGGCGTGCGGCCGCTCTTGGCATACTTGCGTAGTATGGCCACGGCCTCCTTGTGACCGTCCAGCTGCGCGCTCAAGTAGGCTCTGTCGAACGCAGACCCCTGGACCTTCTGCAGCTTCGAGAACTCCGCCCTCAGCTTCGCATCTGGCTGTTCGGGCGCGGGCAATGAGACGTTCGCGGACTGCAAGACGGCCTTGAAGTCCTCTCCGATCTTCGTGTGATCCGTCATCATTTGCGCAGCGAACGATTTTACCTCGCTGGACTGGCCCCGCTCCTGGGCGAACTGGCTCGACTGAAGCTGAAAGGCGTTGGCGCCCGCCACCTGCTCGGCGAATGCGATGGCCTCCGCGGGTGCTTTCTGTTGGGCTAAGCCTGCGCTGCCTGCGATGACCAGGGCAGCCGCGGTCGAGATGAGCATCCTCATCGACTAGCCTCCTCGGCTCACGATTGCTACCGCGAGAAACGAACCGGCACCGGTTCCGTTCCGCAAACCTAGACCGGGGTCAGACCCTACGGGTCTGACCCCATGGCGGAACCCGCGAGGTCCGCACGGTGCATGTTTCTCCAGGAGGAGCTGCGCGCCTAGCAAGCAATGCAGTAGGGGAGGGAGCGCCCTGAGGTCAGACCCGCAGGGTCTGACCCCTACGCCAGCACCTTGTCCAGCGTGATCGGCAGGTCGCGCACGCGCTTGCCCGTGGCGTGATAGACGGCGTTGGCGATGGCCGCGGGGACGCCGACGATGCCGATCTCACCCACGCCCTTGATGCCGAGCGGGTTGACGTTTGTGTCGGGCTCGTCGACGAAGATCACCTCGATGTCCTGGATGTCGGCATTCACCGGCACATGATACTCGGCGATGTCGGCGTTCATGATGCGGCCGAATTTATCGTCCGTCAGCGCCTCTTCGTGCAGGGCCATGCCGATGCCCCACACCACGCCCCCCATGATCTGGCTGCCGGCCGTCTTGGGGTTGAGGATGCGCCCGGCCGCCACCGCATTGACCACGCGGGTGACGCGGATCACACCCAGCTGCTCGTCCACCTTCACCTCGGCGAAGATGGCCGAATGCGTGTTGTGCGCGTGCTTGCCGTCGTTGGCGAACGTGGTCGGCTTCTGCTGCTCGATGCGGTCCACCCCGGCGGCCCGCATGGCATCCGTGATCGTCACCGCGTGTGATGGGTCCCGCCGGCTCACCAGCTTGCCGTCCGCCAGCAAGACCTCGTCGGCGGCGGCATCCGCGAACGGGGAATTCGGCATCCGTTTGGCGATCTGCAACAGGTCCGCACGGATCGCGTCGCATGTCGTCGCGATTCCGTTCGACACCGAGGCCGCGATCCACGATCCGCCTTCGACCGGCGACTGCGGCAGCGTCGAGTCGCCCAGCTTGACGGTCACGCTGTCGGGCGGCAAGCCGAGCATGTCGGCGGCGACCTGGGTCATGATGGTGTAGGTGCCGGTGCCGATGTCGGAGGTGGCGCACGAGACCTCCGCGTGCCCGTTGGCCGAGAGCGCGATGCGGACTGTGATCGGCATCTGCAGCGCCTCCCAGATGCCGGTCGCCATGCCCCAGCCCACCAGCTCCTTGCCTTCGCGCATCGAGCGCGGCTCAGGGCTGCGCTTGTCCCAGCCGAACGCGTCCGCGCCGCGCCGGTAGCACTCGCGCAACGCCTTGCTGCTGTAGGGCTGGCCGGTGTTCTGGTCGATGTCGGAATAGCAGCGCAGGCGCAGCTCCACGGGGTCGAGCTTGAGCGCAGTCGCAAGCTCGTCCATGGCGCATTCGAGCGCGTAGACCCCGGTGGCGGCGCTGGGCGCGCGCATGTCGCACGAGGTGGCCCTGTCGAGCTTCGCCAGCTTGTGCGTGTACTGGGCGTTGGGGCTCTTGTAGAGCAGCCCGGACCAGCCCGTCTCCTGCCGGTGGAAGTCCTCGTATTGCGAGGTCACCGTGACCGCGTCGTGCATGATGGCATCAAGCGTGCCGCCGGCGTTGGCGCCGAGCGCGATGCGCTGGATCATGGCGGGCCGGTAGCCCAGCGCGTACATCTGGTGGCGCGTCAGCACGACGCGAACGGAGCGATTGAGCGCGCGCGCCGCCAGGGCGGCCAGCAGCACCTGAAACTGCGGGCGCAGACCGGAGCCGAAACCGCCGCCCATGTAGGGCGACGCGACGCGCACGTCGTCGGCGGGCATCTCGAGCGCGCTGCAGATATAGCGCTGCACGTTCTGCACACCCTGCGTCTTGTCGAAGATGACGAGCTTGCCGCCGGGCTCGACGAAGGCCGTCGCGGCGAACGGCTCCATCGGGTTGTGATACTCGATCGGAACGTAATACTCGCCCTCGTGGCGCACTGCGGCCGCCGCGAAGGCGGCCTCGGCCGAGCCGCGCGGTTTCGGCGGGCCGAACGCAGCGTCCGCCGGGTTTGCCGGCGCGCCGATCGCGACGGCCCGGTCGCGCTGGCTGTGGAGATCCGTGACGTGCGCCTCCGCCTCGTAGCCGACGCGGACCAGCGAGGCGGCAAAGCGCGCGGTCTCCCAGTCGTCCGCCACCACCAGTGCGATCGGCTGGCCGCTGAACCGGATCCTGTCGTCATAGAGCGGCCGGAACGGCGACCCCTCCGAAGGGGCCACGTCGTCCTTGTAGGCGTTGTCCGTCTCGGCCATGCGCGGCCGGTTGCGATGGGAGAGAACATCGATGACGCCGGGAACGCGCAGCGCCTCGTGCGCATCGATGCGGGCAATGCGCCCCTTGGCGATGTCGGACGTGACGACGAAGCCGTGGGCGAGTTCGGGACCGAAGGCGAGGCCCGGCCGGGTGTGCTCGGCGGCATACCTGGCCGCTCCCGTGACCTTGGCGCGGCCGTCGACGCGGGAGGTGGGCGTGCCGATGTGAGGTGTCATGGGTGTGCTCGCACGGTTGGCCTGGGCTGCGGCCGTTACGGGGCGTCTAGGGTCCTGCGGGTCGACGAGACCGCCCAGGCCCGCGACTCCGGCTGCGGCTGCACCCCCCAGAACGCCGCGGCGGCTGATCTCGTTCACCATGCCCGCTCACACGATGCTCTTGCTGGACTGCGACTGCGGCGTGCCGTTCGCCGCCTGCGTCAGCGCCCGGACGATGGCGCGCCGCGCCAAGTCGATCTTGAAGGCGTTGTGCGCGTAGCCCTTGGCGCCGCTCAGAGCCGTGTCCGCGGCTTGCGCGAAGGCCGCCTCGCCCGCCGGCCGCCCGCGCAGCGCCGCCTCGGCGGCGGCGTCGCGCCAGGGCTTGTGCGCCACCCCGCCGAGACCGAGGCGCGCCTCCTTGATGGTGCGGCCATCGAGCTCCAGGGCTGCGGCCACCGACACCAGGGCGAAGGCATAGGAGAGACGATCGCGGATCTTGAGGTAGGTATAGTTGGCCGCAAACCCCCGCGCCGGCAGCTCCACCGCCGTGACGATCTCGTCAGGCCCCAGAGTGGTGTCGTGCTGCGGCTCGTTTCCCGGCAGCCGATGGAAATCGGCGAAGGCGATGACGCGCTCCGCCTTCGGTCCGGCCACGTGCACCTTCGCGTCCAGCACCGCCAGGGCCACGCACATGTCGGAGGGGTGCGTGGCGATGCAGGCCTCGCTGGTGCCAAGGATGGCGTGCATGCGGTTGAGCCCGTCAATCGCGGAGCAGCCGCTGCCGGGCTGGCGCTTGTTGCAGGGGGTGGCCGTGTCATAGAAGTAGTAGCAGCGCGTGCGCTGCAGGAGATTGCCGCCGGTCGAGGCCATGTTGCGCAGCTGCTGCGAGGCCCCGGCCAGGATGGCGCTCGCCAGGATAGGATAGCGCTGCTCCACCACCGGGTGCCAGGCGAGGTCGCTGTTGGGCACCAGTGCGCCGATGCGCAGGCCGCCATCGGGTGTCTCTCTCACCTCCTTCAGCGGCAGCCGCGTGATGTCGATCAGCCGTATCGGCCGCTCCACGTCCTCCTTCATCAGGTCGAGCAGGTTGGTGCCGCCGGCGATGAATTTCGCGCCCGGATTGGCCGCCTTCTGGCGCACCGCATCCGCGACATCGGCCGCGCGTGCGTACTGGAAGCTGATCATGACCGCTCCATCGTCTGCTGGATGGCCGCGACGATGTTGGGATAGGCCCCGCAGCGGCAGATGTTGCCGCTCATCAGTTCGCGAATCTCATCGCCGGTCCTGGCTTTCCCCTCGGCGATCAACCCGACCCCGGAGCAGATCTGCCCCGGCGTGCAGTAGCCGCACTGGAAGGCGTCGTGGTCGATGAAGGCCTGCTGCAGCGGGTGCAGGTTGCCGCCTTGCGCGAGGCCCTCGACGGTGGTGACGGTAGCGCCCTCCTGCATGACCGCCAGCGTCAGGCAGGAGTTGATGCGCCGGCCATTCACCAGAACGGTGCAGGCGCCACACTGGCCATGGTCGCAGCCCTTTTTGGTGCCCGTCAGGTCGAGGTGGTCGCGGAGCGCATCGAGCAGCGTCGTCCATGGTGCCACCTCGAGCCGTGTGGCGATGCCGTTGACGGTGAGGGTGATGGGCATCTTGGCCGGCGCCTGAATGGCCGCGCCGTTCGGTGCCTTGCCGTTCCGCTTCCGCGCCATGTGCGTCTCCGTGAGGCGTGATGTAGCAATCTCGTGCAGAGAAGCTCAGTCTCTGCACTCTAGGGGGCGCCTCGTCGCTGACGGCGCGCACAGAGCAGAACGGCGCCGCGGGCTCGTGGTTCGCCCCGTATCGATCACCAGCGATCACCAGTATGTGCGGTGCAACCAACCCGGGACCATCGGGGACAACCCTGAAAACCCCATCCCAATCGCTGCTGACCTACGGATGGGTCAGACCCGCCGTGTCTGACCCCGATCCCGCGCGAGGCCGAACAGGCCCGTGTCGTGGGGTGTCGCGCCGTGCATGGCGAGATCGGCCAGGATCTCGCCGATGCCGGAGCAGAACTTGTAGCCGTGACCCGAGAAGCCGGCGGCGACGGTCACGTTGCGGTGGCCAGGCAGGGCGTCGACGATGAAGTGCTCGTCCGGGGAATTCACGAACATGCAGGTCTTGAAGCCGACCGGCGCGCCGATCGGCTCCGCGAGATAGCGCCCGATCCCCGTCAGCACGGCCTCGTCCTCCGGCAGGACGCGGCGGTCGATGGTATCGGGATCGACCGTTTCCTCGCGGTGGTGGAACCGGCCGACCTTGAAGCCTTCACCGGCGCCGCGCTCGGGCAGGCCGTAGTATTTTCGCTTGTCCGGGCACTCGAGAATGAACACGGGAAATACCTCGGGCGCGAAGCGTCCGCCGCCCGTCTCGAACCAGCCGACGACCTGGCGCTCGGGCACCGCCAGGTCCTGGAAGCCGTATTTGCCGAGCACCCGGCCCGACCACGCTCCTGCCGCCACGATGAGCGCGCCGGCCTCGTAGCGGCCCTGGTCGGTCTCCACCTCCACGCGGTCGCCCACCGCCTTCCAGACGCGCACCGGCTCGTTCTCGCGCACCTCGGCGCCGAGCCGGCGGGCAAGCGTCACGTGCGCCAGGATCGCCCGGTCGGCGGGCAGAAGGCCTGCCTCCGGCTGGTACACGGCCACGAGCTCCGGCGGCAGGCGCCAGGCCGGATGGCGCCGGGCGACCTCGTGCGCGCGGAGCACCTCGTGCGCCAGGCCGTGCTCTCGGCATGCGGCCTTGGCCCCGCGCACCACGCGGCCCTCGGGCAGGCCGATGTCGAGGCCCCCAGTCACGGTGAGCAGGCGCTCGCCGAAGTCGCGCTCCAGCGCCTGCCAGCGCGCGAACGACAGCCGCATGAGCGGCACGTAACTCGGATGCTCGAAGTAGGCGAAGCGGAAGATGCGGGTGGCGCCGGCCGACGAGCCCAGCTCGTGCGGCACCGTGAATTGCTCCAGCCCCAGCACGCGCTGCCCGCGCCTGGCCAACTCGTAGATGGCCGCCGAGCCCATGCCGCCGGCGCCGATGACGATCTGATCGAAGACCTGCTTGCCCATACGCGACATTGTTCGGCGCGCTGGCGGGATCGTCAACCGTACGATCGGGGTCAGACCCCTCGCCACCCAGATAGAGAGACTACTCAAACGCCGAACGCGAGGGGTCTGACCCCTATTGACGCGAGGGGTCTGGCCCCGCTCGCCCTGCAACGCTCTTCCGAGCCGTCATCGCCGCCTTTCGTTTGACAAAGGGAGAGGCATGGTATGGTCCGCTCATCCACGCCAACCCCGACCGATCGGCCATCGCCATGCTCTCCGCCCCGATATCCATCGCGACGCGCATGCTCGCCATCTGGGGCTGCCTCCTTGGTGCCGCGGCCGGCGCCGCGGGCCAGTCCGACTGGGGTCATTGGGCCGAGGATGCTCGCAAGCAGCACCCATTGGTCGGCAGCATATTCGTCCCGCAGCAACCGTCGTTTCAGCCCAACGTCACGATGTTCGGTGGCAGCTGGAAGTTCCAGGGGTGGGCTGAGGGCGAGCTTCTTCGCCCGCTTCCACCCGATGGCCGCGGGTTGGTTCTACCGTCAGAATTGGTCTTGCTCGGTGAGGTTCATGACAATCCGATGCATCATCGGGTGCGCCGATGGTTGATTGAGAGTTCCCGCGCGGCTCATCGCGACTGGCAGCCCGGGGCGGTATTCGAGCACATCCGCACCGACCAGCAGTCGGCGCTGGAACAGTTCAAGGCGCTCGGCGACGCGGGTCGGGCGGACGACCTGCTCGGGCTTCTGGAGTGGGACAAGTCGGGCTGGCCGCCGGCGTCGATCTATAGGCCGCTCTTTGAAGCCGTCGTCGCGACGAGGCTGCCGATCCTTGCAGGCAATACGCCGCGCGACCGGATCAAGGCCGTCGCGCGGCAGGGCCTGCCGGCGCTCACGCCCGAGGAGCGTACCCGGCTGAGGCTCGACACGCCGTTCCCCCAGCCGCTGTCCGGTGCGCTGAGCCAGGAGCTGGCAGACAGCCACTGCGGCGCCTTGCCGCTGCAGGCCATGGACGGCATGGCCGCCGCCCAGCGCTACCGCGACGCCCACATGGCCGATGCCCTGCTCGCGGCCGAGCAGAGCCACGGTTCAGCCATCCTGATCGCCGGCAATGGGCATGTGCGCAGCGACCGCGGCGTGCCCTGGCACATCCGCCAGCGCAAGCCGGACGCGCGCGTGATGAGCGTGGTTCTGGTCGAGGTTGAGGACGGCAAGACCGAGCCTGCGGCCTATCTGCCCCGCGACCCGGACGGGAAACCTGCCGCCGACCTGTTGATCTTCACCCCCAGGGCGGAGCGGGCAGATCCCTGCGAGAGTTTCCGTAAGAAGGGGTCAGACCCCTCGCGTCAATAGGGGTCGGACCTCGCGTCGATGTTTGAGCAGTCTCTCTAGTGTCCTGATCGGAGGGGTCTGACCCCTTTCGCGTCCTCCCTAGCCTTTCGCGCTGCTCTGCAATAAGAAGCGGCCTCATGCCCAAGCGCACCGATATCCAATCCATCCTCATCATCGGAGCAGGCCCGATCGTCATCGGCCAGGCCTGCGAGTTCGACTATTCCGGCACCCAGGCCTGCAAGGCCCTGAAAGACGAGGGCTATCGCATCGTCCTGGTCAACTCCAACCCGGCCACCATCATGACCGACCCGGAGCTGGCCGACGCCACCTACATCGAGCCCATCACCCCGGAGATCGTCGCCAGGATCATCGAGAAGGAGCGCCCCGACGCCCTTCTGCCAACCATGGGCGGG
>Ga0209382_10005227_pt1 | contig 16958 bp, 14 predicted proteins | sample SoiMetdeltSBSDD5_FD_187599 | JGI IMG/M metagenome (GOLD analysis project Ga0209382, IMG submission 187599) | Bulk soil microbial communities from a Populus tree surrounding site in Tennessee, USA - Soil MetaG P. deltoides SBSDD5 (SPAdes) (version 2) | ecosystem: Environmental > Terrestrial >...
GTGCCGGGACTGCGGGCGCGGGCGGCGGCACTGGAGGAGCTGATGAGGAAGTCGATCGCCGACAACCTCGCGTACGCGCACGAGAACGGGATCGACAGACCAGAGATCACTGAATGGACTTGGCCGTATTGACAGGGTCGCGGGTTCGCGGGTTCGCGGTTCGCGAGTTCGGTGGAGCCGGTTGTACTCAGAGGCAACTAGCCGCTGGACTTGATGATGTTGCCTCTGAGTATCACCACTTCCGCGCGAACCCGCGAACCCGCGAACCCGCGAACCTGCGAACGAGAGAAAGGATCCACGAGATGCGTAGATTGCTCGTCGGTATCACGCTGACAGGGCTCCTGTTCGGGGGCTCCGGCACACCGACACCCGCCGCGCAGGGAACGCCAGCGGCGCCGACCGCGGCAGAATTGGACAAGCTGCTCGCGCCGGTTGCGCTCTATCCGGATCAGCTCCTGGCGCAGATGCTGATGTGCGCCGCCAAGCCGTCCAAGGTGGCCGCCCTCAGCGAATGGCTGGTGAGTCATCAGTCCGAGAAAGGGACCGCGCTGCAGGACGCCGCGACCAAGGCGGGGTTCGAGCCGGAGTTCGTCGCCATGGTCCTTTTCCCGGACGTCATCAATGCCATGGCGTCACGCATCGACTGGACGACGCAACTCGGCAGCGCATTCGCGTCGCATCGCAGCGCCGTCTTCGACAGCATTCAGGGGCTGCGGAGCCAGGCCCAGAAGGCCGGGAAGCTCAAGGACAGTCCGCAGCAGGACATCGAGACCAAGAAGACGTCATCGGGGCAGGACGTGATCGTCATCGAGCCGACCAATCCCCAGGTCGTCTACGTGCCGCAGTACAACCCGACGACCGTCTATACCCAGCCGACGTCGACCGTCGTCGTGCAGGAGAGCAGCAGCAGTAGCGACGCGGTCGCGGCGGGGCTGATCGGGTTCACGGCCGGGATCGCGATCGGCGCGGCGATGGACAACAACTACTACTACGGCCCCTACGGGTGGGGGGGCTACCACGGTGCCTATATGTACAACGACGCGTGGGACGACTACTACGACGCGCGCGAGGATGCCCGTGAAGACTGGTCCGATCATCGCGAGGACATGTACGAGGACCGATCGGAGCGTGCGGAGGACGCCAGGGAAAACCGCTCGGACCGCTCGCAGAACACCCAGGAGCAGCGTACCGATCGGCAGCAGAACCGCCAGGAGAACCGGCCCGAGGCGTCGCAGGCCCAGAAAGATCAGGCTAAGAGCAAGGCACAGGAAAGGGCCGCATCGGGACAGAGCGCAGGCACGGCCCGGTCAGGCGCGGAATCGCGGGGCTACAGCGGCAGCGGCACCACCCGGACGGCGCCCGAACGAAGCGGCACGCGATCCGATGCGTTCTCGGGCTACTCGAGCGGCAAGTCGGCGAACGCGGCGAGCCAGCGCGGTCAGCGCAGCCGGAGCAGCTCGCGCAGCGGCGGCGGCAGCCGGCGGCGGTGAGTCGCCCGCGAGGATGACTGTCATGTCCATTCAATCACCATTCTGTTTCCGTGGCTCGTCAGCCGCCGGGCTCCTGCTGGCGCTCGCGGCTGCCGTCGTCGTCCTGCCGTCCTGCCGCAGGGCCCCCGAAGCCGCCTACCGGACGTTCAATTCTCCGGAAGACGCGGTGAAAGCCCTGAGCGCTGCGGTCACGAAGGAGAAAGTCGACGAGCTGCTGCAGATCTTCGGTCCTGAAGGCAAGGAACTGATCGACGCGTCCGATCCGGCCAGCGCGCGCCGCGGTCGCGAGGTCTTCACCGCCGCGGCGACCGAGCGATGGAAGCTCGTCGACCGTCAGGGCGGGGGGAAGACGCTGGTCATCGGAAATGAGGAGTGGCCATTCCCCGTGCCTCTCGTCCAGGACGCGCAGGGATGGCACTTCGATGCCGCCGCGGGCAAGGAAGAAGTGATCACGCGCCGGATCGGCCGCAACGAGCTGGCGGTGATCGATACGTGTCAGACTTACGTTGCGGCGCAGCGGCGCTACGCGAGCCTGGCGCACGACGGCAAGAAGCCGGGGCTCTACGCGGCATCGTTCCGCAGCGATCCGGGCAAACAGAACGGGCTCTACTGGCCGGCGCAGCGGGGAGAACCCAAGAGTCCTCTCGGCGATCTGCTGGCCGAGGCCGCCAATCCAGAGCGGTTGAAGTCTGACGCCGCCAAGCCTCCGCCATTCCACGGCTACTACTTCAAGATCCTGACGGGGCAGGGGCCGTCCGCACGCGGTGGTGCGAAGAGCTATCTGGTGAACGGTGAGATGTCAGGCGGTTTCGCCCTGGTGGCGTGGCCGGCGCAATACGACAGCACCGGGATCATGACGTTCATCGTCGGCCCTGATGCTGTGGTTCGGGAGAAGGACCTCGGGTCCGAGACCGATGGCGCGGCGCGCGGGATGACGGTCTTTGACCCTGACGCGTCGTGGACAACTGCGCGCTGAGCCACCGGCGATCGTTGTCTCGTTGGCCTCTCAATCAGCCGCAGGCTTTTCAGTGAGCTCCCGCCGGGAGGAAGTAGAACAGGATGGCAATCATGGCGTAGACGAGCGTGAGCTGGACGCCTTTGTACCAGTTCGAACGCCCGTCGCCGGCCACGATCGCGGCGATCAGCACGCCCAGGAACAACGTGCCGATTTCCGCGCGGCTGAACGACAGCTCGAGCGGCGCGGGAGCGATGAAGCCGCTCAACAGCACCAGCACCGGCGCGACGAACAGCGCAATCTGGATGCTGCTGCCCATCGCGATGCCGATCGTGAGATCGAGCTTGTTCTTGCGCGCCATCGCGATCGCCGAGCCGCTTTCGGCGGCGCCGCCGACGATCGCGAGAAACACGATACCGATGAACACCTGGGACATGCCGAGCGCTTCACCCGTGCCTTCGGCCGCGCCGACCAGGATTTCGCTCATCCATGCCGCGAGCGCTGACGCGACCACAAGGCTGCCGATCGCCCTGCCGAGGCTCCACTGCGATTCATGGTCGTGGTGTTCCTCGGCAGCGCTGACGCTCTGGAAATAGTCGGGGTGCGTTTTCAGGAGGAACACGAGGTACAGCGCATAGGCCGCCAGCAGTACGAACGCGGTGCCGAGGTTCACAAGCTTTTCCTCCCGTAGCGTCTGCTCGGGTGAAAAGAACCGGTTGAATGCGCTCGGCACGCCGAGGCTGACCGCCGAGATCAGCATCATCGAGCTGTACAGCCGCGCCGCGCCGGCGTTGTATTCCTGGGTGTGATTCCGCAGGCCGCCCAGGAAGAACGCGACGCCGGTCGCGAGCATCAGGTTCGCCAGGATGCTCCCGATGATCGACGCGCGGACCATGTCGAAGAACCCGGCGCGAAGCGCCACGAGCGCGATGATCAGCTCCGGGGCGTTGCCGAACGTGGCGTTCAGCAGGCCGCCGACGGCATCACCGGTGCGCGTCGCGAGCTGCTCGGTCGAGTGAACGATGAGGCTGGCAATCGGCACGATCGCCAGCGCCGCCGAGAAGAACAGCACCGGTGGCGGCACGTGCGCGACTTCGAGCGCCAGCGACACGGGGATGAAGACGAGCAGCCAATTCAGCGACGGCTTGAGAGACAGGCTCATGTTCGGATCGCTTCAGGCGGCGATTCGTAGAGACGGTTGACGACCGCGAAGAAGACACCCGTGGACCAGCCGCACATCAGGATGCCGGTCAGCGCGTGCACTCCGCCGAGGAGCCGCCAGCCCTCAGGGAGCACGAGGTCGCCGTAGCCGGTGGTGGTGTAGGTGACCGCACTGAAGTACAACGCCGCGGCGAGATCCGGCATTGCGCCCCGCCACAGGTAGAACACTGCCCAGACGGCGATCTCCGCGAGGTGCAGCAGGATGAGCCAGGCCGCGACGAACACGAACCTCCGCGTGACCGGCCAGAATCGGAGGGTCGCCGGACGACGGTCGCGAAGCTGGCGCAGCGCCCAGCTCATGCCGGCTGCGTGGATGGCCACGCAGATGCCCATCAGGGTCAACGCGATCAGCAGGCGTGTGATCACGAGACGGTCGGACCGAGTCCAGCGGCCGCCCCGGCGTTCTGCTCGTAACGCTGCACCGCAGACTGTACGTTGAAGAACATTCGTTCCCGCCCAAGGGTGCGGCCTAGAGGCGATTGCTGGACCACCTTGAGCACCTCGGGTGTGAGCGATGCCATCCAGACCGTCACACCCTGCCGGCGGAGTCGTTCTTCGGCTTCGATCAACATCTTGAGCGCGGTGTATTCGAGGTCGATCAGCCCTCGGCCGTCGATCAGGAGCACGGACGGCTTTGCCTCGTCGACGAGCGGCCACAATCGATCGCCGATGCGCTCGGCATTGAGAAAGAACGCGCGTCCCTCGATCCGGACAATCAGGAGTCCCGGCCACGATTCATCATCCGGATGCTCGACCGAGCGCGGGCGGAACACGTCGGTACCGCGCTTGCGCCCGAGGACGTGAACGGTGGGATGGTAAGCCTGCTGTGCGAGCGCCAGCAGCGAGGCGATCACGGCTACCAGGATGCCCTGGAGCGTTCCCAGCAACACGACGCCGACGCACGCGATCACCGCCCACCGGAATTCGGTCCGGCGCACGGTGCGAATCTCGCGGAACTCGACCGGCTGAATCAGTCCGACCGAGTAGGCGACGACGACTGCGGCCAGCGCTGCCTGAGGCATGAGGCCGATCAGCGGTCCGAGCACCAGCAGCGTCGCGATTGCCATCGCGGAGGTGACCAGGCTGGCGAGCGAGGTTTGTGCGCCGGCCTGCCTGTTGACCGCGGTCTGGGAGGTGCCACCTCCGGCGGGCATCGCGCCGAGAAGTCCGCCCGCCACGTTTGCCACGCCGGTCGCCAGCAATTCCCGGTTCGGCTGCGGGCGCGATTCACCGGGATTCGCGAAAGCGCGGGCGGCAGCGATGCTCTCCGTGAAACTCATCAACGCGATTCCGGCTGCGGCCGGCCACATCGCCCACAAGATCTCGAAGCGTGGGCGGACGAACGTGGGGAGGCCGCCCGGTACGGCGCCGATCACGGCCACTCCGGCCTGGTCCAGCGAGAGCACTGCGGACGCCGCGATCGCCAGGCCGATCGCGACGAGTGGCGCAGGCGCGTGCGGGAGGAATTTGTGGAGCAGGAAGATCGAGGCCAGTACCGCGAGCGCCAGCACCAGCGTCACCAGGGAAGTCTCCGGCAGGTGGCGGACGATGGAGAACAGGTCCCTGAAGAATCCGGCCTTGTCGATATGGATGCCGAGCAGCTTGGGAATCTGGTCGACGACGATGACCAGGCCGATGCCGGACTTGAATCCGGTGAGGACCGGCTCGGAAATGAAGTTGGCAACGAAGCCGAGGCGGAGCGCGGATGCCAGGAGCAAGATGCCGCCGACGAGCAGGGCCAGGGTTGCGGACGCCGCGACCAACTCCGCCCCCCCGCCGGGCGTCACCCGCGCCAGCTCCGCGCCGGTCAGGATGGCGATCGTCGTGGTCGTGCTGACGCTCAGTACCCGCGACGTGCCGAGCAGGGCATACACCGCCATCGGGATGGCGGCGGTATAGAGCCCAATCTGCACGGGCAGACCGGCGATGGTCGCGTACGCCAGCGCTTTGGGCACGACCACGGCGGCGGCGGTCAGGCCGGCGAGGATATCGAGCCGTTTCGAGGCGTTCGAGGGCTTTTCCGATCCCGTACCCACGGTTACCGCTGTCATCGGCGTTGATCTCACTGCAACAGGGTCCGATTACACCGCCAGCCGCCGCACGGCGCCTTCGGCGCTAGGAAACGACGACACGACGGGCGCCTTCGGCGCCAAAAACACGGAGGCCACAAAGGACACAAAGAACACAAAGATCCGGCAGGTATCGCCGGCTCTCCATTGGCGGCACCGCGCTGCGCGCGGTGGGACTGTGGGAGTGATCCGGGATTACGAGCAAACGTTCGGCCGTCCTTGTTTGCTCGTAATCCGGATCACTCCCACAGTCCAACTGCCGGCAAAGCCGGCAGTTCCGCCAGGCAGGTGAGTGAGTGCGGCCGAGACTCGCTGAGATCTTCTTTGTGTTCTTCGTGTCCTTTGTGCTCCTTGGTGTTTAGCGCCGAAGGCGCCGTCGTGTCGTCGTGTCGTCGCCCCGTCGTGCCAAGCCGCCGGAGGCGGCCGTGATCTCGAGTGCCGCGTGAGGGTGAACCACGTTGACTTCCCACTGGCCTCCGGCCTGATCCAAAGAAAAACGCAAATGCGCTGCCAAGCCATCCTCATGAAGGCGCCCGCCCTGAGCGAGCGGAGCGAGTCGAAGGGCGAGTCGAAGGGAGTCGAAGGGTCCGCTCCGCTGGAGCGCATCCGGCATTCCGTGGGTGCGGAACCAGCGTCCCTCATTCCTGCAGGTGATGGCGACGGCCTGCCTGGCACGTCCGGTGCTCTCATGACCCCGGCGCAAAGGAGGTTGACTTGAGCAAGTCTCTCATCAAGAAAGCGCGGGACCTGGCGAAGGAATACCGTGTCACCGATGGCAAGCGCTTCCGGCTGAAGGACGTCGATCCCGACGACACCCACAAGATGGGTGACGAGGACAAGCCGCGCGCGAAGGAGCTGCTCGCCGCGGGAGTGGAGACGCTCGCCTCGCTGCAGGACATGCTCTATGCGCAGGATCGCTGGGCATTGCTGCTCATCTTCCAGGCGATGGACGCGGCCGGGAAAGACGGCGCCATCAAGCACGTCATGTCCGGCGTCAACCCGCAGGGGTGCCAGGTCTACTCGTTCAAGTCTCCGTCCAGCGAGGACCTGGATCACGACTACCTCTGGCGCTGCCTCAAGTGCCTGCCCGAGCGCGGCCGGATCGGCATCTTCAACCGCAGTTACTACGAGGAAACGCTGGTCGTGCGCGTGCACCCGGAATTCCTGGACAAGCAGAAGGTCCCAGAGGAGCGGCGGTCGAAGAACATCTGGAAGGAGCGTTTCGAGGACATCCGGCACGTCGAACGCTACCTCGATCGCAACGGCGTGATGGTCCGGAAGTTCTTCCTTCATGTCTCCAAGAAGGAGCAGGGCGAGCGGTTCCTCGCGCGCATCGACGACAAGGAACGGAACTGGAAGTTCTCGGCCAACGACGCCGCGGAGCGGAACCACTGGAACGCCTACATGGACGCGTACGAGGACATGATCCAGAACACGGCCACCGACCATGCGCCCTGGTATGTGGTCCCGGCCGACAACAAGTGGTTCACGCGCGTCGTCGTGGCATCGGCGGTGATCGAGGCGCTCGATTCGCTCGATCTCTCCTACCCGAAAGTCAACAAGAAGCAGCGGGAAGAATTGGAAGGCCTCCGGCAGGCGTTCGCCTGACGGAGCCTGATCGGCCGTGTCTGGGTGTTCGATGGCAAGGCAGAAGGCAAAAGGCTTCCTTTTGCCTTTTGCCTTTTGCCTTGTCACGTGTCCTGTCTCTGCCCTCGTCTTTGCGCAGGCGCCCGACGCTCGACAGGAGGTGCACGGTTATCTCGGCCGGCAGCGATTCGACGCCGCTGCGATTGCGCGGCTCGAAGCTGGCGAAGTCGTAGCGCAGGCGGCGGATGGCCAGGCCGACCGCGAGATCTCCGTCGTCGCGGCGGTAAAGATTCGAGTGCCGCGCGCGCAGGTCGCGAGCTATTACGGGCAGATGATCGCCTACGTCGATGGCCAGGTGACGCTCGCGTTCGGGCGGTTCAGCTCTCCTCCGGCGATCGGCGACGTCAAGGCCCTGGCATTTGATCGGGATGAAGTCGATCAGCTGAAAAGCTGCCGTCCTGGCAAGTGCGATATACGGCTGGGTGGTGCCGGGCTCGAGACGCTTCGGACTTCGGTCGACTGGAACGCGCCGGACTACGTCGAGCGCGTGAACGCGTTCGCGCAGAAGGCCACGGTCGACTACCTCACCTCCTATCAGGCTCGTGGTGATGCCGCGCTCGTCACCTACAACGATCGCGCGCAGCCGGTCAGCCTGAAGGATCAATGGCTCGGTATCCTTTCGAACGCCCCTCTCCTGCCCGAATATGCACCTGAGCTGAAGACGTACCTGGAACGCTTCCCGGCCGAGCCGCTGCCGGGTGCGCGAGATGTTTTCTACTGGGTCAAAGAGAACTACGGGATGGCGCCGGTCCTGAGCCTGGTTCACGGTGTCGTGTATTCGCCGCCCTCGCGGCCGGATCGCACGATGGTCGTGCAGAAGCAGCTCTATGCCAGCCACTACTACGACGGCTCGCTCGCGGTCGCAACCCTGCTGGACACCCGGGACGGAGGCCGGCCGGCCACCTACCTCGTTTATGTGAACCGGTCACGAGGCGACCTCCTGAAAGGGGGATTTGGAGGGGTGAAGCGCAGCGTCGCCCGCTCCCAGGCACGAAAGGCGGCCGAGGAAACGCTCGGCACGATCAGGCGCATGCTGGAGACGGCCGCAGACGGCCGCTGACGCCCCGGCCGACCTCGCGACAGCGGTCCGTCAGTTCCCCGAAGTCCGCTGATCCGACTTCGCGACCCATGCCGCATGGTACTCACGGAGGACCGCGATCGCCTCGTCGGCATCAACCACCACCCGAGGTATCGCGAGATCATCGGCGCTCGCCAGCGGCGGATCCGTCGAAAGCATGGCGCTCCGCGCCCACTCGATGAGGCCCGGCCACATCCGGCCCACCAGGATCAGCGGCGTGTCCTCGAGATGCCGGACCTGGAGCAGCTGCCAGATCATCAGGGTCTCCAGGACGGTGCCGATTCCTCCCGGCGCCACGATGAACGCATCCGACGTGATCACGAACTGCTGCAGCCTGGTGAAGAACGTGCGATGCTCGAACGCTTCGGTCACGAACGCGTTGATGTCCTGTTCGAACGGCAGATCGACACGGATGCCGACCGATCGGACGTGCTGCGGCGAGGCTGCGGCGCCCTCGTTGGCAGCCTGCATCAGGCCTGGTCCTCCGCCGGTGATGATGTCGCAGTTCATCGCCGCCAGCGACGCGGCGAGCCGGCGGGTCTGCTGGTAACCGAACGTGCCCGGCCGTGCGCGTGCGGATCCAAAGATCGTGACCCGATAGCGATCGTGCCGGGAAGGCCGTAGCCGCGTGAGCTGGTTCACGACGTCCCAGAGCCCGACGATCGATTCCTGGAGGATCTGCCGCACGCCACCCTCGTCGTCGAGACCGATGGCGCCCGACTCTCTTGGTGAAGGCGCGACCGATGGCTTCACTGGTTCTTCCATGGCTCCTGCTCCGCGCTCGCGATGTCAGTAGCTGTAACCTACATAAAGCATTCCGTAGACGAAGTTCTTCGTTCGTCCGCTGATCTGCTGCACGGCCGTGCCCGGGTCCGCGTAGGCTCCGACGAAGCTGACCGAGAAGTTGTCGTTCACTTTCCAGTCCACGTAGGCATCGGTCTCGAAGACCAGGTCGATTGCGGTCACGCCGGGGCCCTCCGACCCGGGCTTGTCGAGGGAGAAATTGAAGAACAGCAGGCCGCCGCTTACCGCGTCATTCGGCACCACGTGCGCACGCACCAGGTGGGACACGAGATTCGAGTTCGACAGGAAGTACTCGCCGGCGATCTCTCCCTGCCACCAGGTCCCCCAGTCGTGGAAGCCAGGGAACAGCGGGTCGAAGGCTTCGTTCGCCGTCGTGTCCGGATCGTCGCCCTGGAAGAACGCATAGCGGTAGGTGAGCTTCGGCTTCCAGGTGACCTTCGACAGCTCGTAGGCACTCTGGACGGTCCACGCATTCGAACGAAGCGCGTCGCTGTTGCGTTCTGACGCGTACTCCGCCTCGAACGACAGCCCCGGCGTTGCGCGTAGCGGAGAGACATAGGCCCGGATATTGAACACGTTCAAACCATCCCGAGCGGGCATGAGGTCGGTGTGAGCCGCCCACTTCATGTAAGTCACGCCGATTGAACTCTCCGATCCGAAGCGGTATTCGTAGTTCGCGCCAGCGAGCCGGCTGCCGGTGTCGGCTTCCTTCAGCTCGTCCTTGTCCAGGTAAAACGCTTCGACGGTGTGTGCGCCTGGCTTGAGCCGGCCGATCGCCGCGAGTTCGAACGCCTTCCTGGCGTTGGTCCAGTAGCCGCCCCGGCTGCCGCCCTCAGCGGCGCCGTCGAACAGCAGAAATCCATGACCGAGCTCGTACTGCGTACGTCCGAAGACGAAATCCAGCGCGTTGCTGCCAAGCTTCGGGAGCGTTTCGCCTGAGCGCCAGCCAATCGACAAGTCCTCGGGGCCGAACGACGACACATCCGCACCGAAGGCGTCCGGCACCGAACCGTAGGTCCGCTCACCGGCCACACTGACCTTGCCGTAGATCTCGCTCGAGGATGGGAGCGTGTACACCGCCGACAGGCCGGGCCTGACGAATCCCTCGAACCACTGGTCGCTCAGGTTCTGGTCGATCGGCTCTTTGGGATTGTCATGGAGCGAGTTCGCGAACCCGAAGTTGCCCCATCCCGCGTCGATGTTGAAGGTCCATTTGATTCGCGATGGAAGCCCTGTGGGTCGTTCGTCCTGCTGCCCGGTGGATGCCGGGGCCGCGCCGGCTGGCGGCGGCGGATCTCCAGAGCCCTGTGCGTTCACGGCTGCGGGGGAGAGAAGGATTGCCGAGACGAAGAACGCTGTCCGGATCGCGCCACCCGCGGCTGCTCCTGTTGCCGCCGGAGGCGTTCGAGACGAACGGCGGAAAGTCATCAGCCGCGGCATTGGCGCTGCACTCCGTCTGCCACCGCGGTCCGGACTACGCTGAAAAGGCTCTGAGGCGTTCTCCGGGTGTCCGCGAACGCGCGCTTCCGCGCACGCCAGGCGTTATCCGGAATCCCGGACGACCTCCGGAATTCCGGGCAAACCCGCGTCAGGGACGAATGCCACGCCCGCCCGGATTCAGCGGATCTCTGTTGGCGGCGGTCGGCCACGGGCACGCAGTTCGCAGTGAGTCACGAGCCGGCCGCGACGGAGTTCGTACGCCCGCGGACCGGCCTCATGACCCGCACAACCGCTTCCGTCTGGCGGCTGCCCCGCGTCCTCGGCATCTGTGCCATGGCGGTCGTCGTGTCCGTTATCGCGATCGACGCAGGGCAGGCTCCACCCGCGTCCGCGCCCAACGCACCGAATGCCGCCGCCGCGCAGCCCGCACCGCTGACGGACGCGCTCGGCCGAAGTACTCCGCGCGGCACTGTCCGCGGATTTCTCGATGCCGCCCGCGGCGGCGACAACGCGCGGGCGGCGCAGTATCTCGACACGCGCCGATCGGATGCCGCAGAGCTGGCCCACAAGCTGTTCGTCGTCCTGGATGCACGGCTCCCGGCGCGTCTCCTGAGAATCAGCGATGAGCCGGAGGGATCCGATCCCGTCGCGCCGAACCGGGAGATCGTGGGCACCATCGAGGGTGGCTCGGGTTCGGCGGACGTCGTACTCGAGCGCGTCCAGCGGCCGGGCGAGGCAACTCCGATCTGGCTCATCTCGACGCCGACGATCGCCGCCGCCGTCAGTCAGTACGACGAGATCGCCAACAGCCGCTGGAACGGCGTCGTCCCGACACTTCTCATCAGGACCAGGCTTGGGGGTCTGCGCGTCGTCGACATTCTGTCCATTCTGGCCGGCCTGCCGCTCCTGTATTTCGCGACCATCCTGCTCAATCGGGCCCTGACGCCGCTCGTCGGCCTCGGCTTCCGGAAGGCAGACTCGCGGCCCCGAAATATCCTGCCCGCTTCGGCGCGGCTGCTGCTGGTCGTCATCGCCGGCCGGTGGCTCTCGTCCGCTCTCCCGCTCTCGCTCGCGGTGCGTCAGGTCTTTTCGATGCTGGCCACGCTGATCATCATTGCCACCATCGCACGCCTAGTGATGCTCAGCACTGGCGAAGTCGAACGCCATGTCCTTAACAGGATCGCCCCGTCACACCGCCCGGCCGCCGAGTCACTGGTGAGGCTGCTCAGGCGGGGCGCCGACCTGCTGATTCTGTTCGCCGCCGTGATCGCGGTGTTGTTGACCTTCGGCGTCGATCCCACACCGGCGCTGGCGGGCCTCGGCGTGGGCGGAATCGCGGTTGCGCTGGCCGCGCAGAAGACGCTGGAGAACGTGATCGCGGGCGCGTCGATCATTTTCGATCAGGCCGTGCGGGTCGGCGATTTCCTGAAGATGGGGGACGTGCAGGGCACGGTCGATCACATCGGGTTGCGGTCCACCAGGATCCGCACGCTCGACCGTACCGTGGTCAGCGTGCCGAACAGCCAGATTGCCAACGTGAGCCTCGAAACGATTTCGGCCCGCGACAAGTTCTGGTTTCACCCGGTGGTCGGCCTCGTCTACGAGACCTCGCCGGAGCAGCTCCACCAGGTGGTCGATAACGTCAGACAACTGCTGACGGAGCATCCGGCCGTCGACCCTGTGTCCGTGAGGGTGCGGTTTTTCCGTCTTGGTGCGTTTTCCCTGGATGTTGACGTGTTTGCCTATCTCCTGGCCCGGGACTGGAACCATTTCATGGAGATTCAGGAGCAGCTGTTGTTCAGCATCACCGATATCATCAGCCGTGCCGGAACCTCCATCGCGTTCCCATCGCAGACCACGTATGTGGCGAACGCGTCGGCCGCCTCGATCCCGCTGCAGTGACTGAATGTGATCGGAACCCTCAACCCCGACCGGAAGGAGCCTTAATGCGTCCGCGAACAGCCCTGATCCTCCCCGCCCTCCTGCTCCTCGCCTTGCCGCTTACGGAAGCGAGACAGTCCGCCGGCGCTCCCGAAACCTTCACCGCGAACATCCAGGCGCTCGGCGCGAAGGGCGGCGCCGCCGCGGCCACCATCGAGATCGACATCCGCCGCTACACCCCGGACGCCGATCGGACGGCCGTCGAGGCGGCGTTGAAGCAGGGCGGCTACCCCGCATTCCTCACGGCGCTTCGGAAGGCGCCGGAAGTTGGATCGGTCTCGATGGCCGACAAGAAATGGGCGATCCGCTGGGCGCGTGAACAGCCGAGCGGCAAATACGGCCGCCGGATCGTCGTCGTCACCGACCAGCCGATGTTCTTCGTCGGCGGCGGCGCCGCCGACGCCAAGCCGCGCGCGGGCTACGAGGTGGCCGTGATCGAGATGACCGTCGACACTGTCGGTCTGGGCAAGGGCACGATGACGGCGGCCGCGAGGGTCAAGCCGGGGGGCGAGGCGGGAGTTCGCATCGACGACTACGCCGAAAAACCGATTCAACTGGTCACGGTCAGTAGAAAGCTCAAGTAGCTCGCAGTCCGCGGCCCGTAGCCCGCAGTCCGGTTTTCCGGATCGCGGACCGCGGTCCGCGAATCGATTTATTGCTTTTGCTCGAAACTCCCGCCCAGTGCGAGGTGCAGGTTGACTCGCTGCACTCTTTGCTCCGCCTGCATCCGCACCAGGGCTGACTGCACGGAGTTGAGTGCCAGCTGCCGCTGGTTGACGAAACGCAGGTCGGTGCTGCCGACTTTGAACTGGGTCTGGACGATGTCGAGCGCGCGCTGGTTGTCCGACAGTGTGCCGGCGAGGATCTTTTCCCGGTCGCGCGCGGCGAGCTCCGACGAAAGGGCGGCTTCGACTTCACCGAACGCCCGCAGTCCGATATCCGCGTAAGCCGCGAGCGACTGTTTCTGCTCGGCGGTCCTGATCTCGACCTGGGTCTTGAGCGCGCCCCCCCGGAAGATCGGCATCAGCAGGCTGCCGCCGAAATTCCAGACCGGATTGTCGCGATCCTTCAGCACGAAGAGCTCGCTCGAGATCGCGCTCAAACCCGTCGTCAGCGAGATCGCGGGCAGCCGAGCGGCCTTGGCTTCGTGGATGCGATTGAAAGCGGCGGCCACGCGGCGCTCCGCGGCGACCACATCGGGCCGGCGCTCGAGGAGCTCGGAAGGGAGTCCGGCGGGAACGCCGTCGGGCTGACCAGGAAGCTGCGGATTGACCGCCGTTGTTCCCGAGGGATACCGGCCGACCAGCAGCTCGATCGCGCGCCGCGCCTGCTCCTGCGCCAGCTCGATCCCACGCAGCGCGTCACGGTACGTGCCCGCCGACGCGCGCGCGACGAAGATGTCTTCGTCGTTGCCGACGCCAACCTTCGATCGCGTCTCGGCGAGCTGGATGAGGGCGTCGCTGTCCTGGATCGTCCTCCGGGCGACCTCCGCCTGCATGCTGGCCTCGGTCGCCAGGAACCAGGCCTTGGCGACCGCGGCTGCCAACGACTGCCGTGCGTATTCGTAGTCGGCGGCCACCGATGCCGCATCGGCGGCAGCGGCCGCGCGTCCATACCGGACGCGACCCCAGAGATCGATTTCCCAGTTGGCGGTCAGCACCGCGCCCTGCAGCCCGGACTGATCGCCGGACAGCTTCCCGCCGCCCTTGGCCAGCAGATCGACCGACGGATAGAGCTTGGCGCCGGCGAGCTTCGCATAGAGCTGCGCCTGTTCCATGCGCGCGGCGCCGATCTGCAGGTTCGGGTTGTGCGCGATCGCTTCGACGATGAGCGCCGTCAGCTGGTCGTCCTTGAAGCCCGCCAGCCAGTTGCTGGAAACAGTTCCGGTGGCTGCGCCCGCAGCGGTCCACTGCGGGGGCACCTTGACCTCGGGCATCGCCGCCGCCTTGAGCTCCGCCGCCTCAGGCGGGTTCTTCAGGACGCAGGACGTCGCCGGCCCGGCCGCCGCCAGCAGAATCGCGAGACGCGCGGCAACTCGCGTCGAGGACCGATTGGCAGATCTGGCCATTCTCGTCCGTCCTCAGTGTCCGAGGCTGATGCTGTGCTTGATGATCACGTAGTCGAAGTACGACTGCACCCGCAGCAGGACCTTGCGGATGATGTGAATGATCGCCAGGTGCTCGGTGTAAATCGCAGCGGCGCCCCGGGCGCCCGCCGCCAGGAACACCGACTTGTCCTTGTCCGCGACCACCAGCTTCACCGGGAACCTTCCCGGCGGGGGCACGAAGGTGGTTTTGGGCAGATCGCCGCTGGCCTCCACCTGCCCCTGGCCCTGGGCCCAGATGACCGAGTCGACGTGCGCCTTGATGATGCGCCCCGGGTAGGTGTCGAGCGTGATCTCGGCCTCGTTGTGCGGGTCGACCTGGTGCAGCTCGTTCTGCCCGAAGAGGGCGAAGATCTGATACTCGTCATCGACGAACGTCATCACCTCGTTGAACGGCATCCCGGCCACGAAGAAGCCGGGCCTGAGCATCACGTTGACCATCGTGCCGTTGCCAGGCGCGCGCACGGTCGTCTGTTCGAGGTCGAACTTGGCGTTCGCGAGCTGCGCCCGCGTCGTCTCGACCTGTGCCTGTGAAACCTGCACCTGGGCCCGCGCCGTCGCAATCTGCGCCCTGGTCTGGACGATCGCCGACCACTCGCCTTTCACTCGGCCGTCGAGCTTTTCCTTGACCTCCTGCTCCGCCGCCCGCGCGGCGGCCAGCTGCGCGGTCAGCTCGTCAACGTTGGTTTGCGCCTGTTCGAGATCGAAGCGGGGACCGGCGCCCGTCTTGACCAGCTCGGTGTTCTGCTTGACCCGGGTCTGCGCCAGCTGGAGGGACGCCGTGAGCACCCTCACCTGGCCGGCCGCGGCATTCTGCTGTTCGCGCAGCTGCTTCTCCCCCGATACGGAGTCGGGCAGCTTCGCCTCCGCCTCGGCCTGCCGGGTGCGCTCGGACGCGACCTTGGCTTCCTCCGACGCCAGCCGCGCCTCGAGCGAGGCGACCTCGTTCTGATACGGAGTCGGATCGATCTTGAACAGCACGTCGCCTTTCTTTACCGGGCGGTTGTTCTCGACCGGCACCTCGATCACCCGCCCCCGCACCTGCGACACGATCGGCACGACGTATCTGACCACCCGCACGTCGGTCGTCGTCGGCGCGAAGATGTTCAGGCAGAGCAGCATGATGGCGATCACCACGACGGGGAAGATCGCCACCCCGACTTTCCAGGGTGTCGTCCAGGGCAGCAGCTTCAGCTTGATGAAGATCAGCCAGACGAAGAAGGAGTAGATGCCGAGGAGGATGATTTCCATTACCGGGCCTCCTCGGCGTACTTGGCCTCGAGTGCCTCGAGATCGGCCCGGAGGGCTTTCAGCTCGGACGCCGGGATGTTGCGCTGTTCCAGCCGCGCCAGCCTGTCGTGCAGACCCGGCCCGCCGGCATGCGCGCCCTTTCCCTCATCCCATGCGGCCCCTTCAGCCTCCTCTTCGTGGGAGGCTTTGTCGGTTCCGTAGGCGAGCTTGTGCATGACGGGTTTCGTGTAGGCCCAGATCCAGGCGATCGGCCAGAGCAGCCCTCCGAACACCAGCGACAGCAGGCACAGTGTTCGGATCGCCTCGAACTGCGGGTGATGCCGCTTGTGCGCGATCTTCTCCGGCAGGACGTGCACCATCCAGAAGAGCGCGATGAGCACCACCGGTACGACGAAGATGATGAACAGCGCGAGGAAGGTGGCGAGCTTGTCCTCCAGTTCCGGTGACAGAAAGGAGGCTCGCGCCTCCTCCGGAAACATGAGAGTCACGAGGAGCGCGAACAGGGCCGCCGCTCCGCGAACCGCTGGCCGGCCCTTCGACGGGCTCAGGGCCGTCCCGAGCTCAGTCGAGGGGCGGAATGCGGGTCGTCGTCCCGCTGCAAGGAAGTGAGGGGGCGTCATAGAACCCTTCTCGTAGCTTCCGCCTTCAGGCGGAAGGCGATCTCAGGTGATACACGAGCGGAAAGTGCAGGAGCACTGACCGTGCCAGAGCCGGCGCCCTCGCGAAACTCTCCATGGGACTGAGCCGGTGTGACCCTCCGGAACCATCCCTCCCGTCTCTGTCCCGAAACGCTACGGAATAGCGGACCCGCTCCGGGATGTTGGAGCTCGATCCACCAACGGGTAAGCGGGTTGCTACACGACCGGCGTATCCAGATGGCTGCTCGAAATCCTGGCTCTATCGAATCTCCGGCGAGCGGCCCACGAAATATCGCGGATGAAGTGATGCAGATTTGCGC
>Ga0209382_10005232_pt1 | contig 16951 bp, 11 predicted proteins | sample SoiMetdeltSBSDD5_FD_187599 | JGI IMG/M metagenome (GOLD analysis project Ga0209382, IMG submission 187599) | Bulk soil microbial communities from a Populus tree surrounding site in Tennessee, USA - Soil MetaG P. deltoides SBSDD5 (SPAdes) (version 2) | ecosystem: Environmental > Terrestrial >...
AACCGCCCCTCTACAAGGCCAAGCACGGCAAGAGCGAGCGCTACCTCAAGGACGAGCACGCCCTGGACGCCTTCCTCATGGAGCGGGCGGTGGAGGGGCGCAAGGTCCGCCTCACGGACGGGCGCGAGGTCGAAGGCCCGCGCCTGGTGCGGCTGCTGGAGAGGCTCGTGCAGTACGGGAAGCTCCTCGCCCACGTGGAGCGGCGGGGCACCCCCGCGCGCCTGGCCGAGCTGCTGCTGCGGGGCGAGGTCAAGGACGCGGAGATGTTCACGGACAAGGAGCGCCTGCTGGAGCTGATCCGCCCCCTGCGCGAGGCGGGCGCGGACGTCGTGCTCGAGAAGGACGAGGAGCACGGCGTCTTCGAGGTGGTCCTCCAGCACGACGTCAGCGGCCAGCTGCGCGAGGTGCGCCTGGACGACGACTTCGTGGGCTCGCCCGAATACAAGGCCCTCTACTCCACCTACGAGGAGTTCCGCGACTTCGACCGGCCGCCCCTGATCGTGGTGGACGGCGGCGAGAAGACCGTGAACAGCCGCGAAGAGCTGCTCCAGCACTTCATGGCGGAGGGAAAGAAGGGCCTGCACATCCAGCGCTACAAGGGGCTCGGGGAGATGAACGCGGAGCAGCTCTGGGAATCCACCATGGACACGGCCACGCGCACGCTGCTCCAGGTGCGCCTCGAAGACGATGAAGTCGCGGAGAACATGTTCACCACCCTCATGGGCGACGCCGTGGAGCCCCGGCGTCTCTTCATCGAGGAGAATGCCCTCAACGTCCGCAACCTCGACATCTAATGGCTGACGAGACCCCGCCCTCCGACCCCATCGCCGCCTTCAAGCTCCCCACCAACATCGCGGACGAGATGCGTCAGTCCTACATGGACTACGCGATGTCCGTGATCATCGGGCGCGCCCTGCCCGACGTGCGCGACGGCCTCAAGCCCGCCAACCGGCGCGTGCTCTTCGGCATGTCGGAGATGGGCCTCCAGCCCGGCCGGCCCTACAAGAAGAGCGCGCGCGTGGCCGGCGACGTGATGGGCAAGTACCACCCCCACGGCGAGGGCGCGATCTACGACACCCTCGTGCGCATGGCCCAGCCCTGGAACATGCGCGTACCCCTGGTGGACGGGCAGGGAAACTTCGGATCCGTGGACGGCGATCCGGCCGCGGCCATGCGCTACACCGAGTGCCGCCTCACGCGCATGGGCGCGGCCATGATGACGGACCTGGACAAGGAGACGGTCGACTTCGCCCCGACCTACGACAACGAGTCCAGCGAGCCGGTGGTGATGCCCACCGCCTTCCCGAACCTGCTCGTGAACGGCGCGGAAGGCATCGCCGTGGGCATGGCCACCAAGATCCCGCCCCACAACCTGGGCGAGGTGGTGGAGGCCATCCTCTTCCTCATCGAGAGCCCGGACCTCACGCCAGACGAGCGGCTGGAAGGCGTGATGGCGCGCGTGCCCGGCCCCGACTTCCCGACCGCCGGCCTCATCTGCGGGCGGGCCGGCATCCGCCAGGCCTATCGCGAAGGACGCGGCGGCGTGGTCATGCGCGCCCGCGCGGAGATCGAGACCCGCCGGGGCGACAAGGAGTCGATCGTCGTCACCGAGATCCCCTACCAGGTGAACAAGGCCCGCCTCATCGAGCGCATCGCGGAGCTGGCCCGGGACAAGAAGATCGAGGGCATCGCGGACGTGCGCGACGAGAGCGACCGCCAGGGCATGCGCATCGTCGTCGACATCCGCAAAGGCGAGTCGTCGCAGGTCATCCTGAACAACCTCTACAAGCACACCCCGATGCAGGAGACGTTCGGGATCATCATGCTGGCCATCGTCGACCAGCGCCCGCGCATCCTGAACCTGCTCCAGGCCTGCGAGCTGTTCCTCGACTTCCGGCGCGACGTGGTGCGCCGGCGCACCGCCTACGAGCTCCGCAAGGCGGAGGCCCGGGCCCACGTCCTGGAGGGCTACGTCATCGCCCTCGACCACCTCGATCAGGTCATCGCGCTCATCCGCGGGGCCAAGACGCCGGCGGACGCGAAGGTCGGCCTCATCACGCAGTTCGGGATGAGCGAGATCCAGGCGGACGAGGTGCTGAAGCTCCAGCTCCAGCGCCTCACCTCTCTCGAGCGGCAGAAGATCGTGGACGAGCTCACGGAGATCCGGGCCCTCATCGCCGACCTCCGCGACATCCTGGCCAAGCCCAAGCGCGTGGACGAGATCGTGGCCGCGGAGCTGAAGAAGATCCGCGACGAGCAGGGGGACCCGCGCCGCACGGAGATCCAGGACGCGGTGGAGGACCTCTCCGTCGAGGACCTCATCGCGGAAGAGGACGTCGTCATCTCCATCACCCACACCGGCTACATCAAGCGCACGTCGATCTCGACCTACCGCAGCCAGAAGCGCGGTGGTCGCGGCCGCATGGGCATGCGCACCAAGGACGAGGACTTCGTCGACCAGCTCTTCATCGCCTCCACGCACTCCTACATCCTGATCTTCACGGACCGCGGGCGCGTGTATTGGCTGAAGGTCCACGAGATCCCGGAGGTGGGCCCGCAGGGGCGAGGCAAGGCGGTGGTGAACCTCGTGCACCTGACCCCGCAGGAGAAGATCGCGGCCTTCATCTCCGTGAAGTCCTTCGATCCCGGCCGCTACGTCCTCCTGGCCACCCGCAAGGGGATCGTGAAGAAGACGGAGATCTCGAACTTCTCCAACCCGCGCACCGCGGGCATCATCGCCCTCGGCGTGGAGGACGACGACGCCCTCATCGAGGCCGTCCTCACCGCAGGCAAGGACGAGGTCCTGCTCGGCACCAAGGAGGGCATGGCCATCCACTTCGCGGAGGAGGACGTCCGCCCCATGGGCCGGGCGGCCTACGGGGTGAAGGGCATCGAGCTCGAGAAGGACGACGACGTGGTGGGGGTGGAGGTGGTGAGCGCGGGCGGGACCGTGCTCACCCTCACCAGCAACGGCTACGGCAAGCGCACCACCATCGACGAGTACCGGCTGCAGAGCCGCGGGGGCAAGGGGATCATCGACATCAAGACCACGGAGCGGAACGGCCCGGTGGTGGGGGTGAAGTTCCTGCGTGGTGACGAGCAGGTGATGCTCATCACCGAAAAAGGTATGATCATCCGCCTGAACACGGCAGAGATCTCAACCATCGGCCGCAACACGCAGGGCGTGCGGCTGATCCAGCTCGAGGAGGGCGACCACCTCGTGTCGGTGGCGCGCCTGGCCGAGCGGGAAGAGGGTGACGAGGGCGGTCCGTCGAGGCCCGATGTGCCGCCCGAGGGCAAGGAGGAGGCATGATCAAGCGTGGAGGCGTGGCACTGGCGGCGGTCGTTGCCCTCGCGGGGGCGGCCTGCGGGCATCCCGAGAAGAGCGTCGTCGATCAGTACTTCAACGCCGTCAACGCCAAGGACACCCAGACCCTGTCCAGCTTCGCCGCCGTGAACTTCGACAAGAAGGTCGACCGGTGGGCGATCAAGAAGACGATCTCCGACGAGAAGAAGCCGGCGCCGCTCCCCGACCTCGTGCAGAAGGCCAAGGACGCGGACGCCGCCGTGGCCGCCAACAAGAAGGCGGCCAGCGCCTGGTCGCTCGACCGCTTCGGCGACATCGACGCCGTGCGCGAGGCGCGCAAGGCCAACAAGCCCGTTCCGGCCAAGCTCAGCGAGGTCGCCACCAAGTGGGACGACTTCAACAACAAGGACCGCGACCTCAAGAAGACGGTGGCCATGAGCAAGGAGGCCGTGGACAAGGAGAAGCGGTCGGTGGCCCGCTCGATCGGCGACGTCGACGACGTGGAGACCCTGAAGGGCGAGGTCAACGAGAAGCAGATCGAAGTCGACCTCACCATCGGGGGACAGGTGCAGCCCCACGTGATGACGCTGCGCAAGTACGACCTCAAGCGCGACAACGGCCAGCGCGTGAACAGCCGCTGGGTGATCCAGAATCTCCAGCCCATGGGCTAGGGGCGGATCAAGTCAGGGGGCTGGCCGACCAAGTCGGAGGGTCTGACTTACTAAGTCAGGGGGGGCACTCACACACCATCACGGTGGGTGTTCGCGACCCCCCTGAAACCCCCCTCGCGCGGCGCCGCGACGCAACGCTGGCTGTGAGCTGACTTACTAAGTAAGGGGGGGCACTCACACACCATCAGGGGTGGGTGTTCGCGACCCCCCCTTAAACCCCCCTCGCAGCGCGCCGCTGCTGCGCAACGCCGCGCTGCTCTACGTTTCCTTAGAGCAGTTCGAGTCCGGCGAATCTGGCCACCAGGCGCTTTGCCCCTATGCCGAGGAACGACACCGTCAGCTTGAGGTCGTCGCCCGAGCCTTCGCGGCGCACCACCGTTCCCACGCCAAAGAGGGGATGGCGGACCCGCGCGCCGGGGCGGATCTCTCCCATCCCGGCGGCCACCGGGGGCACCACGACGTCGGGACTGCGCCAGGCCTGGCCGGCCCCGGCCGGCCGGCGCGGGGGCGCCCAGCTCGGAGCCATGCGGGATTCGCCCGTCACCTCGAGCCGGTCACGCGGGATCTCGGTCAGGAACCGGCTGGGCTCGCTCACCCGTCGCTGCCCGAACACCTGCCGGCTCGAGGCCCAGCTGAGGTGCAAGCGCTCCATCGCCCGTGTCATCCCGACGTAGAGCAGGCGGCGCTCCTCTTCAAGCGCCTCCGGCCGGCTCAGGCTGCGCGTGTGGGGCGAGAGTCCCTCCTCGAGGCCGACCAGGAACACGGATTCGAATTCCAGGCCCTTGGCGGAGTGCAGGGTCATCAAGGTCACGGGGGCGTCGTCGCGGATCTGGTCGGTGTCGGCCAGTAGCGACACCTGGTCGAGGAAGCCGGCCAGGGTCGGCGCCTCGTCGCGCGCCTCGTAGTCGGCGGCCGCCGAGAGGAGCTCCGCCAGGTTCTCCAGGCGGTCCTGGCTCTCCTGCGAGTCCTCCTGGGCGAGGGCGGCCGAATACCCGGTCAGCTCGAGGATGCGGCTGAGCAGGTCCTTGATGGAAAGCCTCTCCGCTTCCCCGCGCAAGCGCTCCAGGAGGTCGCGGAACCGGCGCAGGGGCTGAGTGGCCCGCGCGGGCAGGAGCGCTTCCTCCTCGACCGCGGCCAGGGCCTGCCAGGACGAGAGGTGGCGCCGGGCGGCCACGCGCTCGATCTCCTCCACCGTCTTCGCCCCGATGCCGCGCGGCGGCACGTTGATCACGCGCCGGAGCGCGATGGGATCGGCGGGGTTGCGGATGAGACGCAGGTAGGCCAGGAGGTCCTTCACCTCCCTCCGCTCGTAGAAGCCGACGCCGCCCACCACGATGTAGGGAAGGCCGTTGCGCATGAGGGCCTCTTCCAGCAGGCGGCTCTGCGCGTTCATGCGGAAGAGCACCGCCGCCCGGCCCTGGCTGCGGAGACGGGAAATGCGGCCCACCACCCACTGCGCTTCCTGGAACTCGTCGCCCGCCTGGTGCAGCCGCACCGCTTCCCCCGCCGTCTTGACCGCGCGCAGGGTCTTGCCCTTGCGCTTTTCGTTGTGGGCGACGAGGGCGGAGGCGGAGTCGAGGATGCCCTGGGTGGAGCGGTAGTTCTCCTCCAGGCGGAGCACGCGCGCGCCCGGGAAATCGTGCTCGAAGTCCAGGATGTTCTGGATGTCGGCGCCCCGCCAGGAGTAGATCGACTGATCCTCGTCGCCGACGACGGTGACGTTGCCCCGCGGCCCGACCAGGTGGCGGATCAGCTCGTACTGCGTGCGGTTCGTGTCCTGGTACTCGTCCACCAGGACGTACTGGAATCGCCGGCGATAGGCCTCGCGGACCTGTTCGCTGTCTCCCAGCATCCGGACGGTGCGCAGGAGGAGGTCGTCGAAGTCGAGCGCGTTGGCCGCGCGCAGGGTCTCGTGGTAGCGCTCGGCCACACGGGAGAGGGTCTGGGCGGCCACGGAGTCGCCGTCCGCGTCCTCCGGATCGCGCCCCGAGTTCTTGCGGGCGGAGATCCGGGAGAGAAGCCGTCGCGGCGGGTTGACCTTCTCGGGCAGGTCGAGGGCCTTCAGCGCTTCGCGCACGGCCTGGAGCTGGTCGTCTTCGTCGTAGATCACGAAGTTCGGGCTGAGGCCGGCCGCCGCCGCTTCCCGTCGGAGCAGGCGCACGCAGAGGCTGTGGAAGGTGGAGATCCAGCTCTTGAGGGGCGCTCCGGGCAGGAGGGCTTCCGTCCGCGCCTTCATCTCGCCCGCCGCCTTGTTGGTGAAGGTGACGGCGAGGATCGCTTCCGAGGGCACGCCCTTCTCGCGGATGAGGTGGGCGATGCGGTGGGTGATGACGCGCGTCTTGCCGCTGCCCGCGCCGGCCAGGATGAGGACGGGCCCGTCCGTCGTCAGCACGGCCTCGCGCTGTTGTTCGTTGAGTCCGGTCAGGAGGGGAGATTCGGCGGACACGGAGTCCCTGATTTTAGCTCGTTCGGTGGGGGCTGAAGTATTGAGTCAGGGGGGGCACTCACGCACCATCCGCGATGGGCGTTCGCGACCCCCCCTGAAACCCCCCTCGCAACGCGCCGCCGCTGCGCGGCGCCGCCTTGCTCTACGTGAGGCTTGCCCGTCTCCGTGCCCGTCCCCGTCCGTTGAGCCGATCAAGCCCTATTCGACGGTGACGGATTTGGCGAGGTTCCTTGGCTGATCCACGTCGCGGCCGGCGCGAACGGCCGTGTGGTAGGCCATGAGCTGCAGGGGGAGGACCATGAGGAGCGGCGACCAGACCTCCTCCACCGCGGGCACGTCGAAGATGAGGTCGCGCTCCGCGTCCAGGACCTTGCGCACCTCGGTGTCGCCCTGGAAGGTGACGGCGATGACGCGTCCGCCGCGCGCCTTCACCTCCTGGATGTTCGACAGCATCTTGTCGTAGACCCGGCCCTGCGGGCACAGGGCCACCACGGGCAGGGTCTCGTCGATGAGGGCGATGGGGCCGTGCTTCATCTCGCCCGCGGGGTAGCCCTCCGCGTGGATGTAGGAGATCTCCTTCATCTTGAGCGCGCCCTCGAGCGCGATGGGATAGTTCACGCCACGCCCGAGGTAGAGCATGTTCGGCGCGCGGGACAGCCACTTCGCCGCCTCGTCCATGCGCCCGCTCATGGCCAGCGCGTTCTCCATGAGGTGCGGCACCCGGGCCAGGCTCTCCAGGAGCTCGCGGCTGCGCTCGACCGTCAGCGTGCCCCGCAGGCGCCCCAGGCGGAGGGCGAGCACGGCGAGGGCGACGATCTGGGCGGTGAAGGCCTTGGTCGACGCCACCCCGATCTCGGGGCCGGCGTGGGTGAGCAGGGTGCCCGCCGCTTCGCGCGTGATCATCGATCCCTGCACGTTGCAGATGGCGATGGGCAGCGCGCCCAGGCGCTTCGCTTCCCGGAAGGCGGCAAGGGTATCCGCGGTCTCTCCGCTCTGGGTGATGGCGACGCACAACGACGCCGGCCCGACCAGCGGCGTGCGGTAGCGGAACTCGCTGCCGTAGTCGACCTCGGCCGGGACCTGGGCGACCTGCTCCAGCAAGTACTTGCCGACGAGCGCGGCGTGCCAGCTCGTGCCGCAGGCCAGCAGCATGACGCGCTTGGCCCGCTTGAGCTCGTCTTCCGCCGGGCCGAGCTCCTCGAGATGGACCTCGCCCTCTTCGAGGCCGATCCGGCCCAGCAGCGTGTCCCGCACCGCGCGCGGCTGCTCGTGGATCTCCTTGAGCATGAAGTGGCGATAGCCGCCCTTCTCCGCCTGCACGGGGTCCCAGGTGATGCGCTGGGGATCCCGCTTCACGACGCGGCCGGACGCATCGGTCAGCTTCACGGAGTCGGGAGTCACGACCACGACGTCTCCGTCGTCGAGGAACAGGAAGTCGCGGGTGTAGGCCAGCAGGGCGGGGATGTCGGAGGCGAGGAAGTTCTCTTTCTCGCCGAGGCCGACGACCAGCGGCGGCCCCTTCCGGGCTCCGATCAGCTTCTGGGGCTCGTCCCGGTGGAGGAGGACGAGGGCGTAGATCCCTTCCAGCTCGCCCAGTGCGCGGCGCACCGCGTCCTCGAGGTCGCCCTTGTAGAGCGATTCCACGAGATGGGCGACCACTTCGGTATCGGTCTGGGTGACGAACTTGTGGCCCTCGGAGACGAGGCGCTGCTTGAGGGGCAGGTAGTTCTCGATGATCCCGTTGTGGACGACGACGATCTTGCCCTTGCAGTCCTGGTGGGGGTGGGCATTCTCCTCGCTGGGCCGGCCGTGGGTGGCCCAGCGGGTATGCCCGATGCCGAAGGCCCCCTCCAGCGGCTCCGCCCGCAAGCTGTCCTCGAGGTTGCAGAGCTTGCCGACGGAGCGGCGGCGGCTCAGCGCGCCGTCGCGGACGACGGCGACGCCCGCGGAGTCATACCCGCGGTACTCCAGCTTGCGGAGCCCTTCGACGATGACGGGGACGGCGTCTCTCGATCCGACGTAGCCGACGATGCCGCACATGTTCCTGGCGTCAATCTTTCCGGTGCGCCTTCGCCGCCACCGGCTCGGCGGCGGGGGGCCCCTCGGCCCGCTTCGCTGCACGTCTCTTGCCAAGCTCGGCCGCCCAGCCCGGCTTGATCGTCTGGCGGGCCCGCCCCAGAGCGAGAGCGCCCGCGGGCACGTCCTGGGTGATGGCGCTGCCCGCCCCGATGTAGGCGCCTTCGCCGACGGTGATGGGCGCGACGAGGGTCGTGTCGCTCCCGATGAAGGCCCCGGCCTCGATGCGCGTGGGGTACTTGTGGGCGCCGTCGTAATTGCAGGTGATGGTGCCCGCCCCGATGTTGACGCCGGGGCCCACCGTCGCGTCGCCGATGTACGAAAGGTGCGGCGCCTTGGAGCCGTCGCCGAGCGTCGTCTTCTTCAGCTCGACGAAGTTGCCGACCTTGGCCCGGGCGCCGATGCGGGTGTCCGGCCGGATGTGGGTGAAGGGACCGACCGACGCTCCCTCCCCCACCGCACACGCGCGCAGGAGGCAGTGGTCGAGGATCTGCGCTCCGGGCCCGACCTCGGTATCCACCAGACGGACGAACGGACCGACGCTGGCGCCGGCACGCACGACCGTGTGACCCTCCAGGAACGTGTAGGGCCGCAGGACCGCATCCGCTTCCACCACGACGTCCAGGCCGATGTGGGTCGTGTCCGGGTCCTCGATGCCGACCCCGGCCGCCATGAGGGCCTCGGTGCGCCGCGCGCGCAGCGTGCGCGTGGCCGCGGCCAGCTCGGCCACGCTGTTGACGCCGAGTCCCTCGTCGGGATCTTCGGCCGCCACCGCCGCCACCTTGTGTCCCGCCGCGCGCAGGAGGCCGATCACGTCCGTGAGGTAGAACTCGCCCTGCGCGTTCTGCGGTTGCAGCTTTCCGAGCACGGCCAGCAGCGCGGACACCTCGAAGGCGTACAGGCCGGCGTTGATCTCGCGGATGCCGCGGATCTCGTCCGTCGCGTCCTTGGCCTCGACGATGGCGCGCACTCCGCCGGTGTCGTCGCGCACGACGCGCCCATAGGCGCCGGGGTCGTCCAGGACGACGCTGAGGAGGGTCGCGGCCGCCCCGTGCTCGCGATGCGTGGTGAGGAGGCGCTGCAGGGTCTCGGAGCGCAGGAGCGGCACGTCGCCGTTCACGACCAGCACCGTCCGCTCGGGGTGGGCGGAGAAGACGTCGCGTGCGACCTGGACCGCGTGGCCGGTGCCGAGGGGCGGCTCCTGCCGCACGAAGGTGAGATCCCGGTTCGCGAACGACGACTCGACCGCTTCCGCCTGGTGCCCGACCACGACCGCGATGGGCGAGGCGGCCGTGGCCTGGACGGTGCGGAGGACGTGCTCCAGGAGCGGCACGCCCAGCACCGGATGAAGGACCTTGGCCCGCGCGCTCTTCATCCGCGTGCCCTTGCCCGCGGCCAGGATGACGGCTTGAACGGTGTGCGGAGTCACGAAATCAGTCTAGCAGGCCGGGACCGTCCGGAAGCACGGGTGCGCGAGGACAAGCCGTGAGCGACGCGTCCACGGCGGCGTACGCGGGTGGGGGGTAGACGAAAAAACTCGAACTAACTGGCTTGCGGGTACAGAATCGAGAGAAATTCCTCGTCCTCGCGCAGGCCGTCGAAGTCCGGATCCTGACGCGCCTGGGCCCGGTTGGCCGGGCCGGCCGTCACCGCCTGGCGCAGGGACTTGAGGGCGGTCGCGTTGTCCCCCGCCCGCGCGGCCGTGGCGGCCATGCAGTACAGGACGTGCTCGTTGCGCGGGTGGATCTCCGCGGCCTGCCGCAGGAACTTGAGGGCCTCCTCGTATTCGCCCCGGTTGTGGAGGTACACGCCGTGGTGGAGCATCTCCTCGAAGGTCTTGGGCCGGAAGGCGGGGCGCTTCTCCAGCGCCCGCTCGCACACGGCCCGGTAGGAGCGCGCGCGCTCGAGCAGGTCGCGCTCCTCGGGGAATCCCTCGAGCAAGGCGTCGAAGTGCTCCCGGGCGCGATCGTAATCGTGCTTGCCCATCGCCTTCATGGCCTTCTCGAACGTCTCGATGGCCTGCTGGCTGCGGCGGTCCACGACGGGGGCGGGCTTCTTGGCGGTCATGCGGGGGCCACTCCTCTCGAAAGCGGCGGAGGCCGAGCCGCGAAGAATACCAGCCCTCGGGGCCGGGCGCAAGCCGGCCGGGAGGGGCCGGGCCTGATAGAATGACCGTTTAACAAGAGCCCGGTTGAAGCCTCCTAGGGACGAGCCGATCTCGATCCGCGGCGCGCGAGTCCACAACCTGCAGGGGGTGGACTGCGACATCCCCCGGAACCGCCTGGTCGTGATCACCGGGCCCTCGGGTTCCGGCAAGAGCAGCCTGGCCTTCGACACCCTCTACGCCGAAGGCCAGAGGCGCTACGTCGAAAGCCTTTCCGCCTACGCCCGCCAGTTCCTCGACCAGATGGAGAAGCCGGACGTGGAGTCGGTCACCGGGCTCAGCCCGGCCATCGCCATCGAGCAGCGGACGACGGTCAGCCATCCGCGGTCCACCGTCGGCACCGTCACCGAGATCTACGACCACCTGCGCGTGCTGTTTGCCGCCCTGGGACGGCCCCATTGCCCGAAATGCGAACGGCCCGTCGCCTCCCAGACGACGGAGCAGATCGCGGAAAAGCTCTGGCAATTGCCCGCAGGCGCCACGGTCTCGGTGCTCGCCCCGGTCGTGCGGGGCCGCAAGGGGGCCTTCCGCAAGGAGCTCGCCGCCCTGGCCGCGGAGGGGTACCTCCGTGTCCGCGTGGATGGGCGGGTGGTCAGCCTGGAAGAACGCATCGCGCTCGACCCCCGCCGCAACCACCGGGTCGAGGTCCTGGTGGACCGCCTGGCCCTCCGGCCGGGGGCGGAGAAGCGGCTCCTCTTCGCCCTGGAGAAGGCGCTCCACCTGGCCGGCGACGTGGTGATGGTCGCGGTGGGCGAGGAAGAGCGGTTCTACAGCCGGCGGCTGGCCTGCGCCTTGTGCGACGTCTCCCTCACCGAGGTGAGCCCGCGCGCCTTCTCCTTCAACAGCCCCTACGGCGCCTGCCCGCTCTGCGAGGGTCTCGGCTCGCGCTGGGACGTGGACGTCGGCCGGGTCATCCCCGACGAGAACAAGTCGCTCGTGGACGGAGCCATCCATCCCTGGCAGCGGTACGGACCCCGTCTCGTGCGCGAAGCCCTGGAGGAGCTGGCTCAGCGCCTCGGCTTCTCGCTCGAAGTCCCCTTCGCGCAACTGCCGCGGCGGGCCCGTCAGGCCCTCCTCCAGGGCGACGGCACGTTCCCGGGGGTGCTCTCCGACCTGCGGCGGAAGGCCGAGACCTTCCTCCGGCTGGACGCGTCGCCGACGGACGAGGCCGCGACGCCTCCGGACGGCAGCGAGGCCTTCGACGACATCCGACCGTACCTGGTGGAGACGACCTGCCCGGAGTGCCGAGGCGCCCGGCTGCGGCCGGAGAGCCTGGCCGTCCGCCTGGGCGACCGCACGATCGCACAGTTCGTGCGCCTGCCCGTGACGGAAGCGGTCGGGGCCTTCGCGGCGCTGGCCTTCGAGCCACGCGAGCAGCCGGTGGCGGAGAGGCTGGTGCCGGAGATCCTGTCCCGCCTGCGCTTCCTCGATGCGGTGGGCGTCGGATATCTGACCCTGGACCGTCCGACCACCACCCTCTCCGGAGGGGAGGCGCATCGCATCCGCCTGGCCAGCCAGATCGGCGGCCGCATGCAGGGCATCCTCTACGTGCTCGACGAGCCTTCCGTCGGCCTGCACCAGCGCGACAACCAGCGGCTGCTGGCCACCCTCACCGGCATCCGCGACCTCGGCAACACGGTGGTGGTGGTCGAGCACGACGAGGAGACGATCCGCGCCGCGGACTGGATCCTCGACCTCGGCGAAGGCGCGGGGCGCCAGGGCGGCCGCCTCATGTACCAGGGCCCGCCCGGATCGATCGACGGCAGCCTGACCGGGCGCTATCTCCGGCGCGAGCTCTCCATCCCGATCCCGTCCGCGCGCCGCGCTCCCAAGGGAGTCCTGCGCATCAAGGGGGCCCGCGAGCACAACCTGCGCGACATCGACGTCGAGATCCCGCTCGGCGTGCTCACGGCGGTGACGGGCGTGAGCGGATCCGGCAAGTCCACGCTGGTGGAGGACATCCTCTATCGCGCGCTGGCCCGGAGGCTCTACGGCGCGGCCGCCGAGCCCGGGCGCCACGAAGCGCTGGAAGGCGCGGAGGCCATCGACAAGGTGGTCGCCATCGACCAGAGCCCCATCGGGCGCACGCCGCGCTCCAACCCCGCCACCTACGCCGGCGCCTTCACCTTCATCCGCGACCTCTTCTCGCTGGTGCCGGAAGCGCGCGCCCGCGGCTACAAGCCGGGCCGGTTCTCCTTCAACGTCAAGGGCGGACGTTGCGAGGCCTGCCAGGGCGACGGGGTGCGCGCGATCCGCATGCACTTCCTGCCCGACGTGTACGTGCGCTGCGAGTCCTGCCGGGGCCGGCGCTACAACCGCGAGACGCTGGAAGTCCTGTTCCACGGGCGCAGCATCGCGGACGTGCTCGACCTCACCGTGGACGAGGCGTTGCCCGTCCTGCGCGCGCATCCGCGGCTCTTCCGCATCCTCTCCACCCTGGCCGACGTCGGCCTCGGCTACATCCGCCTCGGCCAGAGCGCGGCCACCCTCTCCGGCGGCGAAGCCCAGCGCGTCAAGCTCGCGCGCGAGCTGGCCCGTCGCGAGACCGGCCGCACCCTGTACATCCTGGACGAGCCCACCACCGGCCTGCACCTCGACGACGTCTCGAAGCTCCTCCACGTCCTGGGCCGGCTCGTCGACGCCGGCAACACCGTGGTCGTCATCGAGCACAACCTGGAGGTGGTCAAGACCGCGGACCACGTGGTCGACCTGGGGCCGGAAGCGGGCGCCGCCGGCGGCCGGCTCGTCGCCCAGGGCACCCCCGAGAAGGTGGCACGCTCGCGCCGGTCGCACACCGGCCGCTTCCTGCGAGAGGTCCTGCGGGCCACCGCCGGCTCACCGCTGCGCCCCGACCGGGACGAGGACGACGACGTGCCGCCCGCGGCCTCCGCATGAGCGTCGTCGCGCCCGTCGGCGAAAGCGACCTGCTCGCCCGCCGGCCCGAGTTCCCCATCCTCGAGAAGACGACCTACCTCGTGAGCCATTCCCTGGGCGCGATGCCGCGCGGCGCGGCCGCGCAGCTCGAGGAGTACACGCGGCAGTGGGCCACGCGGGGCGTGCGCGCCTGGGCCGAGGGCTGGTGGGCGATGCCCCTCTCCGTGGGCGACGCCGTCGGCCGGATCATCGGGGCCGCCCCCGGCTCCGTGGTCATGCACCAGAACGTCTCGATCTGCCAGTCCGTCCTTCTCTCCTGCTTCGACCTGTCCGGGCGGCGCAACAAGATCGTGTACGAGGACCTGAACTTCCCGTCCGTGATGTACGTGTACGAGGCGCACCGCGCCCTGGGGGCGCGAGTCGTCACCGTCCCCAGCGAGGACGGGATGACCGTTCCCCTGGAGAGGTTCCTCGAGGCCATCGACGAGGAGACGCTGCTCGTTCCCCTCTCCCACGTCGTCTTCCGCAGCGGCTTCGTGCAGGACGTGCCCGCGATCGTGCGCCGCGCGCACGAAGTGGGCGCCCTCGTGGTGGCCGACCTGTACCAGTCGGCGGGGACGGTGCCCGTCGACGTGACGCGATGGGACGTCGACTTCGCCACCGGCGGGAGCGTGAAGTGGCTGTGCGGCGGGCCGGGCGCGGGCTACCTGTACGTGGCCCCGCGTCTGCAGACGCGCCTCCAGCCGCGGGTCACGGGCTGGATGGCCCACGAGCATCCTTTCGCGTTCGAGCCCGGCGCCATCGACTACGCCCCGGACGCGACGCGGTTCCTGCACGGCACGCCCGCCGTCCCCGCGCTGTTCGCCGCGCGGGCGGGTTACGAGGTCGTGGCCGCTCTCGGGGTGGACGCGATCCGGCGCAAGTCCGTGCGGCAGGTGCAGCTCTTGATGGACCGTGCGCGGGCGCGCGGCCTCACGCCGCGCACGCCGGACGATCCGGACCGCCGGGGAGGCATGGCCATCCTCGACGTCCCCCATGGAGAGGCGGTCACGCGCGAGCTGCTCCGCCGGGAGATCATCGTGGACCATCGCCCGGGTGCGGGCATCCGCTATTCCCCGCACTTCTACACGACCGACGACGAGATCCTCCACGCCATCGACCAGACGCGTGAGATCCTCGATTCGGGCGCCTATCAAGCCCACACGCGGGCCGGCAAGACAGGCTTTTGAGCCACACCGGTCGTGGTATCAGAGCCACATCCGTGGCTTGGCGACGGCAGTCGTCATCAGGTCCCCTCTCTCCGAAGTCGTTTGTTCATCGCGCCTTAGGCGTGAGCGGGGGCCGTGGTTCGGCGATTGCATGGCGGCAGCCCAGGTCTCATGGCCTATAGGAGAACCCTCAAGCGCGGCGTAGGCTGCACGGGCATTGGCCTGCACACGGGCCGTGCCGTCCGCCTCGACCTCAAACCCGCGCCCGCCGAGCACGGCATTCGCTTCCGTCGCACGGACGTCGGGGTCGAGATTCCCGCCCACATCGATCATCTGGGGCGGCTCGACCATGCCACCACGCTCAGCCGGGACGGGGTCTCCATCGACACCGTCGAGCACCTCCTCTCCGCCCTCTACGCCCTCGGCGTCGACGACGTGCTCGTGGAGGTGGACGGTCCCGAGATCCCGGTCATGGATGGCAGCGCCGCGCCCTTCGTCATCCTCATCCACGAAGCCGGGCTGCGGCCCCTCAAGGTCTCGCGCCGCTATCTGAAGGTGCTGCGGCCGGTCGAGGTGGTGCGCGGCGGGAAGTGGGCGCGCCTGAGCCCGTCCGACCAGTTCCGGGTGAGCTACACGATCGGCTTCGACCATCCGCTCCTGCGCCATCAGACGGCGTCGGTCCGGGTCAGCGCCGACACCTACGGGGAGACGGTCGCGCCCGCGCGGACCTTCGGCTTCCTCCGGGAAGTGGAGATGCTGCGCAAGGCGGGCCTCGCCCTCGGAGGCAGCCTCGAGAACGCGATCGTGGTCGGCGAGACCGGCGTCCTGAACCAGAAGCTGCGTTTCGAGGACGAGTTCGTGCGCCACAAGATCCTCGACGCGATCGGCGACCTGTCGCTTCTCGGCCATCCGGTGGTGGGCCACCTCGAGGCCAGCAAGGCCGGCCACGCGCTGCATGCCGCGCTCGCCCGCGCCGTGCTGGACACGCCGGAGGCCTGGGCCCTGGTGACGCTCCCGCAGCTTCCGGTGGTCACCTTGCCGTCGCCGTCGTCGCCCGCGCCCCTCGTTCCCCAGCGCAGCTAGACGGCCGACCGACTCCCCTCAGTCCTTCTCGCGACGCGGGGCGACGACGAGCGCCTCGATCTTGACCTCCAGGGCCGGGCTGCGCCGGATCGTTCGACTTGACGAGCACGCTCCGTTGCAGGCGCCCCGCCGGCTCGGGAGCGGTGAGCCGGACGCGAAACGTGGTGCTCGCTCCCGGCTTCACGAGCAGCTTGGTGTCGGCGAGGATGGCCGCGCAGTGGAGCTCGAGACGATGGACTCGATGCGCAGATCGGCACGGCCGTTGTTGCGGAGCACGAACTCCTTTTCCACGACGTGCACGGGCTTGATCGCGCCGAAGTCGAAGGAGGCGGGCTCGACCACGATCCGGGGAGCGGCGGCCGGAGAGGCCGCGGGCGCGGGGGCATCCGGGGCGAGGGCGGCGGGAAGCAGCGAGAGCACCGTGAAGGCCAGGGCCAGGGTCATGCCGGCCCTCCGGCCGACCGCCCCCGTCCGCCCTTCTTGCGTCCGGTCAGGCGGCGCATGTAGGCATCGAGCATCTCGTTCTCGTAGGTGACGGAGTTGAGGAAGAGGCTCTCCACCAGGTAGCGGCGGCGCTCCTCCTCGCTCATCTGCTCCACGAGCGATTGGATCTCCCGCATCATGTCCTCGAAGGAGACCTGCAGCGCGCGCTTGAGGGTCACCTCGCGGTAGAGGGCCTCGAGCAGGCCCAGGATGTCGCCGTCGAGGGTGAGCTGGAAGCCGGTGGAGAGGCGCACCCTACGCATCGGCCTTCCCCTTCTTCCTGCCCCCGCCCGCGGGGCCGAAGGCCTGGAGAGCGGCGCCTTCCTCCCGGTGCAGGTCGATGAGCTTGTGCACCCCGGTCATGGAGATCATCGTCTCCACGCGCGGCTGCACCCCTGCCAGCTTGACCGCGCCCCCCCGATCCTGCATGAGCCGGTAGATGTCCATGAGGCAGCCGATGGAAGCGCTGTCGATGTAGGTGACGGCGGAGAGGTCGATGATCAGCTTGCGCGTGCCGCCCTCCACGAGCTGCCTCACCTCGGCGAAGAACGCGGACAGGTTCGGATACGTGAGCTTGGCTTCCTTCACCCTCACGATCCGTACGTCGGCCTTCTCGTCGACTTCGAGCTGCATCACGTC
>Ga0209382_10005233_pt1 | contig 16943 bp, 12 predicted proteins | sample SoiMetdeltSBSDD5_FD_187599 | JGI IMG/M metagenome (GOLD analysis project Ga0209382, IMG submission 187599) | Bulk soil microbial communities from a Populus tree surrounding site in Tennessee, USA - Soil MetaG P. deltoides SBSDD5 (SPAdes) (version 2) | ecosystem: Environmental > Terrestrial >...
TCGGCCGGTAGAGCGGCGTCGACCTGGAAGGAGGGCTCCTGCTCGTCGGCCGGCGGAGCGGCGTCAACCTGGAAGGAGGGCTCCTGCTCGTCGGCCGATGGAGCCGCGTCGATCTGGAAGGACGGCTCCTGCTCGTCGGCCGATAGAGCGGCGTCGATCTGGAAGGACGGCTCCTGCTCGTCGGCCGGTGGAGCGGCGTCGATCTGGAAGGACGGCTCGGATTCCGCCTGTGGTGGGGCGGGCAACTCCGTCTCGCCCTCGGGCAGCGGGGGCTCGGCGAGCTGCTCGGAGTCCGTGGGCGTGAAGGCCCCTGCGTCCTGGGCCATCTCGGCCAGCGGGCCGCTGGTGATCGCCTCGTTGTTCTCCGCGCCGTCCAGCTCCACCTCGTGGCTCTGGGTCTCCGTCGGCTGGTAGTTGACGAAGTCGTTCGACGCGGCCAGCGGAACGCTGTCCTCCGGGCTGCCCTCCAGCTCGGGGGAGATCTCCACATCGCCGCTCGGAGGGGCGGGCTCCTGCGCCTCCCAGGGCAAGGTCCCGAGATTCTCCTCCGGCAGGGGGACCGGTATCTCCTGCGGCTCCGCGCCGGGGACGTCCGGAGGGACCGGGAGCTCGGACTCGCCCGGGAGAGCAGCCCAGCCGAATTGCGAGGTACGGTCGGAGAACGGATCGAAGCTGTCCTCCTCGATCCGCATCAGCTCGCGGTTTGCCGGCGGCGCGGGCTCGAAGGCAGGAGCGGGCTCGGGCTCGGGCTCGGGCGTCGGGGGGTTGGCGGCGGCCGCTTCATCGTCGCCTTCGACGAGCATCACGTCGTCGTCGTCGATCTCCATCACGTCCGACATGTCGTCGGCCGCGGCCGCTGTGGCGGGTACCTCGTCCTGCGGAGAGGCCTCGATCACCGGCTCCGGTTCAGCTTCCAGCTCCGGCATCGCGGAGAGGTCGGGCTCGGGCGCGGTCTCCAGAGCGGGCTCCGGGATGCTCTCCTGGGGCTGCTCGGCGGGCGCATCGAAGGTTGGCTCGGGAGCAGCCTCGAGCGCGAACTCAGGAACAGCCCGGAGCGTGGGCTCAGGAGCAGGGTCGAGCCAGGGCTCAGGATCAGCCTCGAGGGTGGGCTCGGGAGCGGCCTCGAGCGCAGGCTCTGGAGCCGCTTCGGGGGCGAGCTCGGGAGCAGCCTCGAGGGTGGGCTCAGGAGCCGCTTCGAGCCAGGGCTCGGCAGCAGCCTCGAGGGTGGGCTCCGGAGGAGCCTCGAGCGTCGGTTCCAGAGTCGAATCGAACGCGGCGAGCTCGGGAGCGGCCTCGAGCGTGGGTTCTGGAGGCGAGTCGAGCGCGGGCTCGGGAGCGACCGCGAGCGCAGGATCCGTGATCGGCTCGGAGACCGACGGTTCGGGCTGCGGATCGAACCCATCCCCCAGCGTCAGGTCATTCACCGGCTCCGCGGGCGGCGGCGCTTCCACCTGTCCCGCATCCGGAAGCCCACCATTCGGATCGGCCCCGGGCGGATACGCGTTCGGGTCGTAGTACTCCTGCTGGTAGCCGCCGGCGTACGCGTTGGGGTCATACCCCTGCTGCTGCGCGTAGGCGGCGTATGCGTTGGGGTCGTATCCCTGCTGCTGCGCCCACGCGGCCGCCTGGTCCGGATCGTACCCCTGCTGCGGAGAGGCGGCGTACGCGCTGGGATCGTACCCTTGCTGCTGCGCCCACGCGTCCAGCTGCTCCTGGGTGTAGGGGTACCAGTTCCCGTCCTCTGCGTAGTACCCCTGCTGCGCCAGCGCGGCCAGCTGCTCCTCGGTGTAGGGGTACCAGTTCCCGTCCTCTGCGTAGTACCCCTGGACCGCGGCGTTCGGATCGTACGCGGCCTGGGCTTCGGCGGGCTCTTCGGGCAGGCCAAGCGCTAGGCGCAGCTCGACCCACCGTTGCTCCTCGGATGGAGAGAGCCCGCCCTGCTTCCGCTTGTCGTCGAGGAAGCGAAACTCCCGCATCGCGGCGCGCGTGTCGGACATCGGGGGTGAGTCGATTCTAGCCCCTCCGGCGGCCTAACCCCAATGTCCGGCTGGGGAAGTTGGAGGGTCCGTCGGCCCCTAGAAGGCCCAGTTGGCGAGCACCTTCTGGAAGTCGGCCAGCTCTTCCTTCCTCGTTCCCTTCTCCATCAGCTCTACCACCTTTTCGTTCATCAGCAGCATGCGGCGGCTCATCACCTGGGCCAGATTGTTCACCATCTTCAGCGCCGCCACGCTGTCCCTCTGGAGCAGCGCCTGGAACTGGCTGGAGCTGATCTTCAGCAGCCTGGCGTCCGAGGTGGCGACCACCGTCGCCGAGCGCGCCGCGTCCCCGCTGACCAGGCTCATCTCTCCCACCACCGTCCCGTCGGAGAGCTTGGCGATGGACTGCTCCTTCCCCTGGCGGTCCCGCTTGGTGACCTCCATCGTGCCTTCCAGGACCACGTAGACGCCGTCGCCCGCGTCGCCCTCGCGGAACACCACGCCGCTCCTCCCCACCGACTGCTCCTCGGCGATGGAGAGGATCTGCTCCGCCTCCGTCACGGTGAGCCCCTTGCAGATGGGGATCTGGATGAGCTTCTGGGTGGTCGCCGGAGACGCTGGCATGGGGTCCCTTCCCTGGATGGGGGGCTGGCTAGATGCCCCGGAGCACGGTGGCCTTGCCCACCCGCCCGATGGCGAGGATGAACGCCGCGGTGCGCAGGGGGATCTTCCGGGTGCGGGAGATCTGGGCGATCCGCTCGTAGGCTTCCTTGACGATCTTCTCCAGCTCGGCGTTCACCCGGTCCTCGTCCCAGGTGAGGTGCTGGAGGTTCTGCACCCATTCGAAGTAGCTGACGGTGACGCCGCCGGCGTTGGCCAGGATGTCCGGCACCACCAGCACGCCGCGCTTCTCGAAGATCTCGTCCGCCTCGGGTGAGGTGGGGCCGTTGGCGCCCTCCACCACGATGCGGGCGCGGATCTCCGCGGCGTTGCGCTTGTTGAGCACGTCGCCCAGGGCGGCGGGGATGAGGACCTCGCACTCGGCCGCCAGCACCTCCTCGTTGCTGCAGGCGGTCCCGCCGGAGAAGCCCTTCACCGTTCCCGTCCGCTTCACGTGCTCGAAGAGGGCGGTCACGTCCAGGCCGGCGCCGTTCCTCACCCCGCCGTGCACGTCGGAGATGGCGACGATGTGGCCGCCGTCCTCGTGGAGGAGGCGGGCGGAGTGGCTGCCCACGTTGCCGAAGCCCTGGATGGCGAAGCGGGCGCCCTTCACCGGCAGGCCCACGTCCCGGAGGATCTCCCGGCAGACGTAGAGCAGGCCGCGGCCGGTGGCGGCGTCCCGCCCGCGCGAGCCGTACAGGTCCAGCGGCTTCCCCGTCACCACCGCCGGCGAGTGGCCGTGGTACTTGGAGTACTGGTCCATGATCCAGGCCATCACCTGGGGGTTGGTGTTGACGTCCGGCGCCGGGATGTCGCGGGTGGGGCCGATCACGTCCTGGATCTGGTCGACGAACTTGCGGGTGAGGCGCTCCAGCTCCTTCGCGCTCATCTGGCCGGGATCGCAGGTGATGCCGCCCTTGGCACCGCCGTAGGGGAGGTTGACCACCGCGGTCTTCCAGGTCATCAGCGAGGCCAGCGAGACGACCTCGTCCTGGTCCACCTGGGGGTGGTAGCGGAGGCCACCTTTCATCGGGCCGCGGCTGTTGTCGTGCTGGATCCGGTACCCCATGAAGGTCCGGATCTCCCCCGAGTCCAGCTCGATGGAGACCTGCACCTTGACCTCGCGCAGGGGCGTGGCGAGGAGGGTCTCGATCCGCTCCCCCACGTCCATGATCCGGGCCGCCTTGCGGAAGTAGTAGTTGGTGGCGTCGGCCGTGCTCATGGTGGCGCGGGGACCTTAACAGATGGGATCGGGGCTACCATCTTCCGGCGCTCCTGGTTCAGGATGTGGCTGATGGGGGCCGCCACCTCAGAAGATCGAGCCCGGAGCCTGCTCAACGGGGTCGCGCGGAAGATCCGCACGCTGCGCGAGCGCCACGGGATGACCCAGGAGGACTTCGCGGCGCGGTGCGGGATCTCCGTGAGCTTCGCCTCCCTGCTGGAGCGCGGGGAGCGGACGCCCTCCTACGAGACGCTGGTCCAGGTGGCCTCCGCGCTGCAGATCCCCCTGGCGGAGCTGTTCCGGGAGCAGCCCGCGGATCCCTACGACGACCCGTACTACCTGCGGCTGATCGAGTTCGCCCGCAGGCGGCGGCTCAGCCGCGCCCAGGTGGACCGGCTGCTCGCGGTGGGGGACGCGATGTTCGACGAGGCGCCACAGGTCAGCCAGGTGGCGCCGGGGCAGACCGTGTGCAGCGAGCCCGGGTGCGGGCGGCGGGTGCTGGCCAAGGGCCTGTGCGCGTCGCACTACCACCGCGCGCGGCGGGCGCGGCTGTGACTCAGTCGCCCAGGTAGTGGAGGGCGATGGTGCGGTGGTGGCCGCGGGTGCGGTGCTCGAAGACGTAGAGGCCCTGCCAGGTGCCCAGCGCCATCCGGCCGCCGGTGACCGGGATGGAGAGCTGGGTCTGGGTGAGCGCGGCGCGGACGTGCGCGGGCATGTCGTCCGGGCCTTCGGCGGTGTGCTCGAACAGGGGGTCGCCGTCCTTCACCAGGCGCGAGAGCCAGCGGTCCAGGTCGGTGCGGACGTCGGGGTCCGCGTTCTCCTGGACCAGCAGGCTGGCGGAGGTGTGCTGGATGAAGAGCGTGAGCAGGCCGCCCCCGGGACCCGGACGGGCGGTCTCCGACAGCCAGCGCTCCACCTCGCGCTGGAAGGGGTGGAGGCCGCGGCCGGGAGTGCGGAGCTGGAGGGTGCCGTGGGCCTGTTTCACTGCGGGCAGTCACTACCATGGCGCCTGGCCGCGTCCAGGGCCAGCGCCACCGAGGCCAGGGTGACCTCCCCGGGGAAGTAGTGCGAGAAGCCGGGCAGCCCGCGCAGCGCCGACTCCGCGTGGTCCATGTCCGCCAGCCGCACCACGTGCGCGCCGGGGATGACGGCGTCCTCCGGAGCCACCAGGCCGTCCGACCGGAAGCCGTAGCGCGCCTCCAGGTACGCCTCGGATCGCGCCAGCACCGAGGCGGGCGACAGCCGCGAGGAGGCGACGCACAGGCAGGGGACGTCCGTGGGGAGCGGGTGCTGCGCCAGGAATTCCTCCCGCGCGTCGTAGGTGAGGTCCCTCACGCTCGGCGGGTCGCCGCGAAACAGGCGGCTCACCACCCCGTCGATCAGCGGGCGGATCGACGGCGTGGCGTCCATGTCCTGGGCGATGGGCGAGCCGCCGAACGGCGACTGGATCGCCACCAGCGCGCGCACCCTGGCCTTCAGCTCCGGGTAGATGGAGAGCGCGGCCGCCGCATCCACCCCGCCCTTGCTGTGGCCCACCAGCACCGCCTGGCGCCCGTCCGCGGTGGCCTCCTGGACGGCATGGCGGACGACCTCCGCGTTCCCCTTCACCGAGCCGCCAGGGTCCACCGGGACCCGGTGCACCTCCAGGCCCGCCTTGCTCAGGGCCTCCACGTTGGCGTCCATGTAGCCGTTCACGTGCTCGCCGAAGAGCCCGCCGATGGTCAGGTACCGGTGCGCCCCGGCGTCCGGAGGCAGGACGTCGCCGCCGCGGCCGGCCAGCGTGTGGAGCGCCAGGAATCTCCTCGTCACGTCGATGGTAGGGGTGGGATCGACCACCGCGATCCACCCTGGCCGCCCCTCCGAGCCACGGACCGCGGGGTGGGTACGAATTGACATCGACGGTGACGAGTGGATGGTCATGGTTCTCTCCTGTCCTTGTTTCATGGCGTTGCCGACGTCTCAGGTGAGGCGTCGTCCAGGTACAGAAACGTCCTGTGGCGGACCGCTTACGCCCGGTGATGGGGAACCAAAGTTCACCTGTCACAGTCCCATTCGGGCGCCTCGATGCTTCTTATGAGTAGAAGGGCAAAATGAGGGGGGTGCCGTGAACGCTCGTATTCCATCCATGCCGGCCTTTGCCCGCTCGCTCGGGTTTTGCGTGGTCTGCCTGAGCCCGCTGTTCTGGTTCATGGAGCTGCTCCAGAACCAGCTCTACCGTCTCATCCTGGGTCATTACGGCTGGAGCTATCCGGCGTCGCCGTACACCTCGTTTTACTTCCCCAGCGTATTTCTGTGGGCCGGCGCCATCACCATCATCGGGAGCCTGGACCACTGCGTGTTCGTCCCGCGGGGCACGCCGCAGTGGCGGCGCGTGCCGCTGCTGGCCATGGCGTGCTTCGCGGCGGAGTGGCTGGTGGGCCTGGTGGGGGACCTCGTCCACCTGCCGATGCAGCACTGGGAGCACTCGCCGCTCGTCTACATCCGCCCCAGCGCATACTGGTTCTGGTGCCTGGACGTGCTCCTCTACGACTGGCTCCGCAGGTGGATGGGCGCCGCCCGCCGGGCCAGGGGGCTTCCGGTGGTGTAATGTTAATCGGGATGTACGCGACCGGCCGGGGATTGCTCCCAACCCTCCAGCTCCTGGGGACCCCCAGGCTGGGGAAGCTCCTGCTGGAGTCGGTCCGGGCCGCGCTCCTGGCATACCTGGCCCTGGAGGGACAGACCACGCGCGCCCGGCTCACGCGGTTGCTGTGGCCGTTCCAGCCGCCGAAGCGGGCGCGCAACAACCTGGCGCAACAGCTGGTCCGCCTCCGCAGGGTGTACCCGGAAGCGTGCATCGTGGGGGAGGACCCGCTCTCGCTGGCGGAGGAGCTGGCGGTCGACGTGCGGCTGCTGGAGGGGGCGTGCGCTCGCGGGGACTACGGCGCCGCCATCCAGCACACCGGCGAGCTGCTCGCGGGTTTCGAGTTCGACGAGGAAGACCCGGAGGACGGGGACGAATTCCAGCGCGAGGAGCTCCACCGCTGGTTGTGCACCAGGCGGGACCGGCTTCGAGATCTGCAGTGCGAGGCGTTCCTGCGGCAGATCCAGCAGATGGAGGAGCAGCGGAGGCTGCCGGAGGCGCTCGACCTGGCGAGGCAGCTGTGTGCCCTGGCCGACACCAAGGAGGAGGCGTGGCACGCCGTGATGCGCCTCCACCACGAGCTGGGGGATCGCACCGCCGCGCTGGGCGCCTACGAGGAGTGCAAGAGCGTGCTCCGGCGCCGGGTGGACGTGGAGCCCTCGGAGAAGGTCCGGCAACTGGCCCGCCGGATCGAACGCCAGAGCTCCAGCCCACCGGTCTCCCCACACCCGTCTCAGCGCCCGCTGCCGGCCGAGGTCATCTGTCCGCCGCAGCTGGTGGGGCGGGAGCGCGAGTGGGCGCAGATGGAGGAGGCGTTCGCGCAGGGCAAGCCCATCTTCCTCCTCGGAGAGCCGGGCGTCGGTAAATCACGGTTGATATCGGATTTCGCGAATTCGAAGGGCAAGTGGATCCGGCTGGGGGCCAGGCCCGGCGATCGCGAGGTTCCGTACGCCAGCCACGTCCGGAACGGCCGGAGGCTGCTCCAGCAGCGGAAGGCGGACGGCCGCCCTCCGCTGCCCGGCTGGGTGGTGGAGGCGCTGGCGCCGCTGCTGCCGGAGCTGGGCGTGGACCGTCCGCCCCCGGTGGCCCAGCAGGACCAGACGCGGCTCTTCGACGCGGCGACGGAGCTGTTCCGGGACACCTGCCGGGACATGGCCTTGGTGGTCTTCGACGACGGCCAGTACATCGATCAACCCAGCTTCGACATGGGGATGTACATCCACAACCAGCTCTGGATCCCGGGGGACGGCCTCCCGAAATACGGGCCGTTCCCGCCGATCATCAATGGATACAGGGGGAGCGCCATCCAGCCGCGCTGGCTGGAGATGATACGCGGCATGGTCGACCTGGGGCTGGTGGCGCTGCTCGAGGTCAAGCCGCTCGATGCGCCGGCGGTCGCCCAGCTCCTGCGGAGCCTGGAAATTCCCGGGCTGGAAGCGCTGGCGGGCGAGTTCGCGCGCTACACGGGTGGAAATCCGCTGTACATTGTGGAGACGGTGAAGCACCTGCTCGCCACCGGCTGGCGTCCGGAGGCGGGAAAATCCACCCTGTCGCTGTCGGACCCGGTGCGACAGATCATCCGGAGGCGGCTGAAGGCGCTCTCGCCCGCCGCGCTGGAGGTGGCCCGCGTCATCGCCGTGGCCCAGGCCAACACCAGCCTGGACGTGGTGGCCGCGGTGCTCGAGGTCCGGCCGGTGGACCTGGTCGAGCCCTGCCGCGAGTTGGAGGAGCAGGGCGTGCTGTCGCAGGAGTGGTTCACGCACGACGTGCTCGGCGAGGTGCTGCTGGAGGACACGCCGGAGCTGGCCCGGGCTTCCCTGCGAAAGCGGCTGGACGAGCATCGCCCGAAATCCAGGGCGGGTTGAGCCCGGAGACGGCGGCGGGCCGGTAACGGGCCGATAACAACCCCTCGCTACCCTCGATGTGTCAGGGGCGATGAACGCCTCGACGCATGGAGGTGCTGCCGTGCACGAGCACGAGACGAAGTGGGGGGCCGGCACCCCGAAGTGGAACGCCGGACGGGAACGGACCTGCGCGGCCCTGTTCGCCGGCCTGCTGGCCCGCGCGCGCCGGGCGTTCCCCGGCTGCGAGGCGGACGCGCTGGACCTGGTCCAGGAGACCATGGAGCGGTTCCTGCGCCAGTTCCCGGAGGCGCTCCCGCCGGCGCCGCGCTGCAAGGCCTGGCTGTTCCAGACGTTCGACCACCACGTCATCTCCGAGTGGCGGAAGCGGATGGTGCGCCAGCGGGCGCTGTCGGACCCGGCGTTCGAGCTGCTGACCATGTCCGAGCAGGCGGAGCCGGACGCGGAGCGCACCCGGGTGGAGCTGGTGATGGACCAGCTCACCGACGAGGCGCTCCAGGAGGCGGTGAGGGCGCTCAGCCCCCGGCTGCGCCAGGCCTTCGAGCTCCACCTGCGCGGCCTCAGCCGGCGCAGCATCGCGCTCGAGCTGCGGATCACCACCAACGCGGTGAACAAGCGCCTCTTCGACGCCCGCCAGCGGCTGCGGACGACGATCGACGTGGGGCCACCTCGACTCCGCGGCGCCCACTTCGACGTCCGGGGGAGGCCGCGGCCCGGCGGTCCAGCGCTGATCTCCCGGCGCTGAACTTCCGAGCAGGTGCTGCGGGATCTGACATGGAGCAGGGGAGGGCCCCGGCGGTCATGGATGCGTCACGCATGGCCTCCGAGGATCTCCACCAGCCCTCTCTGCTCCGAGGTCCAGATGGTTCCGTACCGGATCGACTTGCTAGGACGTCCCCCCAGGCTCTGGCGCGCGGATTCGTCGTTCACCCCGCTGAACAGGCGCGACGCCCTCGTCATCGCCTACCTCGCGCTGAGGGGGGCCACCACGCGCGACGAGCTGGCCGAGAAGCTCTGGCCTGACATTGAGCCCGAGCACCAGAGCAACAACCTGCGCGCGCTGCTGTTCAAGATGCGCAGGCGGATCGGAGAGGACGCCCTCCAGGAGAAGGACGAGGCGCTGTGGCTGAGCGACGCGTGCTCGATCGACGCGGTGCGCGTCGTCGAGGCGTACCTGAAGCGGGACTGGGCCGCCGTCGTCGCCTCCTCGCCGGAGCTGCTGGGAGGGCTGATCTACGACGACGAGCCGGAGCTGGACCGGTGGCTGGACCAGCAGCGCGACCAGTTCCTCCGCCGGCACGCGGTGGCGCTCGGCCACGAGGTGGAGCGGCTGGAGCAGGAGGGGCAGCGCGAGCAGGCGCTGGAGCTGGCCGGGCGCCGCCTGCAGCTGGATCCCTGGAGCGACGACGCGTGCCGCAAGGTGATGGCGCTGAAGGTGCAGCTCGGCGGCCGCATGGGGGCGCTGCGCGAGTACGCCGCCTTCTGCGCCGTCCTGGAGCGCGACCTCGGCGTGAAGCCGGAGGAGCGGACCAGGCAGCTGGCCGAGGACATCCGGAAGCTGGGGTGCCGCCCGTCGCCGGGCGCGAAGCCGGAGCTGCCGCTCTCCGTCCGCCACCCGCCGCTGGTGGGGCGGGAGCAGGCGTGGATGGAGATGGAGGAGGCGTGGCGCCGCCGCGTCCCGATCATCTACGTGTGCGGCCAGGCCGGCCACGGGAAGTCGAGGTTGATGACCGACTTTGCGCAGGCGCAGACGGACGGGAGCTTCTTCCAGAGCTCGGCGTGGCCGGGGGACGCCAGCGTGCCCTTCCGCTCCCGGAGCAACACCATCCGCAAGCTCCTGAGGGAGTACCCGGCGGTGAAGGTGGACCGGTGGAGCCGCCGGCAGCTCGGCCGCATCCTCCCGGAAATGTGGTACCCGGAGGAGCTCCAGCCGCCCGACCCGGGAGACCCGGCGTTCGTGGAGGCGAACTTCCGGCTCTACCGGGAGATGAGCCGCCACGTGGGCGCCATCGTCTACGACGACGGCCAGTACCTGGACCACGCGACGATCGACCTGGGCCTGTCGCTGGAGGCGGTGTGCTCGCGCATGGTCGAGGCCGGCGAGTTCCCGCCCATCCTGGTGGGCATCCGCCCGGGCGAGCTGCACCCGGCGCAGGAGGAGATGCTCCGCGCGCGGGCCGAGAAGGGCCAGGCGGCCTGGATCGACGTGGAGCCGCTCACCCCGGACGAGGTGAGGCTGCTGGTGGCGGGCATGGGGTGCCCCCAGCTCGCCCGGATCGCCGGGGAGCTGGCCGAATACTCGGGCGGGTCGCCCTACGTCGTCCTGGAGATCGTCCGGGAGCTGATGAGCGCGGAAGGGTGGAGCGGCGGCTTCCCCGCGGGCTTCCAGCTCGCTCCGAGCGTGCGGGCGCTGCTGGACCGCAAGCTGAGGAAGCTGTCCCCGGAGGCGCTGCGCGTGGCCCAGGTCATCGCCCTGGCGGGAGACGAGCTGACCGTGCCGATGCTGGCCAGCGTGGCCGCGCTGACCGCCGACCACGTCGCGGTGTGCCTGAGGGAGCTGGAGCGGCACCACCTGGTCCAGGGACGCTGGTTCGCCTCCGGGGCCGTGCCTCCCGCCGTCCTGGAGGGCATCCCCGAGCGGACCCGGGCCGAGCTGCTCAACCGCATCACCGACGAGAGGCACGGGCGCAGCTTCGGAGGGCTCTGGTGATCCTGGCGGACCGGCTGAGCAAGGTGACGGGGGGGAAGATCTACGCGAGGGACTTCCGGGCCCGGGACATGAAGGGCTGGCCGGAGAAGATGCTCCACGGGCACCTGCTCCGGGCCGTCCACGTGGATCGGGCGTTCGCCGGGCTGGATCGCGAGCTGCTCGACAGGCTCGCGCCCGGGGCGCGGGTCGTCACCGCGGTCGACCTTCGCAAAGAGGGCGTCCACAACCCCAGCCGCGAGAGCAGCAAGTTCGGCCGGCTCCTGGTGAACCCCGGCGAGCGGGCGGAGATGTATGGCCAGCCGGTCGCGCTGCTCGTCTTCGAGCACTCCCGCGACATCATCCGGTTCATCGAAGCCGACCGGTCGGCGTCGATCGTCCGGTACGACGAGCCCCAGCCCGGGGTGCCGCTGCCGTTCCTGCTCCCGCGCCCGGCGCTCGGGCTCCAGCAGTACGAGAGCTACCACCTGCTCCGCTACCCGGGCACCGGAGCGCCGCCGGACGTCGACCCGGAGGCGAGGTTCTCCTTCATGAAGAAGGGGTCCCACGATCCGACCAGCGTCGGCCAGGACCTCAAGCCCGAGCAGCTCGCCGTCAACCGGCTGGCGCGGGAGGTGCAGCAGCGCATCGAGCGCGACATCCAGGAGGGGGACGAGGTCAGCCGGGAGAAGTGGTGCTGCCTCGATCGCACCTTCTACACGCCCAGCGCGGATCCGATGTTCATGGAGCCGGAGGCGGGGATCGGCTGGTGGGACGAGGGGCGGAACACCTTTCACCTGGTCATGGGCACCCAGTCGCCCGCCAAGGACGTCGCCAACGTGCAGGGCCTCTGGCCGCTCGGGAGGCCGGAGGTGGTCCTCACGCCGTGCCCGCCCGGAGGCGCGTTCGGCGGCCGGGACGAATCGAGCTTCCCTTTGTACCTGGCGCTGGCCGCTCGCTACGCGGGAGGGCCGGTCCGGCTCGCGTACGACCGCGCCGAGCAGTTCCTCTCCGGCATCAAGCGTCACGCGTCGGTGGTGAGGAACCGCCTCGCCTACACGCCGGCGGGAGAGCTGATGGCGCTGCAGTCGGAGATCTGCATGGACGGCGGCGGCCAGGCGAACCTCACCACCCCCGTCCTGCAGCTGGCCGTGCTCCACGCGGCGGGGCCGTACCGGATCCCGCGCACGGCCCTGCACGGCGTCGCCCACGTCACCCCCTCCGCGCCGGCGGGGTCGATGCGGGGCTTCGGCATCCCGCAGGTCACCTTCGCCATCGAGTGCATGGTGGACGAGATCGCCGCCGAGCTGGGGCAGTGCCCGGTGGAGCTCCGGAAGAGCAGGATGCTCCAGGTCGGCGATCACGACGTGACCGGGATGAAGCTGTCGCACGACCTGGGCAACCGGCGGCTCTGCGACCAGGTCCTGGCCCAGCGGCTGTGGAGGAACCGCGACCGGGTCAAGAAGCGCCGGGACCGGGAGGGGATCGCCTACGGGGTGGGGTTCGCCTGCTGCATGGAGGCGTACGGCACCAGCATCGACGCGGGGTTCGGAGGCGTGGAGCTGTCCGCGGACGGGACGCTGTCCGTCTGCTCCAGCGCCGTCGACATGGGGCAGGGGGCGGCGACGGCGCTGGCCTGCGCGACGGCGGCGGTGCTGGGCGCGGAGGCGAAGGAGGTCACCCTGGGAGACCTCGCCCTCTTCAGGTGCCTGCCGTTCGTCACCAAGCACAGCACCGACCCCGCCATCGAAGCCTGGTACACGCCCAAGCCGAGCAACTCGATGAGCGCGTCGATGACGGCGTTCTTCCACGCCCACGTGGTGGAGGAGGCCGGCCGCGTCATCCTCGAGCGCGGTCTCCTCCCGGCGGCCTACCGCAGGTGCGGCCAGGAGCCGCCGGAGGCGCCGCAGTGGAGGTGGGAGGCGGGCAAGCTGGTGGTGGCGGGGCTGCCCCGGTCGTTCTCGCTGCCGGAGCTCGCAGCGGAGGCGCACCGCGGTGGCGGCGTCGTCGGGGCGCGGGCGCACGCGGTGTTCCAGGACCATTTCGCCTCGGCCAGGTTCCCCGGCGTGGACGCCGGCGGACGGAGGCGCCCCATCGACCTGCTCGCGGTCAAGTGCGGGAGCGGCGAGTACCAGGGCGTGACGCGGGAGAAGCCGGACTTCCCGAAGGGCCAGCCCCACACCCCGAAGCGCACGCTCTACGCCTCGGTCGGGCACCTGCTGGCGGTGGAGGTGTTCCTCAGGAGCGGCCGCATCCAGGTGGTCGAGGCCGTGACCGTGCTGGACGCGGGCGCCGTCCTCCACAGGGCGCTGCTGGAGGGGCAGGCGCAGGGCGGCCTGGCCATGGGCCTGGGGATGGCGCTGACGGAGGAGCTCTCCCCGGCCCCGCCGGAGACGGCCGAGGTGTGGAACCTGAATCGATACCTCGTCCCCCGGGCCAGCCACATGCCGCCGAAGCGGCGGATGCGCCTGGTGCTGGTGGACCCGGGCCCCGACGACGGTGGGCCGCGAAGGAAGGGCATCGCCGAGGCCGCGATGACCACCGTGGCCCCGGCCGTCGCCAACGCCGTCGCTCACGCCACCGGGCTCCGGCTGTGCCGGGTGCCCTTCACGCCCGACCGCGTCCGCGCCGCGCTCGCGTCCCGATGAGGAGCCCATGCGATACGAACTGGTGGTGAACGGGAAGAACGAGACGTCCGATGACGCGGAGCCGGACGATCTCCTGGTCGACTTCCTCCACGAGCGGGGGCTGGTGGGGACGAGGATGGCGTGCGGGATCGGCTCCTGCGGCTCCTGCAAGGTGGCGGTCCGGACCGACCGGGGGCTGATCCCGGTGCTCGCCTGCTTCGCCCGCCTCAGGTCGGTGGCGGGCCTGGAGGTGACCACCGTGGAGGGGCTGGCCCGCGACGGCAAGCTGCACCCGCTGCAGGAGAGGTTCCTGGAACAGCACGCGTTCCAGTGCGGCTACTCCACGCCCGGGATGCTGATGACCGGCTTCATCCTGATCGACAGGCTGAGGCGGCAGGGAGGCATCCCCAGGCACCTGCTGGACCGCGAGATCGCCGCGGCCATGGCCGGGCACGTCTGCCGGTGTACCGGGTACGTCCGGTACTCCCAGGCCATCCGCGACGTCATCCTGCGCTGGCCGCAGTACAAGCACTCGCCGGGAGACGGGCCGCTGGTGCACGCGCCCGGCGTGACCCGGCCCGCGGTCGCCCCGGTCCCGGCCATCTGGTTCCGGGTGACGAAGCGCTCGCGCCACGACGTGAAGGACAAGAGCCTCGAGGGCAGGTTCGAGCACCCGGAGGCGCGCCTGACCCTGTTCCGGCCGATGGCCTGGGACGCGTGCAAAGGAGAGGTGAAGGCCAGGGTGGCCAACCTCCGGACCGGCGAGCCGGCCCGCGACCTGAACGTGGCGAAGTTCCTGTTCGGGGGCATCGAGGAAATCGTTTTCAGGGTCGACGAGGCGAGGCCGCTGGATCCCCAGGTCTCCCAGGTCCCCGGCAACGCGCTCCCACCGGGGCTCCACCTACCGCTCACCGTCAGCGGCCACCTGGCGGTGGGCTCCACCAGCGTGCCCGCCAAGGCGGAGGTGACGGTGATCGCCGGTGCGTCGAACACGCTGAGCATCCAGAGCCGCCAGCCGGTCCGCGTCTCGCTGGATCGCCTCGGGCTGCCGGTGGCGGACTTCGCGGCGGAGTTCGGCCTGACGTTCGGGGCGGAGGTGGAGTTCGGGCTCGACCACGTCGAGGTCACGTACACCACGCGCGAGCCATGAGATTCCCGGACCTCCACCGCCACCTGGACGGCTCCATCCGGCCCGCCACGCTGTTCGAGCTGGCGCGCCGGGCGAACCGGGTCCCGCCGCCCGACCTGATGGCCCCGCGGAACGAGAGCCTGGCCGCGGCCTTGAAGAAGTTCGACTTCATCCTCTCGCTGCTGCAGGAGCCGGCGGAGGTCCGGCGGGTGGCCGCGGAGATCTGCGAGGACGCCCGGGCGGACGGCGTGTCCACCCTGGAGGTCCGGCTCTCTCCCCAGCTGCACCGGGGGGCGGCGCTGGAGGCGGTGGTGGAGGCCGCGCTGGAAGGGCTCAACGGACGCGCCGGGCTGCTGCTGTGCGGGCTCCTCGGCGAGCCTCCCGCCCTCTTCGACTCGCTGGTCTCGGTGGCGCGGGCGAATCCCGGCGTGGTGGGGATCGACTTCGCGCACGGGCCGGAGTCCGCCGGCCCTCGCTCGATGGGCGACTACGCGCCGGCCTTCCAGCGGGCCGCGGACCTGGGCCTGGGCCGCACCGTGCACGCGGGCGAGGGCCGCCCGCCCTCCGAGATCCGCACGGCGATCGAGTCGCTGCGCGCGCAGCGGATCGGCCACGCCACCACGCTGCTGGATGACCCGGCCGTCCTGGACCTGGTCCTCGAGCGCCAGGTCACCGTCGAGGCGTGCCCCACGTCCAACGTGCACACGGGGATCTTCTCCAGCCTGCAGACGCACCCGCTGCCGAGGTGGCTCCGCGCCGGGGTCCGCGCCTGCATCTGCACCGACAACACCTTCTTCGCCGGCATCACCGCCTCGGAGGAGCACCGGCGCGCGGCGGCGATCCCCGGCATGGATGAGGTCCAGCTGCAGAAGGCGGTCCGCTTCGGGCACGAGGCCGCCTTCCGGCGCTCGTGAGGAGTGGCGGACTGCGCGCCCTCCGCGATCAGTGGAACGCGCCGATGATGTCGTCCAGCCAGCCGGTCTCACCCCGGGATCCGGCGGCGATCGCTTCGCGCAGGACGCGCAGGTTCGCTGCTGTCGTTCTCCGCTGCCAGGGCTCGTGCGGCGCCGCCAGCGCCAGGCGGTGGTACGCCTCGCAGGGGGTGCTGTCCGGCCTGTGTGCCGCGATCTCCACCATGGACGCCAGGTCCCAGTAGCTCAGCCGCCCGTGGAGCCGCTGGAGCGCGACCCTCTCCACCAGGGGCAGCAGGCGGCGGTGTGTCGCCCACGCCTCCCGCGTCCCCTTCGCCGCCAGCAGCGTCAACGCGTTCACGCCGGGGTACGGATCCTCCGAGATCTCCCATCCCTTCTGGTACCAGCGGATGGCCTGGTCGAGCGCGTCTCGCGCCTGGCGCGGGCTCGCAGCCTTCACGGCTCGCTCCCACTTGTCCTTGTAGACCCTGCCGAGCAGCCCGCAGGTCTCGCCGTTTGCGCCGATCTCCGCCAGCACCGACTCCAGCTGGCCGATCGCCTCGTCCGGGCGGCCTTGCCGGCCGATCGCCAGCGCCAGCTGCTCCCGCACCAGGATCGTCTTCCGGAGCGAGGGCGCCATCGCCTGCTCCGCTCGCTCCATGCCGCTCCAGTCCTCGCAGGCGCGAAGCAGCAGGAATGTGTCCAGCTGGACGGCGGGGGGCTCGTCCTTCAGCGCCGCGTGGAGATTCCTGCCGGAGACGAGGCGGCTGATCTGCGCTCCGCGCTGGCCCAGCTCGGCGCGCAGGCGGCGCAGCTCCAGGCGGCGGCGCTCGGTGAATTCCAGCCGCTTCACCCAGCTCGTGCGGCCGCGCGGGCGGCGACCGCCGCGCCGCTCTCCCTTCAGTCGCTCCAGCGCGCCGCCGAGCTGGGCCGGATTGGCGAACGCCATCCCGGTTCCGAAGCTCGACTGGTACGCCACCGGCCCGGAGGCGCCCGGTGGCCGGGCCGCGGAAGGGTGGCCCTCCGCGTGGATGGCGATCAGCCCGCGATCGCGGCGGGCGCGGCGGCGCGGATGAAGGGCCAGCCAGGCCTCGGCCACCCGCCTCACCTCCCGGTCGCCATACGTGAGATCGGCGATCAGGACGTCCGCGTTCGCCAGCGCCTCCTTCATCTCCCTGGAGCCAGCGCTCACCGGTGGGGCGCGGACCGCGACCAGGCCGTGGGCTGTCAGCGCGCCGTCGACGAGA
>Ga0209382_10005234_pt1 | contig 16941 bp, 11 predicted proteins | sample SoiMetdeltSBSDD5_FD_187599 | JGI IMG/M metagenome (GOLD analysis project Ga0209382, IMG submission 187599) | Bulk soil microbial communities from a Populus tree surrounding site in Tennessee, USA - Soil MetaG P. deltoides SBSDD5 (SPAdes) (version 2) | ecosystem: Environmental > Terrestrial >...
GCACCGCTCGCTCGATCTGTTCCGCCGGCTTGAGCCAATCGATCACCGCCTCGTCATCCTGGACCTTCCGCGCGTAAGTGGCGCCTTCGGCAGGCTGCGGCTCTTCGTGGGCGTTTCCAGCCGTAAGCATCTCCAGCACGGACACGATCAGGTCTCCGCCCATCGGCGCGAGTCGATCATGCAGGGATTGCGAGTCGTCGCTATCGCTGATCGCAAGGGAGCGCTGCGCAAGGATCGGCCCTGTATCAAGGCCCGCTTCCATGCGGATGATCGTAATGCCGGTTTCCCGATCCCCGGCAAGGAGCGCTCGCTGGATAGGCGCTGCACCCCGCCAACGCGGAAGGAGGGAAGCGTGGACGTTGAGCGCCCCATGGGGCGCTAGGTCGAGAACCGGCACAGGAAGAATCAGTCCGTAGGCCGCAGTGACGATCGCCTCGGGCCGCGCTTCGGCGAGAAGGCCGAGCGCTTCCGGGTCTTTCAAGGTGACCGGCTGGCGGACGACCCAGCCCTGCTGTGCGGCGAACTCCTTTGTCGCGCTGAATGCAGGACGCAGCCCGCGTCCGCTGGGCCGATCAGGCTGAGTCAGGACCATAACGATCTCGTGCTGCGCATCGTGGAGCTTCGCGAGCACGGTGGCCGCGAAAGCGGGCGTGCCGGCGAACGCGATGCGCATAGGGAACCCCGAGGCGCCTACGCGCCAATACGCCGCTCAGGCGCTTCTACGCAACTGCTTGGCGAGCTTGACGCGGATGCGCTGCTGCTTGAGAGGTGAAAGGTATTCGACGAAGACCTTGCCGCGCAGGTGATCCATTTCGTGCTGGATGCAAACCGCCAACAGGCCCTGCGCTTCCATCGTCAGGGCATTCCCATTCGGGTCATAAGCGCGGACCCGGATCCGATCAGCGCGCTCGACGATATCGTAGATTCCCGGCACCGAGAGGCAGCCCTCCTCGATGTCGGAGACACCCCAACGCTCGACGATTTCGGGGTTGACGAGCGCCACCAGGGAGTCGCGTCGCTCCGAAACGTCGACGACGATCACTTGCCGATGAACGTCAACCTGGGTGGCGGATAGCCCGATCCCGGGGGCGGCATACATCGTCTCGGCCATGTCGCGCACCAAAGCCTTCAGCGCGGCATCGAACACGGTCACCGGGGTGGCGACTTTGTGCAGCCGCGCGTCGGGATAGCGAAGGATGCTCAGAATAGCCATTGACTATAAAATAACTTGCTAATTGAATCGATTAGATGCAGTATTTCAGGAAATGCCTAAGATACCAGCAATTCATGCTACAGTCAGCAAAACGGGAAATTGACCTGACCCAGTCGGGATCGTCAACATCCAACGGGGGGCCGCATGCGCAACCGACCGCATAAGTCTATCACAACGCTCGTTTTTGTACTCCTTGGGCTGGTCGCCGTCGGCGCCTGGAGCCAGGCGCCTCGAAGCCCGCTCGCACTCAAGCCAAATGCCCCTGATCGCTATGTTGTCGTCCCCGGCGACACCTTGTGGAGCATTGCCGAGCGCTTTACGGATTCGCCGTGGCGCTGGCCCGAGCTGTGGAACATGAACAAGGATCAGATCAAGAATCCGCACCGCATCTATCCGGGAGATGTGATTCTCATCGACCGTTCGGGCGGTCGGCTTGCGCTCGCGGGGACCGTCAAGCTTTCCCCGCAGGTACGGGCCCAATCCACCGCCGACGGCATCCCGACGATTCCTCCAAACGCGATCGAGCCCTTCCTTTCGCGGCCGCTGATGATCGAACCAGGCGGCTTGGACAATGCGCCGCGGATCGTTGCGTTCGATGGCCGCCGCGTCATCGTCGGCGATGGCGGCAAGGCGTTCGTCAGAGGCATGGGCGACTCGAAGGCCGGCGCCTGGAGCCTGTACCGCCATGGCAACCCGCTGGTAGACCCGGACACCAACACGACGCTTGGGTACGAAGCAATCTATTTGGGGTCGGCGAAGCTGGTTCAACCCGGCGAGCCCGCCACCGTGGAAGTGGCGTCGGTCACGCAGGAAATCGGCATCGGCGACCGGCTGATCCCTGCCGACCGGCCCGAGATCGTGCGTTACGCGCCGCACGCCCCCGCGGCGAATCTGCAGGGACGCGTCGTGTCGATATACGGCGGTTTGAACACGGTCGGCGAGGCTGGAAAGTTTTCAGTCATCGCCGTGAACCGTGGCCGGGCGGACGGGCTCGAGCTCGGTCACGTGCTTGCGCTGTATCGCGATCGCGGAACCATCGTCGATCCGACCATGCCGAAGTTTTCAGCTGATGTAGTGCAACTGCCCGAGGAACGCTACGGACTGGTGTTCGTTTTCCGGGTGTTCGATCGCGTCTCATACGCGCTCGTGATGAACGCAAGCCGTCCGGTAACTCCGCGGGACGTCGTTCGTACTCCCTGAGCGCGGGTTCCGGGATCAGGGGTTCATCGGGCCAGGGGCTCGCCGCCTGGCTGCAGCTATCGCTGACGCCCGGCCTGCGCGCGGCCACGCTGCGTGAGCTGCTGCATCGATTCGGTCTTCCAGAATCCGTCATTGCCTCCGGGCGTCGTGCACTGTCTGCGTTTGTCTCGGCGGAAGTCCTCGACGCCCTGTATTCCGAACACGTTGCACGAGGCGTTTCGCGCGCGCTGGAATGGTCCGCTGCGCCCGGCCGGGCGTTAGTCGCCTGGGATCATCCTGACTATCCGAAAGCGCTGCTCGAAGTAAGCGATCCCCCGGCGCTGCTGTATTGCGCAGGGCGCATTGAGTTGCTGAATCGTCCGGGTCTCGCGGTCGTCGGCAGTCGCAACGCAACTGCGCAGGGCGCGCGCAACGCCCAAGCCTTTGCACACACGTTAAGCGATGCCGGGCTGACGATTGTCTCCGGGCTCGCGCTGGGCGTCGATGCGGCGGCGCACCGCGGGGGCCTCGAAGGGTTGGGATCCACCATCGCAGTTCTTGGCACTGGGGCCGATCTCGTCTATCCGCCCGCGAACAGGGGACTTGCCCAGGAGATCGCAGAGCGGGGCTTGCTGGTTTCCGAGTTCGCGCTCGGCGCTCCCGCGGCGAAGCAGAACTTTCCGAGACGCAATCGCGTCATCAGTGGACTGACGCGCGGCACTCTTGTGGTCGAGGCGGCACTTGCGTCCGGGTCGCTGATTACCGCCCGCGCTGCGCTTGAGCAGGGTCGCGAAGTGTTCGCTATCCCGGGCTCGATCCATTCGCCGCTATCAAAGGGTTGTCACAGCCTGATCAAGTCCGGGGCAAAGCTCGTCGAGTCGGCCGAGGACGTGTTGAGCGAGTTCGCAGGGCTGCGCGCGCACACTGCGCCGTTGCCGGCGAAATCCGCTGACCCGGTTGCGCCGAAAGCAACGATCAGCGTGCCACCCTTGCTGGAGCAAATGGGCTACGAGCCTATCGACATCGATTCCTTGTGCGCGCGGACTGGCTTGTCGGCACAACAAGTTAGTGAGGCGCTGTTGCGCCTCGAGCTTGAAGGGCGTGTTGCCTGCGTGCCAGGAGGCCTGTACCAGCGCGTGCAGTAGGATTTCGCGCTCGCAAAAATCGAGTTGGTTGTCCCGACGCAGGCTTTGCGGGTATCCTCTGCGGCCTTTTAGTCATGAGCAAGAAACTCGTCATCGCGGAAAAACCCTCGGTCGCGTCAGACATCGCGCGCGCCCTGGGCGGCATGTCGCGCAAAGCTGACTACTTCGAAAACGACGAATACGCCGTGTCGTCTGCGGTCGGGCACCTGCTCGAGATCGTCGTTCCGCCGACGCACGACGTGAAGAAGGGCAAGTGGACCTTCAAGCATCTTCCGGTCATTCCGCCGCACTTCGATCTCGCGCCGATCGAGCGCAGCGCAAAGCGTCTCGAGACGTTGCTGAAACTGATCCGACGGAAGGACATCTCGGGATTGGTCAATGCCTGCGACGCTGGCCGGGAGGGGGAACTCATCTTCCGCTACCTGATCCAGCATTCCGGAACGAACAAGCCGGTCGAACGGCTTTGGCTGCAGTCGATGACCGCAGCGTCCATCCGGGAAGGATTCCAGAATCTGCGCCCCGACCGCGAATTGCTTCCGCTGGCGGACGCAGCGAAATGCCGCTCGGAAGCGGACTGGCTGGTGGGCATCAACGGCACGCGCGCGATGACAGCCTTCAATTCGAAGGAGGGCGGCTTCTATCTGACGACGGTTGGGCGCGTGCAGACACCTACGCTCGCGATTCTGGTCGAACGCGAGGAGAAAATCCGCGCCTTTGTCGCGCGGGATTACTGGGAGGTGCACGCGCGCTTCGAGGTGAAGGCCGGCGAATACGCTGGCCGATGGTTCGATCCCGCCTTCCGCAAGGATGACGATCCGGAGCGCAAGGCCGAGCGGCTATGGAGCGGCGCAGATGCCGAGCGCATTGCAAACGTCTGCCGCGGGGGGAAAGGACAGGTCAGCGAGGAGACGCGGCCGGCCACGCAGGCTTCGCCGCTGCTATTCGACCTGACAAGCCTGCAACGCGAAGCAAACAGCCGGTTCGGGTTCTCCGCAAAGACGACGCTCTCTCTGGCCCAGGCATTGTACGAGCGGCACAAGGTGCTCACCTATCCGAGGACGGACTCGCGCGCGCTCCCCGAGGATTACATCGGCACCGTAAAGAAGACGATCGAGACGCTTTCATCGGACCATGCATACGCGCCTTTCGCGAAGCGCGTGCTCAAGAGCGGATGGGTGAAGCCGAACCGGCGCGTTTTCGACAATACGAAGATCTCGGATCATTTCGCGATCATTCCGACACAGCAACCGCCCAAGAATCTCAACGAGGTCGAGCAGAAGCTGTACGACTTTGTGGTACGACGATTTCTGGCGGTCTTCTATCCCCCCGCGGAGTACCTGCAGACAACTCGCATCACTCAGGTAGAGGAGTACCAGTTCCGCACCGATGGCCGCGTGCTGGTGAACCCGAACTGGCTCGAGGTCTACGGCCGCGCCGCCGATGAAGCGGGCGAAACGCTGCCGCCGATCACATCGGGCGAACGCGCGCTTGCGCGTGAAGTGACCGCCCAGCCGAATCGCACCAAGCCGCCTGCCCGCTACACGGAGGCGACCTTGCTCTCGGCCATGGAGGGTGCAGGCAAGCTCGTCGAGGACGACGAGTTGCGTGCTGCAATGGAGACTAAGGGCCTGGGCACGCCCGCGACGCGAGCCGCCATCATCGAGGGACTGCTGCAGGAGGAGTACATCCATCGCGAGGGCCGCGAGCTCGTGCCAACGCCGAAGGCGTTCTCCCTGCTCTTTGCGCTGCATATGCTCGGCATCGTCGAACTCGCCTCGCCTGAGCTCACCGGAGAGTGGGAACACAAGCTCAAGCTGATCGAGCGCGGCAAGATGACGCGCGAAGAATTCATGGGCCAGATCTGGGAGCTCGTGCGCAACTTCGTCGGCATCCTGAAGAACGGCGAGATCCCTGACGTCGTGTACGCGACCGTGCCGGCGCCGTGTCCGAAGTGCCAGGGCACCGTCCAGGAAAACTACCGCAAGTTCCAGTGCCAGAAGTGCGACTTTTCGCTCTGGAAAGTGGTCTCCGGCCGCGAGTGGACCCCGGAGGAGGTCGCCGAACTCATCACGAAGCGATTCGTCGGGCCGCTGACGGGGTTCCGGAGCCGCATTGGGAAGCCGTTTTCAGCCGGCATCCGCTTGACCGACGAATTTCGGACGGAGTTCGATTTCGGCCAGCCACAATCGGGAGAGGCGGCCGCGGTTCCGGATTTCAGCGGCCAGCAGAGCCTTGGCGCCTGTCCGAAATGCAAAGGGCGGGTATTTGAGCTGGGCGTTGCATACACGTGCGAGAACGCCACGGGGCCGTCGCCAACGTGCGATTTCCGCTCAGGCAAGATCATCCTGCAACAAGCGGTCGAGCGCGCCCAGATGGAAAAGCTGCTTTCGGCCGGCCGAACCGACCTGCTGACCCGGTTCATCTCCCGCAAGGGCCGGCCGTTCCGGGCTTATCTCGTCAAGACTCCGGATGGCAAGGTCGGGTTTGAGTTTGTGGCGCGCCCGAAAAAGCCCGACGCTACGCCTGCACCGGAAAAAGATGCTCCGCCCGCGCCAGGTCCGGCGGAAGCGAAGCCCGCGAAGCGAGCCAGGTCCGCGACGAAGCGTCGTACTGCCTAGATATCGAGGTTGCGCGCGCCGAGCGCGTTCGACTCGATGAACGCACGCCGCGGTTCCACCTCGTCGCCCATCAGCTTGGTGAAGATTTCGTCGGCGGCAATTCCGTCCTCTACCTGTACGCGAAGAAGGCGCCGCGCCGCTGGATCCATCGTGGTTTCCCACAGTTGCCCGGGGTTCATTTCGCCCAGGCCCTTGTAGCGCTGCAGGCTGATCGATTTCTGCACCTCGCCCAGAAGCCATTTCATGGCCTCACCGAAATCCTTTACCGGCTGCTGCTTTTCGCCGCGCTGGACGAGCGCTCCCGGACCGACGAGTCCGCGCAGCGTCTCGGCAGCCGAGCGGATCTGGGCGTAATCCCCTGAATGGACGAACTCCTGGTCCACCGCGGTGACGCGCACATTGCCGTGTCTCGTATGCTCGACGCGCACCTGATAGCGTTCTGTTTTTGGATCGAAGCGGGCGCTCACCTGAATGTGCCGATCGGGGAGCGCTGCGGCCAGCGCCGCGGCGGAAGCGTCGGCCAGATCCCGCCGCGACAGGTCGATCTGTACGCCCCGCAATAGCGCCTCGAGTACGTTGCGGTCGATCCAGCGGGCGACGCGCTCGATTACCGCTTCGGTAACCAAATACGATTTGGCGAGCTCGGCCAACGCATCCCCGCGAATTGCATCGCGGTGAGGGGCCGGCAACAGCGCCGCGTCTATGAGTGCGAGCCGCAGCATGTGCTCGTTCAATTCATGCTCGTCCTTCAGATAGCGCTCTTCCTTGCCGAGCTTCGCCTTGTACAGCGGTGGTTGCGCAATATAGATATGCCCGCGCTCGACCAGCTCAGGCATCTGCCTGTAGAAGAACGTAAGCAACAAGGTCCGGATGTGCGAGCCGTCCACATCGGCGTCCGTCATGATGATGATGCGGTGATAGCGCAGCTTGTCCGGGTTGTATTCCTCCTTGCCGATGCCGCAGCCGAGCGCCGTGATCAGCGTGGCGATTTCAGCGGAAGCGAGCAGCTTGTCGAAGCGCGCTTTTTCGACGTTGAGGATCTTTCCCTTGAGCGGGAGGATCGCCTGAAACTTGCGATCGCGCCCCTGTTTCGCGGAGCCTCCGGCCGAATCGCCCTCGACCAGGTAGAGCTCGCACTTGGCTGGGTCGCGCTCCTGGCAGTCGGCAAGCTTGCCCGGAAGGCCAAGCCCGTCGAGGACGCCCTTGCGCCGAGTCATCTCGCGCGCCTTGCGCGCCGCCTCCCGAGCCCGCGCAGCGTCGACGATCTTCGCCGTGACAATGCGTGCATCGTGCGGCCGCTCGGCGAGATATTGGCGAAGCTTCTCCGCGACGATCTCCTCGACGACCGGGCGCACTTCCGACGAAACCAGCTTCTCCTTCGTCTGCGAAGAGAACTTCGGCTCGGGGACCTTGACCGAGAGAACACAGGCGAGGCCTTCGCGCATGTCGTCCCCGGTCGTTTCCACTTTCGCCCTCTTCGCCTGCTCGTTTTCCTCTATGTACTTGTTGAGCACCCGGGTCATCGCAGCGCGCAGGCCCGTCAGGTGCGTCCCGCCATCCTTCTGCGGGATATTGTTGGCAAAGCAGAGCACGCTTTCTTGATAGGAGTCGTTCCACTGCATCGCGACATCGACCGTGATGCCGTCCTTTTCGCCGGTGCCGTGAAATGTCGTCGGGTGCAGCACGGTCTTCGAGCGATTCATGTACTCCACGAAGCCCTTGACGCCGCCTGAAAACGCGAAGCTCTCGTCCTTGCCGGCGCGCTGGTCGACCAACACGATCCGCACGCCATTGTTGAGAAAGGACAGTTCGCGCAGGCGTCGCGCAAGAATGTCGTAGTGGTAGTCGACCACTCCAAACACCTGGCGGGACGCGAGGAAATGCACTTCGGTGCCACGCTTTTCGGTGAGGCCGGTGACCCGAATCGGCGCCGTCGGCGTGCCGTCGGCGAATTCCATCTGGTGCACTTTTCCGTCGCGCCAGATCGTCAGGCGCAGCCAGCTCGACAAGGCATTCACGACGGATACGCCCACCCCATGCAGCCCGCCCGACACCTTGTACGTATTGGAATCGAACTTGCCCCCCGCGTGCAGCTCGGTCATCACGATCTCGGCCGCAGACCGCTTTAGCTCGTCATCCTCCTTGACCCCGGTCGGGATGCCGCGCCCATTGTCGAGCACCGACACGGAATTGTCGGTATGGATCGTGACGACGATCTCGTCACAGAACCCTGCGAGCGCCTCGTCCACGGCGTTATCGACGACCTCGAAGACGAGGTGGTGCAGCCCGGTGCCGTCGGCGGTATCGCCGATGTACATTCCCGGTCGCTTGCGTACTGCCTCGAGCCCCTTGAGGACCTTGATCGAATCGCTGTCGTAGTCGTTCGGCTCGCGGGGCTGGGGTTCCGTCTCCTGCTGCACGTGTTCTCCTAACGGGCCCGCGCTAGATGCGCATCGGCATGACGACATACTTGAAGTCGGGCTGCGACGGAACGCACAGCAAGGCACTTGAAGCCGCGTCTCCGAAGCTGCATTCGAGCTGCGTACCATCGACGTTGTTCAACACGTCGAGCAGATAATTGACGTTGAAACCGATGTCCAGCGCGTCCCCCGTGTACGGGACTTCGATGACTTCCTCGGCTTCTTCCTGTTCCGCGTTCGACGAGACGATCTTGAGCGTGCCCTGCGCAAATACCCAGCGAACGCCGCGAAACTTCTCGTTGGAAAGGATTGCTGCCCGCAGCAGCGCCTGCCGCAATGGCTCGCGCTCGAGAAGCAGGGTATTGCGGTTTCCCGATGGGATTACGCGCGTGTAGTCCGGAAACTTTCCATCGACGAGTTTCGACACCAGTTCCACCGAGCCGAAGGAAAACGAAGCCTGGCTGGCGGAAAGCTCGATCCGGGCTTCCTCGTCGCCGTCCCCGAGCAGCTTCGTCAGCTCGAGCACGGTCTTGCGCGGCACGATCACCTCCTGGCGCGGGACCGCTGCATCCAGCGGCATAGCGGCATAAGCAAGCCGGTGGCCATCGGTAGCCACGAGGCGAAGCTGTCCCGCGTCCACAACAAACAGAAGTCCGTTCAGGTAATAACGGATGTCCTGCTGCGCCATGGCATACTGAACAAGGCTCAGGAGCCGCTTGAAACCCTTCTGGGGCAGCGCGAACCGCGCCTGCTCGCCTGCTGGCTTCGCGAGCCGCGGGAAATCCTCCGCGGGCAGCGTCTGCAGCATAAAACGACTTCTGCCGGCCTTGACCAGCATCCGCTTGTCCTGCATCTGCAGAGTCACCTCTGCATCGCCCGGCAGCGCCCGCAGGATATCGACCAGTTTCCTGGCTCCGACCGTGATGGCGTGCGCTTCCTGCCCCAGGTCCAGGTCGGCGAGCGCCTTGATCTGTACCTCGATATCCGTGGCGAGAAACGAAACCTTTCCCGCGGAACGTTCGAGCAATACGTTCGACAGGATGGGAAGCGTATGGCGTCGTTCGATGATCCCGCTGACGGCCGAAAGCGGTCCGAGCAGGTCATCGCGCTTTGCTTTGACTAGAACCATTCTGTTCCTTCAACTATAGAAAAAACAAAGAACAACTAATAACGACCCAGACTTGTTGGATAACTCCAAAAGACGAGCGGACGCAGGTACTTGACTGCGTGCATTGCGATGCAATGCTTGGGGGGCGAGGTGTGGACGGTTGTGAGCGGAATGCGGCGGCAGGGCTCGCAGCCGCACTTGCGCACAAACTGCGCGAGCCATATGCACAGGCTTTCCACATGGAGCTCGTCATCCTTTCAATACTTGCTCGAGCAGGTGATAGTCCCGGTTCAGCGCCTGGTCTTTCTTGCGCAACGTAGCAATGGTCCGGCTCGCATGCAGAACGGTCGTGTGGTCGCGATTGCCGAAGGCTTCGCCGATCTCGGGCAGACTGAGCTGGGTCAGGTCCCTCGCGAGCGCCATCGCCACCTGGCGCGGACGCGCGATGTTGCGTGTGCGTTTTTTCGAGTGCATGTCGGAGAGCTTGATCTTGAAGTACTCCGCCACGGTTTTCTGGATGCCATCCACGCTGATCTGTCGATTCGCGTTCAGGATGTCGCGAAGTGCTTCCCGGCCAAGGTCTACCGTGATCTCTCGCGCATAGAAGCGCGCATAGGCGAGCACTTTTTTCAGGGCACCTTCGAGCTCGCGCACGTTCGAGCGAACGTGCTTGGCGATGAAGAACGCGACGTCCTCGTTGAGGGCGACGGATTCCGATTCGGCTTTCTTCAGCAGAATTGCGACGCGCATCTCGAGCTCCGGCGGCTCGATCGCCACGGTGAGACCCCAGCCGAAGCGGGATATCAGTCGTTCCTGCATACCGACGATCTCCTTCGGGTAGGTATCGCAGGTAATCACGATCTGCCGGTGCGCCTCGACAAGCGCGTTGAATGCGTAGAAGAACTGTTCCTGGGTGCCGTCCTTGTTGGAGAAGAACTGAATGTCGTCGATCAACAGCAGGTCGAGCGAATGGTAATAGCGCTTGAACTCGTCGAACGACTTCTGCTGGTAGGCGCGCACGACATCGGTGACGTATTGCTCGGCATGCGTGTAACGCACCCTAGCCTGCTCCCGCTGGGCGGCGAGATGATTGCCGATGGCCTGCAGAAGGTGCGTTTTCCCGAGTCCGACCCCGCCATAGATGAACAGGGGGTTGTACGAGATCCCGGGGTTCTCGGCCACCTGGATCGCTGCGGCACGCGCGAGTTGGTTTGCCTTGCCGGTTACGAAGCTGTCGAAGGTGAAGTTCCGGTTGAGGCGGGAACGCTCGAAGTGCGAGGACTGTTCGCTCGCAATGCGAGCCGGGGCGGCGGCGGCTCGCGGCGCGACCGCGCTCGCCGGAGCGAGCACGAACTTGACCTCCAGCTCACGGCCGGTGGCCTCGGCCGCAAGGCGGCCGATCCGTGACGCAAAGCGCTCCCGCACCAAGTCGAGGATGAATCGGTTCGGCGCGCAGAGCACCAGCGTGCCGGATTCCGCGGCGGCCGCTTCTGCCGAGAGCGGTCGAATCCACGTGTTGAACTGCTGCGCGGGCAGCTCGTTCTCGAGCCGGCGCAGACAAGCGTTCCAGAGGCTTTGCATCGTGGTCGAGGTCCGGTTTGCTCGCCAGTGGGCGGTTGTCGTTTGCTTGAAGAGCGCGCCGCGGCTTGCGTGAAATTTTACCTGTTCCGCGCGCTGCCATCCACAATAGCGGAGACGAAAAAATGCGATTTGACAATGCCGAGTACCGCACGCTCTAATACCGCCCTTTTTCGGATCGGGCGACGATGAAGCGAACGTACCAGCCATCGAAGACGCGACGTACGCGGCGCCACGGATTTCGCGTCCGCAGCGGTACGCGCGGCGGGCGGGCGGTGCTGCGCGCGCGTCGCGCCAAGGGCCGCAAGCGCCTCGCCGTCTAGCGGCGCGCGTTCCGCGTGCTTGAACGCCAGCGCCGGGCGCGATTCGGGCTGGGCGAGCAGCTGCGGATCACGCGAACGCGCGATTTCGAGAGGTTGTTCCGCCAGGGGGTGCGGCGCAACGTTTCCGGCTACACGTTTTACGTCGGACGGCGCGAAGAAGGTCCGGCACGGCTGGGTCTTCTCGTCTCGCGCAGACATTCCCCGAAAGCGGTGCACCGTAACGCGATCAAGCGCAGCGTCCGCGAAGCCTTTCGGCTGGAGCAGCCGCAACTCGGGCCGGTAGACCTGCTCGTGCGACCGCCGTACGACGCCAGGCCCGGGCGCCAGATGATCGTTGGCTTGAGACAATTACTCGCGAAGATCGCGAAATGAACACCATGCTGCGCATCCTGCTGCGGGGGTATCGGTACTTCGTAAGTCCGATGCTTGGACCGACCTGCCGCTTCCATCCCAGTTGCTCGCACTATGCGGAGCAGGCGCTCGCAACGCATGGAGTGCTGCGCGGCGGATGGCTGACGGCCAGCCGGGTCTGCCGCTGCGGCCCATGGAGTTCCGGCGGGTACGACCCAGTCCCTGAGCGCGCGGCTCGGCCCTGAGATCGTTTCGAACCCCATGGATACCCAAAGACTCATCCTGATCCTGATCTTCAGCTTCTCGCTGCTAATGCTGTGGGAAGCGTGGCAGAAGGAGAACCGCCCGCAGCTTCCCTCGCCGGCGGCACAGGCGCCGCTCGCCGTGCCTGCCCCCGGCAAACCTGCTGCGACTCCCGGTGTCGCCCCGGCGCCGGGGCCAGCGCCGGGGGCGCAGGCTGTACCCGGGCCTGTCGCAGCCGCCAAGAGCGAGCGGATTCAAGTGCGCACGGACCTGATCGCTGCCGAGATCGATACGCTGGGCGGCACGATCAAGCGCCTCGAGTTGCTGCGCCACCGCGCCAGCGAAGATCAGACGAAGAACCTTGCGCTGCTTGGCGATGCGCATCGGTACGAAGCCCAAAGCGGTCTGGCTGGCGAGCTCGGCGCGAATCACCGCATCGTGTGGACGGAGCAGCCGGGTGAACGCGTCCTCGAAGCCGGACGCGAAACGCTGGAATTGCGGCTGACCGCGCAGGCGAGCGGTCTGGCGGTCACCAAGATCTACACGTTCCACCGCAATAGCTACGTCATAGATGTTGCCTTCGAAGTGAAGAATGACACAACGGCGCCGGTTGCCCCGTTCGCATACTTTCAGCTTACGCACGATGGGCAGCAGGACAAGCACAGCAGTTCGCTTGCCGACACGTTCGGCGCCCAGAGCTTCTTCGGTTTTGCGGTGTACACCGAGCAGAAGAAGTTCCAGAAGATCGCGCTCTCCGACATCGACAAAGGCAAGCCGGACTTTGTCCGCCAGGCGAAGGACGGCTGGATCGGCTTTATCCAGCACTACTTCGTCGCGGCTTGGACGCCGGTCGCCCCGCAGGAGCGCGAGTACGCGCTCGAGCGCCGCGCCGACCCGGCCGCGCCGGAAAAGATCTATTACGCCGGGCGCGTCCTGGTGCCGATGGCGGCCATTCCTCCTGGCGCAACCTCTCGAGTGACGGTTCCGCTCTATGCAGGGCCGCAGGAACAGCGGCGTCTGCTAGCAGCCGCACCCGGTCTGGATTACGCGGTCGATTACGGCTTTCTCTCGATCATTGCGTGGCCCTTGTTCTGGGTCCTCGAGCAGTTTCATGCGCTTTCCGGAAACTGGGGAGTGGCGATCATCCTGTTGACCGTGCTGATCAAGTTGGTGTTCTTCCCGCTCTCCGCGGCAAGCTACAAGTCGATGGCAAAGATGAAGTTGATTACGCCACGGTTGACGAAGTTGCGTGAGATGTATGCGCACGATCGCAACAAGATGAACCAGGCGATGATGGAGCTTTACAAGACCGAGAAAATCAATCCGCTGGGCGGGTGTTTCCCGATCCTGGTTCAGATCCCGGTCTTCATCGCGCTCTATTGGGTGCTGCTAGCGGCCATCGAGTTGCGGCATGCCCCGTTCGTGCTGTGGATCAAGGATCTCTCGGCCCTTGATCCCTACTATGTGCTGCCCATTTTGATGACGGTCACGATGGTGCTGCAGACGAAGATGAACCCGGTGCCACCGGACCCCGTGCAGGCGCAGGTCATGAAGTTCATGCCGTACGTGTTCAGCATCTTCTTTTTCTTCTTTCCCGCCGGACTGGTGCTGTACTGGCTGGTAAACAACATCCTTTCCATCCTGCAGCAATGGCAGATCCAGCGCATGTTCGATCGCGACAAGCCTGCCCATGGAAAGAGGTGACGTAGCTAGCGACACGATCGCGGCAGTCGCGACACCGCCGGGGCGAGGCGGCATCGGGATCGTGCGCATCTCGGGGCCGAACGTCCCGGAGCTCGCCGAAGCCGTACTGGGCAAGCTGCCGGCGGCACGGCACGCCACGTTGAGCATCGCTCGCGACCGTCAAGGCGTACCACTCGATCAGGGCATCGCGCTTTATTACGCGGCGCCGCACTCCTACACCGGCGAGGACGTCCTCGAGTTTCAGGGGCACGGCGGGATCGCCGTCATGCAAGCGGTGCTCGCCGCGTTCGTTGATGCCGGTGCCCGCCTTGCCGAGCCCGGCGAGTACACGCGACGGGCATTCTTCAATGATCGGCTCGACCTGGCGCAGGCAGAGGCGGTCGCCGACCTGATCGATGCCTCGAGCAGGGAAGCAGCACGCTCGGCGCTGCGCTCGCTCTCGGGCGAGTTCTCGCGGGGCATCGAGGCGATCGTCGACGCCCTTGTCGAATTGCGCGCACTCACCGAGGCGTTGCTCGATTTCCCCGAAGAAGAGATCGACGCACTGCATCGCGACGACGCGTACCGGAGACTCGAGCGGGTCCGCGTGGCGCTCGCTGACATCCTTGCAAGAAGCAGGCGCGGCAGCCTGCTGCGTGAAGGAATCCATGTCGTCATCGCGGGCCGGCCGAACGTCGGGAAGTCGAGCCTGCTCAATCGCCTCGCCGGGGAAGAACGCGCAATCGTCACCCCGATTCCAGGCACGACTCGCGACCTGGTGCGAGAGGACATCGCAATCGAGGGCGTACCCCTTCATGTCGTGGACACGGCAGGCTTGCGGGATACCGCAGACGAAGTCGAGCGAATCGGCGTCGAACGGGCGTGGCAGGAACTGGGTCGCGCCGACGTCGTGATCGCAATGTTCGAAGCAAATACCGGCGTCCGTCCGGAAGATCAGGCGATTCTGGCTCGGTTCGAGTCGGCATTGCCGGCCGGCGCGGCTCGAATTGAGGTGTTCAACAAGATTGACCTTTGCGCAGAGCCAGCGCTCGTCGGCGACGCAGCAGCAATAAGGATTTCCGCGAAAACGGGTGCCGGCATGGATCGTCTGCGGCAGGCGCTGCTCGCAGCCGCGGGATGGAACCCGGGCGGCGAGACCGTGTTCCTCGCGCGCGAGCGGCATTTGCGGGCGCTCGAACGAGCCGCAGCGCACCTCGAAGCCGCAGCGCGAGAGGCTGCGCGATGGGAGTTGTTCGCAGAAGAGTTGCGCCTTGCCCAGGAAGCATTGAGCGAGATAACCGGAGCATTCACCTCCGATGACCTGCTCGGCGAGATTTTCCGCCGTTTCTGCATCGGCAAGTAGCGGGGCCCGCTACCGTGCAGGTTCAAAGAATTGCTGCCATCTGTCGACGAACTGCGAGCCGATGGCACTGTTCTTCTCGATGGTGTCAGGCCGTGGATCGCCGAATTGCTGCCAGTTGTCCGCAATCCAAGCCCCGTGGTTGGAATTCACGAGGGGCGGATCGGAAGTGTGTTGCGGCGATCCCAAGGGATGCGTGGACGGCGGTTGGTAGTAACGGGGCGTCGAGAGCGCACCCAGCAGTCCTCCGATCAACGCGCCCGCAAAAATCGGACGCGGGTCGAAGTGGGCGCTGCAACCGAAGGACCGTCTGCCGAAGCAGCGAATGGTCGGATTCGCTGCGCTTACATGCGCACCAATCTGTGCTCCCGACGCCATTCCCAACGCAAAGGGCGGAGGAGCGATCCATTGAGGCGAAGGATCGGCGATGCCCTGGCCGTGCGAGGAGAAGGACGCGGTAGTGCCGATCGTGAAAAAAATTGCGGTCAGATATCTTGCGGCACTCGATTGGGCTTGCATGGGAACCTCCGCATTGCGCCATGTGTCATCATGTAATCACGGCTGGCCTGACGCATGGCTTACACGCGGCCTGCGCACCGATCGCCCGGCTCACAGCTAACCCGCTGATTACGAATGGAGAAAGTGAGCCGAACGGAGAGTTCCGCGCACCGCGCTAGCGCGGTAAAATGCACGTCCACACCGCAGATCGCTTCGGCCCCGGCGCCCGCGCGGGGCCGTTTTGTTTTCAGGAGCATGCTCGATGAATGAGCCGCATTCGCAGGAATCTGCCCCTCTCGACGCGCCGGATTGGGTGCGCAACCGTGCATTGCTCGATTGGGTGACGAAGACCGCCAAGCTCGTCAAGCCCGAGCGCATCGTCTGGTGCGACGGCTCGCAGGCCGAATATGACCGCCTGTGTGGCGAGCTGGTCGCGGGCGGCACGCTGATCCGCCTGAATGAGCAACTGCGTCCGGGCAGCTATCTCGCCCGCTCGCATCCGTCCGATGTGGCGCGCATGGAGGACCGCACCTTCATCTGCTCATCACGCAAGGACGACGCAGGTCCCACCAACAACTGGATGGACCCGCGCGAAATGCGCACCAATCTGAATCGGCTGTTCGACGGATGCATGCGCGGCCGAACGATGTACGTCATCCCGTTCTCGATGGGCCCGATCGGATCGCCGATAGCGAAGGTCGGCGTCGAGGTCACCGATTCAGCGTACGTCGTCATCAACATGAAACTGATGACGCGCATGGGCCGTGCGGTAGCCGATTACATCGGTGAGAACGGATCGTTCATCCCGTGCGTGCATTCAGTAGGCGCCCCGCTCTCGCCAGGGCAAGAAGACGTTCCGTGGCCTTGCAATGAGACCGACAAGTGGATCGTGCATTTCCCGGAGTCGCGCGAAATCTGGTCTTTCGGATCCGGCTACGGGGGAAACGCGCTGCTCGGCAAGAAATGCCTTGCGCTGCGCATCGCATCGGTCATTGCGCGCGACGAAGGGTGGCTCGCCGAGCATATGCTGATTCTCGGGGTCGAATCGCCCGTGGGCGAAAAGCACTATGTCGCCGCGGCGTTTCCGAGCGCCTGCGGCAAGACGAACTTCGCGATGATGATCCCGCCGGCAAGCTTCAAGGGCTGGAAGGTCACGACGATCGGCGAAGACATTGCGTGGATCAAGCCGGGCGCCGATGGGCGGTTTCACGCGATCAATCCG
>Ga0209382_10005236_pt1 | contig 16938 bp, 12 predicted proteins | sample SoiMetdeltSBSDD5_FD_187599 | JGI IMG/M metagenome (GOLD analysis project Ga0209382, IMG submission 187599) | Bulk soil microbial communities from a Populus tree surrounding site in Tennessee, USA - Soil MetaG P. deltoides SBSDD5 (SPAdes) (version 2) | ecosystem: Environmental > Terrestrial >...
CGACGAGGCGCGCCAGCTCGACCCCCAGGTCTTCTTCGATCATGGCGAGCGCCAGATCGATACCGGCGCTGGCCCCGGCAGACGTCCAGATCGGGCCGTCGACGATGAAGATGCGATCCTCGTTCACTTTCACGTTCGGGAAGCGCTCTCGAAGGTCCCGAGCCGCGCACCAGTGCGTGGTCGCTCTGCGTCCGTCGAGCAGGCCCGCTTCGGCGAGGATGAACGCCCCGGTGCAGATGGAGGCAACGCGGCGCGACCTCTTCGCCGCTTTGCGTACGAAGGCGAGAAGGGCGCGGCTCGCGGGGACGATGTCCATGGTACCGGTGACGATCACCGTGTCGAATACCGAGCTGCCGAAGCGCTTCGACTCGATGGCCAGGCGTTCTTTTGGACCTAGTGAGCTCGGGACGCGTCCGCCGGCCTCCGATAGGACACGGACGTCGTAGAAGGGTCTCTCGACGCTCGAGTTCGCGAACTCGAAAGCGGCGAGCGCCGCAACGCTCATGACGGGGAAGCCGGGACTGGCGACAAAGCCGACGCGTTGCATGGAGCCGATTATGTCCTAAAACGACGCTTCTTCGACATTGCGGTCACTGCTGTCGGTGGCTACTCTGGCTCGCGATGACGCGATCGCTCACGATCGCTTCTTCGAGGAGAAGCGCCGTATGGACCGAAAGCCCATTCATCTCACGGTCGGACTGACGCTCGCTCTGGCAGCCACCGGCCTCACAGATGCCAGTGCGGCCAGTCAACCACCGACCGCCGCGACCCTGTCTTACCGGGTGCTGGTATTGGACCCGATCCCCTTCGCCGACCCCGAGAAGACGCCCGAGGGTGAAGCGCGCATGTTCCAGCCCATCGCGGTCACCTTGATCACCGGCGAGACCGACGCCGTCTTGGTCGATCCGCCCATGACCAGCGAGCAGACCGAGGCCGTCGGCAAGTGGGTCGAGGCCAGCGGCAAGCGCTTGAGGGCGATCGTCAGCACTCATGGTCACGGGGATCATTGGTTCGGGACGGCCATGCTGCTGAAGCGTTTCCCCGACGCCAAAGCCTACGCCACCGCGGGAACGATCGAGGTCATGCGCTTTCACGCGAACCCGGAGTTTCGGGCGGCGACTTGGGACAGGGGCTTCCCTCGCCAGATTCCGGATTCGCCGCTCGTCTCCACACCGGTCCCTGGCAACGTCTTCGAGCTCGAAGGCAACGAGGTGCGCTTCGTCGAGGTCGGGCACAGCGATACGGACAAGTCGAGCGTCATTCACGTCCCTTCGATCGGTCTGGTCGTCGGGGGCGACGTCGTCTACAACGGCTACCACCAGTATCTGGCCGAGTCCGGCAATGGCGGCCTCAAGGCATGGATGGCTGCGCTGGCTACCGTCGCGAGCCTGAAGCCGAGTCATGTCGTGGCAAGCCACAAGAACAAGGACCTCCCGGACGATCCGAAGGTGATCCAGGAAACCCGGCGGTACCTGGAGGACGTCGAACGTGTCGCTGCCAGCAGCAGCAACGCGCGCGAGTTCTACGACGCCATGGTCCGGCTATACCCCGACCGCAAGAACCGGAGCGCGCTCTGGTTCTGGGGCGCCAAGGAGCTGTTCAAGCACTAGAAGGTGATCGAGGCGCCGCACAATGACCTGAGCGACGAGGTATCCCAATGTCATCGCGACTGCACGTCTCCAGCAATGCCCAAACACAGATTCTCGAAGTGAAGGGAGGCGCACGGTACGCGTATCGCCGATTCGGGAACGGCCCCGGTCTCCCGGTGCTTCTCCTTCAACACTTCACGGGCACGCTCGACAACTGGGATCCCGCGCTGACCGATGCCCTCGCCGGAGGACGGGAGCTGATTCTGTTCGACAACGCCGGCGTGGGTCGCTCGTCGGGCTCCGTGCCGGCCACGGTTGCGGAGATGGCCCGACATGCCGCTGCCTTCCTCGATGGCCTCGGCGTGGGTTCCTGCGACGTACTCGGGTTCTCGCTTGGCGGGATGGTCGCCCAGCAGATGGTGCTCGACCGTCCAGCGGTGTTTCGGCGCTTGATCCTCGTGGGCACCGCCCCACGCGGAGGCGAAGACATCATGCACCTCGAGAAGCCGAGTCTCGCCAAGCATCTACAGGACCCCTCGAACGAGGGGTACGCCGTCCTGCAGAAGATCTTCTTCGCGCCGACTCCGAGCGGGCAGGCCGCCGGGGCCGCGTTCGTCGCGCGACTGGGAGAGCGCAAGGAGGACCTCGATGGAGTCTCCGGGCCTGAGGTCGCCAACGCCCAGATGGCCGCGTTCCGCGAGTGGGAGCGCTTCAGCGGAGAACGGTTCGCGGATCTCCGCGGCATCCGACATCCGACACTCGTCGTCAACGGCGTTCACGACGAGATGATCCCGATCGTCAACTCGTACCGCCTGGCTGAGAACCTGCCCAACGCCGTACTACTGGCGTTCCCGGACGCCGGGCACGGATCATTGTTTCAGTACCACGAGTCGTTCGCGCGGCATGCAGCGGCGTTCCTCTCCGCCGCCTCGGAATCGGCGGTCTACTGATCCGCTCCCTTGGGTGCACTCCCTTGGGTGCCACTCCCTTGGGTGCCAGCCAACTCGAGAGGGGCCAACTCGGGAGGGGCGGCCTCCCCGCTGGAACGGCGCTCGGCGTCGCGCAGGCCGTTGCCGCGCGGCAACGTGGTGTGCGGCGGCTCGGCGCCGTCCAGCGGGGAGACGGGCGTCTAGGCCGCCTTCTCGTACGCCTGTCGGAGGCGCGCGATGTCGAGCTTCTTCATCTTGAGCACCGCCTCCATGACGCGGTTGGCGCGCTGGGGGTCGCCGTTCAGCAGCTCGGGAAGCTCGGAGGGGACGACCTGCCAGGCGAGGCCGAACTTGTCCTTCAGCCAGCCACACTCGATCTCGTTGCCGCCGCCTTCGAGCAGCTTCCGCCAGTAGCGGTCGATCTGCTCCTGGGTGTCGCAGCGGACCATGAGCGAGATCGCCTCGTTGAACTTGAACTCCGATCCGCCGTTGAGGGCCATGAAGCGCTGCCCGAAGAGCTGGAAGTCGATGGTCAGCACCGAGCCTTCCCTCTTCTTGTCGAACTCGCCGTAGTGCGAGACGCCGAGGATCTTCGAGTCGTCGAAGATCGACGTGTAGAACTTCACGGCTTCCTCGGCGTTACCGTCGAACCAGAGGCACGGCGCAATCTTTTGCTGGGCTGTCATGCGGGTCCTCCTGTCTCGCGTGGACCGTAAGTCGCAAGCAATTCGCGATCCACCGACGTCTCGCAAAACGCTCTCGAGGCCGCCCCGTTCGCCCGCGCGGACGATCCGCCTCACTTCCGAGTCCATGCCACAGAGACGTGCATGGTGGGAGGCGCAGCGGCTCGCAACGCTTCCGCGCGCAGCGCCGGCAACGCCTCCGGCGAGATGCCCCCACGCAGCCGGATGCGCACCACGCTGCACGGATCCAGCCGCGCCAGCGACTCGCGCAGCCGCGCGGTCAGGGGCCCCGCGCTGACGCCGCCATCGAGCTCGACGTCGACCATCGGCGGCACCGGCAGGGCGCGGAACTCCCAGCCCACGGCGCCCCCGGTCGCCACCTGGCTGCGGTCCACCTCGAGCATGAGGGTGCCCTTCGTCTCGGCCCGTTCCGCAAAGGAGGTGCGTTCGGTCGACCCAGGGTAGAGCACGGGCACAGGGAGCCGACGCCCGGTGAGGTCGCGCAACAACACCTGGGCGCGGTGGACGTGGCCGGAGAGGACGGCGGCGAAACCAGCCGGTAGCTGCGCACAAGCCAGGACGTCGGGGCCGTCGCGGAAGACGAAGTCGGCGGGCCCCACGGTCGCCCCCTCGACCGCCTGGTGCAGGCACAGCAGCCGCACGTCGGCGGGAACCGTGGAGTGACCGGTGGCTGCGAGCAGCGTTGCGTGCTCGGCGCGAATCCGCGGCGCGTGCGGGATCCCCGCCAGGGCGAGCCTCAGACCGTCGCGCTCGACGACGAAGGTGCGCGGCCGGTCGAAGACGTGGACTCGCGGGTGGTCGAGCAGCAGCCGGCGGGGCACACCGGACCGCTCGTGATTCCCTGGGACCCAGAACACGTCGACTCCACCGTCGGCCACCGCGGCGAGGCGGGAGAACACGCGGGCGGCGAGCCACGCGGGGATGCGACTGCGGTAGAAGAGGTCGCCGCCGTGAATGACGAGGTCGGTCTCGCCGCGGATGGCCGGCGCCAGCGCGAGCTCGAAGGCGGCGAAGAAATCTTCGCCGCGCCGGCGGCGTGCCACCCGCGGACGGCCCGGCAGGTCGAAGCCGAGGTGGGTGTCGGCAAGGAAGAGGATGCGCACCGGCACGGCGCGAGACTAACCGCCGGAGAGAGGGCCGGGGCCTGCCCCGAGCCGAAAGAGCCGGCGCGCATTGCCTCCCATGACCGCCGCGAGAGCCGGTGCCGACAGCTCGCGCCGGAGGCGGCTCACGACCGGCGCATAGGTCTCGAAGTGCTCCGCACCGTAGTAGGTGGCGTCCGTACCGAAGAGGACGCGGTCTTCACCCACCCGCCGCACCGCCTCGACGATCCACTTCACCGCCGTTTGTGACGTCTCGAGATAGAGGTTGGCGTCACCGGCGGCAAGGCTCTTCTCGACGACAGCGATGGCCGCCTTCTGACCATCGCCCGAGCCTCCGTCGAAGCCGTCGGCACCCATGTGGTAGAGGACCACGGGGACGGTGGGGTGGCGGCGTGCGGCGGCGGCGATGCGCTCCGGCGCCGAAGGGCCACCGGGCGGGCCGGCGTGAAACACGGCGACCAGCCGGTGGCGCCGGCAGAGCTCGAGAAACGGGTCGACCCGCCGATCGTCGGCGAGGAAGCGGTCGAAGTCGGGATGGAGCTTGAGGCCGACGAAGGCTCGTTCACCGGCCGGCTTGCCGTCGATCGTAGCGTCCACGAAGGGCTCGAGCTCGGCGGCGGTGGCGTCGGCGGGGTTGGCCCACAGGAGGCCACGCAGCCGCCCGGGGTGGCGGCGCACCGTCTCCAGAGTCACTTGGTTGGCGGCTGAAGAGCCAAGCTGCCGCGTCGGCAGCGCGGACGAACCGTCGAGGTTCGAAACCAGCGCCAGGCGCACTCGGGACCGCTCGATGTAGCCGAGGAGAGTCTCGAGTCGAAGGTCGAAGGTGCCGAAGCTGCCCAGGTGGGCATGGATGTCGACCACGTTCAGATCCCGCCAGTCGGGTGGGTCCGTGTGCGACGCGCTCGAGGAGCACCCTGGTAACAGAAGCACCAGAGGCAACAGAAGCACCAGAGGCACCAGGAGCACCCGTGCGTGCAGGCGCTGCGCCTGAGAGGTGGCAGCCACTTCGCGACTAGCCTACTGGAATCTCGCGCGCGATCCTGGCGCGTCGCTGGACTACGATGGTCCACATGGGGCAGTTCCTCGACAGCGTCCCGTTCTCCGGCATCATCCGCATCCGCGACATGATGTATTCCGTCGCGGATCCGTTCCGTCTCGACCAAGGGGACGTCAGCTTCGACGCGCCGGACACCGTGAAGAGCGCGATGCGCCGCGCCATCGACGAAAACCGGTCGCACTACGTGCAGACGACCGGCGTCCCGCGACTGCTCGAGCTGCTCGCGGAGAAGATGCGCCGTCAGAACGGCACGCCCATCGGCAGCCCCGACGAGGTGATGGTCACGACTGGGGGCATCCATGCCATCTACATCGTCTGCCAGGCGCTCCTCGAGCCGGGAGACGAAGTGGTCCTTCCCGATCCGACGTGGCCCCCGGCCTCGAGCAACGTGCTGGCGGCGCAGGGCACGGTCGTGGCGTGCCCGCTCCACGAGCACCTCGGGTGGCGCTACGACCTCGCCGAGCTCGAATCCAAGATCACGCCGAAGACCCGCGCGATCTACGTCAACTCCCCGCACAATCCGACGGGCGGCGTGCTCACACGCGCGGACGTCGAACGGATCGCGGAGATCGTGCGCGAGCGGAATCTCTGGCTGATCTCGGACGAGGCGTACGAGGACGTGATCTATGAGGGCAGCGAGCACGTCAGCCCGGCATCGCTGCCGGGCATGTACGAGAGGACGATTCCGGTCTACACGTTCAGCAAGTCCCACGCGATGACGGGCCTCCGCCTGGGCTACGTGGCCGCCCAGGACGCGAAGCTTCGGGAGCGGATGAAAAAGGTGCTTTTCTTGTCGGCGAGCAACGTCGCGTCGGTCGTCCAGTTCGGCGGCATCGGCGCGCTCGAGGGGTCGCAGGAGTTCACGGCGGCGTTTCGCGAGGAGCTGAAGGCCCGCCGAGACCTCTTCTACGCGGGCATTCGCCGGCACGCGGCCGGCGTCCTCTCCGGAACGCCGCCGCACGGCGCGTTCTACGCCTTCCTGAAGATCGATCCGTCCTGGAAGCCCGATCGCCCGCAGCCGTCCGTCTCGTGGGCGATGACCGAGAAGCTGATCCAGCAAGGTCGGATCGGATGCGTGCCCGGCGTGGACTTCGGCAGCCACGGCGAGGGCTACGTCCGCTTCTGCTTCGCGCGCGAACGCCGCGAGCTCGAGGGTGCGCTGGCCTCGATGGGAGCCGTCTTGGGCCCGGCGCTCGGTCCACGTTCCACGGGCTCGAAGGCGTAGAGCGACACGGCCAGTCTCTTTCGCCCCCGAAGTGGTTGACTCAGCGGAGGGCGGTGCGACTCGCTCACGGATCGAGCCTGCCGCGCCACGACACGCGGCCGCCAGACTGCCGATTCCAGGCCACCGAGACGTGCATAGTGGGCGGCGCTGCGGCCCGCAAGGGCTTCCGCGCGCAGCGCCAACAACGCCTCCGGCGAGATGCCACCACGCAGCCGGATGCGCGCCACGCTGCATGGGGCCGTCGCGGAAGACGAAGTCGGCGGGCCCCACGGTCGCAGCGGCTCGGCCTCGGCAAACCGGCGGCGCGACATCGATGTGAATGCCAGGCGTCCGGCCGAAGGCTACGGGCTCACCCCCTGCCGCGCCGGTACGCTCGATCGCATGCGTTCCATGAGGAACGTGACAGCGCCGGCCGCGAGCAGGGGAAGTGCGAAGAGCACGTAGGTCGAGGAGCCGGACCATCCTCTCTCGAGGACCACCCCCGCCACGAAGGGGCTCACGATCGCCCCGATCCGCCCCACACCGACCGAGAGGCCGGCACCGGTGTTGCGCACTTCCGTCGGATAGACCGACGGCATGATCGAGTAGAGCCCTACCACCGAGCCGAAGGTGACGTAGCCCACGACGAGGGCCAAGGTCATGGCGAGCGCGAGCCAGTGGGCCAAGAGCCCGAACAAAGCCACCGACACGGCTCCGGCTACCATGGTCAGGGCCACAGTCAAGAACGGCCGGGCCCGTGAAGCCAGCAGCCCGACCCCAAGAGCTCCAGCGATCCCGCCCAGGTTGAGCAGCACTCCCCCGGAGATCCCCTGCTCGGCTCTGAGCCCCGCGTCAACGAGCAGCTTCGGCGTCCAGCTCAGGACGAAGTAGAAGCTCATCATCACGCAGAAGAACGCGCTCCAGAGCGCGGCCGAGTGGGCGCCGAGGCGCCCACGCACGACGTCACGGGCCCGGGTTCTGGCCTGGGCGGCCGGCGGCTCGGGGATCTGGTCGATCTCCTGGCGGCCGACGCGCCGCAGCAGCAGGTTGATCCTCTCGAGCGCCCCGCGGGGGCGTCGGGTGGCCAGGAACGCCAGGGACTCGGGCAGGCGCCAGATCACGATCGGGATCATCGCCAGGGAGAGCAGCCCGCCGAGGACGAAGATCCCGCGCCACCCGAAGCTGTCCACCACGAAGACGGCGCCGATTCCGCCGAGCGTGGCGCCGATCGGGTAGCCCGTGGCCCACACGCTGATCGAGAGCTCGCGGCGCCGGGTGGACGAGTACTCGGCGACGACGGTGGTGAGGCTGGGCAGCATGGCGCCGATCCCGAGGCCGGTCAGGACGCGGGTGAGGGCGAGCTGGACCGCGTCCTGCGCAGCGGCGGAGAGGAACATCCCCAGGGTCACGCCGAGGAGGCTTGCCAGCGTCATCCAGCGCCTGCCGATGCGATCGGCCAGAGGAGCGATCAGCAGAGATCCGGCGGTCATGCCAGCCAAGCCGGAGCTGAAGAGGATCCCCAGCCCCCTCGGGGGCAGGGCCCACTCCTCGGCCAGCATCGGCGCCGCGAACGAGATCGCCAGGACGTCGAAGCCATCGATGGCGTTGAGGACCGTGCAGATGGCGACGGCCGCGATCTGAAACGGTGTCATCCTCTGCCGCTCGAGCGCCGCGGCGAGGTCTCCGTCTTCGAGCTGCTGCGACAACTCGAGCGCTCCCGGTTGCGACGCGGAGGAGGTGCCGCGAGAGCTCAGAAATCGATCGAGAGCTGGAGGAACCAGTTGCGCGGCCGGGCGTAGATGGCCTCGGCGTACCCGAGCGTGCCGAGGGAGGCGTTGCCCTGGGCGAGGTAGCGCTCGTCGAACAGGTTCAGGACCCCCGCCGTCAATCGCCAGTTCCTCTGCGCGTCGGTGAGCATCAGGGAGGCGTTGCCGACGGCGTACTCGTCCTGTTCGATCAGCGGATCGCTGCCCGTGATGAAGGTCACGCTGGACGAGTAGCTGCCATCGGCGCGCGGCGTTAGAACGAAACGATCGTTCAGGTCGATGGGAACGGAGATGCCCAGGTTCCCCTGCAGGGAGGGGGTCAGCGGCAGCTCGTCCCCCGGCGCAATCGTGGCAACGGCGCCTGGGATCGGGGTGATGCTCTTGATCTTGTCGTCGAGCGTGCTGAGCCCGCCTTCGAGGATCAGTCCGAGAGCCGTGCGATAGAAGAACTCGGCCTCGACGCCTTCGATCGTCGCCTCGCCCGCGTTGAAGAGCAGCGGGACCACGCCCTGGCGAAAGATCATCTGGATATCCTGGTAGTCCGCCCGGAAGACGGCGACGTTGAACCGGAAGTCGCGGCCGGCGCCGAGTTTGGCGCCCAGCTCGTAGCTGTCGACGGTCTCCTCGTCGAAGGGCACGGGTACGAAGCCCGGTGGCGGCGCGTTGTAGCGGGTGTTGAAGCCGCCGGACTTGAAGCTGCGCGCGTAGGAAGCGTAGGTGCTGAGCGAGTCGTTCCAGCGGTACTGGGCGCTCGCCGAGCCGGTCAGCGCCGAGAAGGTGTCTTCGAAGGGCCGGTTGAAGATGAACAGCGGCCCGCCCTCGGGGATCGCCCGGGTGGGCAGGGGATCGGGATCGGGCTGGGTGGAGGGGAATAGGTTGAGCACCGCCCCCTGGAAGGTCTTGCGGTCCCTGGTGTAGCGCAAGCCCCCGGAGAGCTCGAGTCGGCTGGTCGGCTTCAGCGAGAGCTGGCCGAAGGCGGCAATGGAGTCCGTCTCCAGGTCCGAGATCTGCAGGTCGCGGGCGCCCGGTCCACCGGCGAGCAGCGAGGCGATGATGGGCGGAGTCGGCGGGAAGGGAAGGAAGGCCGTCAGACGTTCATCGGTCGCTTCGTTGAAGTAATAGCCGCCGAGGATCGCGCTGACCTTTTCGAAACCGAGCTGTAGCTGGAGCTCCTGGCTGACCTGTCTCGAGTCGGTCGTCAGGTCGGTGGTCAACATTTCGAAGGGGGTATTGTCGGCATCGCGCACGCCACGGGAGTCGGTCGAGCGGTAGGCGGTGATCGAGTTGAGGATGACCTTGTTGCTCAGCTGCAAGGTGGCGGTACCGGCCACGCCCCAGACTTCCGAGGTGCTCGAGACCGGTGCCGTACCACCGCTGGCGAGGCTGCCCAGCGCCTGGAAGTCATTGGCGCAGCGGGGGTCGTCGATCTGCGGCACGCGAGGCGGCCCGAAGCGCGGGTCGCCGGCGGGCAGGAACGGGATGGTGGCGCCGGGGCAGCCGGCGGCGACGCTGACGATCGCCGGGACTGGCGCGCTCTCATTGATGCCGGCAAAGACGAAAGGCGCGCCGTTCTCGTCGCGCTGGGTGTAGTCGGCGCGGAGGAAGACCAGGGAGCTCGGCGACGGCGCCCAGTTGAGGCTGCCGTTCAGGCTGAACCTGTTGTCGTCGCCTAGATCGCGATCGTCGAACGGGCGGGTGACGTAACCGTCACGCTGGCGGAAACCGGCCGAGAGCCGGGCTGCCGCCGTGTCGCCGAGCGGCAGGTTGAAGGCGCCGAAGCCGTCGTAGAGATTGTCGTCCCCGACCCGGAGGTTCACCTTGCTGCCGAAGCTGCCGAACTCGGGTGGGCGGGTCCGCACCAGGATCGCACCGCCGATCGTGTTGCGACCGAAGAGAGTGCCCTGCGGCCCGCGGAGGATCTCGACGCTCGCGATGTCGCCGAAATCGATCAGGCCGCCGACCGCGCGCCCGACGTAGACCTCGTCGATGTAGATGCCGACGCCCGGATCGACCGCCCCCGTCGGGTCGAGTTGGCCGACGCCGCGGATGAACACGACGCTGGCCGCGGTGTTGCCCGAGAGCTGCCCGGCAGGCTTGAGCTGGAGGCTGGGCGTGATCCGCTCGAGGTCTTGGGTTCCCTCGACTTGGCGAGCCTCGAGCGTCTCGGCGCTGAACGGCGAGATCGCGACGGGTGTGTCCTGCAGGCTCTCCTCGCGGCGGCGCGCGGTGACGACGATCTCCTCGCCCGCCGTGACGGCGCTCTCCGCCTCCTGGACCGCAGCTTCCTGCTGCTGGGCCTGCTCCTGTTCGTCGCGTTCCCGCGCGGGTTGGCCGGCTTGCTGCGCGTGGGCGGATGTGGACATGAAGGCGGCCGCGAGAACAAGACTGCCGGAGCGCGCCAACAACGTCGCGGATCGGAACGAACAGGCTTCGCGCATGGTCTCTCTTCTCCCCCCGAAAGTGGTTGAGACTGAGGCTGCACGGTCACGCTATTCAGGCAGAATTGTCGGCACAAGTCACAGGGCGGGAAGGCAACGAGTGCAATCCGGACCGCGTCCGTGTAGACATTCCGCCTACGGAGGCCCCGGGCAAGAGGTCGCACCACCCCGACGGCGGGCTTCAGCACACCATCACGTCGGGTCCGGGCGGATCGGCGAAGAGCCTGTGAACGAGGTCCACCCGTCGTTCCAGCACGGCGCGCTGGTTGATGTACCCCTTGTCGGTGATCTCGTTGGCGTCGATCGAGGGCGGCTCCACCATCAGGTGGACGCGTGCGATGCGCTTCGAAGCCCCGGGATGGGTAGTGTTGTGGGCTCCGATGCCCTGCAGGACGGCCTCGACCACCTCCGGGGCGCGAGCGTGGGAGACGGGATCGGCGGCGCCGTCCCGTCCTACGAGATCGCGGCAGGCGCTCACGTTCGGCCACGCGAGGATTCCGACCTGGTCGCGGTCCTCTCCACAGACCACGAGGTCGTGGAGGACGGGGGCGCAGGCGGCCAAGACGGCCGTTCTCAGAACTCCCACGTGCACCCAGGTGCCGGTGCCGAGCTTGAAGTTCTCCGCCAAGCGGCCGTCGAAGACGAGCCCTTTCTCCGGTGCCTCCGGATCGAGGAGCCTTCCGGCGTCGCCGGTGCGATAGAAGCCTTCGCCGTCGAAGGCGTCGCCGGTGAGGTCCGGCGCCTTGTAGTAGCCGGGCGTCACGTTGGGGCCGCGGACCCGCAGCTCGAGCTTGCCGGCCACGGGAGCCAGCTTGACCTCGACACCAGCCACCGGCAGGCCGATCACGTCGGCGCGGTCCACCGGGAAATGGGCGGTGGTGGCGAGCGGGGCGGTCTCGGTACAGCCCCAGCCGGACGTCAGGGGGATGCGCGTGCCGAGATGGGCGATCGACAGGTGAGCCAGTCGGTCCCAGATGTCCTGCGACAGCGCGGCGGCGGCGTTGAAGACGAACCTGAGCTCTCGCAGGAAAGAGCGCGCCAGCTCATCGTCCTTCTCGAGGTAGGGCAAGAGCATGGCATAGCCGGCTGGCACGCTGAAGTACATGTTCGGCGAAACCTCGCGGAGGTTCGCGACCGTGCGCTCGATGAGCGCGGCCGTAGGCCGGCCGTCGTCCACGAACAGCGTCCCGCCGTTCCGCAAGACCATGTTGAAGTTGTGGTTGCCGCCGAACGTGTGGTGCCATGGGAGCCAGTCCAGCAACACCGGCGCGGTATGCTCGAGGAGCCGCCAGCACTGCCTGAGCATCTGCTGGTTCGACGACAGCATGCCGTAGGTGTTGACGACCCCCTTGGGTTGCGCCGTGGAACCCGACGTGAACAGGATCTTGGCGACGTGAGCGGGAGACACCGACTCCGCGCGGCGTCGGACCTCGGTTGTGGGGACCGCCGCCAGCAGCTCGGAGAACGGGGTGCCCGGAGCTCCTTCGGGCAGGCCCGACGAGCACACCAGCTCGGCGCCCGCCAGGTCGAGCGCCCCCAGAGCCGGCCGGAACGCATCGAAGGAGGCGACGTAGAGGAGCGCGGGCTCGATCAGCCGGTAGATGTGCTCGAGCCGTCCGTAGTCGGTGCTGAGGAGGGAGTAGGCGGGCGATACGGGACAGATCGGCACCCCGGCCAGGAAGGCGCCGAGCATCATCAGCGCGTGGTCGATGCCGTTGCCGGACAGGACCATGACCATGCGCGACTGGTCGAGGCCGCGGTCGATCAGGGCCTGCGCAACGGAAGAGGCGCCACGGGCCGCTTCGGCGTACGAAAGCGTCCGCCACCGACCGTGCGGGTCGCGTTCCGCCAGGAAGACCTGCTTCGGGGTCCTTGCCGCCCAGTGGAACAGGAGGCAGCTGAGATTGGTCGGATGCTTCCGGAGCGGCTGCGGCGAGCGCAGGATCACCGCCCCGTCGTTGCGGCGTTCCATGGACACCGCCGGCGGCGCGAAACCTGGGCCGGCTGTAGCTGACCATGTGGGCATGTCCCCCACCGGCACGAACCTATTCGGCTGCCAAACGCCGGCACAAGTCGCAGGTTGGGAAAAGGCAGGGTGCGAATGCGGCCGAGCCCGTGCCGGCATTCTGCCTATATACGGTTCCGCGAGGCGCTCATAGAGTGTGAAACCGAGAGCGCCCGGCGAAGCCTAGCGGTCCCTTCGAAATGGCCGAGCACAACGCCCCCTCGTCGCTGCACGTGCCGCTCCTCTCGCTGCCGCAGTTCGTGCTCCTGCGAGCGGCGGTTGTTCCGGACAAGCCCGCGGTGATCGACGGGGCGACGGGCAGTGCGATCAGCTATGGCGAGCTGGCGGAGGCGGCGGGTCGCACAGCGGCTGGCCTGGCCGCGCGCGGCTTCGGAAAAGGCGACGTGCTCGCCATCTGGAGCACGAACCTCCCCGAATACGCCGTCGCCGCCTTCGGCGCTGGCCTCGCCGGCGGCATCGTCACCACCATCAACCCTCTCTACAACGCCACCGAGCTCGCCCACCAGCTCCGAGACTCGAGAGCCCGAGTGCTGGTAACCGGACCGCAGTTCGCGGCGAGGGCGGCAGACGCCGCACGAAGCGCTGCGGTGCGTGACGTGTTCGTCTTCGGTCAGGCCCACGGGGCGGAGCCGTTCGCCTCCCTGGCGGAGAGCGGCAGCTCCCTCGATCCGGTCGCAGTCGACTCTCGGGAGGACGTGGCCGCCCTGCTCTATTCAGGCTCCACCACCGGCCTGCCCAAGGGCGTGATGCTCACCCACTTCAACCTGATCGCCAACCTCGTCCAGATGCAGGCGGTGGAGCGGATGGCCGCGGAAGAGGTGGTGATCGGCGTCGTGCCCTTCCACCACATCTACGGGTTCAACGTCGTCCTCAACCTGACGCTGCATGCGGGTGCCACGCTCGTCGTCCTCCCACGCTTCGACGTGGAGGAGTTCCTCCGCGCCGTGCAGGACCATTGCGTGACGACCGCCTTCGTCGTGCCGCCCATCGTCCGCACCCTCGCCCACCATCCCCTGGTCGAGCGATTCGACCTCCGGAGCCTCCGCTACATCATGTCGGCGGCGGCTCCGTTGCCGGAGGAGACGGCCCGCGACTGCGCCCGCCGCCTGGGCTGCGTGGTCAAGCAGGCGTACGGCCTGACGGAGACGGGCCCCACGACCCATTGGACCCCGCGCGACGCCGTACGGCTGAGCTCCGCCGGCCCGCCGGTGCCCGGTACCCGGTGCCGTGTCATCGACGTGGCCACGAAGCGCGACGTGCCGACCGGAGAGCTCGGTGAGATCTGGGTCCACGGTCCGCAGGTCATGAAGGGCTACCTGAACAGCCCCGAGGTGACGCGGCGGGTGCTCGACGAGGACGGCTGGCTCCGCACCGGAGACATCGGCTACGCGGACAGCGACAGCTACATCTACGTGCTCGACCGCGCCACCGACCTCGTCAAGTTCAGGGGCCTGCAGTACCGGGACGGCGAGCTGCTCCTGAGCGTCGTGGAGGACCGGACCCGCCAGCGCGAAGACCAGCGGCGGCTTCGCTTCCAGTCGCTCCTTCTGGACAGCGTCCGCGAGTCCATCGTGGGCATCGACGCGGCGCACGCGGTCACCTACTGGAACAACGGCGCCCAGGCGCTGTTCGGATACACGGCCGAGGAGGCGATGGGCCGTCCCATCGAACGACTGATCCTCCTCGAGGACGAGCCGGCGCTGAGCGACTGGAAGGACGAGCTGGCCGAGCTGTCCAGCATGGGCGAATGGCAGGGGCAGGTCCGGCGGCGGCGGAAGGACGGCTCCGTGCTCTGGACGGACGTCGTGGCCTCGGTCGTCAAGAGCTCGGAAGGCCACCGTTCCGGCTACATCGCCATCCACCGCGATCGAACGGAGCTCCGGAGGAGCCAGGCGATGCTGCGTGAGTCGCACGAGCGGCTCCAGCACTTGGCGGCGGGTCTGATCGACGTCCGCGAGCAGGAGCGCTCGGCCATCGCCCGGGAGCTGCACGACGAGCTGGGCCAGGCCCTGACTCGCCTGAACATGGACCTCGTGTGGCTCGTGGACGGGCTCCCGGGTCGGCTCCGGACCCGGCGGACCAAGGGGATGGTCTCGCTCGTCGAGGAGATGTTGACGACGGTGCAGCACCTCTGCTCCCAACTGCGGCCGGCCATCCTCGACGACTTCGGCCTGGAGGCCGCGATCGAGTGGCAGGCGCAGGAGTTCGAGCAGTGGAACGACGCGCGCTGCCGCCTCGACCTCCGACTCCCAGCTCTCCCTCCCGATCGCGACCGCGACACGACCGTCTTCCGGATCCTCCAGGAGTCGCTGACCAACGTGGCACGGCACGCCCACGCCGAGTCGGTCGACATCCGCTGCGGGGTCGTGGGTGGCGCTCTCGTCCTGGAGGTCGTCGACGACGGTGTCGGGATCGCCGAGGGCACGGCCGGTGGGCCGAGGTCACTCGGCGTGCTCGGCATGCGAGAGCGCGCCCGAGCGATCGGCGCCGAGGTCGACGTCCTGCCCGCGCTGCCACGCGGGACGGCGGTCCGTTTCCGCGTCCCGCTCGCACACGACGGAGCCCACGAGTGACGGTCCGGCTCGTCATCGCCGACGACCACCCCGTGGTCCGCGAGGGTCTCAAGTACCTCGTCTCCCAGAACCGCGACATGGTCCTGGTAGGGGAGGCGGACGACGCTACCAGCACGCTCGAGGTCTGCCGGACAACTGCTGTAGACGTGTTGCTCCTCGACGTCTCCATGCCGGGCATGGCGGTGGTCGACCTAATTCGAGCCCTACGGTCCGCGGTCCGCAGCCCGCGTATCCTCGTGCTGAGCATTCATCCCGAGCGCCACTACGCACGCCGCGTGTTGAAGGCAGGGGCGGACGGGTACCTGACCAAGAACCACTCGCCGACCGCGCTGGTGGACGCCATTCGCCAGGTCCACAGCGGCCGGAAGTACGTGACGCCCGCCGTGGCGCAGGAGCTGGCCGTCAGCCTCAGCGAAGGGACGGCACTCGCCCCACACGAGTCGCTGTCGAACCGCGAATACGAGGTCCTCCGGCGCCTAGGAGCCGGTGCCCGGGTCAACGACATCGCGCAGGAGCTCGCCCTCAGCCCCAAGACGGTGCGGACGTATCGGTCGCGGATACTCGAGAAGATGAGCCTGCGCAGCACCGCGGAGCTGATCTTCTACGCGGTGCAAAACGGCTTGGTTGAACAAACCACTTCGGAGCAAGGACCTGCAAGCGCTCTTCGTCTGAAGACACGTGGCTAGATCGTTCCGGTTCGTCCCTCTCGGCACCCAATCAGAGCGCGAATTGGGTTCTCGAGCCGAATGGCCCAGCCGCAGTCTTCGGCGACACGCTGACCTACCATTCGACGGCAGGTGGGGTGGCCTTCGAGCACCGCCGGCTTCGCATCTGGTATTGAGGACCACAACACGATGAGCGATCGATTTCAGATCGGCAAGCAGCAGCGATCCTACTGGGCGCTCGAAACCGAGCTGACCGGCGACGCCGACCGCCAGCACGGCGCGCACCTGATGAACACCCACGTCTTCACCCAGCAGGAGAACCCAGAGGAGCAGGCGTCGCGCGCGGTGGGCGGGCTACTGGCGGAATGGATCAACCTCTTGATGCTCGAGTCCGACGGAAACCCGGCTTCTGTTTCTGGGACTCCGGCACCCTGACCTTCAGCATCCACGAGAAGGACCTGGCGCTCCGCGACTTCTCCCGCGTGCACTGGAGCCTCGAGAGCAGCTGAGCCAGCGCACCTGAACGCGAGTAGGTGCCAGCGCGACGAAGATGACGAAGGTCGGTCTCGCCGCGGATGGCCGGCGCCAGCGCGAGCTCGAAAGCGGCGAGAAGGTCCTCGCCGCGCCGGCGGCGTGCCACCCGCGGAGGCGGCACTGGCGCATGCCGCAGCGTCACCGTTCCAAGAGGAGCCTCTGCAGGTTGTCCACGGCCGCGGCGCCGTAGCGCTTGATGCGCTCGCGGGAGTCGAAGACGCGCGGGTCCCCAAGCTGGGAAGCGATGCCGCTGACGGGATTGAGGCGGCTGGCTTTGCTCCAGCTCGCGAGCGCTGGATGGGCGGCCCGCGAGCGATCGCCGATCAGCATCGCGAGGAACGCGCACAGGT
>Ga0209382_10005237_pt1 | contig 16936 bp, 13 predicted proteins | sample SoiMetdeltSBSDD5_FD_187599 | JGI IMG/M metagenome (GOLD analysis project Ga0209382, IMG submission 187599) | Bulk soil microbial communities from a Populus tree surrounding site in Tennessee, USA - Soil MetaG P. deltoides SBSDD5 (SPAdes) (version 2) | ecosystem: Environmental > Terrestrial >...
TTTCAGCAATCTGTACCAGTACGAAGGTACGAAGACGATCAACACGGACGTTAAGCTGTCTTACGACAAAAAGTAACCAGCGTGGATTCGTCGAGGGCCGGCACTCGCCGGCCCTCGAACGTTTTCTTCATGATCTTCGTTGGGATCGACCTCGCAGGCTCTCCGAAACGACCCACCGGAATTTGTTTCATCAACGGCAAGCGCGCACGGACCGCGATCGCGTTCAGTGACGACGAGCTTCGCGCGGCACTGAAGCGCATTCGACCAACGTACGTCGGAATCGACGCACCGATTTTTCTGCCATTCGGCCGCTGCTGTCTCCGCAATGACTGTACTTGTCCGCGAGATATTCATTTCCGGCAGTGTGATCTCGAACTACGAAAGCGCAAGATCAAATTCTTTCCGATGACTCTCGGCCCAATGCGGCAACTCACCATGCGCGGAATGCGGCTCGCCGACGAATTCCGGGCGATGGGGCACACGATCCTCGAGACCTATCCGGGCGCCGCTCAGGATCTGTGGGGAATTCCCCGACAGAGTAATGTGGCGGGTTTGTGCCACGGCCTACGCCGGTTCGCAACGTTCGAAGGCCGTGGCATAAGTTGCCACGAACTGGACGCGATCACGTGCGCGCTGCTGGCCCAAATGCATCACCGTGGCCTAACCGAGTTGATCGGGCGCGAGGACGAAGGCTGGATGGTGCTGCCGATCCGTTAACATCAGGGCCGTGCTGCTGCTGCGGCGGGCGACCTGAGAAGTGTAGTCGCCGGGTAGATGGCGTTGTCCTGGTGTTTCGCCATCGCCGCGGCATCGCCCACATTTGCGGTCGGGGCGAGCACATTCTGACTCTGCAGGTGACTGACCATGCGTTTGAGCGCATCAAGCGGCGGGCGATAGTGGCCGCTGTCATTGTCGATGTACGTGACCATCCCGTTCGTCCCGCCGATCATGCCTGCGCATTGGACCATCCCTCCGCCCGTAAACGACGAATGGTGAAAGCTCTTGTACTCGCCTTGGAGCGGGTTGTGCAGGCCGGCGAAGAACTCATTGCGGTCGGTCCAAACATAAGCGAGCAGCCCCGGCCGGTTCATGGACGGCTTGCCTTTGGCGGTGTGCCCTGACGTGATCCATGACGTGTCGAATGGCTTATAAACGAACGTGCCGTTGTCCAGTCTGCCCATTCGCAGGGTGGCGCCCTGAACGTCGAGTGTGTAGACCACGCGCTGTCGATCCCCATCATCGACGTATTTGACGGAGCCCGCCTGCTTGGCGGTCTCCGGATCGAGACAGTGGTCCGTGTTTTCAAGGTATACGAAGAACGGTTGCGAATATCCCGCCTGCGTTTGTGCGAACCACTGCTGCAGCCAGACACCCGCGCTGCTGAGGCCAATGATCTTCTCCTGGTGAGTGGCGTCGCCGGCAAAGTATTCAACCTCCCAACCGCGGTGAACGGGATCAGATGCCTCAAGGGCAACGCCGGGCATCATTCCGACCGTGCCGGCACCGACATCCTGACGACCCTTGAGCTTGTTGATGAGAGCGTTCGGGTCGAGTTGCCTCGCGTCCGCGGTGTAGTACCCTACGATCATATCGAGGTAGCCCGCCTTCGCAATCGCCCGCTTGATCAGCGACCGAATGTACTGATCCGGACGCAGATCATCGGTTGCAAACGTGCCGCCACTCTTCATCTCCGCCCGAGGCTTCTGCCAGTAGTTCGGCCCCAGACTCGTTCCCTGTCGCTGCAGCCGGCCGTAGTAGGCCTGGCCCAATGCCGCAATTCGGCGGAGAGCGGTGGCACGCCCACCGAAGTTGTTCAAGTCGTCCTTCCTGATACTGTGATATGCCGCGATCGCTCTCAGGATCTCTGCCAACTCATGCGCACGTGCACGGCCGATCCACTTTTCCCAGCGTCCAGTGCTGGGTATGTCACGCCAAGGTCTCATTCTGCCTCCGAAGAATCCAATCAACCCGACAGCCGTGCCTTGGTTCAAGCCGTCGTCGAACAGCGCGCGCAGCGTATTTAAGTCAGTCAACACTGTCAATGAATTCTTGTTCGACGTTTTGACGGGTTCAAGGTAGTGTGACGAGACCGGGAGGAAATCATGAAGAGAACTGGATTGCTGCTCCTACAGATTGCAATCAGCGCCGTCACTGTGTTTGCTCAGAATGCGCCAAAGGTTCACGAGCTGAAAGCCACGCCGACAACAGTGCATCGGAGCTTTTTCGACGCCACTTTGAAGCCGGTGTTGACAGTCAACTCCGGCGATGTCGTGAAACTGGAGACGTCAACCGGGAATCCGCGCTACTTCGAACGACTCGGCGTTCCGAAGGAAAAGATCCCGGCCGAGCTGTATGCCGAATTCGCCGGTGTCGATAACGCAGGACGCGGCGATCACACGCTGACCGGGCCAATTTACATCTCGGGGGCGCAACCCGGTGACATGTTGGAAATCCGAATACGTTCGATTGACCTGCGTCTGCCGATCGCCGGCCAGGGATTCGCTCCGAATCGCGGGCTTCTGCCGGAAGATTTTCCCAATGCGAAAGACCGCGTTCTCTGGCTGGATCTCAAGAACAAGACGACCGAATATGCTCCAGGCGTCGTCGTTCCGCTGAAGCCGTTCTGGGGAGTTATCGCTGTCGCGCCGCCGCCGTCGATGGGGCGTGTGCCAAGCGGCCCGCCCAACACGTTTGGCGGAAATATGGACAACCGCGATCTGGTGGGCGGCACGACGCTCTACCTGCCTGTGTTTGTTCCCGGCGCGCTGCTTTCGATCGGTGATGGTCATGCCGCCCAGGGTCATGGGGAAGTGTGCTTGTCTGCAATTGAAACCTCGTTAAAAGGAGAGGTCCAGGTCATCCTTCACAAGAACAAAGCACTGAAACAGCCGCGCGCCGAGACACCGACGTACTTCATGACGATGGGATTGAATCCGGATCTTGACGAAGCCGCGAAGTCGGCGACCCGGGACATGCTGGACTGGATCGTCGAGATGAAGGGCATGACACGCGAGGACGCCTACATGTTGGCGAGTTCCACGCTGGATTTGATCGTCACGCAAGTCGTGGACGGAACGAAGGGAATCCACGCGATGATGCCCAAAGCGATTTTCAAAAAGTGATCATTCCATGCGAAGGGCAGTTGCAGGATCGATGCGGGTGGCGCGACGGGCAGGGAAATAGGAAGCCAGCAGGGAAATGGCAAACAGCACTGCGACAGCGCCACCGAGGGCAATTGGATCCAGCGGCCCAACGTCGAAGAGTTGGGTCTGCATGCTGCGGCCGACGAAGATCCCGCCGATCGCTCCAAGACCAATTCCAATCGAGGCCAGGACAAATCCTTGCCCGACAATGCTACCGAAGATGCTCGATCGCATGGCTCCCAGCGCCAGCCGAACACCGATTTCGTGCGTGCGCTGGGTGATCGAATGGGCCATGACGCCGTAAATGCCGACGCTGGCCAGTACCAGTGCGAGCGTGCCGATAAAAGTCAGGATCAGCGAAGTGAAGCGATAGTGTCCGATCGAATCCGAGGCGTACTCTGCCATCGTTCTTATGCCGAACACAGCTTGCTCCGCATCCAGCTTCCCGACCTCTTCGCGGATCGCTGATACCACAGTGCCGGGAACCGAATCGGAACGAACGACCAAGGCCATGCGCGATTGGTTATATTGTGCGGCCGGGTAGTAGATAAAGGGCTGCTGCTCGACATGCGGACCGAGATGACGAATGTCGCCGACGACGCCAACGACGCTGATCCATGGGCTGTCATCTCGCCGGCTCGCCAGTCTCAACCGCTTACCGACGGCGTCTGAATCCTTCCAATACTTCTTCGCGAACGATTCGCTGACGATGGCGACACGCGGAGCGTCAACCCGGCCATCAAAGTGATCGAACCCGCGCCCTTCTTTTAGGGGAATGCCCAGGGTCCGAAAATACTCGCCGGTAACGAACCGTGTCTGCTCAGTCACGACAGCTCGACCGTTGGCCTTCAAAAAGTTTTCAACCGAAAATGCCCAGTCTTCGGTATCTCCGGTGAGCGGCAGAACGGAAATCGCGCCGGCCGCTGTGATGCCGGGCCGATTTCGAAGTCCGTCAACAAGCCGGTTGAAAAAGTCGACGCGCTGACTCGCTTCCGAGTACCTGGCCGCGAGGCTGATTCGCGCCGTCACGACCTTGTCGGTCTCGAGACCCGGATCGACGGCGGTCAGCCGTTGCAGGCTGCGCAACGTAAGACCGGAGCCGACCAGCAGGACGGTGGCGAGAGCGATCTCGCTCACCACCAACAAGCGCCGCGTGCGCACACCCACACGGTCAGCTGTTCCACGTGTCCCGCTGCGGAGCGACTTGTTCACGTCCTGACGGACGAATCGCGACGCCGGCAGAACACCGAACAGCACGCTGGTCAGAAGTACTAGCATCGCGGTGACGCCGAGGACGCGAAGATCGATCGCCGCGTCTTCCAGCCGAGGAATCTGCGCCGCACCCAGGACATGCGCATTGGCAACCCCGATTACAGCCAGGCCGAGGCCCAGGAGACCGCCTGCAATCGCCAGCCACAGACTTTCCGTGACGAGCTGGCGCTTCAACCTGCTGTTGCGCGCGCCGAGAGCAGTTCGAACCGCTAATTCTCTTTGTCGAGAGCTGTTTCGCGCCAGCAACAGATTCGCGACATTGACGCAGGCGATAAGTAGCAGGAATCCGGTTGCCGACAGCAACAGCACCAACCGTGACGATGATTCTCCAACCGTGACTTCATGCAGAGACGCGGCGGCCAAACCAAAACTGCCGTCATTCGGGTAATCGGCCGGATAATCCGCCGATAACCGTTTTGCGAGCACGTCCAATTCTGATTGTGCACGCGGCAAATCAATCCCCGGGGCAAGGCGAGCCACGGCGGAACGAGTGTGAGCTCCGCGCGACTGGCGCTCTCGAAGGGGAATGACAGCCGGTATCCAGATATCCGTATCCTTGTCCGGAAAGTAAAAATCGCGGGGCATTACGGCGATCACCGTGTAGTCTCGCCCCTCGATTCGAAATGACCGCCCGACGATTCCAGGGTCCGCTCCAAAGCGGCGTTGCCAGAGTCCATAGCTCAGCACCAGTACCTGATTGCTGCCCGCCTGATGGTTTTCCGGGGCAAACGTCCGGCCGATGAATGGCGCCACGCCCAGGAGATCGAAGAGACCTTCTGTTCCTTCGCAAGCCGTGATGCGCTCGGGACTACCTTCGCCGAGCGCGAAATTGACGTTGAGACTCTGGTATGCGCTGAGACCACTAAAAGCGCGGCTCTCGCGGAGGTCAAGATATTCCGGAATCGAAACGGAGCCAAATCCGGTGTCCTGCCATACCAGACGTACGCTGACGAGCCGGCCTTCGTCGCCGTAAGGCAACTGTCGCAGCAGAACGGCATCAAAGACGCTGAAGATGGCGGCGTTTGCGCCGATTCCCAACGCGATCGTTACGACTACAACCGCTGTAAAGCCGGGATTGCCGCGCATGCTCCGGAACGCGAGTCGCGAGTCCTGCTTAAACGCATCCCAATGTTCAGCCGGTGCGGATCGGATCATCCCGGCAATCGCGCGTAAGCGTGTGGTGAAACCGTCTCGCGCCTGGAGGTAATAGACCTGTTGCATTTCACGACCGTGAGCTTCCTGAAAGTCCTTCGGGAACAGCTTCAGCAGGAATTGAAAAATGCGGTTGAACATGACTCCTCCCGAGATTTCAGCTCGGTTTCAGCAGCTTTTTGGCGCGGCCCATTGCGACGACTTCTTCCAGCCGGCTGATTTCCGCGGCTGCCGCCCGCGTTCCCCGCTTTGTGAGCGTGTAATATCGCCGCCTCTCATCATCGATGTAAGGATCTGGCCGTTCGTCGGATTCCTCGATAAGCGAGGCGTCCAATAATCTGCGAATGATGGGATAGAGAGTGCCGGGACTCAGCAGGACTTTGCCATTGGTTCGAGCCGATACTTCCTTGATGATCGCGTATCCGTGCTTGTCGCCGTCCGCCAAAGAAATGAGGACGTGAAGCATCGGCAACGTGATGTGCGGTATGTCTTCGTTAGTACGTACCATATCGATATAGTATGTTTGTCTGCGACATACTATATCGACGCTCTATATATGTCAACGCTCCCGATCGTTTCGTTTATCCAGTCTTCCTAAGGCGGGTCAACTTTGCGACCACGGCGACTAGTTCATCCGGGGCAACCGGTTTAGCCACGTACATTTGAAATCCGGCGGCCAACGCACGTACCCGATCCTCAGCCCTGGCGTGTGCGGTCAACGCGACGGCTGGAACATTTCCTCCACGCGCGGAGCCGAACCGGCGAATCCGTGCGATGAGGTCGTATCCATCCTGTTCGGGCATCGCAAGATCCGAAACCAGCACATCCGGCGGGGAGTATTCAAAGACCTTGAGGGCCTCGCCGGCAGAGGAAGCGGTCATCACGTCAGCACCGCGATTGTGAAGGATCACTTTCAGCATCTCAAGAGTACCCAAATCGTCTTCGACGACGAGTACGCGGATCCCAAGGAGATCCTGGGGTTCTTCCCTGTAGTCGGGTTGCGCCGGATGTTTCACCACTTCTCCGGCCGGAGGTTTTTCCTGCTGCAAGAGGATCTCCGGTGAAGCGATCGGGAATCGAACCTTGAACGTCGCGCCCTGCCCTAGGCCTGGACTCTCCGCGGAAGCGGTTCCGCCGTGCATTTCAACCACATGACGGACGATGGCCAGGCCCAGGCCCAATCCTCCGTACTTGCGGGTCGACGTGCTGTCGGCCTGGCGGAATCGGTCGAAGACGTAAGGAATGAAATTCGGCTCAATGCCCATACCGGTATCGGAGACGGTAATCTCGACCTGGCCTTCGGCCCGGCGCAACGTCGTATCGACGCGCCCGCCCTCGTTTGTGAACTTGACAGCATTGGAAAGCAGGTTCCAGATCACTTGCTGCAAGCGATTGGCATCGCCGAAAACGATCACTTCCCGATCCTCCATCACCACCTGTAAGGTGATTCTCTTTGCTTCGGCGCTGGGCCGGATGACATCGATTGCAGCCTGGAAGACCTTCTCGATCTCGACGGGGTGGGCGTCGAGTTTCAGCCGTCCGGTGATGATGCGCGAAGTGTCGAGGATGTCGTCGACCAGACCTGCTTGCGATCTCGCGCTTTGCTCGATGACTTGCAACGCGCGTCGAGTCTGAAGTGGCGAAAGCGTGCCGTGGGTGAGCATACTCGCCCAGCCCAGGATCGCAGTCAGAGGCGTTCGTAATTCGTGTGAGATTGTTGCCAGAAATTCATCCTTCATCCGGCTTGCCGTTTCCGCTTCTTCTCGTGCTCCTTTCTCCTGCACCAGGAGCCGTTCGCGCTCTTGTTCGATCCGTTTGCGTTCCGTGATGTCACGGCTGAGCGTCAACCAGCAATGTTCGCCGTGAAGGTCAAATGGTTCCGCGGAAAAGAGGATCCATCGTACCTCTCCCGACTTCCGCCTCATTGTGAGCTCAAAGTCGCGAACGTAATTCTGCTCTCTTAGAGTTTGCAGCGCCCGGTCACGAGATGCCGGATCCGCGTAGAGCCCGATCTGAAGCGTGCTTTTGCCGAGAATTTCGTCGCGGTCGTAGCCCGACATCGCAACGAAGCTGTCGTTGACTTCCAAAACGATTGCGTCCGCAATGCGGCTGATGACCAGCCCATCGGGGCTCGCCTGGAACGCTTTTGCAAATCGCTCTTCGCTTTCGCGCAACGCCGCTTCAGCGTGTTTTCGTTCCGCAATGTCGATAAAGGTAACGATCGTCAAAACCATCCGTCCTTCGGCGTCGTAAATCGGAGCCGAATTGACGGACAGGTATGCGTCGGAGGAATCCTCGAGCCGGTATTTGATCTCTTCGCTCTTGACGATCTCTCCATGCAGCAAGGAGCGGGCGGCAGGGTGCTCCTCGGCTTTATAGGGAGTTCCATCCTCGCGCACGGCGCCGAACTTCGTGTATGCCCGGTAGTCTTCGGCAACCAGGAACGGGCGGTGAAGCAATCGCGACGCTTCAATGTTGTGAAAAACAAGCCGGCCTGATGGCGCTTCGGCAATGATGACCCCGATCGGCATCTGCTCCAGAATGCGTCTTAACCGGTCGCGTTCGCTTTGAATCTCTCTGGACCAGCGTTCGCGCTCCGCCTCCGCCTGCTTTCTGCCGGTAAGGTCGTGGATGACGAGTTGAGCAAACCGCTGGTTCCCGTCGAAACGGACAGCGCTGATCTCGACGGGTATTCGTCGTCCATCTGTTGCCCGTAAGACGCACTCCACTTGGGTCGCCGGCGTTCCTTTACTCATCATCGCTTTCATCAATGCACCGCAAGGACCCTGGAACTCCGGTGCGACAAAATCGAAGAAGTTCCGTCCGGTAAGGTCCGCCGCTGAGGCTCGGAGCATCAGTAATACTGAAGGATTGGCAAGGTGAATCGTCCCTTCGGCGTCTGCCACGATCACACCGTCCGGCGAAAGCTCGGTCAATAAACGGTAGCGCTCCTCGCTAGCGCGCAACGCCTCCTCCGCCAGCTTTTGCGCGGTGATGTCACGTTGTGTTCCCCAGGCACGAACGATCATTCCGTTTTCGATAATGGCGCTCATATTGTTCAGAATGACTTTGACGTGCCCGTACCGGTCTAATTCGTGTGACTCGACGTCGTTGAGGTTGTAACCGCTATGAATGAGCGCCTGCAGATATTCGATGTTTTGAGGGGTCGACTTGGGCAACAGATCTCCGATCCGGGCGCCCACGATCTGATCCGCGCTGTCGTAGCCGTACATTTTCGCCATCGCGGTGTTACATTCCGCCAGGTAGGCAACCTGGTAGATCAAATCGATCTGATCGTCCACAGGCAGATTTATCGAGATCGGCTGCTCTACTTCAAAACGCCAGATTCCTTCCGTACTGATCGCAATGAAGCCGCGGTAATCCTCGTAGCTCTCTTTCCAACGTCTCAGCACCCGCGCTCGCTCAACCGATTCCAAACAACGATTTGCCACAATCGAGACCAGATTGATTTCCTGGTCGGACCACTCGCGGGGCGTACTGTGGTTGATAGCCAGTCTGGCTACGAGCCGGCCCTCCTTATGTATGGGTATGCGGATAAGTGCTCGGATTTTCGCGCGACGGGCTGAGGATGAGTCAGTTCCGGCGGGTGCTTCGGTCTCCGCGTTGTTAACGACGAATGCATGGTTTTCCAGCAGAGCTTTCAGTTCCGCCTCACCCAGGTCCCTGAGTTGGTACCGGCCCGCAATGGTGTTCCCCCCACGGTCGTAGGTACCGAGAATCAAGAAATGATCCTGGTCGGCTTCGACTTCAGCATAGTTGCAGCTGTCTACGTTCAGGTATTCACCGAGCATCCGCGTGGTGATAGTCAGGATTTCTTTCGGCTCCGCAAACGGGACCACAGCATGATCCAGATTGCTCATGAACCTGGCCTCGCTCTCCGCCTGTTTACTTTCAGTAATATCGGTTACGTTGCTGATAAGTTGTTGTTGGATTGCTTTACGGGCCCGTTCGAACGCGATGCTGAATACGGCGCCAATGACCCCGAGTTCCAGCACGCTCATCCAATCCGGAGGGTTGCCGAACAGAAGTGAAATAACCGTCGCCAACAGCCCCGGACCAAATCCCAGATAAAAGCACGCTAAGGTGATCGGAACGACGAAGGAAAGGAAAGGAAGGTCTTGCCCTGAAATGACGGGCAGCGCCGCACGCAGAGCGACCGTCAGCAGAACGCCCGCCACGGCGAGTCCGTAGCGCTGCGTTTGATGTGAAACGTCGAGCAATTTTGCGTGTCCAGTGGTTTAGCGTGGGCTTGCGCCCTTTCGGAACCGGAGCAGCGATCACTGATTATGTGAACTTCAGAGTAGCGGGAGGAAAGACGAACTACTATCCGTAGTTCCCGGGATTTTGATACAGAGGTTTACGGACAAAACGCCGGGCGGTCGTAGACCGCCCCTACAGCGTTTCACATTCCCGAGGTCGCGCTCAGATCTGGAGCCAAATCTTTTGAACGGGCAAAAAGTTCTTTGGCAAACCTATACGTGCTGCCAATGGTCTGAGCAGCCTTCAGCGCATGCTCACGTGTGTGTTTCGCCATGACTTGCATGCGAAAACGAGCCGCGCCTACAGAGACGGCCGGGAATTCGACCAAATTTGCGAAGACGCCGCGGTCGAAACACAAAGCTGCGGTGATCCGGCCAACCCCCTCCTGTCCTAAGAGCACAGGCACAAGCGGGCCCGGATTACCAAGGCATTGAAGTCCAGCATTAGCGACCGCCTCGCGCAGAATCTGTGCTACATCATGAAGGTTTTGCCGCAACATTTCGCCTTCGGTGCCGCGAACGATATTGAGTGCTGCCAAGACCGTCGCGCACTGAGCAGGTGAAAGGGCGTTGGAGAAGGTGTGCGAAGGCGCGTACGGTCCCATGTACTCTCGGATCGCTTCCGACGTCGTAGCAAGGAATCCACCATTCGACGCAAATACTTTGGAAAAGCTCCCGATGACCAAATCGATCTTACCGACGAGGCCCTGTAACCCGATCGCCCCGGTGCCACCAGGGCCGGTCGAACCTAGATCGTGTGCCACGTCGACTAGAAGAGTCGCCTCATATTCGTGGCACAGGGCTTGAAGCGCAAGTAGATCCGGCGAGTCAGCATCCATAGAAAAGATGCCTTCGGTGACCACGAGGATCGCGTTCTGCGTGTCGGATGACCGGATCCGGCGAAGGTGCTTGGCGAAACCCTCGATCGACAGGTGCCGCACTCTGTGCACATTGGGAGTGGCCGCCATTGCACCCTGAACACAACAGTTGTGGGCGTATCGGTCGAGCACGACGTGGTCGTTCTTCCGTATTAAACCGGTAATAACGCCATAGCCGGCGGCCCAACCCGTCGGAAACAAAACAACGTGTGGAAGTCCCAACAGTTCCGATAAGCCTGCCTGCAGACGCGCTGACAAAGTGGAGTTTCCCTGCAACATCGACGCGCCGGCTATGTGGGGACCGTACTCGTTTATGGCTTCAATGGCCGCCGCTCGAACTCCCGCGTCCGCCGCAAGCCCGAGGTAATCTTGCGACGCAAAGTTCACACCTGTGCGTTCTCTCCCACTCGCGTCCACAACGGTGGCTTCGGGCCCCGGGCTGGTTTTAAGCTCGGCCGTGAAAGACCACAGGCCTTGCTGCACGCGGTTTTTGCGCCATTCGTGATATTGCTGCGTCCGCGACACCAGGCTCTTGCCCGAGAGTTGCATGAAGTCGGCAAAGCTACCCTTCAGGGCGCCATTTTGAATCAGTTTATAAATATCGAGATTAAATTGATCGGCAAGTGTACTCAAGGTTCCTCAGTTAGACGTGCTGGCGGTACTAACGTTGCCAGGTTTGATTAAAGATCCTACTCCGTATCGAAAAATTTGTCTGGTTCGCCTCATACTCAGAAACTCTGTATGCGTTACTAAGGTGTTCACCTTAGGTCACGCCCCAAATAATCACGCGGTGATTGTCTTAATGGCCGCTGACGCATCCTCCGGATGCAGACCCATGATTCCGTCGTTATGAATCGTACACACGACCCCGCGCTCGCTGCCGTCGTGTGTTCCCCGATGATCGTGTATATGGATACAAGACGGCAGCGCAAGTCCTGTGATCAGGCGCTCGCAGTCCAGCAAGGCATCGACGTAAACCCAGACATGACAATTTGCAGACCACGGCCGGCCCCGCGAAACCACGCGGGCTCCCTGGTCGCAGATATACTTTTCGGCAGCCTGTAGGTGCTCACACAAAGCTGTTCCGGCGTCGAGCTGCTCGAGCTTGTCCTGACGGCCGGCGCGGCGATAAAGCATGCGGAGGCCATCTTCGGCGATCATGACCCGCTGATCATCGGTTCGATAACGGCTGGTCAAATGGGCGAGAACTTTTTCACGCAGCGATATTGCTTCATCGAGCTTGTTTATCGATCCAAGCAGGCCCCCCAGGTTGTTTGCCGCCGCCATCGCGGCCGGCGAATCCGGGCCCGCCAATTCTTCGAGAAGAGTATGGACTGTACGGAAATACGGCTCGGATGCCATCGCTTCAGCGGTGTTCTTGAAGAATCCTTGCCATCGAACGAGGGCCTGAGCAACTTCAGTCAGGCGCCGTGGGGATTCCGCCGCCGCTTCCCGTAACGTTTGGGTGACGGCGGGTATGGCGCTGTCGAATCGATTCTCCTGCAGCATCTGCAGTATCGCTGGAACGGTGCTCGTTGGTTTTACCATGCCCGTGCGAATTCCTTCCGCTGTGCGATCACAGGCTTTTTCAACGCCTACTAACTATACGAGCGTAAATCAATGCGCGGTTTCGATCAAAAAAGTTCCACCGACCTTTACTAACGCGAGCATTCCGCCCAGGACGGCTCAGTAGTAAACGATCACGCGGAAATAGCCGGTGTTGTCCTGCAGGTTGTCGTCGTTGATACCCAGGAACAGGCGGCCCGCACCTCTCATCCGAATGCCCCCGCGGTCGTCGCCGATATAGAAATAGTCGATCGAATTGCCGACGCGTCCGATCAGCGAGGCGCCAGGCCGGTTCGGCATGGGTCGCGCCGGGTTATTGGGAGAGTTTGCCTCTCCGCCAGGGCCGGCACGGCGGTTGGGTCCCCAGCGGATTTCGCCGACGGACTCAAAGTAGATGGTTTGGCCGCCGTTGAGGTCAATGCCGGTGTCCGTCCACGGCACGTTTGCGACCACCATCATCTGCTTTTCGCGCATCCCACGCGGCCGCGCCCCGGGTTCCTGGTTCTGATTCGAATTGCGTCCGTACTGGGGGTCATAGCGATCGCTCCGGCCGAACTCGATTCCTGAAACCTGGTCCCGGTCGACGCGTACCACACGGCTGCTGTTGAATTCCTGCTGCACGAACTCGATGGTGTTGTTCTGGACGGAAATCAGCTGGCCCTGCACGCGGCGTCCATCGCGCAGAATGAGCGTGTCCGCGTTCAGCGTAATGCCCAGCATCAGGACAGCTCCAAAAATGATGGAAGTTCTTTTCATAAGCGCCTCCTCTCGCACTCTTTTGACGGCTCGGGGCAATTAACGATATCCCAGTGACCCCGATTCATCAACCGATGTAGGCTGCGCAAGGACACCGCGGCGACCGGGGACTCGAGTACATTCCAGTCATTTCTCTTGTCTGTCAAACACCGTCACGTTGTGGACGGCGGGGCGCCCCTCCATTTGCGCGTCGAACGTGATAGTCATCGTTTTTCCATCTGGCGATATCACGCGCCGCGCCTTTCCGAATTCCTTTCCAGCGTGTGCGAGCACGGCTTCGGCTACGTAAGCGTTGACCTTCTTCAGCGCAATGGCATCCCACTCGGGAGAACCCGTGATCGGATAATCCACGCCGTCGTACTTCGCTGTGTATTGAATCGTGTTCGAATGTCCATTTGCGTCAACGGTTGTGATCGTCGCGCGAATGCCATTCGGATCTGCTTCGTAGATACGTGTTTGACTCTTTGGCGCAGGGCCTGGGCTGTACTTCGAGTGCGCGAGATTGAGCTTCCACGTGCCGAGAACAAGATCGTTGCCGGTTGATTGAGAAGTCTGCGTTACGGGTGTGATTTCGGAGGCCCAAACCGCCATTGCAAGAGCTACCGTCAGGAGCAAACTCTTTAGAAGGCTCATGACACTACCTCCTTTTGATTGTTTGGGAACGAAACCAATCTACACCCAGGAAACCGCGGAAGCCAGCGCTACGAAATCTCCAAGGGCTGACAGAGGTTGGGCCTACTGTTTAGTGACGTTGACGTAATACAAATCCGTCGCGACGTCGAGTGCATCCTTTGATAACGACGTCGGCATTTTCTTCCATTCCATCGTTGGCTGGATCAGTTGCCACTTGTCTTTCGAGCCCACGCGAACGGGCATTGCAAATCCCGGTTCGTCGGCTTTCCAGCGATAGGATACGGCGCCCGGCTCGAAGGTCAGTTCCAACGTCGGCAGGGCCGTGCGCCGCAGGTACTGGTCAAAGATCGGCGTGAGGTTCATAGCGGTCTTGTCATTGAAGAACTTCACGACGTCCTCGGTCATGATGTTCTGATACTTGAAATGCTGGAACATTTCTTTGATGACCTTAAACCAAAGCTCATCGTTATTGACCACGCTTCGCAGCGTATTCAGGAAGAGCGCTCCTTTGAAATACATATCCTGCGGCGGCGTGCGGTGCCGGCCGCGCTGAGTAATGATCGGCGTGCGATTTTGAACTTTCGATTTGTAGCCGCTCAAATATTTGAGTGCGTCGTTGTGTCCGAAGACGTGTTCGACATAAAGCGCTTCCAGGTACGTTCCCCAGCCTTCGTGAATCCACATATCCGACACATCGGCCGCTGACACGGCGTTGCCGAACCATTCATGGGCACTTTCGTGCACAATGATGAAGTCGAATTTCGGGCTGATTCCAACTCCCGTCCAGTCGCGTTCGAGATATCCATTTGCGAAATGGTTGCCGTAGGTGACCGCGCTCTGATGTTCCATTCCCGAATACGGAGCCTCGATCAATTTGTATCCATCCTTCTTGAACGGATACTCGCCGAAATACTTTTCAAATGCTTCGTGCATCCCTTTCGCCTGGGCAAACTGTCGTCGAGCTTTTTCCAGGTTCTCCGGCAACACATAAAAGTCCAGCGTCATGTCGCCGATTCGATCGGTAAAATGTGTGTAGTTTCCGATGTTCACCGACACGTTGTAGTTATTGATCGGATATTGAATCAGCCAATCCCACCGCGTGTAGCCGTCCTTTAGATCCGTCTTTCCGACGAACTTGCCGTTCGACACATCGACGAGATTGTTGGGTATCGAGACGCTGAGTTCCATGCTTTCAACTTCGTCTCGCCACTGATCCTTATTCGGCCACCACACCAATGCGCCAGGACCCTCGCATGAAGAATTGATCCAGTGGTGACCCGCTGGGTCCTTTTTAAACGTAAAGCCACCGAAACGTCCGGTCTCTTGAGGCTGGCCGGAGTAATAGAAATCAATCGTGACGGTACGGCCGGCTTTAAGCGTCTCAGGAAAATCGACGAACACGGTGTTCAACTCTCGCTCGTACTTCAGTGCCGTCGAACCCAGAAGAATCTTGTCGACATTGAGAGTTGTTACGAGATCGAGTTGGATTCGATTCCCGTCTTTGAGCATCTTGAAGCGAATCGAGTTCTTCCCACTGATGAATTTCTTCTCGGGATCAACACGGATGTCGAGGTGGTAATAAAGCAAATCGTTATTGGCGCGCCAGGGACCGTATTCACCGCGAAGGATTTCCGCCCGCGTCGGCTCCTGTGCAGGCAGAGGAGCTGCACTGCAAAGAAGGGCGCCCGACAAAATCCATAAAACGATTCGCTTCAACATCCATACCTCCAAGGGGTTTCCTTATCGATGAAGACTAACAGGGAATGACGGCGGCCGCCACACTGCATGCTTCGGTGGTACGCGACGTGCGGCGCAGAATCTGAGGGAGGTTTTCCATGTCAACCTGTGAAGTTTGTGGAAATGAATACGACAAGACGTTCGAAGTACGTTTCGCAGGCGAGAACCACGTTTTCGATAGCTTTGAGTGCGCCATCTACGCTCTGGCACCGACATGCAACCATTGTAGCTGCCGGATCGTCGGTCATGGGGTTGAGAATGAGCATGGTGTGATGTTCTGCTGTGCGAATTGTGCAAAGCTGTCCGGCGTCCAGGGTGTACGCGATCGAGCGTCGTAACAATTGTCACGAACCGGCAAGCCAATTGACGAGTACTCCGAACCTCGGTGCCGGACCGGATGTGCGGTATGCGACGACGCCGTCGTCAGAGACGGAGAAACCGGCGATTCCTTCTGCCAGAAGTTTCGTTTGTCCAAACCCGGTGAAGGACGCCAAATCGTATTTTTGAGCAGTCAGCCGTCCGCCGGTCTTCAAAACCAGAAGATAGCCGGGGTCGATGTATTGGACCAGTAAGGCATTGTCGAGCAGTTTTCGCCGCTGCCCCGGACCGATGGAAATGTACCAGCCGCCCAGATGGGGTGCGACCGAACTCTCCATATCGAACAGCAATTGCCGTCCGGTCGGCAGGCTTCGCGGATACGACAGTCGATACGCGTCATTCCAACGCTCCAATTCGACCGGCGTTCCTCCGGCGCTGGAGACGCGGGCCAACGCGGGTTTGCCCGTGGCAAATACGATGTCGTTATCGCGGTTCCAGGTTCCTCCGCCTGAAGTTACTGTTTCACAGACAATCAACGGTTGACCTCCCGAGACCGCAACCTTCTTCAGCTTTCCTTGCGCAAAGAATGCGACGAATTCGCCATCCGGCGACCAGAATGGCGATTCCGCATCCTCCGAACCAGCGATCGGCGTGGCATTGGAGGCATCAAGTTTCCGAATCCAGAGTAATCTCCGTTTGTCCGCGCCGTTTGCAGCCAACGCCAGGGTTTTGCCGTTGGGAGAGATGGCCGGCCACGTGGGGTTAAGATCATCGGGGGACGGCAGCGCCGGTTCGAAAGAAATGCCGAAATTGATCAGCGGACCCGAAGCCGTTGGCGCCTGAGTCAGTCTCCAGTCGAGGTATGCGACAAGAACGATAAGCGCTGTCGCCACGCTGATCCATACGATTCGCTCACGGCGCATGCCGGCAAGGATAACCCGAATTGGCATCACTTCAGTGTTTCGACTATGCTACCGCCTCAATAGGTGTTGCCAATGCGGCGAATGACCTCCCCTCCTGGAACAGGAGGGGTGGCGCGAAGCGCCGGGGTGGTCGCTCACGCGGAATCGTCCTCGACTGACCACCCCGTCCGCTCCTTTCAGTCGCGGCCTCCCCTCCTGTTTCAGGAGGGGAGGTTTTGCTCGACTACGCGTTCGGCATTACCCAACACTGGAGGTTGATCGATGCGACGAATCTGTCT